>Ga0255342_1000018_pt1 | contig 360798 bp, 271 predicted proteins | sample wastewater_treat_3_FD_192416 | JGI IMG/M metagenome (GOLD analysis project Ga0255342, IMG submission 192416) | Wastewater microbial communities from Lulu Island WWTP, Vancouver, Canada - plant14 | ecosystem: Engineered > WWTP > Wastewater > Unclassified | place: Canada: Vancouver, British...
TTTCTGTAACGTTCATGTTCTCAGCATCATCCAACTTATAAAGTGCCAGCTGATAAGTAGCTGCGTTATCCGGAAGTGTGGCAGGCCAAACGAATTGAACCCCACTTATGGTTTCTTCCCTTACAATATCAAACAGGTTACCAAAAGTAACCTCACCGGCATTGCCTCCAATTCCAGTTTCTGCAAATTCACCGGCATCACGTGCGTAGATATAGTCCGTTACCGAGAAATTAAAAACATCGGTATTGTCTGTTGGGTCGTGATCTTCGGTATAGTCGGCAGCATACGTGTAGGAATAATTACCAACCGCTAAGGTTGTAGCGTCAAAAGACGTAGCTGCTGACACAGTTTGTATTTCACCTGCACCTAATCCTGCAGACAAAACATCTGTTGAGCTAAATAGTGTAGTGCTGCCTGCGTCTTTAAGTGTTGCAGTTACATTCACATTTTCCGCAAGTGGATTTCCTAAGTTTTCAATAGTTGTCTTGAGAGTTAACGCGCTATCTAACTGAGTTGTGGGTATCAGCCTGTATTCTTTATTGCCTCCTGTAACTACAAGGTTTGTGGGACTCATAGAAAAATCATCCACAATGAGACCATACTCATCGGTCGAGATAGCTTGAATGGCAAAATAGACCGTCTGACCATTATAGTCACTTAAGTCATATGTAAAAAATTCAGGTACTGTTCCAGCCGGTCCGACGTTTGAAGCAAGCGTGATGGTAAAATCCCCTTTGTTGTTGCCTGTGGTTGACAGTTTTACATTGAATTTTTCAATATAATTATTATTATCCTGTTTTGCCTTAAATGTAATGACGTTACATTCGGGCACAGGATTAAGGGGAGGAGTGATCAACCAGTCATCGTGTGCATCAGTGCTATACCAAATCGAAGCACTTGCATTTCCTGTTATCGGATTATCTGTATACCTCTCCCAGGTTTTACCCGGACTACCACCGTTAATCACCTTCCATCTTGCCGGAGGAAAGGTTTCACCTTCAAAACCTTCGGATAAATATCCTTCTTCGAGGGGAGAACTTTTGACAAATTGTTTGGCTTTGAAACCAGACAGACCTGAAGCCGTTAAGACTTTGCCTATCTCTTTATTAGCATGGGCTTTCTTCGGTGCCTCTTGTCCTGTTGACCATGTTACCGTCAATAGCAACAAAACGATTGCAAGTAAATTTCTTTTCATGGGGATTAAGTATTAGTTAAACAAAAATTATTTTATAAGTCTATAGATATCAAACCACAAAGGTAAAAAATAATAGAATATTAAACAATATTAAAAGAACTTTTTATTTGTAATTTTTTTGCTTTGGGTTGCGAGCCCGAATATCGAAAGTAACGCAGCAGTTGGACAATACGAGACACCGCCGATTATTATCTTCCTTTTATTGATTCTCTTCATCATCGTCTTCATCATCGTCTTCATCAGCCGCTTCCAACTCAATCATCGACATATCTTTAGGAATCTTATCACCCACATTTACATTGATTTTTTTGATTTTTGCGGTAAACGGCATTTGAATGTGATTCATCATCTTCATTGCTTCTAAGATAAGCAATGGATCACCCTCCTGCACCACTTCCCCTTCTTTTACAAAAACTTCAATGATGGTCCCGGGAATAATAGATTGAATCTCATAAGGATTGGGATCAATCCATGGTTTTCTTTGATTATATTTAGTGGTCAACTTGGTCCGATACTTTCTTGCAGTAACGGCAAAATCCACCAAATCTTTATTTTTTTTCGCCATAATAATCTACTTAATCTACTTTGAATTTTTATTTCCTTTTATGAGAGTTCCTTTTGAAAAGATTACAATTCGGAACTCTCAAACAATTAAGAGGCTGTCTCAAAAAGAATATTCAGCTAAAAAACACTAAGGTATCTTAGAAGTGTCCAAATGCAAGGCGCTGAGATTGAATATCGAAAGTAACGTGGTTACTGAGCGAAGTCGAAGTGCAGCAGTTGGACAATACGAGACACCACCATTAAAATGGTGGAATACCATGTTTTTTCTGCGGACGATGATCATCCTTGTTTTGGGAAACTTCCAAAGCATGCAACACCAAATCACGGGTTTCAGAAGGTTCAATCACTGCATCAATATAACCTTTAGCCGCAGCTACAAAGGGATTGGCAAATTTCTCAATATACTCTTCTACTTTTTGCTGACGCATGGCATCCTGATCTTCGGCTTCCATGATTTCTTTACGGAAAATGATATTCGCTGCTCCTTCCGGACCCATCACGGCAATTTCGGCACCGGGCCAAGCAAACATAAAGTCGGCACCCAAATGACGAGAGTTCATGGCAATATAGCCACCGCCGTAGGCTTTGCGAAGAATTACCGTAATTTTAGGAACGGTTGCCTCAGAATAAGCGTACAACATCTTTGCACCATGACGAATCACTCCGGCATGTTCTTGGTCCACTCCAGGTAGATAGCCCGGCATATCTTCCAAGGTCACAATGGGGATATTGAATGCGTCACAAAAACGAATAAAACGAGCAGCCTTGTCCGATGCGTCACAATCGAGCACACCGGCTAAATACATAGGCTGATTCGCAACAAAGCCGATGGTTTCACCATTCATCCGACCAAAACCAATCACAATATTAGGCGCCCATAATTCTTGCACTTCAATGAATTTCGACTCATCAGTCAGCGCATAAATCACATCACGTACATCATAAGGTTGTTTGGGGTCGGAAGGAATAATATTTTCAAGATTTTTGTTGAAAGTCGGTTTTTTGGGAGCTTTCTTTTCAGCTTTTTTCTGATTGCTGTGTGGAATCATGCCAATCAACTCCTTAATCTGATTCAGAGATTGAATTTCAGTTTGAGCATAAAAGTGCGCATTACCTGTAATTTCGGCATGTACGCGTGCTCCTCCCAAATCTTCCTGGGATATTTTTTCACCCAACACAGTTTCAATCACATTAGGTCCGGTGATAAACATCTTGGAGATATTCTCCACCACAAACACAAAGTCTGTCAACGCAGGAGAATAAACAGCGCCTCCGGCACATGGACCCAAGATTACTGAAATTTGCGGAATAACCCCTGATGCCATGGTATTGCGGTAAAAAATTTCCCCATAACCTGCTAAAGCTCCGATACCCTCCTGAATACGGGCACCTCCCGAGTCATTGATACCGATGATGGGCACTTTCATTTTCAAGGCATGGTCCATAATTTTGGTGATCTTGCGGGCATGTTTCAAACCTAAGGAGCCACCCATCACGGTGAAGTCCTGCGCATATACACATACCGGTGCCCCGTTGATTGTGCCTGTTCCGGTGATAACACCATCTCCGGCCAATTCTTTCATATCCATACCGAAATTACGCTCCTCATGCTCCACAAACATATCATATTCATGAAACGAATTCACGTCCAACAAATATAACAGACGCGCACGAGCGGTCATTTTTCCCATCGCAGCCTGCTTTTCAATGGCTTTCTTTCCACCACCCATTTTTACTTGGGCTTTCTTTTGTCGCAATGCGATGATGTTTTTCTTTAATGTCATAAAAATACTGTTTTAATTAAACATAAATTTTTAGTGATTTATTTTAGTAGTTGGTAGTTGGTAGTTAGTAGTTAGTAGTTAGTAGTTAGTAGTTAGTAGGAAATTAAAGAAGTTAATGAAGTTAAAGAAGTTAGGGAAGTTAACGGGTTTTGAGTTTTGAGTTCTGAGTTTTGAGTTCTGAGTTTTGAGTTCTGAGTTTTGAGTTCTGAGTTTTGAGTTCATCGTTTTTAGTTTTTAGTTCTTCGTTCTTTTTATGATCTCTGCTTATACTTCTTATAAGTATCAAGCGTATTCCTAACGTACCGGATGGTTTCCGAAGGACCGAATTTCCCGTAACGCACCACTTCATCATTGTAATAATCCGGATCATTGGATTTCGAAAGGTAATATTCCACATGCTCAAACCAAATATGAGGATTTTTACCATATTTCTCTGCCAACGCCATGGCATCTAAAATATGTGCCGGACCGGAATTGTACGACGCTAAGATAAACTTTTTTCTTTCTTCCTGATTTTCAATTTTTCCGAACATCCTATTTAGACTCTTAATATACTGAACACTGGCTTCAATATTTTTTTCGGGATTAAAAATATTATCTTCATCCAGACCAAATATTGCGGCTGTACTCGGCATCAGTTGCATCAGTCCGGAAGCTCCTCTGTGCGAAACCTGTAAGGAATCAAAGTTTGACTCGTGAAATGCAACGGCAGCCAACAAACGCCAGTCCCAATTGATCTCCTCAGCATAAGTTTTAAAATAATCATCATAAGGAGAAACTGTTTCAAACGAAACTTTCGTGCGTTTTGCCCTAAAGTAGGGATTTTTAATTTTATACTTCTCGTACATGTGTGATTTAAACAATTCCGTCTTTGAATCTGCCTCCCAATGAGCAATCATCGTCTTCAGTACCTCATTTTTCCGGTTCACCAACCAGCCGTTTTTCTGGGGAAAACCAACCCGAATTCCACAATCGAGCCTTCGATGAAAATCCTTATATTGAACGGCAATTTTATGAGGTGCAAAGGTAAACTCAATTTTTCTTTGCAACACCATTTCTATAGCCTGGTCAATCGTCAAGCTATCACTCAACAATTGAATGTCGATATCCCCTCCTATTTCCTTATTCAGATTGACTAACCGCTGATGATAAATGGAGTTTTCTATCACATGAACAGTTCTGCCTTTCAACTCGTTGATACTGCCGACGGCTTCACGTCCGACTTCCTGCACCAATACCATATAAGAATCTTCCTGATAGGCGACAAAATCAAATTTATGTTTCAAGGCTTTGGTTTCAAACATGTTGTATGCAATCAAATCCACACGTTTCTGCTTCAACATTTTCAACATTTCTGTTTCAGTCGCAGCCACATGAACTTTTAAAGGGATTTCGTTGGCTTGAGCAAAGGCTTGCACCAACTCATAATCATACCCCATAATTTCCTCATCACTGTAATTAAAATAGGAAGATGCACCGTAAAGGGTAGCAACATGTAATGTATCGGAAATAATGTGGGTTTCAGATAACTGATCTCCGGATGAAAACACATCTGTAGTAAAATAATTCTTACAAGAGATCAGAAACAATAGAAAAGATAAAAATATTCTTACAAACATGATTCTTTAGGTTATGTTAATAATAAACTAAAAAAGTGATAATTTTTTTAAGTAGGTGTAATGTTAGTTTGGTTTTTACTACATGCGTTCGGGGACATCAATGCCCAACAACGCCATGCTGTTTTTAATAACATCTGCCACAGTAGCAGACAATACGAGACGCAATCCTCTTAAATCAAGATTTTCCTCCCTAAGGATGGAGTAATCGTGATAAAACTGATTGTATTCTTTAACCAACTCGTAGGTAAAGTTGGCAATAACCGCAGGACTGAATTGATCGCCTGCTTCACGTACTATCGTAGGATACGATGCTAATAATTGAATTAAATTGGTTTCTTTTTCAGAAATTGGAACGTTTTCATTTACATTAATATTGTACGCAATACCTTGCTCCTCGGCTTTGCGCAAAACAGATTTTATCCGGGCATGGGTGTATTGAATAAAGGGACCGGTATTTCCGTTGAAATCAATTGATTCCTTGGGATTAAAAGTCATATTCTTTTTGGGATCTACTTTCAATATAAAATATTTCAAAGCTCCCATTCCAACCATGCGTGCTATATTTTCAATTTCTTCTTCCGAAGAAAGGTCTAATTTTCCTAATTCACGGGCTATTTCACGAGCAGTGTCTATCATTTCCGCAATCAAATCATCTGCATCCACCACGGTACCTTCGCGACTTTTCATCTTCCCTTCGGGCAATTCAACCATACCGTAAGAAAAATGCAATAAATCTTTGCCCCATTTAAATCCAAGTTTATCCAACAAAACAGCCAATACTTGAAAATGATAATTCTGCTCATTTCCAACCACATAAACCATTTTGCTGATATCATAATCGGCATAACGCAAAGCGGCAGTGCCAATATCCTGTGTCATATATACAGAAGTACCGTCTGCACGCAACAACAGCTTTTCATCCAAGCCGTCTTCCGTCAAGTCAGCCCACACCGAACCATCTTCCCTTTGATAGAAAATACCTTTGGAGAGACCTTCCTCAACTTTGGATTTTCCGTCCAAATAAGTTTGAGATTCGTAATATATCTTGTCGAAATCAACCCCCAACTGCTTGTAGGTAACATCAAAACCATCGTAAACCCAAGCATTCATTTTTTCCCAAAGTTCATACACTTCAGGGTCATGATTTTCCCAAGCCACCAACATCTGCTGGGCTTGTTGGATCAAGGGAGCGGACTTCTTTGCCTCTTCTTCAGACATGCCCTTTGCCATCAATGCTTCCACTTCAACTTTATAGGCTTTATCAAACTTCACATAATACTTACCCACCAAATGATCACCTTTCAAGCCTGAAGTCTCGGGTGTTTCACCGTTTCCGAATAATTTCCAGGCTAACATGGATTTACAAATATGAATACCACGATCATTTACAATATTGGTTTTCACCACTTTCCAACCATTTGCCTTTTGAATTTCGGCAATGGAAAAGCCCAATAAATTATTGCGAATATGTCCGAGATGGAGAGGTTTGTTAGTGTTTGGAGAGGAGTATTCGACCATCATAATGGCGGAATTTCCGTCATGATTGGTACCGAAGTTTTCGAGTTGACTAATCTTATTCAGTACTTTTACCCAGTACTTTTGGCTGATGGTGAGATTCAAAAAACCTTTGATTACATTAAATTTCACAATCAGGTCGTTGTTAGTCTGCAAATAGGCGCCTATTTCTTTGCCCGTATTTTCCGGAGATTTACGTGCAACTTTCACAAAAGGAAACACCACAACCGTCAAATCCCCTTCAAATTCTTTCCTCGTTTTTTGAATTTGTATCTGATGAAATTCAACCTCCAAAGAGTAAAGTTCTGATACAGCGCTCTTTACAATATGTTGGATTGTATTTTCTAAATACATAACACCTTATTTGGCGTGCAAAGATACAACTTTTTTAATTAACCAAACAAAAAAGGGAAATTATAAGCTTTTTGAACTTGTAATCTGTAATCGGATTTACCTTATTGGGAAGCCCACATCATGTTTTTTGCCAAAGAGAAAAGACTTAAAAGCATTTATTCAGAGAAACTCAAAATAGAAACTTAAATAATCTCTATCCCTTCTCTCTCACAAATTTCCAATGCCATCTCCCTCAGTCTAAATTTTTGAATTTTACCGCTGCCGGTGAGGGGAAATTCTTTCACAGTAAATACATAGCGTGGTATTTTGAAACGGGCAATTTGGTCTTTACAAAAATCCCGTACGTCTTCAGTGGTAAAATGATAACCTTCTTTTGGGATGATAAAAGCCCCCACATCTTCTCCATAACGAAGAGATTTAACTGCCACCACTTGTACATCTTGAACTCCGGGCATGGTATATAGAAAGTCTTCCACCTCTTTTGGAGATATATTTTCTCCTCCACGTATAATCATGTCTTTGATACGACCGGTGATTCGATAATTTCCATTCTTATCCCTTATACCCAAATCTCCGGAATGCAACCAACCATCTTTGTCTATGACCTGTGCCGTAGCTTTAGGGTTTTTATAATAACCTTTCATCAGCAAATAACCGCGACAACATATTTCACCTTCAACACCATCCGGACATACTTCATCGGTTTCAGGATTTCTTATCTCCACTTCCGTGAATTCATAAGGACGACCGACGGTGTTAGTACGTACTTCAAAGCTATCATCCACACGGGTTTGTGTTATACCGGGAGAAGATTCGGTCAGACCGTAAACACTGGTAATGTTCATAAACATTTTTTCATTGACTTGTTTCATCAACTCAGCCGGGCAGAGGGATCCTGCCATGATACCGGTACGCAAGGAACTCATATCAAACATCTCAAACATGGGATGATTTAATTCGGCAATAAACATGGTTGGAACTCCATACAGGGCAGTGCATCGTTCTTTATGAACGGATGCCAAAGTCACGAGCGGATCAAACTTTTCTACCATCACTTGCGTGCAGCCATGGGTCAAACAATTCATGGTTGCCAAAACTACTCCAAAGCAGTGAAACAGCGGTACGCAAATACACAATTTGTCATTTTGCGTGAATTTCATGTGTTCACCGGTGAGGTAACCATTGTTGGCGATGTTGTGGTGAGAAAGCATCACTCCTTTTGGAAATCCTGTGGTTCCTGAGGTATATTGCATATTCACAACATCGTGACATTTAACAGTGGATTTTATCTTTTGCAGTTCTTCGTCACTTTTTGAATTTCCCAACAACAGCAACTCGGCGGTATTGTACATGCCACGATATTTTTCTTGACCGATATATACAACATTCTTAAGTTCGGGAAACTTCTCACTATGTAAATGTCCGCGTGCCTGCGTTTTTAATTCCGGAATTAATCCATAAACCATATCCAAATAATTATACCCTGCAGCACCATCAGTCAGGCAAAGTGTGTGCATGTCAGAGTTCTCCATCACAAAAGCCAATTCATGCTGTTTATAGTTGGTATTGACGGTAACTGCAACAGCTCCTATCCTTGCACAAGCGTATAGGAAAGTCAACCAATCAGGTACATTCTGTGCCCAAATACCTACATTTGAGCCTTTCCGAACGCCGATAGCCAACAAGCCTTTTGACATGTGATCAACACGGGCATTAAATTCCTTCCACGTAAAACGTAAATCACGGTCGGAATACACTATATATTCTTTGTCGGGAGTCTCTTTTGCCCAATGCTCAAGCCAATCGCCTAAAGTGAGGTCGTATAATTGCATAATCTGATTGCTGAATTCCGGTTACTTTCTAAATTTTACAAACTTTATAAACCTTTCAATTAAGTGCAGGAAATCCTGTTTTAAACTTGATTATAGGGGTGTATAAACCACTGCTAATATCTTGGCCGGTTCACATTCATTGGATGTTACCAAATGCTCAACTATAGAGTCGTAATAAATGCTTTCACCGGCATGCACAACGTAAACATCTTTACCGTAAATAATTTTGATACTGCCTTCGAGCACATAAATAAATTCTTCACCTTCGTGAGATGACAAAACGGGTTTTTGATTACAATCAGTTGTTACGGTAATTAAGAACGGCTCCATCGCCCTACCCGATTTTTTGGATGCCAAGGCTGTAAAGTCCAAATGTGAGTTGGCTGAAGATAACTGGCTGGAAAAGGTCACCGGATTAATATTTTCCGCTTTTTTATATACGACAGGACCCAGTGCAGTTGAATCATCCAGGAAAGTCCCCAAACGCACCCCTAAAGCACGAGCAATCTTGATAAGTGGAGCTAAGGAAGGGATATTATCGCTATCCAATATGATTTGAATTTGTTCTTTTTTTAGACCTGAAAGTTCGGCCAAGGTCTCGAACGAAATATTTTTGTCCGCACACAGCGTAGTAATCTTTTTACCAATAATGTTGTTGCTCATATGAATCTGTTTCTTTGGATGTTATGAATAATTATACAAGATGTTTGCTTTTACTACATTTCGGCTGCAAAACTAATATTATTTTTGCAATAGAAAAACAAATGGTTACTTTTGCACGTACAAAAATGCCCCTCTCATCAACACTCATACAATGGTATCAAACTCACAAGCGCGATTTGCCTTGGCGGGATATTAGCTATCCTTATAAAATTTGGATTTCGGAAATTATCCTGCAACAGACACGTGTCAATCAAGGATTGGATTATTACCACAGGTTTATTGAGCGTTTTCCTGATGTAACCAGTTTAGCAACTGCTTCTGAAGATGAAGTTTTAAAATATTGGCAGGGATTGGGTTATTATTCACGGGCAAGAAACCTGCACAAAGCTGCACGTCAAATAGTAAGCAAACACAACGGATTGTTTCCCAATACTTATGAAGAAGTCATACAACTCGCCGGCATAGGAGAATATACCGCTGCTGCTATTTGTTCTTTTGCGTATAATTTACCTTTTGCGGTAGTGGACGGCAATGTCTTTCGGGTACTTTCAAGATTGTTCGGTGTGGACACACCCATTGACTCAACAGCAGGGAAGAAAGTATTCAAACAACTGGCACAAGAGATTTTAGACACAGCCCAACCGGGCTTACACAACCAGGCCATCATGGAATTTGGTGCTTTACAATGCGTGCCCGTTTCGCCCGCGTGTAATGAATGTCCCTTAGCCGACAAATGCATAGCCTATTCCGACAATCAGGTGTCAGCATTACCGGTAAAGCGTCAAAAAATACAAACCAAAGAGCGATTTTTCAATTATCTATTTATTAAAGCCGGCAATCAGACTTGGCTACAAAAACGAACACAAAATGATATTTGGAAAAATTTATTTGAGTTCCCTTTGATTGAGGATGAGAAGTTGTTAGATAAAAATGAATTAACCCAACACGATTATTTTAAAATGCTGTTTTCAGACATCCAATCCGACGTACACATCCGGTCTGTAAGTCCTCCTATCAAACACATCCTGACTCATCAAAGGATTTTTGCCCAATGTGTGCTTATAGAAATTGATGTAAAAAGTAAAAACTGGGAGCAATTCGTACAAATCCAAATCGACGAATTGGGGAATTATGCCGTTTCAAGACTGATGGAGATATTGCTCCAAAATCATTTGGGATAGATCCCTGTATAATTTCTGAAGCTTAGGCTGATCTTTCAGCATTTCCATATGTTGCTTCATAATTTTTTGATCATTGCGCTTAGCCGGACCGGTTTGTGCCTCCGCAGGAGAAAGATGACTGATCTTTTCTACCGTTTCCTTGATCAAGGGCTTCAACAAGTTAAAATCAACATCGGAAGACTCCATGATATCAGAAGCAATATGAAACAAATGATTCACAAAATTATTGGCAAAAACTGCTGCAAGATGTATTTTCAGGCGTTGTTCGGTATTGTAATGATGTACTTGCCCTGAAATCTCCTTAGCCAAGACATTCAAAGCCTGTTTGGTTACCGCATCCGATGCTTCCAACAACAAAGGAACCTTTTGAAAATCTATAGCTTTATCTTTCGAAAGACTTTGTAAAGGGTATAGGACTCCATAATGTTTTTTATAGCCTTTGAAAATATCCATCGCAACACTTCCTGCAGTATGCACATGCATGGCTTGCAGTGCAATATTCAACGAAACTAAGGACTCCAAAGCATCGTCACTGACGGCATAAATATACAAATCAGCATCCTGTATAATCTCTTCCACAAGATGGGTATATGGTACGCCTAGGCGATTTGCAAGGACAGCAGCAGAAGCTTTTTTCCTGCTGTAAACCTGTACAATCCGATGTTCGGTTTTATGAATGGCAAGCGCTAAATGTGTGGCAACATTCCCTGAGCCGAGAAAAAGGATGTTCATTGTTTATGAGTAGTTAGTAGTTAGTAGTTAGTAGTTAGTAGCTAGTAGTTAGGAAGTTAAAGAAGTTATAGAAGTTAGAAAAGTTACGAGGTTCGTGTTCCGGGTTCCGGGTTCCGGGGTCACGGGTTCTTAGTTTATCGTTTTTAGTTCTTAGTTATTCACTCTTCGTTCTTAGTTTTTCACTCCTTTCATACGCCTCCACAATCTTTTGCACCAATTTATGACGAACTATATCCGATTTATCGAAATCAACACGTGACACACCCTTCACATTTTTCAAAACCGACATTGCATCAATTAAACCCGACTTCTGGGTAGTGGGCAAGTCAATTTGCGTAATATCGCCCGTCACTATCATCTTTGTATTCAGACCCATACGGGTTAGAAACATCTTAAGCTGTAAACGGGTGGTGTTTTGTGCTTCATCTAAAATAACTACGGCATCCGTAAGCGTACGTCCACGCATAAAAGCCAAGGGTGCAATCTGAATGGTGCCGTTTTCTATATACTCCCTGAGTTTGAGTGGCGTAACCATATCCTGCAAAGCATCATACAGGGGTTGCAAATAAGGATCAATTTTTTCCTTCATATCTCCCGGCAGAAAACCAAGTTTCTCCCCTGCCTCAACTGCAGGTCTGCTCAATATAATCTTCCTAATGGCCTTGCTCTTTAGAGCCTTCACAGCCAAAGCAATGGCAGTATAGGTCTTTCCTGTCCCGGCGGGACCAATGGCAAAAACCAAATCATTAAGTTCAAATTCCTTGACTAATCGTTGCTGATTGGGTGTTCGGGCTAAAATAGACTTACCCTTCAAACCATGTAAAATCAAGTTAGAATTATTAACGACTTCTACAGGCTCTTCCCCTTTCACAATCTGAATAACAGCCTCTTCACTCAAGGTATTATTTTCAATACAGAATTTTTCCAAATTCTTCAGATGCTGCATCACCAAATTTACATTTTCCTCATCCCCCTCAATCTTAATAGCATGACCGCGTCCAACTATTCTGACTTGCGGAAACAGATTTTTCAGCAAATAAAGGTTGGCATTATTTACACCGAAAAAAATAATGATGTCGGCATCTGCAGAAAGTTCATATATTCGTTCAGGCATGTTTGAGTGAGCAAGCTAGAGGTTAATATGCGAATAAAGGATATTGAGCCACAGTTTCGTTGACTCTTTTCTTTACAGAGTCAATTACTTTTTTATCATCTTTATTTGAAAGTACGGTTTCAATCATTTCAGCAATCACACACATCAAATCTTCTCTGGCACCACGCGTAGTGATTGCCGGTGTTCCTAACCGAATTCCTGAAGTCTGGAAAGCAGAACGATCATCAAAAGGCACCATATTCTTGTTGCAGGTTATATCAGCATCAACAAGTACCTGTTCGGCTTCCCTACCGGTAAGTTCAGGATACTTTGTACGCAGGTCAACCAACATAGAGTGATTGTCGGTACCGCCTGAAACAATGGTAAATCCTCTCTTAATCAAAGCTTCAGCAAGCGCCCTAGCATTTTTCTTTACCTGACTTTGATACTCTTTATATTCAGGCTGAAGGCATTCTCCGAAAGCCACAGCTTTAGCCGCGATTACATGCTGTAAAGGTCCGCCCTGAACTCCGGGAAATACTGCCGAGTCGAGTAATTCAGACATCATTTTTAATTCCCCCTTATTCGTGGTTTTTCCCCAAGGATTTGGAAAATCTTTTCCAATCAAGATAATACCTCCTCGCGGGCCACGTAATGTTTTGTGGGTTGTAGAAGTAACAACATGTGCATATTTCAACGGATTATCCAACAATCCTGCAGCTATCAAACCGGCAGGATGCGCCATATCAACCATTAATATTGCTTTTACTTTGTCGGCTATCTCGCGCATGCGTTTGTAGTCCCATTCACGTGAATAAGCCGACCCTCCGCCAACAATCAATTTAGGCTGTTCGCGCAGGGCAATTTCTTCCATCTCGTCATAATCAACTAAACCGTTATCTTGTCTGACATTATATGCAATAGGCTGATACAGAATTCCTGAACTATTCACCAATGAACCATGCGACAAATGTCCGCCATGGGATAAATTCAAACCCATAAATTTGTCACCCGGATTCAAACAAGCCAGGAAAACGGCTGCATTGGCTTGTGCGCCGGAGTGTGGCTGCACGTTAGCCCATTCAGCACCAAACACCTTTTTGATGCGATCAATAGCAATTTGTTCCGATTGATCAACGATCTCACAACCACCGTAGTATCTTCTTCCGGGATATCCTTCCGCATATTTGTTAGTCAACACCGACCCCATGGCCTCCATAACCTGATCACTGACAAAATTTTCAGATGCAATTAACTCAATACCTTTCATCTGACGTTTCTTCTCACGGTCGATGATGTCAAAAATTAAACGGTCTCTTTTCATTCGATTATAATTTGTTTTTAAGTTGTTATATATTGAAACTCTTGATGAGCTAATTTAATCATTTACATAGACGAAATAATTAATTAAGTCAGCTCATGTCCCTTTCATGCTTTGTTTATTATTTCTTTTTTAAATCAATCTCGTCTTGTAAAACTTCTTTTGTACAATACTTACACTTCAACCTGGCAGTACCATTGTCTTTTATCACAACAAACTTGGTAGGAATCGGTTGATGATTAGTAATACACATAGGATTGGCACAATGCATCACATCATGAATTTCATCTCCCAGCAGTAATGCACGTTTTTCAACTACTTTGTAATCCCTGATAATATTGATACTGGCATTGGGAGCTACCAATGCAATTTTACTGGTCTCTTCGTCAGATAAAATTCGATTGGAGATTTTAATAATCCCTTTTCTACCCATCCTTTTGCTATCCAAATTATTACCTATGGTCAACAGTTGACCGTAAACCTTCAGTCGCAAAATAGACACGATTTTAAACACCTTTTCAGTCGGAATGTGATCTATCACTGTTCCGTTTTTTAATGCTGCTACTTTCAGTTCTTTTTCCATATTTATTTGGTAGTTAGTAGTTTTTTGGAAGTTAATGAAGTTATAAGAAGTTAGGGAAGTTAACGGGTTCCGGGGTACGAGTTCCGAGGTGTTCCGGGGTAGCGAGTTCAGTTTTTAGCTGTTAGCTGTTAGTTCTTAGCTCTTCGTTTATCATTTTTAGTTCTCAGTTTGTCTTTATTCTTTTGTCTTTGCTCTTTGTTCTCAGTTAAACAGTTCAACAATTCAACAATTCAACAATTCAACAATTCAACAATTCAACACTACACATTAAACACTACACATTAAACACTACACATTAAACATCTTTTATCTTCAGTACTTTCGACAAAATCGCCTGCCTAACATACAAACCATTTTGTGCTTGTTGGAAGTAATACGCTTTTTTATTTTTATCCACATCCATACTGATTTCATTCACACGAGGGAGCGGATGCAGTATTCTCAGATTAGGCTTTGTGTGCTTGATCATTTCGTTATGCAATGTATAAACATTTTTCACCCTTTCGTACTCCATCAAATCCTGGAATCTCTCTTTCTGTACCCTTGTCATATACAAAATATCGGCATCGTTGAAACTATTATTCAGATCGGCTGTCTCCGTAAAAGGGATATTGTGTTTTCTACAGAAAATCTTATATTCCTCGGGGATTTTCAATTCATCCGGTGACACAAATTTAAACTCAGGCTTAAAATAAGACATCGCCTCAATCAATGAATGAACTGTACGACCATATTTCAAATCTCCTACAATGCAAATTTTCAGATTTTCCAATGTTCCCTGCGTTTTCCTGATTGAATATAAATCAAGTAAAGTCTGAGACGGATGTTGATTAGATCCATCACCGGCATTGACGATCGGTACAGGAGAAATTTCAGCCGCATACCTGGCAGCGCCATCCAAAGGATGTCGAATCACAATAGCGTCAGCATAGCAACTGACCATACGGATGGTATCGTTCAGAGTTTCTCCTTTCGTCGAACTGGAAGTCCCAGAGTCGGAAAATCCTATCACAGAACCTCCTAATCTCACAACTGCCGTTTCAAAACTCAATCTTGTTCTGGTAGAGGGTTCATAGAACAAGGTAGCAACCACCTTACCTTTCAAGGTGTCCCTGTCAGGCTTTTTCTCAAAGCCTCGCGCAGCGTCAAGGATGGACAGGATATCCTCCTTGTTGTAATCAGTAATCGAAACCAAACTGTTATTCATACGCAGCAGATTTAAAATGATAAAAATAAAAAACCAACACAAATCTAATCTGATTTACATTGGTTTACTGAACTTTCTGTATGTGGGGGGGAGCTTCGATATAATTGACATAAAGCCCGGTCATATGTAAAGTATTCTTTCTTCATATTTTCGTGCAAAGGTATTAAAAAATCTTCAATATTTACACACTTCAATCAGAAAAGAACTTCGATTTTGGATACTTTCTCCAAACTATCTATCAATGAAGGTTTATAAGCTAATGGAACTAAGAGCACCATGGTACATGTTGCTTGAAAATCCTGTTGGACAATTTCTGCTTCGCACGCTCTTATTGTACTCATAATCACCTCTATATCCGGATATTCAAACTCTATTCTGATACCGCTATCTACTGTTTTCTCAATGATTTCAGCCTGTTCCAATGCATCCGAAGCTGCTTCTTTGTAAGCTGTAACCAAGCCTCCCGTTCCTAACAAGATACCTCCGAAATACCTGACTACAACGACCAAAACATTCGTTAGATTTCTTGCATTAATTTGTCCCAATATCGGTTTGCCGGCTGTTCCTGAAGGTTCTCCATCATCATTGAATCGAAAATCATCCCGTTCGGGACCCAACACATAGGCATAACAAACATGTCGCGCATTGTGATACTGTTTTTTATAGTCTGCAATCAAATTTTTTACCTCTTCCGTATCTTTTACGGGGTGTGCAAAAGATAAAAATTTACTGCCTTTGGATTTATATAAACCGGATGATTGCGTTCGGATTGTAAGATACGAATCTATCATTATCAATACTTAAAAAATTTTTCAAAATTACATATCTAATTAAAAAACTTTTATCTTTGCCGGATAAATTTGCTCAAAATTAATCAATTTGACGCTTAACATCAAATATCATGTATGAATCTTTATCAGCATTAGACCCTGTAAAAATCAATTTCAATGCGGCAGGGATGCATACCATCAACATTATTTTAGCATTTGTGATGTTTGGGGTTGCATTGGGAATTAAGCCCAAAGAATTTGCACATTTATTCACAAAACCCAAAGCCCTGATAGTCGGAATGACATCGCAGTTAATTGCCTTACCTCTGATAACTTTCCTCATCGTTATAATTTTTTACAAATTCATTCCACCCATGGTAGCCATGGGAATGATACTGGTAGCAGCCTGTCCGGGCGGCAATATTTCAAATTTCATGTCGTCCATTTCCAGAGCCAATACCGAATTATCGGTTGGACTGACTGCAATATCTACTTCTTTGTCAGTATTTACCACACCTGCAAACTTTGCCATATGGGGAGGTTTATATGTAAGATACATCAACAAACACGCTGCTCATGCTTTGCAGCCTTTGGAAATTGACAAATGGCAAATGTTTGAAACCGTATTTATCTTACTAGGTGTTCCTTTGATTTTAGGAATTTTATTTGCTCATTTTTTACCCGGTATTACCAAGAAAATCAGAAAGCCTATACAATATTTGTCCATAGTGTTCTTTTTGGTGATGGTAATATTGGCATTTTCTCAAAACTTTAGCCTCTTTATCAAATACATATTTTACGTATTTATCATCGTACTTATCCACAATGGTTTGGCTTTGGCAACAGGTTATGGTATTGCCAGCGTGTTTAAATTAGGTGATGCCAACAGACGTACTATTACCATCGAGACTGGTATACAAAATTCAGGATTGGGATTGGTACTTTTATTTAACCCCAAGATTTTCCCGCCCGAATTGATGTTAGGCGGTATGCTGTTCGTAACGGCCTGGTGGGGCATCTGGCATATTATTTCCGGCTTGGGCATTTCTTTCTACTGGAGCCGAAAACCTCTGAGAAATTGATTTTCACATACATTAAATTTTTCTGTTTATGGCGAAAATATACGAAAATACCAGAATCTATCTGGTCAGCAAAAGATATGTAGTTTGGTCATTCACGCAATATTTCAGCGAAATCAGCATCAAGGGACTGGAACATCTTCCGAAAAATGAACCTGTTATCTTTGCACCCAATCACCAAAATGCCCTGATGGATGCCCTGGTCATTTTGGCACTACCGCCCCATGATCAACCTAAGGTATTTTTAGCCCGTTCCGACATATTCAATCTACCCAAAATCGTTGTAAAATTCTTACAATTTCTCAAAATAATGCCAGCCTTCAGGATTAGAGACGGCTATGAAAACCTAGCCAAAAACCAGGAATCTTTTGCGACAGCTGATGAGACCTTATTGAGCCATTCAGCTTTGTGTGTGATGCCGGAAGGCAACCAGGAATTGGAAAGAAAGATTCGCCCCCTGGTAAAAGGCATTTTCAGAATTGCCTTTAGTGCGCAGCAAAAAATGCCGGCAGGAAAATCTGTAAATATTGTTCCGGTAGGATTAGATTATGGCGATTACATCTATCCCGGTGCCCACCTGATTGTCAATATAGGAGAACCAATCAAAATTGCTGATTTCATGGACATATACAATGAAAATCAGGCAAAAGGAATGAACGCCATCAAGGACAAACTATACAACGAACTAAAAACCCTGACATTAGATTTAGCAACAGACAGTTATTATGATAGCTTCTACACGGCTGTGGAAGCATGCCAAACCGACAGTCTGTCAAGTTTAAACTTAGAAGACAACACATACAACCGATTTATTGCCCGCATGCATGTTGGCAAACAGTTGGTTACTACAGAAGAAAGTTCTACTGTAGAAGAAATGGAAGCCTTCGATCGGTTGTGCAAAAAGTACAAAGAAGGTCTGCAAAAGGTAAAAATTGATACTGAAACTCTTCTTCAGCCAAAGCCAAGTACCTTCAAAAAAATGCTTAACTATGCAGTAATCATCCTGAACACTCTGCTCTTGCTACCTGGTTTGGTGTTCAATATTATTCCGGTAGCCGTCATTGCATCCATTCCCAAATTGATGAAAATCAAATTTATCGGATTTTACAGTTCCGTTTACTATGTTGCATCCATCGTTTTTTTTCCCATTTTCTATTTGATACAAGCCCTGATCATCAACTCCTTTTGCGGATTATCCTGGTGGATGCTTTTTATCCTTATCCCCTTGCAATTTCATTTGGGTAAACTTGCTTTATATTTGAGTAAAAACATTAAAGCTTTGTGGAAGGAAGTGAGATTATATAAAGCGTGTAGAAAAGAAGAAAATGAATTGGAAAAATTGAAAAAAATGAGGGAAAAAATTATCTCATGGTGCAAATAATTTCCAATCATTTCTCCCGGGAAAGTATTTTTTCCATCCCTGTATAGTTAATTCCGTCCCTTTTATCGTACTTCTATCCCGTAACTTAAGGTATTCTCGTCATTTTTTTTGCTGACCATCCTACATGTGTTTTTTTTGCAAAAAAATGACATGGTATATACCTCTCGTTTTCAGGAATTGTTATCACAGTACAGATTTGGCAAACAAGTTAAACTGACGAATTCAGGTGTTAGCATCCAACATTTGAAATTCAAGAGCCATGCTTGTTTTGATTCTCCTGTTGAAAAGCCAAAGTCTAAAAAGTCCAGGCAATGGTTTTTTCTCAATAAAATCAAAGAGAATAAGAGCTTTCAATATCCTGTATTTTTGCCCGCTCAAACAAAAAAGACCAATCAGGCAATTTTGATGTTGCATGGGTTAAATGAACGAAATTGGAATAAATATTTAAGTTGGGCAGAGTACTTGTGCCAACATTCCGGTAAAGCAGTTATCCTTTTCCCCATTGCTCATCATATGAACAGGTCTCCAGTTTCCTGGACAAACCCACGTCTACTTGAAAATATACTGAATATCCGTCGTGCAAACACTGGGAATGACAGATCATTGAGTTTTGCCAATGTAGTCCTGAGCGAAAGATTGTCGAGGCATCCTGAACTGTTTTATAAATCCGGGCGACAGAGCTACGATGACATTATCAGATTATTGCAGGAAATTAAAGCAGGTAAACATACTTTGTTTTACAAAAACGCCCAAATTGATGTATTTGCCTATTCAATCGGCGCTCTTTTGGCACAAACATTATTTCTAACCAATCCCGAACAATTTTTCAGCGATTCGCGCCTGTTTATGTTTTGCGGAGGGAGCATCTTCAATGCCATGCAGGGAACATCACGCAGCATCATGGATAAGCTCAGTTTTGACACTTTATTTGCATTCTATCAAACAGGAAACTGGGCTGAAACATACACACCTGTTGAAGGAGACCCGGCTCGTCAGGCTTTTTACAGCATGTTGACACCGGATAATGACAAAGACACACGCATTTCCAAGTTTGAGAAACTAAGTTCACGCATCAAGGGAATTTCGCTTGCAGCGGATGTAGTTATACCCTACGAAGGTGTTATTCAAGCTTTAGGCGAAAATTGCAGTTCGCAAACTGTTGAATTGCTTGACTTTCCATTTCGTTATACTCATGAGAATCCCTTTCCTGTCAATAGGAATATTGACTCACATGCAGTTGATCTGTCTTTTCAAAGGGTGTTTGATAGTGCAGTAGAATTCTTGACCTAAGGTGTCTCATAAGTGCCCAACTGCTGCGTTACTTTCGATATCCAAGGTCGCGGGTTCCGTGGTGCGTGGTCCTAGTTCGTGAAGTTAAGGTCAGTCGCAATCTGCGAAAATCAGCGAGAAACTAACTCCGTGTATTTAACATCAAACAATCAATCTGTTTAGTTGCCATTTTTTGTGTTATTTCCAGAAACAAAGAAACTATTTAATTATTAAAGTTTCCAAACTTAAGAATACAACTCATTGATTATCAACATGAATATTCGTTTTAATATTTTTTAATATTATAGTTCTAAAACTATATATTACATTTGCAGCCGATATGGAAATTTTGAAAGAAAATATTATTCAAACAGCTAACAACCAATTTCAGCGGATGGGTATCCGTAATGTTTCTATTGATGATGTGTGTGCGGAGTTGAGAATATCTAAAAAACCTTTTACCGGTACTTCAACAAGAAAGAAGATTTAGTAGATGCAGTTATCGAGCATGATCGGGCATTGCATCAAGCTAAGTTGCAGAAGAATATCAAGGATAAAAATGCCATTGAAATCTTCGTGTGCATGGTAAAAGAATTAAAAAAATCTGCTGAATGTACTCCCGTGCTTTTTTGGCACGACGTGGAAAAATTCTATCCCGCTTTGTTTCAAAAACACAACCAAATCAAACAAGACAATGTCCGCAATATTTTTGAAAACAATATTAAACAAGGTATTGCTGAAGGATATTACCGGGAAAATTTAGACATTGAATTGTTGTCGTTTTTCCACACCGTACAGATTAGAAATACTTTCGAAATGATGATGCAATCGCAGTTGAAATTTAGCTTAAAACGTATCACAGACTTCTTCATTGATATGATCATTCGTTTGATCGCCAACGAAAAAGGAATGAAGTATATAGAAGAAAATTTGACCGATAAAAAATAATTTTAATATATGACAGGTATAAAAAAGATTGGTATTTTAGTGATGGCTTTGCTGACAGGAAGTATGCTTGATGTCAACGGTGTTCAGGCGGGCACAACTACTCCGGCAGACACATTAAATCTGAGTTTACAGCAATGCATTGAAATTGCGTTGGATGAAAGTCCCACCATTCGCATCGCTCAAAGTGAAATCGATAAGGTGGACTATGCCAACAAAGAAAGACTCTCGGGTTTGTTTCCAACAATCAATGCTTCCGCAAATTATTCACGCACTTTAAAAAAGCAAAAGTTATTCTTCAGCATTCCGGGTATGCCGGCAAATCCTGAAGGAATTGAAGTAGGACAAGACAATACTTTTGTTGGCGTGGTTCAGGCTGCCATGCCCATCATCTCTCCTACCCTGTGGGCCAGCATAAAAATGAATGAGACGGACGCTTCCATTGCTATTGAATCTGCCCGTTCATCAAAAATTTCTCTCGTCAACTCAGTGACAAAAGCTTTTTATGGGGTGTTACTGGCTCAAGATTCATATAGCGTTTTTGAAAGAGCACATGAAAATGCTGCCGAAAACGCCAAAATCATTTACAGTAAATACGAGCAAGGTGCAGCTTCTGAATTTGAATGGATTCGCGCTGATGTGCAATTGCGCAATGCTTTGACCAATTTGGTTTCTGCAGAAAGTGCCATCAATCTAACTAATGCACAACTAAAAATGCTGATGGGTATTGATATGCATGCGACTATTCAGCCCGTTGGGACTTTGTCAGATTACGAGAAAGATATTTTTGGTGATTTGATAAAATTGTCTGATGTTTCTCTGGATAATAACACGGATTTAAATCAGTTTGACCTGAGGGTTAAACAATTGCAAAAGACTTTGGAATTACAGAAAACTACCTGGCTGCCTACCTTGGCTGCAACCATCAATTATCAATACATGACAATGCCCAATGATGATGTGGCTTTCAAGGACTTTTACTGGTTTCCGACTTCTACTGCAGGCATAACATTATCCGTCCCCATCTTTCAGGGAGGAAGCAAACACTACAAAGCCAAACAATTACAGGTACAATTAAAGGCCATGGATGACCAACGTGAGACTTTGAAACGTTCGCTGGAATTACAAGCCATCAATTTAACCGACAATATGATAAAGGCTTTGGAAAAGATGGAATCAGGAAAAAAAGCAATGTCGCAGGCAGAAAAAGCCCTGACCATCTCACAAAAAATGTATGAGGTGGGTGTAGGAACTTATTTGGATGTAACCAATGCTGAATTGGGTTATATACAAGCAGGTTTGTCATACAACCAATCCATCTTCGACTTTATGTCGGCAAAGGCGGATTTAGAAAAATTATTGGGGAAAGCGGTGGAGTGAAAAAGCATTCCCAAAGAGACTTTTAAATAGTGAATAGTGAATAGTGAATGGTGAATAGTGAATGGTGAATAGTGAATATAATAAGTAGTGAATTAAATTATAAATGTAATGAAAATCATAAACAAATTTTTTGTAATCTTCTTGCTAACTGGGCTTGTGGCTTGTGGAAGCAATAATCAGGAAAGTACTCAATCAGAAGAGATTTCTGCTGAGGTAGCTGAACAACTTCCCAAGGTTAATACACAAAAGGTTTACCTGCGTGAGGTAGATCAGAATTATGAGTTTACGGCAACGGTTGAACCGGTGGTGAAGAATAACATCAATCCGACCACTCCGGGACGTATTCGTCAGATTTTTGTAGAAGTTGGTGATAAGGTAACCAAAGGTCAGCGATTGGCACAAATGGATGCTGTAAATTTGAATAATTTGGAAACCCAGATCGCCAACTATAAGCGCATCTACAAGCGCGTATCGGAATTGTATGAAGTCGGCGGTGCTTCTCAGCAAGAATTGGACAATACGAAATTGCAATTGACAGTAGCGGAAACCAACTTGAAAAACTTACAAGAAAACACCTTGCTAAAAAGTCCGATTAACGGTATTGTGGCTTCCCGCAATTATGATAATGGCGATATGTATAATGGTCAACTGCCTATTCTGACGGTCATGCAAATCAACCCGGTGATTTTGCGCATCAACGTATCTGAAATGTTTTTCAGCAAAGTCAAAGTCGGTATGCCAGTGGAAATCAAATTGGATGTGTACGAGGGTGAAATTTTCAATGGTAAAATCAGTTTGGTTTATCCAACCATTGAAGAAAGGACACGTACCTTCGGTGTAGAAGTTACATTGAATAACAAAAACGCAAAAGTCCGCCCGGGCATGTTTGCACGCGTGAATATCAATTTTGGGGTCATCGACAGGATTGTGGTACCCGATCAGGCTATTATTAAACAGGCAGGTTCAGGAACACGCTACGTTTACACCATAGTTGATGGCAAAGCTCATTATAAGCCGGTGGAACTTGGTAAGAGGATGGGTGCAGAATACGAATTGATTTCAGGAATTGATAATGGCGCTGAGGTCGTTATTTCAGGTCAGTCCAAACTAGCTGACGGCCTTGCAGTGGAAGTAATTCAATAATAAGATTTTAAGATGAAAATTTACGAAACTTCGGTTAGAAAACCGATTACTACAGCCCTTATTTTTGTGGCGGTAGTGGTATTGGGACTATTCTCACTCAACAAATTACCTGTTGATTTGCTTCCGGATATTGAGACCAACACCATCATGGTGATGACCACTTATGACGGTGCCAGTGCCTCCGATGTTGAAACGAATGTGACCAGACCTTTGGAAAACGTATTGAATACGGTCACCTATTTGAAAAATATTTGGTCTTCATCCCGGGAAAACCGGTCGATTATTTTCCTGGAATTTGATTATGGGATGGACATTGATGAGTTGACCAATGATGTACGTTCCAAATTAGATTTGGTCAAGTCGTTTTTGCCTGATGGAACGCAAGATCCTGTTATTTTCAAGTTCAGTACGGATATGATCCCGGTAATGCTGATTTCAGCAACAGCGGATCAAAGTTTACCGGCTTTATATAAAATCCTAGAAGAAAACGTTGCCAACCCTTTGGCACGTATTCCGGGCGTAGGTTCAGTGTCTATTTCCGGTGCTCCACAGCGTGAAATACAGGTGTTTGTGGATCCATCTAAATTAGAAGCTTACAATCTTACGATTGAAGGCATTGCTCAAAAAATCCGGATGGAAAATATCAATACACCTGCCGGGACCATGGATATTGGCAATGAATCTTACGCACTGCGTGTGCAGGGTGAGTTTATTTCTCCCATGGAAATGAATAATTTGGTAGTGGGTTCCATGGCAAACAGGAACATCTATCTTTCGGATATTGCCGTTGTAAAAGATACTTTGGAAGAAAGGGCACAGGAGGTTTACACGAATTCGGTGCAAGGTGCTACCATTGTCGTGCAAAAACAATCCGGTTCCAACGCGGTTAAAATTGCGGATGCGGTGCATAAAATGTTACCCGATTTACAAAAAAATCTTCCGTCTGATGTTCACCTAGAAACCATTGGAGATACTTCCGTCAACATCAAGAACACCATCTCCGGTTTGGTTGAAACCGTGATGTATGCCTTTGTTTTCGTGATGTTGGTAGTATTGTTCTTCTTGGGTAGATGGCGTGCCACCTTGATCATTATCGTAACCATTCCTATTTCTTTGGTTGCTGCATTTATCTATTTGGGATTTACCGATAGCTCTCTCAACATCATCTCTCTGAGTTCACTTTCGGTCGCCATTGGGATGGTGGTGGATGACGCAATTGTTGTGTTGGAAAACATCACTACCCACATTGAAAGAGGCAGTCGCCCAAAAAGCGCAGCCATTTACGGTACCAGCGAAGTATCTGTTTCGGTAATTGCCTCTACCCTTACCCTTGTGGCGGTTTTCTTCCCGCTTACCATGGTAAAAGGTATAACAGGAGTAATGTTTGAACAATTGGGTTGGATGGTAACCATTATCATGGCTGTATCAATGGCTGCGTCACTCACACTGACACCGATGATGTCATCACTGATGTTGCGTCCTGACCGTAAAAAAAGCAAGCTCAACAGGTGGTTGTTTGCGCCTATAGAAAAAGTATTGGATTGGCTGGATAGTGTTTACGCGGCTACTATCAACTGGACTGTGCGTCACCGTACAATTACAACCGTGAGTCTTTTTGTCTTCTTTGCTCTCACCTTGGTACCTGTATTCATGCCTGAGAGTCCTATCGGTACCGAGTTTATGCCGGCACAGGACAACAGCAGAATTGCAGCTACAGTAGAACTACCCATAGGTACCCGTACTGAAATTACCAGGGCCACTGCTGAGGAACTGTATGCTCTTTGGAGAGGAAAATATCCTGAAATGAAGATGATCAACTTCAGTGTGGGTCAGGCAAGTAGTAAAAATGTATTTGGCTCTATGCAAAATAATGGTCCTCACATTATCAGCTTCAACATCAGATTATCGGATTTAAAAGAAAGGGAAAGAAGCTTATTTGAAATTTCAGATTTGATGCGTAAGGATTTAGTAAATATACCTGCAATCAGAAAATCATCGGTTACTGTCGGTGGCGGTCACATGATGGGCGGACAGTCAACCATTGACCTGGAAATTTACGGTTACGACTTCTTTGAAACGGATAAAATTGCAAAGGCGATGAGTGAGAAGATGGCAGAAATCCCCGGCCTGGTAGATATCAAAATCAGTCGCGAAGATTATCAACCCGAGTTCAGGGTGCAATTTGACAGGGAAAAACTAGCCATCAATGGTTTGGATATAGCTACCGCATCTAACTTCTTAAGAAACCGCGTAAACGGTCTGGTAGCTTCATTATTCCGTGAAGATGGTGAAGAATATGATATACGCGTTGCCTATGCACCTGAGTTCAGACAATCTATCGAAGCAATAGAAAACATCCTGATTTATAACAATCAAGGACAGTCGGTAAGGATAAAAGATGTAGGCAAGGTGATTGAAGAGTTTTCACCACCCACCATTGAGCGCCGCAACAGGCAAAGGATAATCACTGTGACTTCCACCATTTCGGGAACAACCATGGACAAGGCAGTAGCGGCTATCAATCAGGGCGTGGATGAATTACATCTACCCTCTAATATTTACACGCAAATTGGAGGTTCATACCTTGACCAACAAGAATCATTTGCAGACTTAACTACTTTATTGTTGTTGATATTGTTATTAGTCTTTATCGTGATGGCATCTCAGTTTGAGTCACTCACCTACCCCTTCATCATCATGTTCTCCGTACCCTTTGCCATATCGGGGGTGATTATAGCACTTCTAATTACAAATAGTAATTTTAACATGATGTCCTTTATCGGAATTATCATGCTGGCCGGTATTGTGGTGAAAAACGGAATTGTATTGGTGGACTACATCAACCTGAATCGTGGTCGTGGGATGGGTATTATACAGGCAGTGGTTAAAGGTGGTAAGTCTCGTTTACGTCCGGTATTGATGACTACCATCACTACCATCTTAGGTATGACTCCATTGGCGATATCAACATCTGAGGGTTCGGAAATGTGGAAACCCATGGCAATCACAGTTATCGGTGGTCTGACCATCTCTACCATATTTACTTTAGTCATTGTTCCAACCATTTATGCATCATTTGCTAAAAATGGGGTGAAGAGACAACGCAGGAAATTGAGAAAACGACTAACAACGAAGAACTAAGAACGAAAAACGATGAACGAATCAGATCACGCGACCCCGGACCCCGGAACTCGGAACACGCTAACTTCTCATAACTTCTATAACTTCTCAGCTACTAGCTACCAACTACTAACTACTTTTAAAACATGAAATCAATCTTTATAGCATTCGATCAGGCATATTACGACCAGGTAATGGGAATACTCGGATCTCACAACGTTCGGGGATTCACAGGTTGGGAGCGCGTACAGGGCAGAGGATCCAATACAGGTGTTCCTCACTTGGGTACGCATGCCTGGCCCTCAATGAACTCTGCCATCATCACCATAGTAGAAAAGGCGAAAGTAAAACCGATCCTAAAAGATTTAAAAGCCCTCGATCTCACATCAGAATTGATGGGACTAAGGGCTTTCGTATGGGATATTGAGGAGATGATTTAATATTGTAATTTGGTGTGATATTAATGTACATGTCCATGACTTGCAGCGGACAAAAAGATAACACCAACCCCCACCAATATCAACAGAAATTGTACGATAGATTCTTTTGCTTTGGTTTCTTTGTGCATTTCGGGAATCAAATCCGCTAATGCGATATACAAGAAACTTGCAGCGGCAATAGCCAATGCATAAGGAATTATTTCTCTCACAAAATCAAGCAAGAAATAAGTAGCTACACCGGCTACAATGGCACTGGATGCTGACAACAGATTGTAGAGCAATGCCTGTTTTTTGGAATAACCGCTCTTGATAAGGATGCCGAAATCACCCAATTCTTGTGGTATTTCATGCAATACAACTGAAATGGTAACGAAAATTCCCAATTCTACAGAAGTCATAAAGGATGTGGCTATCACCACTCCGTCAATAGCATTGTGAACGGCATCTCCAATAATGATCATGGGTCCAGCGGCATGTATCTGTCGTTCGCAATTTTCATCACGACACATGCGCCAAAGGATAAACTTTTCTAATAAAAAGAAGAATAAAATACCAAACAACACCCAAATCAACGCTTCCCTAACAGGCAATATTTCCATGGATTCAGGAATCAATCCCATTAAAGCCGAACCAATGAGAGTACCTCCTGCCAAACACAACAAATAGCCGGAAAGTTTTTCCAGCCATTTGTGGTTTAACATCAACAAGCTGCCGCTCAACATAACACTGCCGACACTGGCTGTCAGCAGCGCTATAATGGTGTAAATCAATTCTTTCACTTACTTAGATTGCACAAGAACCCAGGCATCGGGATAGGTATCCCTGATTTGGTTAATTTTTGCCCTTGCTTCCTGATAGGTATTATAAGAAGCAATGATAACCCTCAACATGCCCCTGTCATTTTCCACAACCAAGGCATCATTCCCTTCATTTACAAGCTTAGCACGTAAATTTCTGGCATTTTCATGAACAGAGAATGCACCTACCTGCACATGGTATTTCTTACTCATGGCAGCACTGTTGGTTTCACCGGCAGCTAATTTAAATGCTTCGGAACGGGTAACTTCCCGCTCAGCAGGAGTTGTGACAGGAGTTACAGGAGTAGCTTCCTGAACCGCAGAAACTTCTACAGTAGCGGGTTCATGAGCGCTGGTAATTTCAGTCACTTTTTGCTTGGATTTACACGAAATCATGGATATGCCGATAGCGGCTGCGGTACAGATAACAAGAATCTTTTTGTTCATACGTTTAAATATTATTTTTTAGTTGTCGTATGGAACTCTCGATGAACTAATTTAATCATTAGCATGAGCGAAATAGTTGATTAAATTAGTTCATGTTCGTTTCATAACGAATTAGTGATTAAATATTTCCCGCAAATTTACAGTTTTTTCTTTAAAAAAACTATTTTGTTGTTTGAGATTTCAATTGTTCCGAATTCCTCTTCATTTTTTTGTCTTGACACAAAAAAACGAAGCAAAAAAAGTCAAGACTGTGCCTGCTTCTCTCAAAAAACTTGCGCTCGATTGACTAAATCGTCCAAACTCGCAACTTCGTTGCTCAAACAAGGACGATTCTTTACGTCAATCTCACTTGTTTTTTGGCTCACCAGGCAAGGTCGTTTTGCGTCCTGCAACACTTTGGACCCCGGAACCCGCGAACTCGGAAACCCCGCACCCCGGAACACGGAACCCGTACCTCGTTAACTAAATAATTGCGTTATATGTTTTTTATTAAAAAAATATTATCTTTGCACTTAAATCACAAAAGTGGAAAGATTTGGATTGCTTGCAACCACAGAAAAAAATGCTAAATGACATATTCCCGCCTTTTTCTTCTCGTTTCAATTTCCAAATCCCCTTTTTAATAATTGCGGATAAAGCGTCATCGGTGTATGTTTTCAGTAAAACTGATACATATGCAATGGAATTGGACATTAATTCTAACATCTTTAATACAAAAATATTATGGCTTATTTATTTTCATCTGAATCCGTTTCAGAAGGACATCCGGACAAAGTATCGGATCAAATATCGGATGCAATTTTAGACAATCTGCTGGCACAAGACCCTGAATCGAAAGTGGCTTGCGAAACTTTGGTAACGACCGGACAGGTAATCGTAGCCGGTGAGATTAAAACCTCGGCTTATGTAGATTTTCAATCGGTTGTACGTCAGGTAATCAATGATATTGGATATACCAAAAGTGAATATAAATTTGATGGAGATTCTTGCGGTATTTTATCTTCCATTCATGAGCAATCCGCCGATATTAACCGCGGTGTGGAACGTGAGGACCCGAACGAGCAGGGTGCGGGCGACCAGGGGATGATGTTTGGCTACGCTTGCAATGAAACCGACATGTTGATTCCTTTTGCGCTCGATTTGTCGCACGCCTTAGTCAAAGAGTTGGCTGTTATCCGCAAAGAAGGCAAAGTGATGACTTATCTTCGTCCGGATTCCAAGTCGCAAGTTACAATTGAATATGACGATAACAACAAGCCTAAACGTGTGCATACCATTGTCGTTTCAACCCAGCACGACGACTTTATTCAAGCCGATGCCAACACCACACAAGAGCAGGCAGATCAGATTATGCTCGACAAAATTCGTGAGGATGTCAAAAATATTTTGATACCGCGGGTTAAGGCTTTGTCACCTCGCTTTGACGACTTGATCCAGGATGATTACATCCTGCATGTCAATCCTACCGGAAAATTCGTAATTGGTGGTCCGCACGGCGACTCCGGCTTAACAGGTCGCAAAATCATTGTGGATACTTATGGCGGAAAAGGTGCTCACGGTGGCGGTGCTTTTTCAGGCAAAGACCCTTCAAAAGTGGATAGATCGGCGGCTTATGCTGCTCGTCATATTGCCAAAAATATGGTGGCTGCAGGTGTTGCCGAAGAAGTATTGGTGCAGGTGGCTTATGCCATCGGAGTTGCCAAGCCCATGAACTTGTACGTCAACACTTACGGAACAGCTAAAGTAAAGCTGACCGATGCTCAGATTGCTGAAAAGATCAGCACATTATTCGATATGCGACCAAAAGCCATAGAGGACAGGCTAAAATTACGCAATCCGATTTATCAGGAAACTGCTGCATACGGACATATGGGCAGAACACCCCGCAAGCTTACCAAGACTTTCAAAGGAAGTTCCGGCAGCACCATAGTCAAAGAAGTGGAACTATTCACCTGGGAAAAAACGGACATGAAGGACGCCATCAAAACAGCGTTTAATATTCATTGATTTTGGCTATCTTTGCACAGTTTTGCAGAAGATATACCTAACAAAATTATTTAAGATAGCTTGATTTCATGGCAAAAGAATTAAAGGAACTGACTTCAAAAAGTGAAGATTATTCACAATGGTACAACGACCTGGTAATTAAAGCTGATCTGGCGGAAAACTCCGCCGTCAGGGGATGCATGGTCATCAAACCTTATGGCTACGCCATTTGGGAAAAGATGCAGGCTGAACTGGATCGCATGTTTAAAGAAACGGGGCATGTGAATGCTTATTTTCCGCTTTTTATTCCCAAATCATTTTTAAGCAAGGAAGCAGACCACGTGGAGGGTTTTGCTAAGGAATGTGCTGTGGTAACGCATTACCGCCTGAAAAACAGCACAGATGGCAGCGGCTTGATCGTTGACCCCGAAGCAAAATTAGAAGAAGAATTGATTGTTCGTCCCACTTCCGAAACCATCATTTGGAATACCTATAAAAACTGGATTCAATCATACCGGGACTTACCCATCTTAATCAACCAATGGGCCAATGTAGTACGTTGGGAAATGCGCACCCGCTTGTTTTTGCGGACTGCCGAATTCCTTTGGCAAGAGGGACATACAGCACATGCTACTTCTGAGGAAGCCATGGAAGAGTCGATAAAAATGATGCATGTATATGCTGATTTTGCTGAAAATTTCATGGCAATGCCGGTGGTAAAAGGGGTAAAAACTGCCAGTGAACGCTTTGCCGGTGCTTTGGAGACTTTTTGCATTGAAGCTTTGATGCAGGATGGAAAAGCTTTACAAGCAGGCACTTCGCATTTCCTCGGACAAAACTTTGCCAAAGCTTTCGATGTTACTTTCCTGGACAAATCCAACCAGTTGGATTATGTGTGGGCAAGCTCCTGGGGTGTTTCTACGCGATTGATGGGTGCTTTGATCATGACCCACTCCGATGATAATGGCTTGGTATTACCACCTAAATTAGCTCCCTATCAGGTAGTTATCGTTCCTATTTATAAAAATGACGAACAATTGGCCGCCATCACTGAAAAAGTGAATGCCGTTATCAAAAAACTCAAAGCATTAGGCATCAGTGTAAAATACGATGATAATGATTCGAAAAAACCGGGATGGAAGTTTGCCGAATACGAATTGAAGGGAGTCCCTGTGCGTTTGGCTATGGGTGGACGTGACTTGGAAAACGCTACCATTGAAGTTGCCCGTCGCGATACCCTGACCAAAGAAACTATTTCCATCGAAGGTGTTGAAAATCACGTAGCAGCCTTGCTGAAAGAAATCCAACAAAATATCTATCAAAAGGCATTGGATTTCCAACAAGCCTCTACCCGTAAAGTCGATTCATACGATGAATTTAAAGTAGAGATAGAAAAAGGCGGATTTTTACTTTGCCATTGGGATGGCACACCCGAAACAGAAGAAAAAATCAAAGAAGACACCAAAGCAACCATCCGCTGCATTCCCATCGAGGGTGACAAAACGCCGGGTGTATGTATGGTAACGGGAAAACCTTCAACGCAAAGGGTAGTTATTGCCCGGGCTTATTGATGGTTTTTTAATTATTGTCAAAAAAATTGAGTTTTCCACCTTATAGAAGGTGTAAAACCATGATGACACGTGGCTCCCAAATAGAGAGGTTCAGAAGAATTTTACAAAAAGCTGTCACTGATAAGTATGTCAATAAGGCGTGTTGTGCGTCATATAAAGACATTCATGCAATCATGACAGAAAACAATACGGTCAATTAATCGATTTGTATTTCCTGACAGATAATCCAATAAATGTTGTTTAAATATATCATTAAAAACATTTTTTACTCCTGATTCGATATGAAAAGAAAATTCGTACTGTACAACTTTTTATTTTTAGTAAGCATTACCTCTCTTTTGTATGGCAATGATTTTCAGTATTCCACTGCAGGATTTTATAATCACGAAAAGAATTATCGAAAAGTAGTTAATTTTAATGTGGGTTGGAAATATTATAGAGGCGATGTGAAAAATGCGATGTCAACTGACTTTGACGACAGTAAATGGGATGTGATTTCTACCCCGCATACTGTCGAATTACTTCCTTCAAATGCAAGTGGAGGGAGAAATTATCAAGGTGTCGTTTGGTATAGAAAACGTTTTGAACTGGATGATTCTTATTCGGGGCAAAAAATTTGGATTCATTTTGAAGCCATCATGGGTAAGAGTAAAATCTACCTGAATGGAACATTGATCAAAGAACATTTTGGTGGTTTTTTACCCATTATAATCGATCTTTCAGAGGCAGGTGTAAAACTTGATGAAAAGAATATCATTGCCGTGTGTGCAGATAACAGTAACGACACTTCATTTCCACCCGGCAAAACTCAGGAAACCATGGACTTCTGTTATTTTGGAGGAATCTACAGAGATTGTTGGCTTTACACAACTCCAATGGTTTATATTACTGATCCTAATTATGCTAACACCCAAGCAGGCGGAGGTGTGTTTGTCTCATATGAAGACGTTTCGGAAAAAGAAGCTACTGTTCGTATTTCCACCCATATTAAAAATGAAGAAAACGGAAACAGAAGGATTTCTTTGAAGAATAGCTTAATAGATGAAAGCGGTAAAACAACAACTTCAGACACAAAAAACATTATACTAAAACCGGGAGAAAGCAAAACAACCGATCAAATTATACGTATAAAACAACCAAAACTCTGGCACCCGGATGCACCAAATTTATACAATCTCGTGACAGAAGTATCAGTCAATAATAAATCTGTTGACGGCATCGTAACACGCATAGGCATTCGTTCCATAGAGTTTATACCGCTTGAGGGACTGTATATAAACGGGGTACTTTTCGAAGAGAAGTTGCTTGGAGCAAATCGACATCAGGATTTTGGTTATATAGGGAATGCCATGACCAACAATCTTCATTATGGCGATGTATTGAAGTTGCGTAGTACAGGAATGCGCATTATCAGAAGTGCCCACTATCCACAAGATCCCGCCTTCATGGACGCTTGCGATAAGTTAGGAATGTTTGTGATTGTTGCCACTCCCGGATGGCAGTTTTGGAATAATGCTCCTATTTTTGAAGAAAGAGCAATTTCTGATATTAGGAATATGATCCGCAGGGATAGAAATCATCCATCGGTAATTTTTTGGGAGCCGATATTAAATGAAACAAGGTTCCCCGAAACATTTGCAAAAAAAGCTTATGATGCCGTTCATGAAGAATATCCATTTCCAGGTTGTTATGCGGCAATAGACGAACAAAGTAGAGGTAGTAAATATTATGACATTATTTACTGTGCCCCGAAACAAGCTAAATTCTATGAAAATTTAGGAAAGTGTTGTTTTACAAGAGAATTTGGTGATTGTGTGGATGATTGGTATTCTCATAATTCATATAGCAGGGTGTCTCGCAGCTGGGGAGAGCATGGGCTAATTCATCAGGCAAAACACTATGCAAAGAAAGATTACGAAGGTTCTCTCACCATCGACCAACTACATAAGGCTCACAAGTCACATATTGGCGGTACCTTATGGCATTCTTTTGATCATCAACGTGGTTACCACCCCGACCCCTTTTATGGAGGAATTATGGATGTATTCCGACAGCCGAAATATTCGTATGCAATGTTTACCAGCCAGCGAGATCCGGCTTTAAAACTGCCAATTGCTGAAAGCGGTCCGTTTATCTATATCGCAAATGCAATGTCCCCATTTTCTCCGGAAGATGTTACTGTGTACTCAAACTGTGACAGTGTGAGGCTAATTTATACACGTGACAACCAAAAAACTACAATTCAAACAGCCGATGCTTTTAATCTGAATCAACCGCCGGCAAGTCGTTTTCAATTAGATACGATTGTAAAACCGGTAGTTAAGGGAAATCCGGGAATTCCCAACGATCCGGTGGTCTTCGAAAATGTGTTCAGCTTTGTTTCAGTAAGAGCACTACACCGGAGCAAACAAGAAGAAAGAGCCTTTTTTACAGCCGAAGGAATTATTGATGGAAATGTTGTAGTTTCACATACGCAAATGCCTTCCAAGCGATCAGATAAAATCAAATTATCTGTTGACAATTACGGGATTACACCAGAAGCGAACGGAAGTGATATTGTTGTTGTAAAAGCATCCATCACAGACGAAAGAGGAAATTTACGTCAATTAGCCATGGAGAAAATTGCATTTTATGTTGAAGGTGAGGGAGAAATTGTTGGTGATGAAACGATCGGTGCCAACCCATGCCCGGTTGAGTGTGGTACAGCTCCATTATTAATTAGAACCACCACCAATCCGGGAGAAATAAAGATAATTGCAAAACTAGATTATGACGGGGTAAATACAGCAACTCCCGATACCTTGATTTTGCACTCGGTAAAACCGAATTTGGAACTCTTATACTCTGATGCTCCTGCAAAATGTTCAGGAACCTATTTAAAATCAAATACCAAAAACAACAAGGTAAGAGATAATGGATCATTACGTGAAGACCTCAAAGAAGTTGAAAACGAGCAAATTTTTTTTGAGGTTGTTCATTGAGAATTAATAAAACAGCGTAGTGTTCTGGTATGGGAAGAAGAGCATTAAAGCGGAATTATTAATAGAAAAATTTATAATTTCACTAATCCAGGGTATTCCCGGATTCAAGATTATGTGTAACGCTTTGTGCAAAAACCTCATCAAACAGTTTAGATAAAAATCTAATAATTCCAACCATGAAAAAATATTTATTAATTATTCTTTGTCTGTCATCCATATTGATGAACAACGACTGCTTTGCACAAGACAATACTTTCGAAATAAAAGGGCTGCACACAATATATGCGGAAATATATGGAAATGCTTTTGAGGGATATACCATAGGATATGATTATGCCCTGAAATTACATGAAAAACATAAATTGTCTTTCAATTGCGGATTCGGTTATGTACCAGATCTAGATAATTTTTTCAATTTTTTCGATTTTCCCATTGTAACCGAAATTAGCTATTTATATGGAAAAAAACACCATCTTGAACTGGGCGTGGGAGTGACATGTAATGCGGATTTCTGGAGTAGTAAAGGAGGGTTCTATAGGGCCGATTGGTTCACTCCCTTTAGAATTGGGTATCGTTTTCAAAAAGATGATGGAGATCTTTTCTTTAAAGCTGCCGCCACACCTTTTATTTGGTGGAACTTATCGTCGTTTATGCCATGGTTTGGAGTAGCCGTGGGTTATACATTCAAAAGTCGATAAAGAAAACTCATAAATTGTGGCATATTAATTTTGTATATAAATACTTTACATAAAAGTAAACTTGAAAAGCACTTGAATGTATCAAATAGTTTTTGACCATGAAAAAACTTTTATCAACTATCCTTTGTCTGTCATTCATATTGTTGATGACTAATAACTGCTTTGCGCAAAAAAGTCCTGACAAACGACAACGAGGCCTGCACACGGTATATACAGAAGCGTTGGGAAATGCATTATTCTATAGCGTAGGATATGATTATACACTGAAATTACAGGAAAAACATAAATTGTCTTTTAAATGCGGATTCGGTTGTTTTCCGGAGTCAGATGGTAATGGCAGACTTAATTTTGATGATTTCATTTTCTCTTTTGCACCTGAAGTCAGCTATTTATACAGGTTTTCCGGGTTAAAACACCATCTTGAATTGGGTACGGGAGCAACATATTTTGTAAATATGGGTATATTTGATTGGGTGCTTCCCTTTAGAATAGGCTATCGCTATCAAAAAGACAATGGAGGCTTTTTCCTTAAAGCTGCTGTCACACCTTTATTTTTATTTTGGATGGAACAAGAAACCGGAAACGGTGAGGTAAAATTAGAGCAAGTAATACATATGCCGTGGGCTGGAGTAGCTGTAGGTTATACGTTTAAAAGCCGGTAAGACTTATTACGACAAAGTAGCATCCTGATAATCTGTCAACCTTTCATCCTCCACAAGGATGACCCTGCCCGGATACATATCTATCCAACTGTAATTGTGTGTGGCAACGATGACGGTGGTGCCGGAAAGGCGGATGCCGTACAACAGCTCCATCAGGTCACTGCCCGTGGCGGGGTCTAAGTGACCGGTCGGCTCGTCTGCCAGAATGATTTCAGGAGAGTTGAGCAAAGCCCTTGCAATGCCGACACGCTGCTGTTCGCCTCCGGATAATTGATGAGGTCGTTTATAGCCTTTATTCGGAATGCCAACCTGAGTCAGGACAAGTTGAATTTGCTCGTTGATGGCTTCTTCATTTGTCCACCCGGTTGCTCGCAACACAAATTCCAAATTCTCATTAACCGTCCTGTCAATCAGCAATTGAAAATCTTGAAAAACGATGCCTATTTTTCTTCTTAAAAAAGGTATCTGGCTGTTTTTCATATTTACCAAATCATAGGAGAGCACTTCGGCTTCTCCTTTGGTTATCTGTACTTCTTTGTATAAAGACTTTAAAAAGGTACTTTTTCCACTGCCTACTTTTCCCAGGAGATATGTAAATTCCCCTGCATAAAATTCCAATGAAATATCCCGCAGGATGGTCAGTTCCTGCTGACATAGATCGACGTTTTCGTATTTAATCAATCTCTTTTTTTTCATTTGTGTCTCTTTTTCAATTCTTTTCCCAAATCATCCAGAGAATATCCTTTAGAAGTAAGCAAAACAATCAAGTGATACAGCAAATCGGAAGCTTCGTATAAAAACATCTCATCAGTGCCGTTGGTGGCCTCAATGACGGTTTCAACAGCTTCTTCACCAAGTTTTTGTGCCATTCTGTTGACACCTTTTTGAAACAGAGAAGTGGTATAAGAGCCTTCCGGCATCTCTTTAAAACGCTGCTGGATAAACTTCTGCAAATAATCTAAAAAGAAAATATCTCCCTGATTAGATTCTGACCAGCAGGTATCGGTACCCTTATGACAAACAGGACCGGTCGGGTTGACCTTGATCAGCAGCGTATCATTGTCACAATCGGTTAATATTGAAACTAAATGTAAAAAATTACCACTCTCCTCCCCTTTTGTCCACAAACGTTTTTTCGTGCGACTGTAAAAAGTAACTTTTCTGGTTTCCAGGGTTTTATGGTAAGCCTCTTCATTCATAAATCCGAGCATCAGTACCTTGGATGTTTGAGCATCCTGTATGATAGCCGGTACCAATCCGTCTAATTTTTTGAAATCAATATTCATTGGGAATTAATTTTTGACGAAAGTACGATAAATATGTGAAAAAGCAAAGGTAAAAAGCCTCAAAAATCAGATCAGGTAAATTCCGGCTTCATCACAAGCTTTTCGCATCTCACAGGGCCATATACTTGCCTGAATTTCACCTATATGTGCTTTTCTTAGGAAGAACATACACAGACGGGACTGTCCGATCCCTCCTCCTATGGACAAGGGCAAGCTACCCTCCATCAAACGTTTGTGGAAATACAATTGCAATCGTCCTGTTTGTCCGGTCAGTTCCAATTGCCGCATCAAAGCCTCTTTATCAACCCGGATGCCCATGGAAGAAATTTCAACTGCCATGTTTAAAATTGGATTCCACAACAAAATATCTCCGTTGAGGCCCGGCAAACCATTTTCGCCCTCACTTGTCCAATCGTCGTAGTCCGGGGCACGTACGTCGTGTTTATCCCCATCACCCAATTTAGAACCAATACCGATGATAAAAACAGCCCCATATTTTTTGGCAATCCGATGTTCCCGTTCTTTGGGCGAAAGGTCGGGATACATGAGGCGCAACTCTTCTGCATGGATAAATTGTATTTTTTCCGGAAGGATAGGTCGTATTTTAGGGAAACTCTCCGAAACCAAATATTCGGTACGCAACATTGTATTATAAATGCGCTTGACGATTTTCTTTAAAAAATCAATATTGCGTTCTTCAGATGACATAACCCGCTCCCAGTCCCACTGATCGACATATAAAGAGTGTAAATTACCCAGTTCTTCATCCGAACGAATGGCATTCATATCCGTATAAATACCGTATCCGTTTTCAATTTCATAATCAGCCAAAGTAACTCTTTTCCACTTAGCTAGGGAATGCACCACTTCTGCTTTGGCATCATCCATATCTTTGATAAGAAAACTCACAGGACGTTCCACACCGGTCAAATCATCATTCAAGCCCATGCCTCGCAGAACAAACAAAGGAGCAGTGACGCGTCTCAAACGCAATTCGGCCGATAAATTTGCCTGAAAGAAATCTTTTATTTTTGCAATTCCAACTTCAGTTTGTTGAAGATTGAGGAGGGGGGTATAATGAGGTGGTTTGATCAAATAACTCATAAAATAATTTTAACGTATTGTTTGCAATTTCCCACAAAGATAAGCATTTTGTAAGAGAACAAAGCATTTTTCTTCAAAAAAAACAGCGAAGCCTTCTTCTTTACAGAAAAAGGCTTCGCAACATTTTTTCAAAGCATCATTCACTTGATTCTTTCATACACCGCAAAACTGTAAGAATATTTATTTCTCTCATCTGCGGGATGATCCGTGCGCGATACTTCTTTCCATACGTTGAAATCAATCTCAGGAAAATAAGTGTCTGCTTTGAACTTTCCGTGCACCCATGTCAGGTACATGGCATCGGCAATATCAGCACTTTGCTTATATACGGCTGAACCTCCAATTACAAACACTTCTTTGGCATTTGAGCATAATTCCAAGGCATCTTCTAAAGAATTTGCCTCAAAGTAGCCTTCATTGACTCCCTCCGAAATCATACTTGAAAGCACGATGTTGGTGCGATTAGGCAAGGGACCGTTTGGAAGACTTTCAAAAGTTCTTTTACCCATAATCACCGTACCACCGGTTGTCAACGTTTTGAAATGCTTCATATCAGCCGGCAAATTCCAGGGAAGTTTTCCCTTATAACCGATTGCATAATCATCTGCAAGAGCGGCAATAATAGAAACTTTTAACTTGTTGTCCATGTGGCAGTTAATAGAGACTAAGAGCCGATGCAATTCTGACTACAACCGCATCAACCCCATAAAGTTGTTTTTTAATTTTGCAACTACAAATGTACAACTACATTTAATCAATTCAAAATTATATGATAAAAATTTGCACTGTCTCCTGACTTATTATTTAAAAAGAACAAAGGGCAAAGACAAAAACGATGAACTAAGAACGAAGAACGATGAACTAAAAACAGGGGAAAAAGGAGAACGCAGCATCCGAAGGCGGTGTGTCTCATATTGTTCAGCTGCTGCTTTACTTTTTATATTCTTTTTCGAGGGTTGTTGAGGAGGTCCTAAGATGGATAAGTGACTATCTACACCGACACCTCTCCCTTGATGTGGGGATCTGCCACGTAGTTAATCAATTCAAAATCTTCAAATTTGAAGTCGAAGATATCTTTTACATCGGGATTGATTTTCATGGTAGGAAGCGGCTTCGGTACACGCGTCAATTGCAACTTAACCTGGTCAATATGATTGTTGTAAATATGCGCATCACCAAATGTATGTACAAAATCGCCCGGCACTAAGCCGGTTACCTGCGCCATCATCTGCAACAGCAGAGCATAAGATGCAATATTAAAGGGAACACCCAAAAAGATATCTGCACTGCGCTGGTATAATTGCAGGCTTAATTTGCCATTCACCACGTAGAACTGAAAAAAAGTATGGCAGGGCGGTAAATTCATATTGGGCAAATCGGCTACGTTCCACGAGTTTACAATCATCCGCCTGGAATCCGGGTCATTTTTAATCAGGTTCACAACTTCTGTGATCTGGTCGATATATCCTCCTTGATAGTCGGGCCACGAACGCCATTGATAGCCGTAGATATGTCCTAAATCACCATTTTCGTCCGCCCATTCATTCCAAATCCTCACTCCATTTTCCTGCAGGTATTTCACATTGGTGTCACCTTTTAAAAACCATAACAACTCATGAATGATGGATCTTAAATGAAGTTTCTTGGTGGTTAAGCATGGAAAGCCTTCAGAAAGGTCAAAACGCATCTGGTGACCGAATATCGAAATGGTACCTGTACCGGTACGGTCTTCTTTGCTTACACCCTCTTTCAACACTCGGCTTAGTAAATCTAAATATTGTTTCATGAAAAAAATAAATTGATAATGATGCCGATGAACCGGCGTATAAATGATGAATTATTTGTGACTGTACGAATTATTTTTTCGGGATTAAAAGTACAAAAAAATTATGACGCAGCAATTATTTGGTTGACTTTTACATGAATTTCTTCCCATAATTCATCCGGTATTTTAGCCCCCATCACCTGTACTATTCGAGATGATATCCATGACCCGATTTGTCCGCAAACGGGTAGGGGAAGATTTCGCGACATACCATATAAAAAGCCGGATGCATATAGATCTCCCGCTCCGGTAGTATCTACACAGTCGGCTTTATAAGCTTTCACGCTGTATTGAACACCTTTAGAACCAATCATTGATCCTTTTTTCCCAGTCTTTACTATGGCAATTTCAACTTGTTCTGACAATGCGGTCAATGCTTCCTTCGGTTTTTTGCCTGTAAAGGCACGGGCTTCGTCCTCATTGGCAAACACAATGTCCACATATTTGGTGACCAGGGAATTCAAAAATTCAAAATTCTCCTCTATCACATTAAAACTTGCCAGGTCTATGGACACCAGCATTCCGGCTGCTTTTGCCATTTGAACTGCCCGCAGTATCAATGCATGATTCTGCACTAAAAAACCTTCAATATGCAAGATATCGTAATTTTCAAACGGGGCAGACGACAAATCAGCAGCTTCCAACTCACCGGCCGCTCCCAAAAAAGTACACATGGTACGCTCCCCATCCCCGGATACCAACACCATACTACTACCGGATTGCTGTTTATCCACAATCAGATAAGGAGCTACCCCATTGTTTTTCGTATCATCAAGAAAAAAATCACCGGTATCATCCTTTCCTATTTTTCCAAAAAAACCGGCTTTACCACCTAATTTGGCAATGCCGTGCACCGTATTTGATGCCGAACCACCTGTAGCTTTTACTGCCTTTGAAAAATCAAGCAGGGTACGCAATTCGTAAATTTTTGCCGAATTTATCAATTGCATGCTGCCTTTTCGTAGGTTCAACTTTTCCAATACGCTATCATCATCAATTTGCAATAATATATCTGTCAGCGCATTACCCATCCCAAGAACTTTCCTCATGATGCTAAACGATTTTTAAAATTATAATTTTTCACAAAGATATTGCATAATTCAGAAAAACCTATTACTTTTGCACTGCATTTGAAAAGATGTACTAATTCTTCCTTAGCTCAGTTGGTTAGAGCATCTGACTGTTAATCAGAGGGTCCTTGGTTCAAGTCCAAGAGGGAGAGCGAAAAGGTTGGAAGAATAAAAACAAAAAAGACTGTTTCGTGTTGAAGCAGTCTTTTTTTGTTGGTGGAGATTACCGGACTCGAACCGGTCACCTCAACACTGCCAGTGTTGCGCTCTAGCCAGATGAGCTAAACCCCCGTGTTAGTGCAAAATTGCAGTGCAAAGATAAGCAAGTTTTATGAATTTTGCTTACTTTTGTGGAAATTAATTCGATGGATACGCAAAACGACAAAATAATTTTGGGAATTGATCCGGGTACAACCATTATGGGATATGGCTTGCTGAAGGTTCGGGGAAACCAGTCTTCGATGCTCGCCATGGGGGTGTTGGATTTGAGGAAACTTCCCAATCATTATGAAAAACTAACGCGTATATTCAATCGTACACTATCACTGATTGATGAATTTCTACCTGACGAGATGGCTATTGAAGCTCCTTTCTACGGAAAGAATGTGCAGTCGATGCTGAAATTGGGTCGTGCCCAAGGAGTTGCCATGTCTGCAGCACTTTACAGAAAAATACCCATCACTGAATATGCTCCCCTGAAAATCAAAATGGCAATTACCGGTAACGGCAATGCTTCCAAGGAGCAAGTCGCCGATTTACTACGGCGCTATCTCAATATCAGTCCCGAGCAAATGCTTCCACATTTGGATGCCACCGATGGTTTGGCAGCAGCTTATTGTCATTTTCTGCAAATGGGCAAACCTGCTTCTATGCAAACCTACAAAAACTGGAAAGATTTTTTGACCAAAAACCCGGATAAGATTGTCTGATTTCTTCTTACTTTTTCTTGGTCGTTTTAATCAGTTCTTCAGGTTTTTTATTATAAAAACTTGAATCGGTATGGTTCCAGGTTTCTTCTAATTCCCAATTGGCTCTTAATGAGAGTTTTTTAGAAAAATATATTACTTCTTCGGGTTGTGTTCTTCGTTCTAAATCTCCTGTGTCCCACTTGTCATTTTGATTGACGTCAATGAACAAACGCAGAAAATATTCGCCGGGACGAAGGTATTGAAAAACAGTTCCTTGCTGCTCAGCTCTTTTCGATTGTATCACCTGTTCTTTGGGATCAATCACCTGAATGTATGCGTTTGGATCGTAATTTTGCAGTGTAACTTTCAAGGTAGAATAATCCTCCAATGACTTGATCTTAAATGAAGATTTCAGTTGATTGGAAACCCGACCATATATGCTGACAAAAGCAGCAGAATCAATATTCAATTCGTAACTTTCTTCAGGCTTCCAGGCGTGACTAAGTCCCAAAATGCGCCCTATGGAGTCTTTGTACAAGCACATAAATTCGACAGGTTCAGTTATGGTGTCTACTTTATGAAACAGATGGATTTTCTCAACAAAGAAGGAATCCAAAGGTTCTTCAAAACTGAAAACGATATCGCGGTAGAAATCAAAGCTACTTGACAAGTTGTTTTTAAAATTCAGAGGTTTTTGTTCCTCAACCACCTCTTCTTCCGACTTACCCCTGGACATTTGTCTCGGTTTCCTTTGAAACAAATTCAAGGTATCGACAGTAGATACATAATTAAACAAGGAGTCGGTTTTGAGATATTCAACCGTCAGCGTCAACGTATCTTGATTATAAACGGCAGCATCCGGGATCCAATAGGTCAAACTATCAAGCCGATCGGATTTTTGGATTAGAAAGCGGGTATCTACGTCAAAATTAAGGAGTGTAATTCGTGGCAAACTATCTTGTTTATCATTGAAGAATAATTGAAAGTATTTACTATCGGTGCGTTCCGACTTGACCAAATACTGTCTTTTTTTGGTTTCTTTGAAAAGTTTAATCAAGATATCGTCCGGAGTAAAAACAGTTTGAGAAAACATATGAATAGTATCAACAGTAACCGAATCCGACCATATTGTATCAATCCGTTGTTCCAATCTGACTTCAGGAGTGATAATGGAATCATAGAATGCAACAGACTCTCCGGGTTGATATTTAAAATCACGGTTTAAATCTGACAAAGCATACAGTTTATACTGTCCGTTTTTTATGTTTTGAATGGTAAATTTACCTTCTGAATCTGTCTTTGCAATGCGTTTAAACTGGTCACCTAAAATAGCCGTATCATTCAGATTGTCATGTATTCCCACAAACACGCCGGACATAGGATCTAAGTTTTCAGCATTGAGCAGCCGACCGGCAATTTGCAAAGAGTCAATTTCATCACCGGTGGCAAATGAAAAAACATAATTCTCCAAAGGATTTCTCTCATTAAGATCAACGATGGCATTTCCGAACAAGATGCTGTAAGTTGTACTGTCCTGTAACTCATCCTGTAAAGATACGGAAAGAACCTTGGCATTTGCCCTCACTATCGGCTGGGTTTTTTGAGGCGGAGAAACAACCACATTCTCACTAACTTTATCCAAGCTAATATTTTCATTGAAATACACTTGAATATCTTTCTTTTTAAAATTCACTGCCCCGTTTATGGGCGAAGAGCGCACAACCACCGGAGGAATAGAGTCTTTCGGTCCTCCTGTAGGTCCCGCAGCTCTATTAGCACAGGAGCCAGCTGTCAATATTAAAATTGTAAAGAGAAAAATTTGGTATAATCTCATTTATTCGAATCTTTTAATTTGAAATTTGGTTGCTCAATCAACCCTTGTCTTTGCTAATATCTGATGCCCCATCCTGCACCTTAAACATTTCTTTTCTTCACAATAATTTTTATACAAATATATAAATGCCTGAGAATCACTTGCTGAATTAATTTCCATCCCCATTGCTTTCCACTTTCGAGTGATGTGATTATTCTCAGGTGGAAGCTTGTCAAGCAGGGTCAACGCCCTTTCTTTTAGTTCCTGCACTTGCTTGTGTTCTCCGTAACAAAATAGCATGGGAGCAACCACATTGATCAGCAGGCTATACACGGAACTTAAACCCATCTTTTTCGGTTTGGGAGCGTGTGTTTCACCGCCGGGCAAATAATGACTTTGCCAATAATCCGATACTTCAGCTGTAATGAAAAGCTGAGCCAATGTATCCACCTCTTGATAATTAATCACATAGCTGAATAAATTTTCACGCGTGAAAAGCAGGGAAGCCAATTGGGCAATCCTGATATGCGGAAAATTATCAGGCCTCAAACGTAACAAACGCCATTGCAAGTTATCCACAGGCTGAAGCTTGAATTTCCTTCTAAGAAATTCGTACTCCCGTTTCAGACTGCAAATATAATCATCATTTGTAATTGTTCCATGCAGCAAGCCCGATTGTCCAAATAAAAGAGCTTCCAACTGAAACAAATCAGATGAGCATTTTCGTACAATTTGCCAGGATGTGGAAGTCGCCAATCTGAAAAAAGCGTCGTTATTCACAGAATAGCCAAAGTGTTTACACAGGACAAAGAAAAAAGTTTCTTCCCAATGTCCCTTGGTTTTTTGAAGCAAATCGTCAAATTCTTTTACTTTTTGCTGCATTCTTTCTGCCATCAGCACATGTTTCCAGGCATGAATATAGATGGGAGTAACATCTTTTAATTTGTCTTCGCAAGCAATCCATTTGGCAGCTGCAAACATTGCCTGATAATTTTGTTCAATATCTTCCGCAAAGCTCAACTCTAACTGCGGAATCTTTTGTCCATCAGACCTAAAGACAGGTACATCCGCTTTTTTAACTACATGCAAAATCACATTGCCGTAATTCCTGTTACCCTGATGTGCATGCCTGTTCCAGTCGGAAGCCAGATTATGGATCTCTACATTTCCTGCCCAAATAGTTTTTCCAATTTTTATTTTGGCATTGAAAAAGTCGGGACCGGCATGCATATTCGGCTTACCCACATCAATCACTTCGACGGGCCGTCCATCGGTAGTGTACAAGTCATGCTGTACAAATAATTTATATTGCCAGATATGATGCAAGATACATTCTTTCATAGTTGAAACAAACAGAAAAAAACAAAGACAACGAAGAACTAAGCTATAACAACCCCCAATCATACCCTTCCGACTTCCAAAACTCCAAGGCTTTGGGTAGCACCTCCAATACATTTTCTTTTGCTTTCAGGGAGTCGTGGAATACCACTACAGAACCTTTTCGCAAGTTGCGTTTGATGGCTTTCAGAATGCGCTCCGGACTTTTCTTTTGATCATAGTCACGGGTAATCACATCCCACATCACAATATCATACTCTTTGTGCAAGGCTTTCATTTGAGCAAACGTCATTCTGCCATGCGGTGGCCGAAACAGTTTGCTTTGTATTATTTCCGAAGCTTTTTTTACGTTTTGCACGTACTCATCCGTAGTATAACGAAAGCCCCTGATGTGATTGTAACTGTGATTTCCCGTTCTGTGTCCCCTTGCCAACACTTCACGATACAAATCAGGATGCTTGGCCACATTTTCTCCCACACAAAAAAAAGTAGCCCTCCATCCGAAAGCATCTAAAATATTTAAGACTTGAGGGGTTACCTGTGGCACCGGACCATCGTCAAAAGTCAGGTATATCAATTTCGAACACGTCTTGACACGCCAGGTCAGTGACGGGAAGAACAGACTTGGTATTCTTGAAAGTTGCACACCCAAATCCTACATCCTTAATCTTTTTGCAAACTCTTGATAGTCACCCATGTATTTTTCAAGGATTTGTGTTTGTTCATATTGATCCGCTAAAGAAAGCACATGATTGAACACAGCGAAATGATGTCCAATTTGATTTTCTGCAGCATTACGTTGTGCAAAAGAAAGGCTGAAATACCAATTCAAATATTCAACACTGTTTTGCGCCAGTAAATCCAAAATTTCACTGCCCTGTTCAAAGGCGTTTAATTTAAAATAAGACTCCGCCAACGGAACGGAATAAAAATCGTGTCGCACAGTGCTTGCCGGAATAACTTCCAAAGAATAATCCAATGCTTTTTTAGCACGTACGGTATCATTTTCCTCTATCAGGGCGGTTATCAACTGACTGAACATCATTCTGTGGGTACGACACATCCGCATGGTATTCTCATCCAGGTAGATTGTAGAATCTGCAATATTACCGTAGCTGAATTTATGCATCAGGTTGTCATACATTTCGTCAGTATTCACGCCTGCGCCTCTCCCTTCCGTACTTACCGGCATAATCTGGTACGCCATGCCCGTCAATTCAAAATGATCATTCAATCCCAAATAATAACTATCTCCGACAGTCACAGCGAAATACATGGGACGTTCCCATTTGTTCTCTTTCAACATTTCAATCACCATCAATTCACTTTTCGTAAGCCTCGACTTATCAGTCAAATCGATGTTAATTTGTGAAACAATTTCATCAGCCCTGCTTGCATCTACCACACCGTTTTTCAACACTTCTTCCTTATTAACAGGAATATACAATTGTTTGGATGGAATAAACCCATCCCCGTCCCTGTGATATTCCGGATTCAATGCAATTTTAAAAGCAGTTTCCACATCTACCGGACGTTTGATCTCATCACGAACTATAATTATCTCATTGGTTCCAGATATATATTCACTGGGAGTCCATGAAATAGGCAGGGGATCTGAAAGATAAGCACCCCGCTTCATTTGATCAATGTACCAATCGGTCTGCAAATAGCTTAAATTACAAACCCGGATATCCGTACCTCTGCCTTCCACTTCCTGGTTATACCACAAAGGGAAAGTATCATTATCACCATTGGTAAAAATGATGGCATTTTCCTTACAAGAAAGCAAATAATTGTATCCAAAATCACGGGCCACGTAACGGTTACTTCTGTCATGATCATCCCAGTTTTCAACAGCCATCAAAGTTGGAACGCCCAACGCGGCGATTGAAACAATGACAGCAGTGATGTTTTTAGGTAAATATCGCTTGAAGAACCGGATCAATCCAAGCACACCCAATCCAATCCATATGCTGTATGCATAGAAAGAACCCGCATAAGCATAATCCCTTTCGCGCGGTTGACCAGGTGTCTGGTTCAGATAGATGACAATGGCAATACCGGTGAGAAAAAACAACAAACCTACAATCCAGAAGACATGCTTTCCTTCTTTCCCACTTTTCACCAAATATACGATACCGATAATGCCTAATATCAAAGGCAACATATAATACCGATTGCGACCCTTATTTTCTTTTAATTCAGTAGGCAGATCAGATTGATCACCCACCAATTTCTTGTCAATAAAGTTAAATCCGGTAATCCAATTTCCTTTATCAATACTGCCATGACCTTGTATGTCATTCTGTCGTCCGCTGAAATTCCACATAAAATAGCGGAAATACATATGGTTCAATTGATAAGAAAAAAAGAAGCGCAGATTTTCGCCAAAAGTAGGAACATATTCTGTCCGATTTTGCCCGCAATAGTCGAACCTCACCCTCTTCCCTTTTACGTTACCCCATGCCTTATAGGCTTCAATATGCTCGGGAGAAGAGCTGTACATCCTCGGGAAGAACATATTGAAACGTTCATCCATCACATAATTCAACTTATGCCCGGTCACAAAATACCTGTCCTTCTCATTAATATCTGTTTTGGGAAGCGGTGCATAGGATGCTTCTCCTGTTTTATAAACAGGGATACAGGTGTTCCCTTCAATCCTCAATTTCACGGGTGCATTGTAAGTCTGACCGTACAACAAAGGTCTGTCACCGTATTGCTCCCTGTTCAAATAGTATTTCAACGCAAAAACATTATCCGGTGAATTCTGATCCATAGGAGGATTCGCAGCAGAACGGATAACGATAACGGCATAGGAAGAATAACCGATTAATATCACGGTTATCATGACAACAGCCGTATTGAGCCACCTTGGATCGATTTTTTCTTTCAGCTTGACAAAAGCAAGGATTAAGGCAGCAATGATAATAAACCCAATGATATAATTGGAGCCGAAAAATGGCAACCCCACGATGGAAATAGCAGCAATAAAAGCTATCGCCATTCTGGTATAATTTTTCTGTGAATAAGTTTCGATAATAGCCCAAACCAATATGCCTAAAGCCAGCAAGATATAAGCAAGCGTTCCGGAGTTAAAGGGTAATCCGAACACATCGACAAAAAGCAATTCAAACAAACTGGCTATTTTCACGAATCCCGGAATGATACCATACAAAACGGTGCCGAGAATGGCAACGGACACCAACATGGCTTTTACCACGCCCCAGAGTGTTACTTGATATTTTCGGAAATAATACACCAAAACGATGGCCGGGATAGCCAACAGGTTCAACAAGTGCACACCTATTGAAAGTCCCATCAAATAAGCAATCAGTATCAGCCATCTGTCTGAGCCGGGCTGGTCTGCGAGATCTTCCCACTTCAATATCAGCCAAAAGACCAGAGCCGTAAACAGCGATGACAAAGCATACACCTCCCCTTCTACGGCAGAGAACCAGAAAGTATCCGAGAAAGTATAAGCTAAAGCTCCGACCATGCCTGCACCTAAAACTCCAACAAAATGTGCCAGGGTATATTCATCTTCATTTTTAGGAATGATTTTCCGTGCCAGGTGCGTGATGGTCCAGAATAAAAACAATATGGTAAACGCACTTGCCAACGCCGATAAGCTATTAACCATAAGGGCTACTTGAGTCGGATCAGAAGCAAAAAGTGAAAAAAACCTGCCAATAAGCATGAAAAAAGGTGCACCGGGAGGGTGTCCAACATCCAGCTTATAAGCGGTTGATATAAACTCTCCACAATCCCAGAAACTGGCAGTAGGCTCCATGGTAGAGATGTAAGTAAAAGCTGCAATGGCAAAAGCTACCCAACCAAAAACATTGTTCAGTAATTTGAATTTCTTCATTGTGTTTTTATGCAATTAAATATTTTACTTTCTAAGCCGGCTCAAAAGCGTCCAAAGATACAAAGAAAATTCTTTCTCAACAGATAAAATATCCTATTATTACGCAATTTAGATTTACGACTTTGCTCTCATCGCATCCCATGCAAAATACACGATCAAAACTACATACATGAAAATCGCCAACCACTGTGCTCCTGCACTGCTTTCCCATGCTGTCAGGAAGAAAGAATGACTTTCTTTGATGTTGTTGATGATTGCGGGACTTGCTGCATCGCCCAAAGCTGCAATTTTCTTTTCAACCATGGTGGTTTGGATAAACTTGATCAGGGCACTGACTACACCCATCAGGGCACCACCGGCAATAAATCCGGAAGCCAGCAAGGTTCCTTTGTCTTTGCGGGCTGTATTCAAAGCTTGATTTTTACTGCGTGTGGAAACAAACCAACTGATACCTCCTCCTACCAACAAAGGCAGGTTGAGTTCCAACGGGATAAACATGCCCAGGGCAAAAGCCAAAGCGGGAATTTTCAGGAAAGTCAGCAACAAAGCAATGCCCGCTCCGAATGCATACAAAAACCAGGGTGCTCCCGTTCCCGACATCAAAGGTTCAATCACTGCCGCCATGGCATTGGCTTGCGGAGCTACCAAGGCCCCTTCGCCCGTAAATCCATAGGTTTTGTTCAGGACAATGATCACGCCCCCTACCGTAGCTGCAGAAACTAAAGTCCCAAGGAATTTCCAGGACTGCTGCTTGGCGGGCGTACTACCTAACCAATAACCAATTTTTAAATCCGTTATAAACCCACCGGCCATAGATAAAGCGGTACACACTACCCCACCAATTACCAGGGCTGCCACCATGCCAGCTGTGCCTTTCAAACCCACGGCCACCATGATCACCGATGCCAGGATCAAGGTCATCAATGTCATACCTGAAACCGGATTAGTACCCACAATAGCAATAGCATTCGCTGCAACGGTAGTAAACAAAAAAGCGATTACCGCAACCACCAAAATACCAACTATGGCATGCAAGAGATTATGAACCACACCAAAATAAAAAAAGAGGAATGTAGCTATCAAAGCAAGGATAACCCCAATAACAATGATTTTCATGGGAAGGTCACGTTGGGTTCTGATCACCGTTTCATTGACAGACTTATTCTTTCCTTTGATCTCTTTACCGGCTAAACCCACAGCACCTTTAATAATATCCCAGGATTTAACGATACCAATGATACCTGCCATCGCAATGCCGCCAATACCAATATGACGCGCAAAATCTGTAAAAATCCTTTCGGGCGGTAAGTCTGCCAATCCGCCTCCCTGATAGATGGGATTCAGGATGTGCAGAAAATTCTCACTCAGGAAAGGCAATGCAGGGATCAATACAAACCAGACCAAGGCCGAACCTGCACAGATGATGACTGCATATTTCAAACCGACAATATAGCCCAGTCCCAATACGGCAGCGCCTACATTGATCTTAAACACTAATTTGGCCTTATCGGCTATAGCTGTACCAAAAGGAATAACCCGCGAAGTAAAAGTCTCAGACCATGTACCGAAAGTAGCGATCACAAAATCATACAATCCGCCTATCAATCCGGCTATTACCAAAGGTTTTGCCTGACTGCCGCCCTTTTCTCCGGAAATCAATACCTGAGTAGTTGCTGTAGCTTCAGGAAAAGGATATTTGCCATGCATATCCGAGACAAAATATTTGCGGAAAGGGATTAAGAACAGAATACCTAAAATACCGCCTAATAACGAACTCAGGAAAACCTGCATGAAGCTGACCGTCATTTCGGGATACTTCACTTGTAAGATATACAATGCAGGCAAGGTAAAAATAGCCCCCGCTACCACCACACCCGAGCTTGCACCGATGGATTGAATGATAACATTCTCACCCAGTGCACCTTTTCTGCGGGAGGCTGACGACAATCCGACGGCAATAATTGCGATAGGAATGGCTGCTTCGAAGACTTGTCCGACTTTCAGCCCCAAATAGGCAGCCGCAGCAGAGAAGATAACAGCCATCACCAAGCCTAAGGAAACAGAACGTGTATTCACTTCCGGATAAGTTTTGTCCGGCGACATCACCGGCTTATACACCTCACCCGGCTTCAATTCTCTGGAAGCATTTTCCGGTAAACCCATTACTTTTTCTTGTTTGGTACTCATGATTAATTATGTAACTATGGTAATAATAAAATTATGTTATCAGCACTTTTATAGATGCTCTGCAAAAGCATAAATAGTTTTATTGCTTACAAAAACTGATATCATCATACAAAACCCTATTGACGGATGCAAAGCTACGGGTTATTTTTCAATTTACACAGAAAAACCTTAAAATAGAGCGCTTATGAACACCTCATTTTTATAAACTTTTTTCAAAAAAACATGAAATAAATGATAATGAAAGAGTAATTAAACCATTTAAACCAAGCAAAATTTAAGGTCAAAAATACGCTGTATCAACGCGATACAGATCTTTAATGAATTTTGTACCGCAAAGAAGTATCATGATTAACAAAATTTGATTATTTTTGTAGAGTTCTTTATGATGAACACTTTTGATGTTTTAATATACCTTATTTAGTAACCATTTTTAATAATGTTGTCGTATGAATAAATTTAAATCCTTATTTACTGTATTCTCAATCTTAGCGATGGCTCTTGTTTTCACCCATTGTAAGGACGAGAAACAATCAGAATTGAGTCTCGACTCATTCGAGCAATTTGTTACGATTTCCGGTAAAGTAGTTTATAGTACCGGAGTGGACACCACTTCTACAGACTATACCATGGAAGTCTTGAAACCGGCGGCAGGTCGAAAAGTCTTTGTAGAGGTTGGCTATGCAGACTACAAACCTGGTTCAGCAGGAACTAAAATCTTCGAAACTGAAACCGATTCCATTGGAGCGTTTTCTATTGAGATTCCAACCACCCCTTTGGGTCTTCCAACCGCTGCCATCAGGATGGAGGAATTTACAGATTTTTATAGCGAATATGTAAAAATGGAGGACGGAAAGCCTGTCTTTAAGACACGTCTCAGACGGTATGAATTAATATTTCCTGCCCTCCCCAGTACGTTGAAATCGGGAGCATTTTCTTTCCCGGAGGCTTTGGCTTACGGTTCAACGGAAATTGACATGGAAGGCTATGAAGAAAGGCTTACTTTAACGGGGAATGTACAACTCGCTTATGAATCATCATATCGTATAGGAGCATACAGACCCGCATCTTCAGAAACAGTTGAGTTGGAAGTGACATATGACCCATTGGCTGTTCCACCGGCAACACCTTTAACCGTCACTTATGGTACATCCACCGATGCAAATGGCAATTATTCAATCACCATACCTTTAAAATCATTTAAAGACGGATTACAAATCGACAAAGTGTCCATCAGGGGTATTGGACAAACAGAATATACTCACTATTTCAAACCTGGCAGAACGAAAAAATTATCCGGTGCATATGCAACTAATAATCTCGCCGGTTTCCCGATCAATTTAACCAATATTGTTGAGGATATACCTCATTCATTGGGACAGCAATTTTTAAAATTCACACCTGGTCATAATGATGGATTACCTCAGGCTGAATTTGCACCTGGATCATGGACTGACGATCTTGCAGGCTGGGAAAAATATCCCGGTTTTGGTGAGAAGGTTACCATTACCGGTACCTGTAAGATGGCAGCTGAAACAGGCTTTGCCACAGGCTCTTACAAAACAGGGGTTCAGACCGTAAAGTTGAACATAACGGCATATGGTACTTTGGCACCTAAAACTGTATATGCTGCCACCAAGGCTGATGGTTCGTTCAGTATAGATTTACCGGCTGAAAAATCAACAGATGCATATACAATTGCACTGCTCGTTCCGGAAGAAACTGAATTCTTACATTATAGGTCTGCCACCGACTCCATCACAATAGGTGGTACATACTACGAGTACGAAAATATCAAAAAGGAAGCAGCCCTATGGAATGAATTGGGAGATTATTATTACAAATTCACACCGGACAATAAACCAAAAACATGGCACGATGATTTAGCCGGATGGGTAAAAATAGAAGACCGTAATTTAACAGCTACAGTTTCAGGCAAAGTTTATTTAGCCAAAGAAACTGCCTTTGCCGCCGGGACATATGCGCCCGCTACCGGTCAGGTTATTGGCATTGTTGATGGTGATGGAAATACTTATGAAGGAGTTGTGGGCGGAGACGGTACATTGAACATTGAAGTACCGGTAGAGAGAAGTACTGATGAATTGACTATTGGACTTGCTACGGCTACAATTGACGACATTAAAGATTTCGTGCATTACACAAAAGGTGGAACAGAGGATGTAAGGACCCTGGCAGGGCAATATGACGCCACACAGCTGAAATCCGCTTCAGCAAAATGGAACGAGTTGGGAGACATTTACTATGAGTTCACACCCGACGGTACTCCTCCCGCAACATGGCAAAAGGATTTAGCCGGATGGAAAGTAGCATTAAATCATAAATTCTCCAAGCCAATAACCGGTACAGTGAAATTCCCTGTAGAAAACGCATTCCGTGTCGGATCATACAAGGGCGCAGCTTATCAGATTGTTAAACTTGCAAGTAACGGGTTTACTTTAGTTGGTGCTACCGATGCGAACGGAGCATTTTCAATACCTGTTCCTCTGCAATATGAGGATGATGAACCCGGAGCTGCCTGGGACGTAAGCATGAACTCAGTGGAAACCACATCATACATACACTTCAGAAAACCCGGAAGTAGTAGCACCGAAACTTTAGAGGGTGATTACAACCTCAATCTTGATGATGTTCCTCTCGGTTCACCCTGGAATGAACTTGGCACACGCTATTATGACTTTGCTCCGGACGGAGTGCCCACTAATTGGTCAAACGATCTGCCCGGATGGGTAGTTCTCCCCAATCAAACTGCCACCATAACAATAAAAGCTAAAGTTAAAAAAGCCTTTCAGAAAAAAGAAGGCGGTGTATGGATTGCAGGCTGGGAGGCTGACAAAAATCGTATGGCGACTGTTCAGGTTTCAGGAACTGATTACGATGTTGTTTCTAATTCAGCCGGAGATATTCAGTTCACACTTCCTGTAAATGGTGTTCCTGCCACTCAAATCATCACCATTACTCCTGATAATGATGCTTCAAATGTTACGTTTACACATCATCCTGACAATACATCAGACAATCGCATCACTATCTACGGAAAGTTTGGAAGTGCAGGTAATATAACCAACGAGACCATTACAAAAGATGCAACAGTTAACACATATAATGTAACTGAATCTGCAAAGATGTACTTCACTCCTGATGGAGCAGTACCTGACGGATGGGCGGGCTATGACTGGACAGCCATCGTTGACCAAGAATAAAAACTTGTCTAAGTGGATAGTAAAGTATTTTATTAAAACTATAAACGTATGAATAATATAAAAATTAAAATAACACTTGTGCTTGCAATCTGTTCTTTTGCGTGGATGTCTCAAGCACAAAATGTGGAGCGAAAAGAGAAACCCGTTCTACCGAAAGCAGGAGACATTGGATTAGGTATTGACTTAGTTCCCGTTTTGGATTATGTGGGCAATATGTTTAACGGTACTCTCAACAATGGTTGGAATATCTTCGGGGGTGAACCCGCGCTTCCTATCGGTGTACCGGCTGCGCCAAACGTATCTATCAGTGGAAGGTACATGTTTACCGACAATTTTTCTTTACGTGCCAATGTAGGGTTAATTGGGCGTGAAATATCGCAGCAACTGTATATCAGGGATGATGAAGCTTTTGCCAAGAATCCTTTGTCAGAAGCTCGAATCACAGACACATATAAACAAAGTCGTTCAGGTATGATATTGTCTGTTGGTCCTGAGTTGAGAAGAGGATACCATCGAATTCAAGGTTATGCAGGTTTGAATGTGATTTATGGCTTTGAAGCGCTGCAGGACGAGTATCAATATGGCAATGCCGTTACGGAAATCAACCAAAGACCTGCCAGAAATAATGCCGGTTTTGTTGTAGCACCTACTCCCATTGCATTTGCTAACTGGACACAAACCTATGTGACAGGTAGGTATCATGACGGAAATGCGCAGTATGTAGGATTGGAGGGAGTTGTAGGTGTGGAATATTATATCACATCGCATTTGTCGTTGGGAGGCGAAGTTTCCTTATATGCAATACAAATGTTCACAGGCAAATCCTACCAGGAACAAGAAGGATTTAATTTCCTGACAAATCAGGTAGAGCAGAGAACAGAACTAATCGCTCCAAGAAGTAGGATGCTTTCTTATGGAACAGATAACTTAGGAGCTAAACTCTATATGATGTTCTATTTCTGATAAGAATATGCATTTCTTGAAATCTACCCGGGGGCTTGGCTTGAAAACAGTCCCCGGGTTTTTTATATACTTATACCAATAACTGTCTTATTTAGCGAGAGTTATCGACCTCGTCCGGTGAGCCGAAAAATAAGTGAGAATAGCGTAAAAAATGAAGAGAGGTGACGAATTCATGGGACTTCCAGTTTCTATAAAAATAAGGCTGTCTCAAAAATGAAACAGCCTTATTTTTATCATTTGTGGGCCCAACTGGACTTGAACCAGTGACCCCCTGATTATGAGTCAGGTGCTACTAACCGACTGAGCTATGGGCCCCTTGCTATTACCTAATTATTGATAAAACTCGTAAAGCGACTGCAAAAATAGTCATTTTTACCAATTCTGCAAAGAATAAAATAAATCTTTCCTTAAAAATTTATCACTCCATACTCTTCTGTCGCGCGGTTGGTCTGATGCTTCTTTCAGCTCTACATCAATGACATATCAAGTACCGTCCGGAATCGGAACAATACCTTTACTGTCTATAGATTACATATTCCTTCAATACTCTCCCCAATCCTTAATCTTCAAATCTTTCATTTCCAAGCTACAGAAAGCCTGAATGAATGCGGAGGCGAGACGGGCATTGGTCAGCAGAGGAATGTTGAAGTCAACCGCACTGCGACGTATTTCGTAATCATTGCTCAATTCACGCTCAGTGGTATTTTTAGGGATATTGATAACCAGGTCAAATTGCTTCCTGGAAATCATATCTTTCACATTGAATTCACCTTCTTCATCGGGCCATTGTACAGCCACTGCTTCTACACCGTTTTCTGCCAGGAAACGTTGCGAACCTCTGGTGGCATAAATCTTATAACCTTTGCGCTGCAACTGACGCATAGCTTCCATCAGTTCCACTTTGGACTTAGGTTCACCGGAAGAAACCAATATATTCTTTTTGGGTATTTCAAACCCTACCGACAACAAGGCTTTCAGGATGGCCTCCGGATAGTCGTCTCCTATACAACCTACCTCACCGGTAGATGCCATATCCACGCCCAAAATGGGGTCGGCTTTGTGCAGACGGGCAAAGGAAAACTGCGAAGCTTTTACCCCTATGTATTCTATATCAAACACAGAAGAATCAGGCTTGCTATAAGGCGCACCTAACATGATGCGGGTAGCAGTCTCAATGAAGTTACGTTTGATCACTTTCGACACAAAGGGGAAAGAACGGGATGCACGCAAATTACATTCGATGACCTTGATGTAATTTTCTTTTGCCAAAAATTGAATATTGAAAGGTCCGCTGATATTCAGCTCCTTGGCGATTTTCTTGGAGATGCGTTTGATGCGGCGCATGGTCTCGAAATAAATTTTCTGTGCGGGGAATACCAAGGTAGCATCACCGGAATGTACGCCTGCAAATTCCACATGTTCGGAAATGGCATATTCCACTACTTCTCCATTCTTGGCAACAGCATCAAATTCAATCTCTTTGGCATTCAACAGAAACTCGGATACCACCACCGGATATTGCTTGGATACTTTGGCTGCCAAAGTAAGAAATTTGCGCATTTGTTCTTTGTCATAGCAAACATTCATGGCTGCGCCGGAAAGCACATATGAAGGACGGATCAAGACCGGAAAACCCACCTCATCGATAAAACTGTCAATCTCATCAAAACTGGTCAGTTCCCTCCAACGTGGTTGGTCAATCTTCAACTCATCAAGCATGGACGAAAACTTATGGCGGTTTTCAGCCCTGTCAATAGAAGCGGCTGTAGTTCCCAGTATGGGTATTTGCTGGCGGTCAAGCTTGGTAGCCAGGTTATTGGGTATCTGTCCGCCCACCGACAAAATCACACCTTTCGGTCTTTCAATATCTACCACGTCCATCACCCTTTCGAATGACAACTCGTCAAAATAAAGGCGATCGCACACATCATAATCCGTAGAAACCGTTTCAGGATTGTAATTGATCATCACCGACTCATAACCCAAGTTACGTGCGGTAACAACAGCATTCACCGAACACCAGTCGAACTCCACAGACGAACCTATGCGGTAAGCACCTGAGCCCAGGACAATCACAGATTCTTTCTCGGTTCTTTTAGGCTGATAAGAGTCTTTCTTGCCGTAAGTAAAATACAGGTAGTTGGTATCATCAGGGTTTTCAGAAGCTACCGTATTGATGCGACGGACGGCAGGCAACACACCTAAGTTTTTACGATGCCTGCGTACTGCAAGAACTTCTTTTTCCATCGTGCTGTTGGGATGTTCCACATAGCGGGCGATCTGAAAATCAGAAAAGCCCAATCTTTTGGCTTCCTGCAGCACCTCAGCAGGTACATCTTCAATCTTATTATATTGTTCCAACACTTTGGTGTATTGGTAGATATTTTCCAATTTGGACAAGAACCAAGGGTCTATTTTAGTCAGTTCTTCAATTTGCTTAACCGAATATCCTTTTTCAAAAGCATCCGCAATTGCGAAAATACGCAAATCCGTTGGCTTAGAAAGCGCATCTTCTATGTCATCGAAAGTCAAATCCCTGTTGCCCACAAAGCCATGCATGCCCTGCCCTATCATTCGTAAGCCTTTTTGTATCACTTCCTCGAAAGATAATCCTATGGACATCACCTCTCCTACCGACTTCATGGAAGAACCTATTTTACGGCTTACGCCCTGGAACTTGGTCAGATCCCAGCGTGGAATTTTCACTATCATATAATCCACTTTGGGCGCCACATAGGCAGAATTAGGCGTGCCCATTTCCCCTATTTCATCAAGGGTATAACCCAAAGCTATTTTGGTAGCCACAAAAGCCAACGGATATCCCGAAGCTTTGGAAGCTAAGGCGGAAGAACGGCTGAGGCGTGCATTGATTTCGATGATGCGGTAATCATTGGTTTCAGCATTGAAAGCATATTGAATATTGCATTCGCCCAATATGCCGATATGCCGCACCACGCGACGTGCAACATCTTCCAATAAATCAATTTGTTCTTTGTTTAAAGTGATGATGGGTGCCACCACTATACTTTCTCCGGTATGAATGCCAAGCGGATCGAAATTCTCCATTGGAACTACCGTAAAACAATGGTCTTTGCTGTCGCGTATGACTTCAAACTCTATTTCTTTCCAGCCTTTCAGGGATTCCTCCACCAGGATTTGTTTGGAGTAGGTAAGGGTACTTTTGCACAAGGTGATGAACTCTTTATCGTTGTAACAAATTCCGGAGCCTAAGCCACCCAAGGCATACGCAGAACGCACCATGACCGGATATCCTATTTCGTGGGCAAAAGCCAAGGCGTCGTCTAAGGTCTCCACTGCTTTCGAAACCGGTGTTTTGGCATCTATCTCATTTAATTTCCTTACGAACAGATCACGGTCTTCTGTCAGCATAATGGCATCTACGGAAGTTCCCAATACCCGCACATTGTACTTGGCAAGTGTGCCCGCCTGATACAATTCAGCCCCGCAATTGAGGGCTGTTTGTCCGCCGAAAGCAAGTAAAATACCGTCGGGTTTTTCTTTGATTATCACCTGCTCCACGAAATAGGGCGTTATGGGCAGGAAATAGACTTTGTCGGCTACACCCTCCGAGGTTTGTATGGTTGCTATATTGGGGTTGATGAGAATGGTTTCAATACCTTCTTCTCTCATGGCTTTTAATGCCTGTGCTCCCGAGTAATCAAATTCTCCTGCTTGTCCGATTTTTAACGCTCCTGATCCTAACAGGATTACTTTTTTGATGGATTTGTTGACCATACCTAATGATTTAGTAGATGAGAAACGGCGGTTTAGGTTACCCTGAGCGGTAAACGGGGCTCGAACCCGCGACCTTCGGCTTGGGAAGCCGACGCTCTACCAACTGAGCTACTACCGCAAAAGCGGTTGTTTATACTATACCTGCGAACCCCATGAAAGCCATTGCCAATAAACCGGCAACCAACAATGCAACGGGGATCCCTTTCATTCCGCGGGGCAAAGATACTAAATTTAATTGTTCCCTTATCCCTGCGAATATAATTAATGCCAGGCCAAAGCCGATGGCGGTGGAGATGGCAAAGACCACGCTGCCAAGCAAGGTAAATTCCTTTTGTATAACCATAATGGCAACACCCAAAATGGTACAGTTGGTGGTGATAAGGGGCAGAAAAACACCCAATGCCTGATACAATGCCGGTGAAGTCTTTTTCAGAATGATTTCCACCAATTGCACCAGAAAAGCAATGATCAGGATGAAAGTGATGGTTTGTAGGAACGCAATATTGAAAGGCTCCAATATCGTTTTCTGTACGATATAGGTGATCAGGGTCGAGACAGTCATCACGAAAGCCACGGCACCCGCCATGCCCAAAGCCGTATCTATCTTTTTCGATACGCCTAAAAACGGACAAATGCCTAAAAATTGTGACAATACGATATTGTTCACAAATACTGCTGAAATGAATATTAGGATGTAAGCCATGTTAATATTTATTATTTATTTATGTATTCAATTTATATATCTTCATTTTTTTGTCTTGACACAAAAAAACGAAGCAAAAAAAAGTCAAGACTGCGCCCGCTTCGCTCGAAAAATTAGCGCTCAAACAGCTAAATCGTCCAAACTCGCTCGTTCCTCGCTCAAACAAGGACGATTTTTAACGCTGTTCTCACTTATTTTTCGGCTCACCGGACGAGGTCGGTTGGTGGCTGAATAACCAATCCGCTACCCCGCACCGCGGAACACGGAACTCGTACCATCCACACGCCATTACCAGACATTATTCTGTCTTCTTCAACAACCTATTAAACACCGCAATCAAATACGCCAACGCGATGAAGGCTCCCGGTGCAAGGACGAAAATCAACATACCGTATTGCTCGGCAAAAATGGTCAGGCTGAACACTTTGCCCGTACCCAATAATTCGCGTGCCGAACCAAGAATGGTGAGGGCTAAACTAAAGCCTAAACCCATTCCCAATCCATCTAAGAAGGATTTGAATACAGTATTTTTCGCCGCAAAAGCTTCCGCACGACCAAGCACGATACAGTTCACCACAATAAGGGGAATGAACAATCCCAGACTTTCGTACAACGCCGGCACGTAAGCCTGCATCACCATTTCCACCAAAGTTACGAAAGTTGCCACCACAACGATAAAGGACGGAATACGCACTTTATCCGGTATCAAATTTTTGAGCAAGGATATCACCACATTGGAAGCTACCAACACAAAAGTCGTTGCCAGGCCCATACCTAACCCATTGATTGCAGAGGAAGTCGTACCCAAAGTAGGACACATCCCCAGCAACAGTACAAACACAGGATTTTCTTTGATAATCCCGTTCAACAGCGTTTTGATGTTTGAATTTCCAGCCATATTCTATTCTTTATCTGATTCGGAAACCACCGGCTTTTGATCCGGTGTTTCGTCATGTTGTTCTTGATTGAAAGATTCTTCGGATGAAGTTGTGTCTTTTTCATCATAAAGAGATGTTGCACCCAACACAACATCATAATTATCATTATAAGCAGCATATGCCAACTTAACGGACTCCAAAAAAGCCCTTGAAGAGATAGTTGCTGCCGTGATGGCATCCACTTCGCCCCCATCTTTGGTAACTTTTAATTGCTCAGAAGCTCCATTCATACCCAGGATATTTTGCTTGCCTTTTTCTGTCTTGAACCAATCCACTATCTTGGTACCTAAACCCGGTGTTTCCGCCTGTTCCAATACTGCGTAGTTAACAATATTTCCGGCAGCATCAAAACCCACCATTACTTTGATCTCTCCGCTAAAACCATTGTTGGTATAGCTTTGTACCGCAGCACCCACAAAGTCTTCATTGTTATAAGCAAGATATACAACAAAAGGCTGAACTAGACCCTTTAAGTAAACAGAATCTGCTGTACCCAGACGCGTGTGCTCCGGCAATACCTCCTTAATGGCATTTTCCTGCTTTTCTTTTTTTGCCAATTCAATGGGTTCTTTGGTCAGATTATAAACAGAACCTAATGCCAATGCCGAGACCAACGAGATGGTCGTCAGGACGATGAGCATGTTTTTAAAGGACGATTCTAATTTTTTCGACATAAAACTTAATATTTAGCCTCCTGAATTTCCCTTAAGAATTCGGAGTTTACTTGTTATTTTTTAATTGCTTAGCTCCAAACCTCCTTGGTTTTATATAAAAATTGATCAAGGGCGTAAAGCCGTTCATGATCAAGATAGCGAATGAAACCCCTTCGGGATAGGCACCCCAGGTACGTATAACCACTGTCAGTATGCCAATGCCCACGCCGTATATCCACATGCCTTTTGGGGTCATGGGGGAAGTGACATAATCTGTTGCCATGAAGATGGCTCCCAACATCAACCCACCCGTCAGCAAATGCGTTAAGGGTGAAATATACATTTCGGGATTGACTGCATGCATGATCCCTGAAAACACAGCCACCGTAAGCAAGATACTCACCGGAATATGCCAGGTGATAATTTTGCGTATCAGCATATATGCCAGGCCTATCAACAAAGCAATGGCAGATACTTCACCAAGTGATCCACCCATCTTTCCAAGAAACATATCTAAGTGCGACACTGTTATTGCACTGCCTTCTTTCATGGCTGCAAGAACCGTTGCACCGGTTTCGGCATCCAAATACTTCATTGACAGGGGCTCCACAACAGGCCAGGTAGTCATGGCTACCGGGAAAGATATCAACAGAAACACCCTGCCTATCAATGCCGGATTGAAGGGATTGTTACCCAAGCCGCCAAAACTCATTTTGGCAATGCCAATGGCGACCAAAGCCCCGATGACAACCATCCAGATTGGCAAATTGGAAGGTAAATTGAATGCTAATAAAACGCCCGTAATTATCGCAGAACCATCGAAAATGGTAATGCTTCCTTTTAATATAAAGCGCTGGATCAGATATTCAAACAACACACAAGCCACAACGGATGTCAGCGTAACGATCAAGGCACCTATTCCAAAGAAGTAAAAAGAAGCCAGCAAAGCCGGGATCAAGGCGATGAGTACTCCATACATGTTTTTTCTAACAGAATCTCCGCCATGTATGTGCGGTGCAGGCGATATAATGAGTTTTTCCATATCTATTTGTTATTTCTATTACGGATAATATTACCTACGGTTGATTTGCCAAAGCGGATATAATCCAAAAGCGGACGATGAGAAGGACAGGTATAATTGCAACTGCCACATTCAATGCAATCCATCGTGCGATTGCTTTCCAACTCATCCCACATATTTCTTTCGCAATAAGCCATTAATAAATAAGGTTCCAGGCCCATGGGACAAGTGCTCACGCATTTGGCACAACGGATACAGTTTTGTGACGGCTTACGGATGGATTCATCATCACGCATAAACAATACACCCGCACTACCCTTTGCCATCGGCACATCCAGGTTCATCAGCGAACGACCCATCATGGGTCCGCCACCGACAATTTTTCCGGTTCCTTCCGGAATACCACCGGCCTGCTCAACCACATGAGACAGATAAGTACCCAATCTCACCCGATAGTTAGAAGCGTTGGGCGCATCCTTTCCGGTAATCGTCATCACCCTGTCTATCATGGGTTTGTTTTTTTGCACAGCCTCATAAACGGCGAAAGTGGTAGCTACATTGAACACAACTGCTCCTATCTCAATGGGAATTTTTCCGCTGGGCACCTGACGACGAAGTACTGCATCAATCAATTGTTTTTCACCACCTTGCGGATATTGCACCTTCAATGGCTGAATGGTAATACCCAAAAAAGTAGTAGCCAACCGGGTCAGATGCTCTATGGCATCGGGCTTATTATTTTCAATACCCACAATGGCTTTATCAACGCCCAAAGCCTTCATGAGAATGGTGGTACCTATTAAAATTTCCTCTCCATGCTCCATCATCAACCTGTGGTCACAAGTGAGATAAGGTTCACACTCCACACCGTTGATGATCAGGTATTCAGCCTTTTTTCCGGGAGGCGGCATCAGTTTCACATGAGCGGGGAAGGTCGCACCACCCAAACCCACGATGCCGGCATCCTTGATTTTTTGAATGATCTCTTCTTTACCAAGTGAGCATCCCCTGACTATATCCGGAGTTCTGTCGATGGTTTCCAACCATTCATCGTCTTCGACTTCAATAAACACGGCTGGTCGCCTATAGCCGGAAGCATCCAACTGTACGTCAATCTTACGTACTGTTCCGGAAACAGAAGCATGTACATTGGCAGATATAAATCCACTGCCGGCACCGATCTGCTGTCCGACTTTCACCGTATCACCTCGTTTTACAATGGCCTCGCTCGGATTACCGATGTAATGTGCCAGCGGAATGGCTACCGTTGCAGGAATATCAGCCTGTTGTATGGCTGCTCCTGCCGAGAATTTGTTTTCTTTGGGATGAATACCGCCTATTCTGAAAGATTTCATGTGTTTATTTTTTATTTTTTTACTCTAAGGTCACATGGAACACGCCATTAAACATTTCCTTGTGTTTGAGAATTTTCTCAAATGGCTGTTTCATCTGAAATATTATTGACTATTTGATCATTGATATTTTTTTACAACTGTTTAATTGCGTGCACAATATTCAACAGTAAACTACTGAGAAACTTCCTCCTCTACTGCCACCTTTGGTTGCTTAGGTCTGGGGAAATTAACATCTATGATGGAGTTGGTCGGACAAACGATGGCGCAATCGCGGCACAACTTGCATTTATCATCGTGGATAAAGGCAAGGTTGTTTTCTATAGTGATGGCATCATGTTTACAAACCTTCTGGCATTTGGCACAACCGATACAGCCTACTTCACAGGCTTTGCTCACTATATGTCCCCTGTCCTGATTGCGGCAATCCACATATACGCGGCGACCTTTGGGTCCCATCTTGCGCAATTCAATCAAATCTTTCGGACAAGCACGCACGCAAGCACCACAAGCAGTACATTTATCATCTATGACTTCAGGAATTTTAGTAATGGGATTCACGTGTATGGCATCAAAATCACAGGCCAATTCACAGTCACCAAAACCCAGACAGCCCCATGAACAATTGGTTTCACCACTGTACAGGTTATGGGCTATAAAACAGTGTTTCACCCCATCGTATTCGTTGTTGCGTGGACGATGCTCACAGGTACCATTGCAGCGAACCACAGCCACCATGGGAGCTTTTTCTACGGCAACCAATCCGAGAATTTCAGCCACCTTAGCCATGGTTTCATTGCCGCCCACCGGACAATACAAATCACTCAAATCATCGGCTTTTACGCAGGCATCGGCAAAGTTCCGGCAACCCGGATATCCACAACCCCCACAGTTGGCAGCAGGCAAAACTTCCTCCACCAAATCGATGCGATGGTCTTCCTCCACGTGAAATTTTTTGGCGACTACGTACAAGATGATGGCTGAAACAGAGCCTATTACACCTAAAGTAATCAAAGAAATCCAAACTAAACTCATATCAATACTATTGAATGTTATTGAAGACTTTTGAAAAATATGGTTGATAGCATTTTTATTTGATATGGAACTTGAATTGAGATCGTAGTTTCGTATCAAAAAATGACAATGTAATATAGTATGGAATGAGAGCACCCAAGGCAATCACGCCTGCCAGCACTTCATTGTCCATAAAATGATTCAAAATAAAAAGCACAGCAAGAACGAGCAGAAAGGGCAATACGAAAGCCAACAATACGGCAAACAAGCCCATAGAGCTTTGACCGTATAATGTTACTTCGTCTCCGATTTTGTAGTTGGAATTTGCCGCCTCAACATCGATGTATTTATCCTTCATATCTGCGGCTGTGCAGGTGCCTTTAGCGTGACAACCACTACAGGCTGATGCTTGCGTGATTTGCACCCTGATGTGTTTCCCGTTAATTTGATGAATGATGCCCGAATGTTCAATGATTTTACTCATTCTGTTGTGTAATCTCAAGCTTGCAATTTTCCGACAAAAGTACTACAATTATTTCGAAATAGCGAAAAAAGGAATGTTAAAAGCGCAATCCCAAAGGAGTAGCACACGGATGGTGCGGATTGGGCAGATTTACGCGGGTTCTGGGTTCCGAGTTCCGCGGTACGGGGTACGAGGTGCGGGGTCTGGGGTCCGGGGTGCGGGGTCCGGGGTCCGAGGTCGCGAGTTATGTTTTAGTTCATCGTATGTAGCTCTTAGTTCTCAATTCAACAATTCAACAGTTCAACAATTCAACAAAATTAAACATTAAACACTAAACATTAAACAATTGTCTCTTTGTTCTCCTAAATCATTTCAAACCCCGTATAAGCCACCAAAGCCTTGGGTATTCTGATGCCTGCTGCGGTTTGGTTGTTTTCCAGCAGGGCTGCAACAATGCGTGGCAGGGCTAAAGCGCTTCCGTTCAAGGTGTGGCATAGCTGAATCTTTTTGTCTTCGCCTCTGAAACGGCATTTCAGGCGGTTTGCCTGGTAGCTTTCGAAGTTGGATACGGAGCTGACCTCCAACCAACGTTCCTGGGCGGCCGACCAGACTTCAAAGTCGAAGGTCAAAGCGGAAGTGAAACCCATGTCGCCACCGCACAAGCGCAGAATGCGCCAGGGTAATTCTAATTTTTCCACTAAGGTCTGCACGTAATTCACCATCTCCGTCAGGGTTTCATAGGATTTATCAGGATGCTGAATTTGTACGATTTCAACCTTATCGAATTGATGCAGGCGGTTCAAGCCACGCACATCCTTACCGTATGAGCCGGCTTCTCTGCGAAAACAGGCAGAATAAGCGGTATTCTTGATGGGCAAATCTTCTTCGTTCAAGATCACATCCCTGTAAAGATTGGTAACGGGTACTTCTGCCGTAGGGATCATATACAGATTGTCAGCCGTAATATGATACATCTGTCCTTCCTTGTCAGGCAATTGTCCGGTTCCGAAACCCGAATCTTCATTCACCATCAGGGGCGGTTGTATTTCCAAATAACCCGCTTCTCTGGCATTATCCAAAAAGAAACCGATCAAGGCGCGCTGCAAACGTGCTCCCTTGCCCTTATACACAGGAAATCCGGCGCCCGTTAGTTTTACACCGGCTTCAAAATCAATCAAATCATACTTTTTCGCCAAATCCCAATGCGGCAAAGCATCCTCAGGCAATTGGGGCATCTTACCACCCGAACGTTCCACCACATTATCCTCTGCCCGTGTTCCGGCCGGCACACTTTCGTGCGGCAGATTGGGTATCAGCACCAGCACCTCGTTCAACTGCTGCTCGATAGCCGATTGCTTGTCGGTCAACTCCTTGATGGACTCTTTCAAAGCCGCTGTTTGCGCCTTGGCTGCCTCAGCTTCGGCGATCTTGCCTTGCTTGAAGAGCATACCTATTTCTTTTGATAAGGTATTGGATTGCGCTAAGGCATTATCGGCAGCAACCTGGGTTTCTTTACGTTGCCGGTCCAAGTCAATAATCTGAGCAATGATGTCTTCTGCCTTGATATTTCTCTTCGCCAGGCGGGCAATGACCTCAGCAGTATTTTCGTTGATGTATTTGAGTGTAAGCATGATACAATGAATTTAATTCCCTGAATAACAAAATCTCCTGCAATTTTACACCACGGTAAAACGGACAGGAGATCCTTATGTGTGACTCAATGCGCCCATACGGGATTGAGTTTAGTTGGCTTCAACAGGTCTGATAGAAACGTATGATCTGTTATTTTTTCTTTTTCTAAATTCAACATACCCGTCAATCAAAGCATATAAGGTATGATCTTTTCCCATACCCATATTATCGCCGGGATGATGTTGTGTGCCGCGTTGACGAACAATTATATTGCCCGCCGTAGCAAATTGACCGCCGTAAATTTTAACGCCAAGTCGTTTGCTTTCCGATTCGCGACCGTTCTTCGAGCTTCCTACTCCTTTCTTATGTGCCATTTTTCTACTTTTTTAATCGGTTAATTTATGCTACGATTTCTTTTACTTTCAGTTCGGTAAAATCTTGTCTGTGACCTGTGCGTTTTTTGTAACCTTTGCGACGTTTTTTGTGAAACACAATGACTTTGTCGCCACGCGGATGTGAAACCACTTCACATACTACCTTTGCACCTTCAACAACGGGAGCACCTACGGTTACCTCGCCCTCTTTGTCAACCAACAAAACCCTGTCAAACTCTACTTCTGAACCAATCTCTGCTTCGTTCATGCGATGGACATACAATTTTTTACCGGCTTGCACCTTGAATTGCTGTCCCAAAATTTCTACAATTGCATACATACTTCTACGTATATTTATTATTTAATCGGGAAGGTGAGATGCCACGGGCAGTGCTGCTTTTATACCCTCTTCGAAATGGAGCGCAAAGATAAAAAATGTTTTTTGATTGTGCAAATACCCATCTTTTTTTGCGATAAAATTAATCAATTGCCAAATCACAAATAAAACAGTATTTTTGCCCATTCAACACAATTGCACCCATGAAACTTTATTGGCAATTATTCAGCACCTTTGCTCGTATAGGCACCTTCACCTTTGGTGGGGGATATGCGATGATACCGCTGATAGAGCGCGAAGTGGTTGAAAAGAAAAAATGGATAGCTCATCGGGAATTTATCGATACCCTGGCATTGGCGCAGTCCGCACCCGGCGTGATGGCTATCAATACCGCTATTTTTGTGGGTTATAAAGTCAAAGGCTTCAAAGGCAGTCTGGTCGCTGCATTAGGTGCTGCCCTACCCTCTTTTGTCGTGATTGTGGTAATAGCTACTTTTTTTGTGGATATGCGGCAAAATCCCACCGTCGATAAAATCTTCAAAGGCATCCGTCCCGCCGTCGTGGCACTCATCGCCGCCCCCCTGTTTAAAATGGCCAAATCAGCAAATATTACGTATAAAACAATATTCATCCCCATCCTGGTCGTCCTATTGATATGGCTGGTAAAAATACCACCCGTCTATGTGGTCGCCGCGTCTATTTTGGGCGGGGTGGCGTATGGGATGCTGAAGAGAAACTAAGAACGAAGACAAATTGTTTAATGTTTAATGTTTAATGTGTAGTGTTGAATTGTTGAACTGTTTAATCGTTTAATCGTTGAATTGTTGAATAACTTCCCTAACTTCAATAACTTCAATAACTTCTTTAACTTCAATAACTTCTTTAACTTCAATAACTTCTTTAACTTCAATAACTTCTTTAACTTCTAAAAAAAACTACTAACTACCAACTACTAACTACCAACTACTAACTACCAACTACTAAAAAAAATGCTCAACTATACAGAAATTCCCTCCCCCTGCTTCGTATTGGACGAAGCAAAATTTCGTGCTAACCTGTCTTTGATCCGTTCGGTGGGTGAGCAGGCGGGTGTGGAAATTATTTTGGCATTCAAGGCTTTCGCGATGTGGAGTGTGTTTCCCATCGTCAGGGAATATATCTCTTGCTCCACTGCCAGCTCATTGGCTGAAGCACGCCTGGCTTATGAAGAGATGGGCAGTCCGGCGCACACCTATGCTCCGGCATGTACCGAGAAAGAATTTGATGAGATTGTTCGATACAGCAGTCATATTACTTTTAATTCCATCGCCCAGTTTGAAAAGTTTTATCCGCGCACGCTCAAAAACAATATTTCATGCGGACTGCGTATCAATCCTGAGTTTTCGGGCGTTGGAACGGATTTATACAATCCTTGTTCTCCCGGCTCCCGGTTGGGGATCATCGCTGAAAACCTCGGAAAAACCCTACCGGAAGGAGTGGAAGGTCTGCACTTTCATACCTTGTGCGAAAGCAATTCTTTCGATTTGGAAAAGACCTTGTTGGTAGTTGAAAAGAAATTCGGACACCTGTTGAGTCAGATCAAGTGGCTTAACATGGGCGGCGGTCACCTGATGACACGCAAAGGCTACAATACTGAACATCTGATCCAGGTACTCCGGGCTTTTAAAGCCAAATACCCGCACCTGCACATCATATTGGAACCCGGAAGTGCTTTCGCCTGGCAGGCAGGAGATTTGGTTGCTACCGTACAAGACATCGTTGAGAACAAAGGCGTCACAACAGCCATGCTGGATGTGTCCTTTTCCTGCCATATGCCCGATTGCCTGGAAATGCCCTACAAGCCCGCCATCAAAGGAGCTACGGATGCTGTGCCGGGCAAGCCTACCTACAGAATGGGCGGTAACAGCTGTCTTGCCGGTGACTTCTACGGCGACTGGTCATTCGATAAGCCTTTGCAGGTCGGTGACTTGATCATCTTTGAAGATATGATGCACTACACCATGGTCAAAACCACCATGTTCAACGGCGTCACCCATCCCTCCATCGGAATCTGGACTACCGACAACAAATTCAAACTGATCAGGGAGTTTGGCTATGAAGATTATAAGGGAAGATTGAGTTGAGAAAAAACAGGGATTTTCGCCTTAATTTTATAGCTTGAATCTTATTATCATTTCCTCTTTTTTATCTGCAAAAAAATGACTACTTTTGCACTTTGATTTTTCAGAAATTTATCAATCTATATATTAATAACTTATGAGTAACATTAAAAGAGTTTACACCTTCGGGGACGGCAAAGCCGAAGGGAATGCAAGTATGAGAAACTTATTGGGTGGTAAAGGTGCCAACCTGGCCGAAATGAACTTGATCGGAATTCCCGTTCCTCCGGGATTCACCATTACTACCGATACTTGTAATGAGTATTATGCCTTAGGTAAGGAAAAGGTAGTTGAATTGCTAAAATCCGAAGTTGAAGCAGCTATAGCTTATTTGGAAAAAATCATGAATGCCAAATTCGAGGATGTTGAGAATCCTTTATTGGTTTCCGTACGTTCAGGAGCTCGCGCTTCCATGCCGGGTATGATGGACACCATCCTTAACCTGGGTTTGAATGATGCAGTTGTTGAAGGCATGTCACGCAAAACAGGTAATCCGCGTTTTGTGTGGGATTCATACAGACGCTTCATTCAGATGTATGGCGACGTTGTATTGGGTATGAAACCCGAAAACAAAAACGACCACGACCCATTTGAATTGATCATTGAAGAGCTAAAAGAAGAAAAAGGAGTTAAGTTGGATACTGACTTAACCGTTAATGACTTGAAAGAGTTAGTAGCTCGCTTTAAAGCTGTGGTAAAAAAACAAACCGGTCACGACTTCCCCAAATCAGCTTATGAACAATTATGGGGATCTATTACCGCCGTTTTCGACTCCTGGATGAATGACAGGGCTATCCTGTACCGTAAGATGGAAGGCATTCCTTCAGAATGGGGAACCGCAGTAAACGTTCAAGCCATGGTTTACGGTAATATGGGCAATACCTCTGCAAGTGGTGTGTGCTTCAGCCGCGACTCAGCAACCGGTGAAAATCTTTTCATGGGTGAATTCTTATTCAACGCACAAGGTGAAGACGTGGTGGCAGGTACACGTACACCGCTTCAAATAACCAAGATTGGTGCGGAACGTGCCGGTGCATTAGCCGGTATGACCCCCAAAGAAAGAGCTGCCAACTATCCTTCTTTAGAAGAAACCATGCCTAAGGTTTATCAGGAATTATTCGATCTTCAGAGAAAATTGGAACTTCATTATAAAGATATGCAAGATATGGAGTTTACCATTCAAGAAGGTAAACTTTGGATGTTGCAAACCCGCAGTGGTAAACGTACCGGCGCTGCTATGGTGAAAATTGCCATGGACATGCATGCAGAAGGTTTGATTGATGAAAAAACTGCTCTCCTGCGCATGGACCCGTTGAAATTGGATGAATTATTACATCCGATCTTTGATCAGGCAGCAGCTAAGAAAGCAAAAGTTATTGCCAAAGGTTTGGCTGCCTCTCCGGGTGCAGCTACGGGACGTATCGTTTTCAATGCTGATGACGCTACTGCATGGGTTGCCAAAGGTGAAAAAGTGATCATGACACGTATTGAAACCTCTCCGGAAGATTTAGCCGGTATGGCTGCTGCCGAAGGTATCCTGACTGCTCGTGGTGGTATGACCTCCCACGCTGCCGTAGTTGCCCGGGGTATGGGTAAATGCTGTGTATCCGGTGCCGGAACATTGAAGATTGATTATGCAAGCAAAACCATGACTGTTGATGACTTGGTTTTGAAAGAAGGTGATTACATCTCTCTCAACGGTTCTACCGGTGACATTTACTTGGGTGAAGTAGCTACCAAAGCAGCAGAATTGGACGAAAATTTCACGGCTTTGATGAAATTGGCCGACAAATATGCAAAATTGCAGGTTAGAACAAATGCCGACACACCGGCTGACGCTTCAGTGGCTCGTAGCTTTGGTGCAGTGGGTATTGGTTTGACCCGTACCGAGCATATGTTCTTTGAAGGAGAAAAAATTAAAGCCATGCGCGAAATGATCCTTGCCAAAGATACAGCAGGAAGAAAAGCAGCATTGAATAAAATTTTGCCTTATCAGTTGGCTGACTTCGAAGGAATCTTTAAAGCAATGGAAGGACTACCTGTAACTGTTCGTTTGCTTGACCCGCCACTGCACGAATTTGTGCCACACGATGAAAAGGGCCAAAAAGAAATGGCAGAAATGATGAATTTGCCTCTGAAAACCATACAAGAACGTGTTAAATCTCTGAGTGAATTTAACCCAATGCTTGGTCACCGTGGTTGTCGCTTAGGCAATACCTATCCTGAAATTACAGAGATGCAAACCAAGGCCATTATCGGAGCAGCTCTTAATCTGAAGAAAAAAGGCATTACTGCTATTCCTGAAATTATGGTTCCGCTTATCGGTACTGTTGAAGAATTCAAAATGCAGGAAGAAGTCATCCGTGCCACTGCTGAACAACTGTTTGCCGAATACAAGGACAGGGTTGATTATTCAGTGGGTACAATGATTGAAATTCCACGTGCTACTTTGATTGCCGATCAAATTGCAAAACATGCTGAGTTCTTCTCGTTCGGAACAAATGATTTGACTCAAATGACGTTCGGATATAGCCGTGACGATATCGCTTCTTTCTTGCCTATCTATTTAGATAAGAACATCTTGAAAAACGACCCGTTTGAGATATTGGATCAAGAGGGCGTTGGTCAGTTGGTTAGAATAGGAACAGAAAGAGGACGCTCTACAAAGCCCAACCTGAAAGTGGGCATTTGTGGCGAACACGGTGGAGAACCATCCTCAGTAGCATTCTGCCACTCAGTGGGTATGAACTATGTAAGTTGCTCTCCGTTCCGCGTGCCTATCGCAAGATTAGCTGCTGCACAAGCTGCTATCAAAGGAGCGTAACCGGAGTAAATGCATCATACAAAGTACACCATTGCCCGTGAATACCAATTAAAGATTCAAACTTCACGGGCAATGGTTGTGAAATGCATCAAACATCTTTACACACTAATTTTGTAAACTTAATTTACATAAAACAATGACTAAACAAAAGAAATTCTTAACATGCGACGGTAACGAAGCGGCTGCGCATATAGCGTATATGTTCAGTGAAGTAGCTGCTATCTACCCCATTACGCCATCGTCCACCATGGCTGAATATGTGGATGAGTGGGCGGCATCCGGCAGAAAGAATATGTTCAATGAAACTGTTCAAGTAGAAGAGATGCAATCGGAAGGTGGTGCCGCTGCTGCCATGCACGGTGCACTTCAAGCCGGTACGTTGGCTAGTACATTTACGGCATCACAAGGTTTATTGCTGATGATCCCTAATATGTACAAAGTTGCCGGAGAATTGCTTCCCGGTGTTTATCACGTTTCTGCACGTGCCATTGCTGCACAGGCACTTTCTATTTTTGGCGACCACCAGGACGTGATGGCAGTTCGTCAGACCGGATGTGCACTTTTTGCAACAGGCTCGGTACAAGAGATCATGGACATAGCAGCCGTAGCACATTTGGCAGCCATCAAATCTCGTGTACCTTTTGTACATTTCTTTGACGGATTCCGTACCTCACACGAAATCCAAAAGGTTGAAGAAATTGATGCAAAAGCAGTTCAGGCTTTGGTTGACCAAGATGCCTTGAAAGCATTTCGTCAACGTGCCTTGAATCCCGAACATCCGGTAGCACGCGGTACTGCTCAAAACCCGGATATTTACTTCCAAACTCGCGAAGCAGCCAATCCTTTCTACGATGCCGTTCCGGGTATTGTAGAAGATTATTTGAACAAATTAGCTGAAATCACCGGACGTAAATATGGTCTATTTGACTATTACGGCGATCTGGAAGCTGACCGTGTCATTATCGCCATGGGTTCCGCTACGGAAGCTATCCGCGAAGGCGTGGATTATCTACGTGAAAAAGGTGAAAAAGTTGGATTGGTATCCGTTCACTTGTATCGTCCTTTCTCTGCAAAACACTTCCTTTCCGTATTACCAAAAACAGCGAAACGTATCTGTGTACTCGACCGCACAAAAGAGCCGGGTGCTAATGGTGAACCACTTTACCTGGATGTAAAAAACGCTCTTTACAGAACTGAAAATCAGCCGCTTGTAGTAGGTGGTCGTTATGGACTTTCATCCAAAGACTTTACGCCTGCACAAGTATTGGCTGTTTACAAAAACCTGGAATTGCCCACACCGAAAAACCACTTTACAGTGGGTATTGTAGATGATGTTACCTTTACTTCATTACCCTTGGAAGAAGAAATTTCTTTGGGTGGCAAAGGTATCTACGAAGCTAAATTTTATGGATTGGGAGCCGACGGTACTGTTGGAGCAAACAAAAACTCTATTAAAATTATCGGTGACAATTCCGATAAATATTCACAAGCTTATTTTGAATACGACAGTAAAAAGTCAGGTGGTTTCACTTGTTCGCACCTGCGCTTTGGTGATACGCCTATCCGCTCCACCTACTTCGTAACTACGCCTAACTTTGTGGCTTGTCACGTACAGGCTTACCTGCGACTGTATGATGTAACCAAAGGCTTGAAAAAGAACGGGACTTTCTTGCTGAATACAGTTTGGAATGCGGATGAGGTAAAAGAACACCTTCCGGTGCATATCAAACGTTATTTTGCTAAAAATAATATTCGTCTATTCATCATTAATGCAACTCATATTGCCGAAGAAATCGGTTTGGGTAACCGCACCAACACCATTTTACAATCTGCATTCTTCAAAATTACCAATGTAATTCCTTACGATTTGGCTGTTACAGAAATGAAAAAAGCCATTGTAAGTTCTTATGGAAGAAAAGGGGAAGACATTGTTAATAAAAACTACGCGGCAGTTGACCGTGGCGGTGGCGAATATGTAGAAGTTATAATTCCCGCAGAATGGGCAAATCTTGCTGACGAACCGGTTGCAGAAGAAAAAGTTCCTGCATTTATCCGTGACGTTGTTCGTCCGATCAACGCACAAAACGGCAACAGCCTGCCGGTGTCAAGATTCGTCGGACGTGAGGACGGAACCTGGGATCAAGGCACTGCAAAGTATGAAAAACGTGGTGTAGCAGCTAACGTTCCTGAATGGATCATGGACAACTGTATCCAATGTAACCAATGTGCTTACGTTTGTCCGCACGCTGCTATCCGTCCATTTGTTCTCGATGAGAAAGAAATGGCTAATGCACCATTTGGTGAAGGAGGAACATTGAAAACCAACGGCAGAGGATTTGAAGGTACCCGTTTCCGCATTCAGGTTAACGTACTTGACTGTTTGGATTGCGGTAACTGCGTGGATGTATGTCCGGGCAACAAAAGCGGTAAAGCCTTGAAGATGATGGAAATTGGAACTCAATATCCTAACCAGGACAATTGGGATTACTGCATAGAAAATGTTTCTTCCAAGCAACATCTTGTAAATGTAAAAGGTAATGTAAAAAATACCCAATTTGCAACTCCATTGTTTGAGTTCTCCGGTGCTTGTTCCGGTTGCGGTGAAACACCTTACGTAAAATTAGTCACACAACTATTTGGTAACCGCCAAATGGTAGCCAACGCAACAGGATGTAGTTCAATTTATTCTGCATCAGCACCCTCTACTCCATACACAAAAGGTGAAGACGGACGCGGACCGGCCTGGGCAAACTCGCTGTTTGAAGACAATGCCGAGTATGGAATGGGAATGGTCATGGCGGAAGAAATAATGCAAGCACGTATTGTTCGCCTGATGAACGAAGCCATTGCTAATAATTGTTGTTCTGATGAGTTGAAAGACTTATTCAAAGAATGGATTGACAACCGCTTTGACGGAGATCTCACATTGGAATTACACGCAAAGATCACCCCGCTACTTAAAGCGTGTGAATGTGATTATTGCAAGCAAATAGCCGAATTAAGCCGCTTCCTGGTAAAACGTTCACAATGGATCATTGGTGGGGACGGCTGGGCTTATGACATCGGTTTCGGTGGTTTAGACCACGTAATTGCTTCCGGTAAAAACTTAAACATCCTTGTTCTTGACACCGAGGTTTATTCCAATACAGGAGGTCAGGCATCCAAATCTACGCCGATTGGTGCTGTGGCTAAATTTGCAGCATCCGGAAAACGTATCCGTAAAAAAGACCTGGGTATGATAGCTGCTACTTACGGCTATGTGTATGTGGCACAAATCGCCATGGGTGCAAGCCAGGTACAAACGCTGAGAGCTCTTCGTGAGGCAGAATCCTATAACGGACCATCTGTCATTATTGCTTATTCACCTTGTATCAGTCACGGACTACGTGCCGGAATGGGTAAAGCACAAGATGAGCAAAAACGCGCTGTTGAGTGTGGCTATTGGCACCTGTATCGCTACGACCCACGCCTGGAAGCCGAAGGCAAAAACCCAATGCAGTTGGACAGCAAAGAGCCGGATTGGAGCAAATTCCAAGACTTCTTAAAAGGTGAGGTGCGCTACACATCGTTGATGAAGCAATTCCCGGAAGAAGCCGTCGAACTCTTTAAGGCTGCAGAAGAAGACGCTAAATGGCGTTACAATGGCTATAAACGCATGAGTGAGCAAAACTTTACTCCGGCTGAAGAAAAAACCGAAGCGTAATATAGTTTTGGTTATTTGAATGAAAAAAGGGAGGACGTTGAGGGTCTTCCCTTTTTTTGCTTTTTGGTAGTTGGTAGTTAGTAGTTAGTAGCTGGTAGTTTTTTTGGAAGTTATAAGAAGTTAAAGAAGTTAGGGAAGTTAGCGGGTTCCGTGTTCCGGGGTGCGGGTTCCGAGGTCGCGGTTTGTTCATCATTTCTCGTTTTTCACTCTTCGTTTTTAGTTTTTCGTTCTTAGTTCATCGTTCTTAGTTTATAGTTCATCGTTCTTAGTTTTTAGTTCTTAGTTACAGATTCGCGTTTTCCTCCAAAAACTTGCTCACAAAAAACGTCTTCGATGGTCTTTCCCGCAAAATTCCTTCATCTTCATTGAAAATCACGGTACTTTTATCAGCGTATACCCCTTTAAAGATGCCGTTTGAATCTTTGATAAACCCGGTATTTTTTTCTTCTGCACGTTGTTGCTGTATCCAATCGTAGATCAAAGTAGGATCGTACAACTCCAAATGTGCGTAATCTACACCTTCTATACCTGCTCCATCATGCCATTCTTTTGTTTTTACAATGGATCTCAAAGAGATACGTTTATTATCATTTAATTTACCGCCGATGAGATGCATGGGAATATTCAGATTAACGGCCCACTTTTGAGGAGCAAATTTCGGTAAAATGCCAGCTACATCCATCAAAGCAATGATGAAAGAACTGCAAGCCGCTCCCTCGTAATGATGACAGGGATTGAGAGCTCCGTTATACATATTGCAAGGAGCATATCCGAACTCATTTTTTTCTTGAAAATAAGTAATAAATTGCATCACCCTCCGGATTGCCTCTTCATTGACACGGAAACGTATATAAGCTGATTTACCACGCCCGGCATAAAAAGAAACCGATTTTTTCATCCTACTCACGGATTCCATTTTACCCTTTAAAGTGGTTCCGAAGATGCCCAATCCTAATTTATTGATCAAAACTCGTTGGACTTTTTCTTTTCGAGACGCCCCGGTCATGCCGGCATATACGGTAGCATCCAATATAGGTGAAGTGATCATTACCGACATATGTCCGATCACATAGTAGGTTTTTTTAAAAATCGAACTCGTATAACACTTCAGCGCACTTTTAAACAATTCAGACGGGTTTTGCCAATCGACTGCTTTGGCAGAGGGGATGGTAAAAACTGTTATTTCGTGAGAAGAATGATTGATGCGTGTTTGCGTTGTGTAACTCATAGACTTTTTAAGTATCATAAACTAGTGACAATAACATCAATACAACAATTAAATGCCTCATGATCATATTGCACCTTAAAAAATGACCGACAAAGCTACAAATTTATTTTTAATTCAGGGAAGAATTTGGGAAACCTTTAACAATCAATCATGCTGAGCAATTGTCTATCACAAGAAAAATGATTTTCTTTGCAAGTCTTTTTACATCAAACAACTTAATATCTTATGGCTCGTAAATCCAGACCACATCCCGTTCTTGAACATGTATTGATAACCGATATCGCTGCGGAGGGAAAGGCATTGGCGCGCGTGAACGAAAAAGTGGTGTTTGTTCCGCATGTGATACCGGGCGATATTGTGGATTTGCAAGTCACCAAAAAACGCAGCTCTTTTTTAGAAGCAAGAGCCATTCATTTTCATGAATATTCAAAAGATAGGATTGAGCCGGTCTGTGAACACTTTGGAACTTGCGGCGGGTGTAAATGGCAAATGCTACCCTACCCTAAGCAATTGAAATTCAAACAACAACAAGTTGTGGACAATTTAACACGCATTGGCAAATTTGAATTGCCGGAAATATCTTCCATTATAGGGTCGGCAAAAAGCGAATTTTACCGCAACAAGCTGGAATTTACCTTTTCCAACAGGAAATGGCTGACCACCGAAGAATTGAACAGCGGAGAAGATTTCAACATGAATAGCGTGGGCTTTCATATTCCCGGAATGTTTGACAAGGTATTGGATATTCACAAATGCTGGTTGCAGGATGATATTTCCAATCAATTACGCAATGAAGTCCGGAGATATGCCATAGAAAACAACCTGACGTTCTTTGACTTGCGAAAACAGGAGGGCTTCCTGCGTACAATGATAGTGCGTACCAGCACAACCGGTGAACTCATGTTGATCATGGTTTTTTTCCACGAGGATAAAAAGGTAAGAATAGCGTTGCTGCAGCATATAGCAGACACATTTCCTCAAATCAGTTCGCTCTTATACATCATCAACGCCAAAGCCAACGACAGCATTACCGACCAGAATGTTCATGCGTTCAAGGGCAATGACCATATCTTCGAAGAAATGGAAGGACTGAAATTCAAGATCGGTCCTAAAAGTTTTTTCCAAACCAATTCTTTACAAGCATACGAGCTGTATAAAAAAGCAAGGGAGATGGCACAATTGACCGGTCAGGAAACAGTTTATGACCTATATACAGGCACCGGCACCATAGCCAATTTTATAGCGCATCAAGCCAGGAAAGTAATAGGCATTGAATACGTCCCTGAAGCCATCGAAGACGCAAAAGTAAATGCCGCATTGAACAATATTGATAATACTTTGTTTTTTGCAGGAGACATGAAGGATTTGCTGAATGAAGAGTTTATGCAGAAACATGGGAAGCCCGATGTGATCATTACTGACCCGCCGAGAGTTGGTATGCACGGCAAAGTGATTGATGCCATACTTTATGCTGCCCCTCAACGCATCGTATATGTCAGTTGCAACCCTGCCACGCAGGCACGTGATATCAGTCTGCTGACCCCAACTTATAAAGTGAGTCGGGTTCAACCGGTAGATATGTTCCCCCACACCCATCATGTTGAAAATATTGTGTTATTAGAAAAAAACTCCTGATTATTTGATTATGCTTCAAGATATACTTGTACTGCTGATTGTCACTGCTGCCGTTGCCTATACGGTCTATTCCATTGTCAGGGCAGTCAAATCTAAAGATAATTCCTGCATGGACGACTGCATGAGCGGATGCGATATCCAGAGAGAAATCACTAAAAAGCAGCAGACACTTAAGAACCCAACACGACGGCAGCGGTCGCACAAACCATCACGCCGGCTGTCTCCGTACGCAAACGAGCGCTCCCCAAAGAAACAGGAGTAAAACCCTGAGCCAAAGCCAAAGCTACTTCCTCTTTGCTGAAATCACCTTCCGGTCCAATCAAGACCAAGATATGCTTTTTGTTGGCAATCGCCGATTTTAAGATTTGCTTCTCCTCCGGATAACAGTGGGCAATAAGCCTGGTTTGCGATTCTGTCTGTAAATCGTTTTGCCGGATAAATTCCTCAAAAGTACAAACCGGATTTAATTGGGGAAAGTAAGCTCTTGCAGATTGTTTGGCAGCGACGATGACGATTTTTTGCAAGCGTTCGAAGTTCACATTTTTCCTTTCAGAAAATTGACACCGCAACAAGGTGATCTCATCAATGCCTATTTCAACTGCTTTTTCAATAAACCACTCCAGGCGGTCAATGTTCTTGGTGGGTGCTATGGCTACATGCAAATTGTACGGTTTTTTACCAAAATTGAATGTGGATTCAATAATCTCGAATCCACATTTTTTGGGGTTCACTGAAGTGATTTTAGCCCGATGATAGCCTCCCGTTCCATCTAAAACGACAATCTCACCACCAAGCTGTAATCGCAATACCTTAACAGCGTGTAAAGACTCTTGTTCAGGCAGATAATTGAGTGATGTGTCAGGTTGATGAAAGAGATGCATAAGGGAGAAAGGTTTTAAATCTTGTAAAGCGATGTTTTTGTTTACTCCTTCAACCTTTCAAGCAATTCGTTTCGAATCAGCTCACGCAGTGCCAACTTGCGGGTATCAACTTCAGTGCGACGGGCTGGTCTGTACATGTTGGCGTATTTGCATTTGACAGGACGGATTTTCATATCGTCCAAATTACCCTGGACATCCACACCTAATCTGAGATGCAAGGGATTATCTATTACAGAAATATGATAATCGAAGCTCATGTCTAAATTATGTCTGCCTTCTACAATGGCTTTGTATTGATCCATCACAATGAGGAAAGGATAAACATCCACTTCTTCCCGGAAGATGGTAAATTCTGCAGCAATACTATCGATTTTATTTTCCGTTTTTTTGTTGAAGCGTAGCGTTTTAGCTATCTCCGTAAAGGTCTCACCATCCATCAACACCAAATCAATACCACGAATGGAGGATGCACCCCTTAAGGTTGAGGGCTTCAGATTATAAGCTGAATCCAAATAAGTTTCAATGGCAATATGAAACTCACCCTTACCGGCAAAAGAACTCAACATGGGCATGATGGAATCTATATCAGGTATCAAATCTAACAATTCTGCTATTTCTATTTCTAAAAGATGTAAATCCATGCCCAAAAACAAATGGTTCTTACGTGGAGTTTTATACATAGCCGTCAACTGCATCTTAGCCGCAGAAGTTGTGAACAGCATAGATTCCAGCACCATGGTTCCATCTCTCACTGTTAACGTACCTTCTACATTTCTGGCGGTATCATTGGCATATAAAGCCTGATTTATACTGGTATAGAGTGAAATATCAATACCTTTGGGCACCATAAAAGGACCGGAATAAGATTCTTCAGGAACAATCTCTTCTTCTGTCAATAATTCGGTTTTTTCATAACCCAAACCGTTGAACATCGCCATCAGTTTATTGACATCCGTGGTATGCGAACGAAAGTTGAAATCACCGGTCAATAACGCCTCATCTCTAAAATATCCACTGATATTTTTCATCTGTCCGGTCAATTGAAAATCAGATTTATCAACTATCAATCTACTATCGTAAATCAACAATTCATCCGGCGTAAAATCAAAATCAATACTGGGTATGGATATGTCTGTTCCGATTTGTGCCATGGAAATCACCGCATCTTTCAATTTCACATAACCCCGGGGCGTCCATTGCAGCATCAATTTCTCCTGTGTCTCATCATAGACCAGACTGGCATTGAGACTGATCTTATCGGATGTAAAATGATCAGCACCCATCTGAGCCATCAACTTATCACTTTGATAATCAACTTCCATATACGGATGCGTCTCATTGGTTTCATCCGGACGATAAGCAAGTTTAACAGTCGGCTCGTCAATGTCTACATTGATGGTATCCATGTTGGCAACAAGCTGTTGCATGGCAAGATTCAAACGCATCTGAGGAATGGCCGTTGAATCTTGTGTATCCATCTCAAGGTCGAAGTCACCTTGCGGATTTTTGATCAAAGCTTGTATGCTATCGCCCATAGAAGCGGATAACTGACCCGAGTTAAATACCCCTTCCATGGCTATGGGTAGATTATCATCCATTAAATTATTGAATGCCAGTTGTAAGTCCAAATCATTTAAAACAGCATTGATACCCTGGCTTGCAGCTACATCCAAGCGGTCGGTATTGATATCCAGGATGATAAAATCATGTTGTTTGCTTTTGTTATTGGGCATGTCGAATACCACATCCGCCAATTTAGATTGAAGATGAATGGTTGTATCGTAATCCGCAATGAAATCATGCAATTTGAACTTGCCATCTATAAACATTTTTTCGTATTGGTCTAAGTCAAATTGGGAATACAAAAATTTAATATTGGCATTTCCCTTCGCCATACCCTTGATATCCAAAGGCATATCATCAGGCAAGAAAGGTTTGGCATCCACCAAATTCAGGTTCAATTTTGCCTTTACATCAAAACGCATATCTTCAGTCAGCTGATCAACAAAAGCAGAACCTGACAGGTGAGAATATTTCGTTTTAGCATCAAAATCATACACTTTTACGAACCAATTTTCTTCGTGGTTCATATCCATTTCAATATCGGCAATTCCCTTCACATCAAACAACTTATGGGGTAATGACACATATTCAAAATCCACATCATGAAATTTAGCCTGTATGGTGAAAATCGGTAATTCTAAATCTGATATAGTTCCCTTTAAGGTACCATTGACAAAAGTTTTTCCGGTAGCTGTTATGCCTTCCAGGTATTCTCCGTACGGCAAGGACAACAGATCCATCACATCCGTCACTTGCAATTCAACAGATTTAAAATCAACATCCAACAGTATCTCATCCACATCATCCGGAAGATGGATCATGGTGTACAAATCAAAATCCATATCGTTGACAGTCAGCAAAGCATCGTAAAAAGTCAGTTTAGTCTGCTCCAAATCAAAGCTGAAAGGTGTTTTAATGTCCAAAGCAGCATCTTTCAGATAATCGGTTTCATCCCAATAAAAGGAAAAAGACCTGGCATCGGCATTTAGTTTACCATTGATTAACTGCTCTCTCCAATCTAATTTAATATCCCCATTCAATTCCTCCAACACAATAATCATGTCCATGGTTACATCATGGTAAATCACACGGGCATCAGTGAGGTAGATTTTATCGATTTGCAATAAATTAAAAGGTAATTCAAAATCAGTGGTATCCGGTTCTTCATCCGGCTTCATAATGTCATAATTAACATTCCCTAAACTATCTGTAAATGCTAAAATCTTAGCATGTTTTAAATGTACATCATTGACAATCAATTCATTTTTTTTCCACAAAGACTTTAAATCAATGGAGGCCAATATCTCTGAAGAACTGATTACGGTATCAGTTGGAGCTTCGGGCAAGGGATTGATGATAGTCAGACCGTTAATCTGCAACCCAAACTGAGGGAAAGTACTGCAAAATGTCAGTTCAACTTCACCCAACTCATATTCACAAATCAGTGTTTCATCCAGCAGATTACGTACAATAGGCGTCAATTTTTCAGGTGTAAAAATCACCCAGGATAAAATACCTACGGCAATTAGCAGAATGGCCAATAAAGAAGAAATACTGATGGCAATGATTTTTAAAACTTTTTTCATACGATTATAATTTATTTTAATGCCGTATGGAACTCTCAATAAACTAACTCGATCATTCGACGGGTAAAATCATTGACTCAATTAGTTCATGTTTCGTTGCATAAATGAATGACTAAATGACCCAACAATTTCTTGCAGCACAAAAATTTTCTACTACTCTTCTACTTTGGTGAAAACTTCCAACTTATTAGTCAGATCATCTCTGTACTTTAAGGTAGTAGGCGTAAGCTCAGTAACTGTATACACCTTGGGAACTCTTCCACCCATTTCCTTGATATGAATTTGTGTCAACTCAGCTTCAACTAAAGTCCACTCAAACGGCTGTGCTTCTGCTTCTGTAACATCATCTGCAGTATTCCAGGTAGCACCGGTATAATCATCATCATAACGATAATACAGGGTACCTGTTTTCCATTTTCCCAAAAGCAATGTTTCATCAAACATATCCTCTTCCGGCATACATGCAATCATAGTCAGTGCTACTGTAACAAGCACCAATAAACTTTTAAAAATACGTTTCATACGATTATAAATTAATGTTATAGTATAGAGATTATTTTAATAAATTGTTTTTTTCGCTGCCAACAAGGTGTTTCTCAACAATGAGATGATGGTCATAGGCCCTACCCCACCCGGAACAGGTGTGATATAAGATGCTTTCGGTGCCACCTCCTCAAAAGCCACATCACCCTTCAGTTTGAAGCCAGATTTGGTTTCAGATGAAGGAACACGAGTCGTACCTACATCAATGATTACTGCACCTTCTTTGACCATATTTCCCTTTAAAAACTCCGGGGATCCTAAAGCTGCAATGATGATATCTGCCTGCAGGCAAATTTCCTTAAGATTTTTGGTACGGCTGTGACAAACCGTAACGGTGGCGTCGCCCGGATAAGCTTTCTGCATCATCAGCGAAGCCACCGGCTTACCCACGATATTCGAACGGCCAATCACCACGCAATTTTTTCCGGAAGTTGGAATGTCATAACGCTTAAGCAATTCTAAAATACCGGAAGGAGTAGCTGAAACAAAACAAGGTAAGCCAATGACCATGCGTCCTACATTCACCGGATGAAACCCATCCACATCCTTGCGATAATCAATGGCTTCAATCACTTTTTCTTCAGAGATATGCTTGGGCAAAGGCAATTGCACAATAAAGCCGTCTATATCCGGGTCCCGATTGAGTTTGTTGATTTCGGCCAACAAAACTTCTTCGGTAACATCGTCTTCAAAGGCGATGCGGGTAGATTTAAACCCCACCTGCTCGCAGGATTTAACCTTGTGAGCAACATAGGTTTCACTACCGCCATCATGCCCAACGATTATTACTGCTAAATGAGGCTGTTTTTGGCCTTTAGCGACCATTTGCTTTACCTCTTCAGCTATTTCTAATTTGATTTGATCCGATATGGCCTTGCCATCAATTAATTTATAGGTCATATTTTATTATGTTAACTCATGAATAACTAATCCTGACCGGAGCTTGGGTTCAAACCAAGTTGTTTTGGGCGGCATGATATTTCCAGAGTCTGCAATATCAATCAATTGCTTCATTGAAACGGGGTGTAGAGCGATGGCGACCCTCATTTCTCCGCTGTCCACGCGCTGCTTCAATTCTTCAAGTCCACGGATACCACCCACAAAATCTATCCTTTTATCCGTTCTTAAGTCTTTGATACCCAAAATTTCATCTAAAATTAAATTGGAAGAAACAGTCACATCCAACACACCCAGGGGATCACTATCATCATAAGTTCCCGGTTTGGCTGTCAAGTCGTACCAATTTCCGGACAAATATAAAGAAAAATTATGGAGTTTATTGGGTTTATAAATTTCGGAACCCACTTTTCTGATGTCAAAACTTTTGGACAAAGCTGCTAAAAATTCTTCATCGGTCAGATTATTCAAATCTTTAACCACCCGGTTGTAGTCAGTGATAGTCAACTGATTATCCGGAAAACAAACCGCCATGAAATAGTTATACTCTTCGTTACCGGTATGATTGGGATTTTGATTTCTTTTTTCTATACCCACCAGGGCAGCTGCCGCACTTCGGTGATGTCCGTCGGCTATATACAAAGCAGGTAGTTTTGCGAACAAGCGGGTGATTTCCTGAATGGTAGCTTGGTCTTCAATCACCCAAAAATGATGACCAAAACCATCTGAGGTGACAAAATCATATTCCGGTTCCCCCCGGATCACCTCATTCACAATATCATCCAACTCCTGCATATGTGGATAGGCAAAAAACACAGGCTCTATGTTGGCATTGTTAATTCTCACATGCTTCATCCGGTCTTCTTCCTTATCTTTTCTGGTCAACTCATGTTTTTTGATGCGAGCATTCACATAATCATCAATGTGTGCACATACCACCAAGCCGTATTGTGTCTTTCCATGCATAGTTTGAGCATACACATAATAATTTTCCTGCTCATCTTGCCGCAACCATCCTTCTTGTTTGAATTTCTTATAATTTTCAACGGCCTTAGCGTACACCTTTTCCTCATGCTCATCCGTTCCCGGCTCAAAATCAATTTCAGGTTTGATGATGTGATACAATGACATGGGATTACCCTCAGCTTCAGTCCGGGCTTCTTCAGAATTTAACACGTCATAAGGACGTGATACTATTTTCTCAACAATGTTTTTGGGTGGACGAATACCCTTAAAAGGTTTAACAACAGCCATATTATTAATTTATTTGTAAAGTGTAAAACAGGAGACAAAAATAAATAAAAAACCGACACCCGTCAAGGTGTCGGTTCTATGTCGATTTTAAATTGACTGAAAAATATATCTGAAAATATATTCAGAAAAATTATTCGGCAATTACATCAAAAGCAACTTCTACTGTAACTTCTTTGTGCAGCTTTAGGGTTGCTTTATAGGAGCCAAGTTCTTTGACAGGTTCTTTCAATACGATGGTTTTGCGATCAACGGCAAAGCCCGCCTTTTCAAAGGCATCTGCAATTTGAATAGGACCAACAGCACCAAAGATTTTGCCTGTTGAGCTTGATTTTGCCCCAACAGTTAAAGTATAATCTTGCAATTTATCGGCAAGTTCTTGCGCTTCATTTTTGATCCTTTCCAATTTATGTGCACGTTGTTTCATGTCCTCAGCCAGCATCTTTTTGGCGGACTCTGTGGCCAAAACAGCCAATTTCTGAGGGATTAAATAGTTGCGTCCGTAGCCATCTTTTACAGTTACCAAATCTCCTTTAAAGCCTAAATTGGCAACATCTTCTTTTAATATTACTTCCATAAAATTTCCTCCTCCTTAATTTATTTCATCATATCAGTTACATAAGGAAGCAATGCCAGATGGCGTGCTCGCTTAACAGCTTGAGCTACCTTACGTTGGAACTTCAAAGAAGTACCGGTTATCCGGCGTGGTAAGATTTTACCTTGCTCGTTCAAAAACTTTTTCAAAAACTCCGGATCTTTATAGTCGATGTACTTGATGCCGCTCTTTTTGAAACGACAGTACTTTTTACGCTTCAGATCTACTGTAGGTGGTGTTAAATACCTGATTTTACCTTGATTTGTTGACATGCTTTAATCCTCCTTTTCTTTAGATTTTAAACCTTTTCTCTTTTCCGCATACTCGTAGGCATATTTGTCTAAACGGAAAGTTAAAAACCTTAACACACGCTCGTCACGACGATAAACGGTTTCTAAAGCTTCAACCACAGAGGGCTCTGCGTCAAACTGCAACAGAGTATAAAAACCTGTCGATTTTTTTTGAATGGGATAAGCTAATTTCTTCAATCCCCAGTTCTCTTCGTTGGTGATAGTCGCACCGCTATCCATCAAAACACCTTTGAACTTTTCAACCGCTTCCTTCATCTGTGCGTCAGACAAAACGGGAGTTAATATGAAAACGGTTTCATAATGATTTAACATACTGTTTACTAAGTTTTTAAAATTAATTACTGCGTTTTTATACGAAAAACGGCTGCAAATATACGAAGTTTTTTTTGAATAAAAAAGCTGTTTGTGGAGGAAAAGTAGTTGGTAATTGGTAGTTGGTAATTGGTAGTTGGTAGTTAGTAGGAAGTTAGGGAAGTTAACGGGTTCCGGGTTCCGAGGTCCGGGTTTCGGGGTCGCGTGATCTGGTTCGTTCATCGTTCTTAGTTCTTCGTTAATTTGTCTTTGTTCTTTACTCTTTGTTCTTTGTTCTTCTTCGTTCTTAGTTGTCTTTTCCTCCTTGTTCTCACTTTTTAGGAACCTTGCCTAAGTCTCTATATTCCGAAGGGGTATATCCTGCTCTGCGCTTAAAAAAGGAGAAAAAATAATCGTAAGAGCTAAAGTCGAGGTCGTAAACTATTTCTTTGATTGGGAGTTGTGTTTCAGCCAATAATTCCTTTGCTTTTTTAAGCTTTAACTCCTGGAAGTATTGGGCGGGAGAATATCCGGTATGGTTTTTAAATGCTTTTCTGAACCACGAATAGCTTGTTCCTAAGTTTTCAGCTATTTCTTTTATATCGATCTTTCTCATCACATTCTCAGTCATAATGATTTTTGCTCGTTCAATAATCTGAGAATTACCATTATCTTCTAAATTTTTATTGTCAGCCGCCAGGAGAATTAAACCCAGGATATGCAGAGTTATACCACCCAAGAATTGTTGCGATGATTTTTCCTCCTTTTTCCCCGCTCTTATAGCGTTAGAATACAGATTTACCAAATCTTCATTGATGCCTACTTCTATAATTTGATTATTTGGGGAAATAAAACCGGACTTTACAATGGTATCAATAACAGATCCTTCGAAACCAATGTAATATTCATTCCAACCTGTACTAACATCCGGACAGTAGGTATGCCACTGCCCGGGGAATAAAACAATGACACTCCCTTTTTCTATTACTCTCTTTTTCGTGGTTTCTGACGAAAAAACTCCTTTCCCTTTGGTGATATAAATAAGTTGGTATTCCGACAAAACCCTGCCTCTGTTTGGCTTAAAGTAGTAGCTCTTTGGATGGTCAGGTGAGGGATAGTTCGTATCAGGCTGTACAGGTTGAAAACCGACCGTATTTACCGTGATCCCGAACTTTCTGTCCTTTTCATTGACCATCAAGTATTTAAAATCAATACCGAAATCGTTATACTGCATCACTTTATTTTGTATCTACAGTCCCAAAGTTACAACAAATAAAAAATAAATGAACAAACAAATAATTAATTTATTATTAAATAATGCGAATTCTGAATTTAAAGTATTTCTAAACGACACTAAGTTTATTTCAAAATAGACTCGGGATTATCAATGAGAAAATCAATACCCCCATACCGAGGACAAGATAAAACGAAGCTTTTCTGCCTACACCTTTCCACTCTTTGAGTATAATTCCCCAAACATTGCTAAAAACAACATTGAGCGACATTAAGATGCTCCAAGAAAATGCCATCATCAAACCGTTTGGTTCGAAAAAACTTTGCCCCATACCCAGTCCGAAAAACTGCGAATACCAAAGTAACCCGGCGAGAGCACAAAACAACACATTATTAGCTAATACGCTTTTCGATGATTTTCTTATTTCGTGCGAGGTTCTATTTTTACGATTCATGTATAAACAATAAACCAAATTAGTAAAAAAACCACCAATGGTTACAAGTAAAGTAACCGGATTTTGTGCAAAAAAATCTTTAGCACCTGACGCTATTGAGGCCTCTTTGATTGGTATACCCGCATTCAATCCTAAGCTGAAACAAGCACTCATAACTCCGGACAACAAGGCGATAAGCAAACCTTTTTTTAGGGCAAAATCTTTAATTGCTTTGCGACGTTCTTCTTCCGACATATTTTTTGAACGCAAGCTTCCTGCATATCCTACCAAAGCGATTCCTACCAAGGCAACGGCAACAGCTAACAACAACACTAATCCTTTCGGTGATAAAAGATCTGTTCCGCTCAAAACAGCAGGAATAAGCGTACCAAAAGCGGCACAAGTTCCCAAAGCAACCGATTGCCCGAGCGCTATACCCAAAAATCGCATACTCAACCCAAAAGTAAGTCCGCCTATTCCCCACAAGACACCAAATCCAATCGCTTTCAAAGAGGCTAACGCGTTTGATGAGTACATTTGCATTAGTTCAGGAGCGGAATTAGCAAGCAATGCTCCAAGTAAAGGAAAAACAAGCCAGGCAAAAACACCTTGAACAAGCCAAAAGTTTTCCCATGACCAATCTTTTATTTTATTGATAGGAACGTAGGAGCTGGATTGCCCCATGCTCCCTATCGCTATAATAATTAAACCTATGAGGGTGTTCATTTTATCTTACCTTTTAGAGCCTATTTTTGTTTCGTAACTTTCTACTTCTTTTATGTAATCATCACCAACCGGAACGCCTTGTTGCAAGCAATAATAATTGTAAACAGCATTCCAGGGTAAGGCCTTTAATTCTTCCAGGTAAGCCATTCGCTGAAAATTCTTGTTTTCTTTCTCAAATTGGCGAAGTTTTTCTGTTGGTTCCAATAGGGCTTGCAATAAAGCTTTTTGAGTGGCTCTAATTCCCACAACATAAGCACCAATACGATTAATTGAACCATCAAAATAATCCAATCCTACATGTAGTTTATCCATTTGGCCGGAACGAACCAGTTCTTGAGATAATTCCAATAATGCATCATTTAAGATTACCACATGGTCACTATCCCAGCGTTCGGGACGACTAACATGCAAGTTTATTTCAGGTACAAAAAGCAGAATAGATGAAATTTTATCTGCAATGCCTTCGGTAGGATGAAAATGCCCTGCATCCAAAGTTAGCATCATATTGTTTTTAACCGCATAACCCAGATAGAACTCGTGAGAACCGACAACATAGCTCTCACTTCCAATACCAAAGAGCTTACATTCAATGGTATCTTTCAAATAATCAGTGCTTATTTTTTCAGATAAAACCTCATCCAACGATTCTTTTAATAACTGGCGGTGTTGAATTCTCGAAACCGTTTTGTCTTTTTCTCCATCGTGAACCCAAATGTTGTGAATACATGCGTCACCCTGTTGGCGTCCCATTTCTTCAGCAATACGGCGACAACAGCGCAAATGGTCTTTCCAAAATCTTCTTATCCCGGGGTCGAAACTTGACAGCGAGTAATTACCACTTTTTGGGTGAGAGAAAAATGTGGAGTTAAAATCGAGTTTCACATTGTGCTGTTTTGCCCAATCTATCCAGGTTTTAAAATGTTTTGGCTCAATTTTGTCTCTATCTACGAAACCATCCGTAAAATCGCCATAAATTGCATGCAGACTCAATCGATGATTTCCGGGAACCAGTGTCAATACCTTTTCTATATCACCCTTTAATTCATCAATGGTACTCGCTTTTCCGGGATAATTTCCTGTGACTTGAATTCCTCCGGATAATTCACCGTCCGGATTTTCAAAACCTCCGACATCATCAGCTTGCCAGCAATGAATGGAAATGGAAATCTTGTTTAATTTTTCTATGGCTTTTTCAACGTCTACCCCTAATGCCGCATACTTTTCTTTTGCTACATTAAACTCTTTTTTAATTAATTCTTCTTTCATCTGTATATTTTTTATTTTTAGTTGTCAGATGAAACTCTCAATGAACTAATTTAATCATGTAATAATTGATTAAATTTGTTCATATTCGTTTCATGATTTATTATTCTTTTATGATTTAATTTTCTTGAAAAACTTTAAGATAATTGTTGTACTGTGTTTCCCACACATCCCTGTTTTCAGGGAGAAAAGTTTCAAGTTGTACAGAATTTCTTACTACTTTTCTTACGTGTTCTACGCCGGTTATATGATTGGCAGCTTTGGCCTGCATCAAAACATTTCCCATTGCTGTTGCCTCCGATGGTCCCGCAATCACGGGTTTACCTATCGCATTTGCAGTATATCTGTTGAGTAGATTATTTTGTGATCCGCCACCAATAATATGCAAGTTTTCAATTGGAAACGAAGCCAATTTTTGCAAATCATCGAATACTTGTTTATATCTGAATGCCAGGCTTTCATAAATACATCGTGCTATTTCTCCAACCGTATTTGGAATATACTGATCCGTTTCTTTACAATAACTTCGAATGGCGTTTATCATTGAATCCGGGTTGGCAAAACGTACGGCATCAGGATTAATATAAGATTTAAAAGCCGGTGCATTTTCTGCTTCGGCCACCAACTCGTCATATGAAATTTGTTTTTCCTTTTGCCATTCTTCCCTGCAACGCTCTATTAGCCACATTCCACAAATATTTTTGAGTAAACGAATTGTGTTCCCTACTCCACCTTCATTCGTAAAGTTTAAAGAATAAGTTTGCTCGGTGACAATAGGAGCGCTTGTTTCAATCCCCATTAATGACCAGGTTCCGGAGCTCAAATAGGCGAAGTTTTCATTTTCAGCCGGTGTAGCTAATACAGCAGAAGCCGTATCATGTCCGGCAACTGCAATAACGGGAATTTCACCTGCTCCGGTTTGTTTTTGAATATGCCGGCTTAAGGTTCCAATTTTAGTTCCCGGAGATACAATTGGAGCAAAATTATCCTCAGATAATCCGACAGTTGATAGTAAAAACTTGTCAAACTGACGGGTAAAAGGATTTAAAAGTTGGGAGGTTGATGCAATGGTGTATTCAGTAACCGCATTTCCGGTTAATAGATAAGACAGGGCATCAGGCATAAATAAAAATTTATCGGTTAAGGGATAAGTGGAAACGCCCATTTCTTTTTGGGTAAAAAGCTGAAACAGAGAGTTAAAATGCATGATTTGAATACCCGTTTTCAGGTAAGTCTCTTTTTTGGATAAAATTTGTTGAAAAAACTTATCGGGAGCATCCAATGTGTGAGTGTCACGATAACAATACGGCATTCTTAAAATCTGCCCATCTTTTGCAAAAGAAGCAAAATCAACACCCCAAGTATCTATCCCTATGGAGTCAATATACTGATTTTCATAAACCAACTTAGAAATGGATTCCAAAATTTTCGAATACAAATAAAATATATCCCAATGTAAAAACCCGTCTATGTCAACAATAGGATTTGGGAATCTATTAATTTCCTCGAGTTCCAACATATTGTCCTGCAACTTACCCAATATGGCTCTTCCACTAGTTGCACCCAGGTCTATTGCTAAAAATTCAGATGATTGATTATCTATCATATTTCCATAACTTCTTATAAAAAACTCAAAATTGCATGATGTGCAAAGTTAATTGATAATGCCATACATTTATGTTAAGAAAATGATTTTACAACTATAATTTTTGATAAAAGATAAAAAACTGATAGTTTTACAATCATGTTCACTGTTTTTTGTCAAAAAGAACAGTTATAAAATCAAATAAAAGATATATATATTTTTTCTATGTGTTAACTTTGCAGAGAAAATATGTATTTCATTGTTTTCGACAAAATCATGTAAACCTATTGACATGGCAATACTTATCATCATGCCCAAGCAAGGGCAATCCGTAGAAAGCTGTATCATCGGCTCCATCAAGAAAAAGGGAGATGTAGTTAAAAAAGGTGATGTCCTGTTCAGTTATGAGACGGACAAAGCTTCCTTTGAGGAAGAGTCTCCTGTGGACGGAACCGTGCTGGAAGTTTTCTACGTCGAAGGCGATGAAGTTCCCGTACTGGATAAGATGATGATTATCGGTGAACCGGGAGAGGACTATCGGGAGCTTCTTCAAGAAGAACAACCGGAACGAAGAACTAAGAACGAAGAACTAAGAACTAAGAACGAAGAACGAAGAACTGAGACAAAGGACTTAAAGTCCCCCTTGGGGGATTTAGGGGGCTTTAGGGGGCTTTCCCCTCGCGCCAAACACCTTGCAGCCAAAGAAGCAATAGACACTTCAACCCTTGCAGGTTCCGGTCCAGGTGGTCGCATTATTGAAAGGGACGTAAAAGCCGCTTTGGAAAACCGTCCTAAGATGACGTCCCTAGCAAAAAAAATCGCTGCGGCAAAAAACATGGAGCCACAAGGCGGTTCCGGGTTGGCGGGCATGGTAAGATCCGTTGATTTGGTTTCCTCTTCAAATGCTGTATATGCTGCTGATTTTGAAGACAAAAAAATCACCCATATGCGTAAACTCATTGCCAGGGCAATGCACACATCCTTGCAAAATTCGGCACAACTCACGCACCATCTTGGAGCTGATGCACGCCGCATATTGGAGCTGCGCAAACAGGTGAAAGCAGCCAATGAAAGTGGTACACTCTCAGCCAATATCACGTTGAACGATATGGTTTGCTTTGCCGTGATCAAAGCCCTGAAAAAGTTTCCGAATGTGAACACCCACTTTTTAGGTGACACCATCCGTTATTTCAACAAAGTTCACCTGGCAGTAGCGGTTGATACCGAGCGCGGACTGATGGTCCCGGTAATAAAAAATGCCGATGATCTGTCTATTGTGGAACTATCCAATCAGATCAAAGAATTGGCAAATGCCTGCAAGACAGGTAGCGTCAATCCAGATATCCTTGCGGCAGAAGCCGGAACTTTCACTGTTTCCAATCTGGGAAATTACGGAGTAGAAATGTTTACACCCGTAATTAACCTGCCTCAATCCGCCATATTGGGTGTAAACACCATCGTGCCCCGCCCGAAAGATTTGGGTGATGGTACGTATGCATTTGTCCCATACATCGGACTCAGTTTAACTTACGACCACAGAGCGTTGGATGGCGGAGAAGCTACTCAATTTTTAAAGCAAATTGCCATAGAAATTGAAACAATGGAAAGCCCCAACTACTAACTACTAACTACTAACTACCAACTACTAACTACCAACTACTAACTACTAACTACTAACTACCAACTACTAACTACAATATTATGACAGATTTAATCATCATCGGCGGCGGTCCCGCCGGATATGTAGCCGCTGAACGAGCAGGACAAAAAGGACTTAGCGTAACGCTATTTGAAAAAACAAGTTTAGGCGGTGTGTGTCTTAACGAAGGCTGCATCCCTACCAAAACATTGCTTTACAGCGCAAAAACCTACGAAAATGCTCTTTATGCCGACAAATACGGTGTTTCTGCCGAAAAAGTGAGCTTTGCTTATGATAAAATGGTGGCTCGCAAAGACAAGATAGTCCGCAAATTAGTAGCAGGCATTAAGGCCAAGATGAAAGGCAGTAATGTAAATGTTGTTGAAGGTGAAGCAAGCATTGTGGGCAGAAGTGAAGAAGGAATTGAAGTCTCTTGCAATGGCGAGAGTTACATAGCCAAAAACCTTTTGATCTGTACCGGCTCCCAGGCGTCCGTTCCACCCATTCCGGGCTTGGCAGAGGCAGGCGAAAGGATTCTTACCAACCGCGAAATTTTGACAATGAAAGAGCGACCCCAGTCGCTGGTTGTTATTGGCGGCGGAGTTATCGGGATGGAGTTTGCCAGCTTTTACAACAGCTTGGGAACAAAAGTTACCGTAATAGAGATGCTTCCCGAGATTCTGGGGAACAACGACTTTGAAATATCTGCCATGCTGCGCGATATCTACACTAAAAAAGGCATAGCGTTTAATCTGAATGCCAAAGTGGTTAAGGTGGATGGCAACAAAGTTATTTTTGAAAAGGATGGCGAAACTCATACGGTAGAAGGCGAAAAGATTCTGCTTAGCGTAGGACGTCGTGCCGTTACGCAAGGTTTCGGCTTGGAAAATATCGGAGTAGAACTGCATCGTGGCGGTATCAAGGTGGATGAGAAGATGCGTACCAATGTGCCCAATGTCTTTGCTGCAGGTGATGTTACCGGATTTTCCCTGTTGGCTCACACGGCAAGTCGTGAAGGCGAGGTTGTGGTAAACAACCTTACCGGAAGGGATGACCATATGCGTTACAATGCTATTCCGGGAGTAGTTTACACCAATCCTGAAGTAGCCGGTGTGGGTGAAACGGAAGAAAGTGCCAAAGGCAAAGGCATAGCCTACAGAGTAGCTAAACTGCCGATGGCATTTTCCGGACGATTTGTAGCCGAGAACGAAGGCGGTAACGGTATTTGCAAAGTACTTATCGGCGAGAAGCATGGAGAAATCATCGGTGTACATATGCTTGGAAACCCGAGCAGTGAAATGATATACGGAGCTTGTATGGCTATCGAGCAGGAAATGACAATAGAGGAAATGAAAGAGGTTGTTTTCCCGCATCCGACTGTCAGTGAAATTTTGAAGGAGGTGATTTTTGAGTTTTAACGAGGTTCTGGTTCCGGGGTGCGGGTTCCGGGGTCCGAGGTCCGGGGTCAAAATGTTACACAACGCAAACCGACCTTGCCCGGTGAGTCGAAAAATAAGTGAGAATAGCGTTAAGAATATCAAAATTGTCCGTAGGACAAACACGTGAATAACCCCCGGATTCATCCGGGGTGGAAAGGTCGAGAATGGTAAATAAAACTCTGTAAGAGTTTCCCTAAACCCAAATTGTTAAACGCCTACAGCGTTTGAGTGCTCATAAGCATTCAACTGCCCCAATTAAAATTGGGGGTTATGCACGGGAAACTTCTACGAAGTTAAAAATGCAAGTTTTTCGAGCGAAGCGGGCACAGTCTTGACTTTTTTTTGCTTCGTTTTTTTGTATCAAGACAAAAAAATGAAGTGAGGTTTGGGGCAACGCCCCAGGTACAACAAGCTGAATAATTAATGTAAATTAGATAAATCACAAATATTAAAATTATAAATCCGAATAGAGATGCCAAAAATTCAATTTTTAGATCCAAATGAGGTTCGTAAACCCGGTTTCATAGAATTTCAACCCATACCCGTTAATCAGTATCAAAAAACCGTAAAAGATGAGCGTAAAAATTTCACCGATGAAGAATTTAAAGCCATCTACCACGATATGGCATTAATTCGGGAGTTTGAGACCATGCTCAATCTGATCAAAACTAAAGGCGAGTACAACGGAACACCCTATAACCATCCCGGTCCGGCTCACCTGTCCATCGGACAAGAAAGCGCCGCAGTGGGTATGGCCTGGACGCTTGGTGTGGATGACTTTATCTTCGGCAGTCACCGCTCACACGGCGAAATACTGGCCAAAGGAATGTCTGCCATCCATAAGCTTGAAGATAAACAGCTCACCGAGATCATGGAGACCTTCTTTGATGGAGCTGTCCTGAATGTGGTAAAAAAAGATTTCAGGGGAACAACCAAAGAGTTGGCAAAACGGTTTCTTGTCTATGGAACACTGGCTGAGATTTTCGCCCGTGAAACAGGTTTCAACAAAGGTCTGGGAGGCTCCATGCACGCCTTCTTTACTCCTTTTGGCGTATATCCCAATAATGCCATCGTAGGTGGCTCGGGCGATATTGCTGTAGGTGCTGCCCTGTACAAAAAGGTTAACCGCAAACCCGGACTGGTTGTAGCCAATATCGGTGATGCTTCGATGGCTTGCGGACCTGTTTGGGAAGGAATTACCTTTGCCGCAATGGACCAGTTCAAACAACTTTGGGAGGGAGATATGCAGGGTGGTCTGCCCGTAATCATCAACATCATGAATAACCAATACGGAATGGGCGGTCAGACAAGCGGCGAGACGATGGGTTACGGCATTGCTGCACGCATAGGTGCAGGTGTAAATCCCGAACAGATGCATGCCGAAAGGGTGGACGGTTACAACCCCTTGGCTGTGATTGATGCTTACAGGCGCAAAAGAAAAGTCATTGAAGAGAAAAACGGACCCGTACTGCTTGATGTGCTTACTTATCGTTACAGTGGACACTCGCCTTCGGATGCATCATCTTATCGCACCAAAGAAGAAGTGGAAGCCTGGGAAGCTCAGGATTGTATCGCATCTTACGGAAAAGAGCTGATAGAGGCAGGTGTGGCAAAACAGGCGGATTTGGATAAGATCCGGGAAGAAATCAAAGCATTGGTTAATGAGATGTTCCTGAAAGCCATTGACGATGAAATATCTCCTCGGATGAAAAACCCGGAGGTCATCGGTGATATGATGTTCTCAAACGGTTCGGTGGATAGTCTCTCGGATGCAACACCCGAAGTATTGATGCCCTTGGAAGAAAACTCACGTGTGAAGAAGATAGCTCAGAAAGAGCGTTTCGCATTTGATGCCGACGGGAAACCGTTCAGCAAAATGAAACAATTCCAACTGCGCGATGCCATTTTTGAGGCGATCATGGACAGGTTCTACAAAGATGCTTCCCTGATTGCCTACGGCGAAGAAAACCGGGATTGGGGCGGAGCATTTGCCGTTTACGGCGGAATGACCGAAGCACTGCCATATCACAGACTGTTTAACTCACCCATTTCCGAAGCGGCTATCGTTGGAACAGCTATTGGCTACGCCATGTGTGGCGGACGGGTAATACCTGAAATCATGTATTGCGACTTTATCGGACGCGCAGGAGATGAGATCTTCAATCAGCTGCCCAAGTGGCAGGCAATGAGCGGAAACGTCTTGAAGATGCCTGTGGTGGTTCGTGTATCGGTCGGCTCAAAATATGGTGCTCAGCACTCGCAGGACTGGACATCGCTTGTGGCACATATCCCGGGCATTAAAGTGTGCTTCCCCGTAACACCTTACGATGCCAAGGGACTGATGAATGCTGCACTCCAAGGTACTGACCCGGTTGTTTTCTTTGAAAGTCAGCGAATTTATGATATTGGCGAACAGTTTCACCAGGGTGGTGTACCAACCGGATATTATGAAATTCCTATTGGTGAACCTGACGTGAAAAAGGAAGGGAAAGACATTACTTTCCTTACTATTGGACACACGCTCTACCCGGCACTGCAAGCCGCCAAGGAATTAGAAGAAAAATACGGCATGAGAGCCGAAGTGATTGATGCCCGTTCGCTTGTACCGTTCAATTACGAAAAAGTAATAGAATCAGTTAAAAAAACCGGAAAAGTCATTGTTGCCGGTGATGCCACGGCACGAGGTTCGTTCCTGAACGATTTGGCGGCCAATATCGGCTCACTCTGCTTCGATTATTTGGATGCACCTGTGGCTGTACTTGGTTCACGCAACTGGATCACGCCTGCACATGAGTTGGAAGGCTCATTCTTCCCGCAAGTAAGCTGGTTCCTGGATATGATACACGAACGCATTCAGCCGCTTGAGGGTTATCTGCCGGGAGAAAACTTTACGGATGGAGAGATGGTGAGAAGGGCGAAGGGAGGGGTGTAAGAAAAGCCCCAGCCCCCTATATCCCCCGAAGGGGGACTTTGGGGTGGCGGTTGGTGAACTGAAAATTTAAAATTTTTGATAATGACAAAAAAACTAAATAATTTACTCCATCAAAATCCCCCCATCGGGGGGCAGGGGGGCTTTTTAGTCAACGCCCACCTTCATACCCCATTTTCATTCAGTGCATTTAACGATATCGACGATGCATTGGACAGAGCTGTGGCAGAAAATGTAAAAGTAGTGGGCATCAACGATTTTTACACTGCCGAAGGCTATGCCGAATGGGCAGAAGGATGCAAAAAGCGAAATCTCTATCCGCTGTTTAATATTGAGCTGATCAGTTTAGACAAAGATTTTCAACAAGCCGGAGTGCGGGTAAACGACCCTGCTAATCCCGGTCGTACTTATATCAGCGGAAAAGGTTTGTCATATCCGTTTCGCCTGGCTGAACCCCATGCTTCACAATTAGCAAATGTACAAAACGAAGCCAATAAACAGGTGGAGGCAATGTGTCGAAAGCTAAATGAACTTCTTGCTGCTAAAAATATCGGATTTTCATTGGACTTTAATAGAATAAAAAAAGATTTGACCAGGGGGAATGTCCGGGAGCGCCATCTGGCAAAAGCATTGCGACTGAAAGTTTACGAAAAGTGCAATAACGATGAGGCTTGCATTCAGAAGTTATTGAAAGATATTTTCGGTGGAAAAGAGTTGAAATCGTCCGCAGAAAACGTGGCAGGAGTTGAGAATGAAATTCGTTCCAACCTGCTAAAAGCGGGCGGAGCAGCATTTGTTCCCGAGACAGAGGAGGCTTTCCTGTCCGTTGAGGCAGTTTGTAAAATTATTTTAGAGGCGGGCGGAATACCTACTTATCCGTTTTTAGCCGATGATGCCAACTGGAATTATACCGATTTTGAAGGCGACCTGGAAGGTGTGGCAAATGAACTTACCAAACGTGGATTTCATTCGGTGGAATTTATCACCACGCGCAATGATGTAAAACTATTGGAAGAATATGCAACATATCTGCACGAACAGGGTTTTGTGGTAACTTTCGGAAGTGAGCACAACTCGCCCATGATGGAGCCCATTGAACTTTTTGCCCGCAATAAAACGCCACTATCAGAAAAACTATTACAAATAAATTATGAGGGAGCGTGTGTTATTGCGGCTCATCAACATTTGGTTGCAAAGGGCCTGACCGGCTATGTGGATAAAGAGGGAAATGCTGACAGAGCAAGGAGGGAGGAGTTTGTAAGGCTTGGAGATGAATTAATAGCCCCCTAACCCCCAAGGGGGAATTTCTGATAAACTAAAAAGTTACTTTCTAAAAACAAATAAATTAGTACTGATGGTATCAAACAATTTTATTGGATCCGGCAATTTTGAGAAGCACTCTCCTACTCTCCCTTTGGGGGGCGGGGGGGCTAATTTGGATGATCTTATATCCATTTCCCGTTTTTACGGCAAAGACAGCCGTTTTGTCATCGCCGGAGGCGGAAACACATCCTATAAAAATCAGAAGAAAATATGGGTAAAAGCCAGCGGATATCCGTTAGCTACTATCACCGAAGATGGTTTTGCCGTTCTTAATCGTGCTTTGCTACGGTATATGTCAGAGAAAGAATACAGCAATGATCCCACGGAGCGGGAAGAGCAAGTGAAGAATGATTTGGCAACAGCCACCATCACAAAAGACAAACGTCCTTCGGTAGAAACATCCATGCATAATATCATTGAATATGCATTTGTGGTTCACCTGCATCCAACGCTTGTAAATGGGTTGATGTGTTCGCAAAACGCAGAAAAAGAGTTGACAAACCTTTTTGGTGAGAAACTCATTTACATTGAATATACCGATCCGGGATATGTGCTTTTCAAGAAAGTAGATGAGAGAATAAAGGAATACCGCCAAAGGTTCAGTGAAGAACCGCAGGTTATCTGGCTGCAAAATCACGGAATTTTTGTGGCTGCCGACACTATTGATGAGATAAAATCAATCTATGATTCAATCTTTACTAAACTTGAAAATGCAATAAAAACTCCCATTCCCACAGGCGAAAGAGCTACGTGCGGTTGTACGGAAGAAATTTTACCGGCTCTGCGCATGATGGTTTCAACAGAAAATCTCAAGACCTTGAAAGTTCGCAAAAACGAGTTGATTAAGTATTTCTACGACAGTAAAAAACATCAGCAAAATATTATAAAACCATTCACGCCGGACCAAATCGTTTATTGCAAATCAAATTACCTGTTCTTCAATGATGAATCGCCCGAACAAGTCATTGCTGATACCAAAAAACGAATTCCCGAATTTGTAAGTAAATTTGGATATTTGCCTAAAGTCCTTTTAATTAAAGGTATTGGCCTAGTTGCTGTGGGAGGTCATGCAAAACAGTGCGATATCATTTTAGATGTCTTTGAAGACGCAATGAAAGTCGCCTATATTGCCCAATCTTTTGGCGGAGCACATCCAATGACGCAAACTCAAATTGATTTTATCGACAATTGGGAAGTGGAGAATTACCGTCGGAGCGTATCAAATACCCAAAGCAACGGCAGGGTTGAGAATAAAACCATTATTGTAACCGGAGCGGCACAAGGCTTTGGCGAAGGTATTGCCGAATGCTTGTTACGGGAAGGTGCCAATATCGTTGTAGCCGACTTGAACGAAGAAGCAGGCAAGGCAACTACAGAGAGATTTAATGCTATGACGAAAAGTAACCGGGCTATTTTTGTAAAAACGAATGTAGCGGAGATAAATAGTTTGCAAAATCTTGTTCACGAAACAGTCTGTCATTTTGGAGGAATAGACTGTTTTATCAGCAATGCAGGTGTATTGCGTGCAGGGGGATTGGAGGATATGACACCCGAAAACTTCGAGTTCGTGACCAAAATCAACTACAATGCCTATTTCCTTTGCACCAAAGCAGTGAGCAAAGTAATGAAGTTGCAAACAGCGCATGCGCCTAACAACTATTACTCCGATATCATTCAAATTAACTCCAAATCAGGATTGCGTGGCAGCAAAGCCAATTTTGCATATGCCGGAGGTAAATTTGGAGGAATCGGACTCACACAATCGTTTGCATTGGAACTTGCACCATTCCGCATCAAAGTAAATTCAATTTGCCCGGGTAATTACTACGAGGGTCCGCTTTGGAGTGATCCTGACAATGGCTTGTTTGTTCAATATTTAAAAGCAGGAAAAGTGCCCGGTGCAAAAACAGTCGATGATGTAAAAGAGTTCTATTTGGCACAAGTACCAATGCGAAAAGGTTGTACACCCGAAGATGTTACCAAAGGAGTGTTGTACCTGATGGAGCAATGTGGAGAAACCGGACAAGCTTTGCCGATTACGGGGGGGCAGGTGATGTTAAATTAACCAAGCCCCCTAAATCCCCCAAGGGGGACTTTTGGTGGTTGAGTTATATTTAAATAGGATAATAAATTTGAAATCACTAATAAACAATAATAACATTTAATTAAAAACACTGAAAGCCGTGCTGTCCCAGAACAAATATTCAACCAGGGAACAGTAAGGTGTCTTAGAAGCGTCCAAATGCAAGGCACTGAGATTGAGGGCGAAGGAGCATACTGAAGTATGTGACTGAGCCTGAGTGTCGAAAGTAACGCAGCAGTTGGGCACTTATAAGACACCGTCGGTTTGGTGGGGCTTTATTTTATTATGAAAACAAAAGCAGTACGCCTTTACGGCAAGAAAGATCTTCGACTCGAGGAATTTAAATTACCGGCTATTAAAGACGACGAAATATTAGCCAAAGTTGTTTGTGACTCAATCTGTATGTCATCTTACAAAGCAGCTTCGCAAGGTGCAGACCATAAACGGGTACCTGATGACATTGACGAAAACCCTATCATTATCGGCCATGAATTCGCCGGAGAGCTATTAAAGGTGGGTAGCAAATGGGCAAACAAATTTAAGGCTGGTGACAAGTTTTCCATTCAACCCGCTTTGTATTATGAAAACGGACCTGTGGGAGTTTTAAGTGCTCCGGGTTATAGCTATCAATATATTGGCGGTGATGCGACTTATATAGTTATTCCCAGTGAAGTAATGGAACAAAACTGTCTGTTAACCTATGATGGAGAAGGATATTATCCTGCTTCTCTGGCAGAGCCGCTTTCGTGCGTAATTGCAGCCATGCACGCCAATTACCATACTACTCCCGGAAGTTATGTACATACAATGGAAATTGTTCCCGACGGAAAAATGGCTATTCTTGCCGGAGTCGGACCAATGGGACTTGCAGCCATTAACTTCGTGCTTCATCGTGAAGAAATAAAGCCTTCTTTATTAGTGGTTACTGACATTGACCAAAATCGTCTCGATCGTGCAGCATCCATTTATACGGTTGAATTTGCAGCATCTCGCGGAATAGATTTACACTACGTAAATACCGGAAAAATGGAGAATCCTGTGGAAGGGTTGAAAGCCATAGCAGGAGGAACCGGCTATGACGATGTATTTGTGTTTGCACCCGTAAAATCGGTTGTTGAACAAGGCGATTCAATTTTAGGATTTGACGGTTGTTTGAATTTCTTTGCCGGACCCGATAATCCGAAGTTTACTGCAGAAATGAATTTCTACAATGTTCATTATGCTTACACGCATGTTGTAGGGACTAGCGGAGGTAACAATGACGATATGAAGGAAGCACTTGACATTATGGGTAAAGGATTAGATCCTGCGGGACTGGTCACACACATTGGCGGCCTGGATGCAGTAGCCGATACCACAAACAACTTACCGAATATACCCGGTGGAAAAAAACTGATCTACACCCATATTGAAATGCCGCTGACACCTATTTCCGATTTCGAAAAATTGGGTGAAAAAGACGTACTGTTTAAGAACTTGGCTGAAATCTGCAAGCGTCACAAAGGATTGTGGAGCGTTGAAGCGGAAACCTATTTGTTGGCTAATCACCCTTCAGCTAGTAAATAATTTACAATCGAAATAAAAAACATGAAACAACTCGATGTCCATTTAATGCATCCGGTGGAGCAAATCAATATCATCATCGGAAGGATCTACCGCAGCGGAATGACAACCACCTCCGGAGGAAATGTCTCCATCAGAGACGATAACGGCGATATATGGATTACCCCCTCGGGTGTAGATAAAGGCAACCTGACCATCAAGGATATTATGTGTGTAAAACACGATGGTACCATCACCGGACCACATAAACCTTCGTCGGAATACCCTTTCCATAAAGCCATTTACGAGACCCGACCGGAAATCAAAACCGTCATTCACGCTCATCCGCCTGCACTGGTTGCTTTCAGTATTGCCGGTGTGGTACCCGATACTAAGATTGTTCCGCAAGCCTATAATGTCTGTGGAGATATAGGCTTTGCTCCTTACGGCACACCCGGAAGTGAAGATTTGGGGCAAAAAATCGCTGCCCAGTTTAAAGACAAACGTTACCGCGCCGTAATCATGGAAAACCATGGTGTGGTGCTGGGTGGAACCGATATGATGGACGCCTATCAAAGGTTTGAAACCCTGGAGTTTTGCTGTCGTACCATCATTAATGCTAAAAAACTGGGAAAGGTGAATTATTTGTCGGACGAACAAGTGATGAGCTATGTCAATCACATCCCAGCCAATATTTCACACCATATGAATGTAGAATATCCTTCCGACGAACGAGCTTTACGCACCGAAATGGTCAATATTATCCGCCGGGCTTGCGACCAGGGATTGATGATTTCTACCTACGGAACGGTTTCCGTCCGCTGGCGTAATGACGATTTTTTAATTACACCGCGCAATGTTGCCCGCTGGGATATTACGCCAAGCGATATTGTACAGATCAAAAACGGAATGGCTGAAGCCGGTAAAACACCAAGTCGATCCGTTGCTTTACACCAGCGTATCTACCAGCTCAACCCACATATCAACTCCATCATCTGTACACAACCCATCAATTTGATGGCACATGCGGTAAGCGGCAGTAAATTCGATGTGCGCACCATTCCCGAAAGCTGGATATTTCTACAAGATGTACCATCTATTCCCTTCGGATTACTCTATAATCAAGTGGATAAAGTAGCAAAAATGTTTAACAAAAACCGGGTGGTTCTGGTAGAAAATGACAGTGTGTTCGTTACCGGTGATAAGCTGCTCAACACTTTCGACTACCTGGAAGTAGCTGAGTTTTCAGCAAATTCCCTCGTAATGGCTTCCAGTATAGGACCGCTAAAACCAATTGGAGAAAAGGAAATTGAAGACTTAAGGATTGCGTTTAATGTGAGGTGAATGGTGATAAAGAACGAAGAAGAACAAAGAACAAAGAATAAAGACAAAGATGTCATGTCCTGAAATAGGTTTACACACTGTTTGAGACAGTATCACTTTTATACATTCGAACGCTTTTAAACTACGTAGTGGTTTCATGTGAATAACCCCCAATTTCAATTGGGGGGGGGGCAATTGAATTCACAACCACTCAAACGCTGTAGGCGTTTAACAGTCTAAGTTTAGGGAAACTCTTACAGAGTTTAATTATCATTTCCTACTCCTGCCCCCAGATAAATCTGGGGGTTATGCACGGGTTTGTCCTACGGACAAATCTACGCGAAAACTTCCGAATTTGTCAATTATTAGCAAATTTATTTGAATAAAATTCTTTGAAAATTTTCAAGTGTGCTTGAAAATATGAATATTTTCAAAAAATATTCAACCATGATTGAAATAATTAACTCGATTGCAATTGAATTTTTTATTTGACAAGATCGATCGCGTCCTGCAACTCCTCAACTCCGTGACCCCGGAACACGTGAACTCGGAACAAAACCGTACCCCGGAACCCGGAACTATAAAAATTTTATCTTCAATTCCAATTATATCAAAATAATATGCTATTTTTGTAATCAATTCCAAAATTATTGCATTTTAGAATATTTCCAATATGAAAACACAACTCATTCAACGTCCGTTATACATAGAATTTCTTACTACCTGGAAAAATGAAGATGTCATTAAAGTTGTATCCGGTGTACGTAGATGCGGAAAATCCACACTTTTTGAAATGTTCAGGAATCAGTTGACGACTGAAGGTGTACAAGCAGAACAAATTATCAATATCAATTTTGAAGAATTTGATCATTTATATTTGTGTGACCCAACCGTACTGTACAATTATATCAAAGAAAAGATACAGCCCGGGCAACAGTATTATATATTTCTAGATGAAATACAGAATGTTCGGGACTTTGAAAGGGTTGTCAACAGTTTGTACCTCAATAAAAACTTAGATATCTATATCACAGGTTCCAATGCTTATTTTATGAGTGGTGAACTGGCTACATTTCTTTCGGGCAGATATGTGGAATTAAAAATGCTTCCATTGTCTTTTCAGGAATTTGTATCAACAAAAGACGCAGATAAATCCAATTTGAAAAGATACTACAACGAATACTTACAAACCAGTTTTCCCTATGCCATTTCATTGGATGCAACCAAAAAACAACAGTATTTGGAAGGTATTTATTCTACAGTAGTTTTAAAAGATATTGTTCAACGCTTAACGGTAACGGATGTCTCTACGCTTGAAAATATTATACGTTATCTGTATTCAGAAATAGGTAATTTTCAGAACATCAACAAGATAACCAATACTATGAATAGTTTTGGAAATAAGATCACCCATAAAACCGTTGCCCGGTATATGGAAGGTATTGAAGACAGCCTGCTTATCTACAAAGCCGAAAGGTATAATGTGAAGGGAAGAAAAATTTTTGCCGGCACAGCTAAATATTATGCCGTAGATAATGGATTACGTCAATTTATTGCGGGCGACAGGGTAGAAGATTTTGGCCATATACTGGAAAATATCGTTTATCTTGAATTGCTTCGCCGTGGGTATCAGGTATATGTGGGTATGGTAGATAATCTGGAAGTTGATTTTTTAGCGATTGATCCAAAGGGAGATAGATTGTATATCCAGGTAGCACACAACACAGAAAATGAAACCACCTTAGCGCGTGAACTCAAACCCTTACAAGCCATCAAAGATCATTATTCCAAGTTATTACTGACCATGGATGAAATATTGCCCGAGCAAAATTTTGATGGAATTGTTAAGATGCCGGTATTGGAGTGGTTGTTAGGTTGAGGGGAACGGGTTTGACACCTTTTAGTAAGTTTCTCATTGATTTAACAGAATGAATCACTAATTTTGTCAGGAAAAATTAATTCAATTAACATTTATATATTATCATGACCACAAGAAGAGATTTTTTAAGAACCACAGCTTTGGCATCTGCCGGCTTAGCGTTGAGCGGGATAGCTTCCAAAGCTTCCGCAGCAGTCAATCAGACTGTACAAAGTTATAATCGGATAGTCGGTGCCGGCAACAAAGTAAATGTAGCCTTTGTCGGCATAGGCAACAGGGGACTTGAAGTGCTGAATGAATTTGTAAAAACCGGCATGGTAAACGTCGTTGCACTCTGCGATGTGGATCTGGGAGCAAAACATACTGAAAAAGCAGTGGCGGACCACCCGAAAGCCAAAACATTCAAAGATTTCCGCGTGATGTTTGATAAAGCCGGAAAGGATTTCGATGCCGTTGTGGTTTCTACACCCGACCATTCGCATTTTCCCATTTGTATGCTCGCGTTGAAATCCGGAAAACATGTTTACGTGGAAAAACCTTTGACCAGAACATTTTATGAATCGGAACTGCTGATTGAAGCTTCGCTGAAATATCCGAATGTGGTAACCCAAATGGGTAATCAGGGACACTCCGAAGCCAATTATTTCCAGTTTAAGGCATGGAAAGAAGCCGGGATCATCAAAGATGTCACAAAAATCACAGCCCACATGAACAATCCGCGTCGCTGGCACGGGTGGGATCCGAAAATTACCAAATTTCCCGATAAAGAACCGATTCCAAGTACGCTGGACTGGGATACCTGGCTTTCTGCCGTTCCGTACCACGACTACAACAAGGACTTCCACATGGGACAATGGCGCTGCTGGTACGATTTCGGAATGGGTGCACTTGGCGACTGGGGTGCCCACATCATCGATACGGCACATGAATTTCTGGAATTGGGACTACCGGAAGAAGTAAACCCGGTAAGACTATCAGGATGGAATCAGTACTTTTTTCCAATGTCAAGCACCATTGAGTTCAAATTCCCCAAAAGAAAAAAAATGCCGCCTGTAACAATTACCTGGTATGACGGACTGGACAATATCCCACAGGTACCGGCCGGTTTTGGTGAAGTAGAACTTGACCCGAATATTCCATCCGTTGCGGGACAAGCCATTCAGCCGGCAAAACTGAATCCGGGCAAAGAAATTTACAGTAAAAACCTGACTTTCAAGGGCGGTTCACACGGAAGCACGCTGAGCATCATTCCCGACGAAAAAGCAAAGGAAATGGAGAAAAAACTGCCGGAGGTTTCCAAAAGCCCCTCGAATCACTTCGAAAACTTTATTTTGGGCTGCTTAGGCAAGGAAAAAACACGCTCGCCATTTCATATCAGCGGACCTTTAAGTCAGGTGTTCTGCCTCGGAGTAATTGCACAGCAAACCAATACAAAAATTATTTTTGATAGAAAAACAAAACAAATAACCAACGATCCTTTCGCCAATGCACTTTTGGCAGGAGTACCACCAAGAAAAGAATGGGCTGAATTTTATAAAATATAACAGATAACAACACATAAGAATAAAAAAATGAGAAAAGGACTTTTTTTAATTATGATTTCGCTGATTACACTTTCTGTATCAGCACAAGAAGCAAAATGGACGGAATTGTTCAACGGCAAAAACCTGAAAGGCTGGACTAAAATTAATGGAACGGCCGATTATAAAGTAGTGGATAAAACCATTGTGGGCATTTCAAAAATGGGAACACCCAATACTTTTTTGATAACAAAAAAAATGTACGGAGATTTCATTCTTGAATTCGACTTCAAGGTGGACGATGGACTTAATTCCGGCGTTCAGTTCAGGAGCAACAGCTTTAAAGAGTTTAAAAATGGAACTGTACACGGCTATCAGTTTGAGATTGATCCTTCGCAGAGAGCCTGGACGGGTGGCATATATGACGAAGCACGCAGAGGCTGGCTTTATCCGATGACTTACAATCCCGAAGGTCAAACAGCCTTTAAAAACAACGAGTGGAACACAGCACGAATCGAAGCTGTAGGTAATTCAATTCGAACCTGGGTCAATGGTATTCAATGCTCAGAATTACTTGATGATGTAACCCAAACAGGTTTTATTGGTTTGCAGGTACACGCAATCTACAGTAAAGATCATGAAGGAAAAACCGTTTCATGGAGGAATATACGTATCATGACGGAAAACATAGAGCAATTTAAATCACCTGAGAACGAATCAATTGTACAGATAAACACCATTGCAAATACGATTTCAGAACGTGAGGCTGAAGAAGGTTGGAAACTGCTCTGGGATGGCAAAACAACCAACGGCTGGCGCGGCGCAAAGCTGGACAAATTTCCTGAAAAAGGTTGGTCAATTGAAGACGGAATTCTGAAAGTACACAAAAGTGGTGGAGGGGAATCGACCAACGGCGGCGATATAGTCACTACGCGTCCTTATAAAAACTTTATGCTCAAAGTAGATTTCAAAATTACAGAAGGAGCCAATAGCGGGATTAAATACTTTGTTGATACAGATTTAAATAAAGGACCGGGTTCAGCGATCGGCTGTGAGTTTCAAATTCTTGACGATGCGAAGCATCCCGATGCAAAATTGGGGGTAAACGGAAACAGAACGCTCGGTTCTCTTTACGATTTGATTGCAGCACCGAAAGATAAGCCTTTCAGGGGTGGGTTTTTCAATATGGCGATGGTAGTGGTAAAAGGTAATCACGTTGAACATTGGTTGAACGGCATAAAGATCATTGAATATGAACGTAATAACCAAATGTGGAATGCACTGGTGGCTTACAGTAAATACAGAGACTGGCCCAACTTTGGAAATGCTGAAGAAGGACTCATCCTCCTGCAAGACCACGGCGATGAGGTGTGGTTTCAGAATATAAAAATTAAAGAATTGAAGTAAAAGTCAGTATATCCCATCCATTGAACTGATTGCAAATCTTATTCTACATTCACTTCATTTCTTCGAAAAAATTTTAAGGATAAAAAACTTCACAACCCGTATTATCAAAAAAATAAAATACAGCACAAGTGCTATCGCAATCTCATACCCCACTTGAGTGAGAATTTCCCACCAGGAAGTTTGATAGCTGATGATGGCTACAATGTTGACAGCGATGGCTATCAGCAAACAGACCAGCAAAATAAGCAACTCTTTTTTAATTCTTTTGGGTGTTATAATGATGTTGCGCATAATCAAAACTTCATGTAAGGTATTCTATATTCTTCAGGGAAATAAATGGTCTTTTGCTCTGCCATGGCTTGATTGCCTAACAAACATAATATTGTGGCAACATATGCTTCTTCTACAATATTTTTGGCTTTCTCGCCGGTAATACATGCTTGTGCAAATGAAGAAAGAATCAAGTCGGACCCATCCGCATCCGCACCAATCATGGATGCACCGCTGTGTACACCGGCTGTATTTTTAACGATGGCATACGGCCTATACTTTCCTTTTGTTTCAGATCGCCAACTCGGTCCGGCAGCCGGAATCGCTGAAAACACTTTGTCCCGGATCTCAGCAATCAATTGCTGAATGGCAGGTGATGCATCATCATCTTCTAAATAATATAAACCCTGAGCCAATTCTGCCGTACCTCTATTACCAAGAATTTGATTTTCCATACCATTAAACTTGTTGGAAATCAAAGATTCATAATTAATTTTCACTCCATTGGCGTAACGATACACCAAATTTACGCCGTCGTACACTTCCCTGCCATCCTTCCAGTAGACTATATCACCCATCCCACTTACAGAAACCGGTACGCGTTGTCCCATAGCCCAATTACAAATTTCCAATTGATGTGAGCCCAATTCAGTCATCAAGCCACCGGATGACTCCCAATACAATCTCCAATTGATTTTTCGTTCCAATTCAGGTGATGGCACGGGGCGTCGCCAATCATGATTTCTGAACCAATGGCACCTCATTCCCACAATATCTCCTAGCAAACCACTGTGAATCATCTGAATACCTTTGATGTACTTTTCGTCAAAAAGTTGCTGCAAGCCAAAATACAAGACCCTATCTGTTTGTTGATAAGCTTCATAAATGGCTTTACATTCATCCATAGTCAACGCCATTGCCTTTTCACAAAACACGTGCTTACCAGCATCCAAAGCATCCAATACCATGGGAGCATGCCAATTCAAGGGAGTAGCTATCACTACCCCATCGATTTCAGAAGATTCCAACAATTTTTTGTAATCAGTATATGTTTTTGCTTTAGGACACAATGCTGATGCATCCTTCAAATTAGGAATATAATTATCACACAAAGCAACTATTTCCATATGCTCAATATCCAGCATATTATGAATGTGGTACTGTCCTCTCGAACCTGTTCCGATAACCGCCAAGCGTGCTTTTTCCTTTTTTAGCTCCGATAATTTATCTACGGTAAATGATTGCAGCCAGGGTGTAGATGCCAATAATGCCGTACCTCCGGCTATACCACCCAAGTCTTTTATAAATTGACGCAGACTTAAATCCACAGACTGTTTATTTTGTTTTTTGGATGTCATTAGGTATTATAAATTTTAAAACTCTCAATTTCAAAGTTTTGCAGAATCTGTTCTTGCTCTTGCCCAGTGGCAACCATCAAGGTAGTAGACAACACTTCTGCATCTACAGGATTACCGGAAACTACACAAACAAGTTTTCTTTCGTTATTTTTCTGACCTGAGCCTGGACGCACAATGTGATTGGTGTAATTTGGTGAATTTCCGGAAGTTGACAAAGACGTATTCTTTAAGTCTATCTCGCCCAGTACTTCATTTTGTGCAAATGGATTCGTAATACTAACTTTCCAGAAATCTCCGTAGGGATGATTGCCTATCCCCAAAATTGAACTATCTCCAAAACTTACAAAAGCATGAGAAACATTATGTTTAATCAGCTTATCCCATATCACTTTGAGAGCGTATCCTTTTGCATAAGCTCCTAAATCGAGAGAAATTTCAGGAGACAAAAATGAGACAGAATAATCGCTTTCTGAAAGCACTACTTTAGAAAGATCTTTTAAAGAAATATCAAATAAACCCTTGGTTTTTTCATGATAAATCCGGCAGTCGACTAATATCTGAAACAGTTCAGGACAAACTACGACCGGATACAAAAAAGCCTGCTTATTGAGCACGCCAATTTCACTCGCAGTATCAAATTTATTCAACATCTTATCCAAACGTATCAGTTCATGTCGTATATCATTCCAAATTACTAAAGCTAATTCCTCCCCTTTCTCCAACAAGATAATATCGAAACGTGTACCCATGATTTTGGTTAAATTTCCGTGGGATATCTTTAGATGGTCATCATGATGAAAAGTGGCGGTCATTTGTTTTGGGCGATTGATGTTTGGGGAGTTAGTAGTTAGTAGTTAGTAGTTAGTAGTTAGTAGTTAGTAGTTAGTAGTTGGTAGTTAGTTTTTTTGGAAGTTATTGAAGTTAAAGAAGTTAGGGAAGTTAAGGAAGTTAACAGGTTCCGGGGTCCGGGTTCAGTCTTGGCTTTTAGCTCTTGGCTTTTGGCTCTTTGTTTTTCGTTCTTAGTTCATCGTTTATAGTTTTTAGTTCTTAGTTCACCATTAAACATGTGTCACAAACAGCGGAATATCTGAATGATAGATCATCTTATAAGCCAAACCGGGATTAAAAATACGTGCAAAGAGTCGCTTGCGTCTGGAGTTAAATGCGAGTACATCTATTTGAAGTTTTTCTATGAATTCATTTATCTTTTCCGGAGAATCGGTTGATTCCACCAATGCATAATTGGTTTTAACACCAGGGTATTGATTTGCAAAATATGATTTAATGCCCGTCAGCATAATTTCATTCCAGGGTTCATCTTTATCCGATGCATGAATAAAGCACAACTCCATTTCGGGATTGGCAAAGGTTGAAATCACTTTATCAACGGCAATTAAATCTTTTTGGTCGAAGTTGGTAATAAAAGCAATCTTTTTAAGATCGTCGAATTTTTCCTGACTGGTCATGCTGGGAATAGCGAACACCGGGACTTCACATAATTCTATGACTTCAGCTGTCACACTGCCCAAAAGTTCATTAGATATTTTCTTACCGCGTGAACCCATCACCACCACATCTGGTTTATATTTCTTGCAATAATCAAGGATCTGATCCTCAGGCACCCCCTCAATTAATTCAAATTTAAAATTAAGTTTAGGCAACTCCTTTTTTCTGATTCTTCTATTTATAAGATTACGCATATTTTCTACATCGGCATTGGCAGAACTGATAATCCTCCGAAGCAACTCACTGTCGCTTATACTGTATGTTCCGACATCATTATTCATTGAGATGGTAAAGGCAGGAGTGAAATAAACATACAGAAAAACAACTTCTGCTTCCATTTTCTCGGCCATCTGGAATCCAAAATCAATAGTTTTAGGGATGTGATCAGCAAAATCCACAGGAATCAAAACCATGCGATTCTCTTTTACAGGCTTCTCTTCTTCCCAGGCCTTTTCCATTTCTTCTACTATGGTAAGTGCACGGGGTAAATCACTTTCTTTAATTCTCACACGCACCCCAACAGCCATTTCCGGTTGCTCAAGGTTCAAATTGTGAATGACAGTTTCTATTCCTTCTTCTTGCAACACAGCTTTTATCATTTGAGCCCGGTGATAAGTACGTATTGCGAGCGTAACTAATTTGTCTTCCATAAAGCGCATTTTTTAAGAGAAAATTAATGGTATTTGACTACAAATATAACATATATTGTTGGGAATAGGGATGAATTGATGAAAAATATCTATTTTTGTAAGGAGAAATAATCTATGATCAAATTAAAGATAAATCTATTAAACTAAAACTGTGCACCCGGCATTCATCCTCCTTGAGATAAGTTTTAATCCAATTACGATCAACGAAATATTTGCATTAATCATCAGTGTTTTTTTGTTGATGTTATCTGCAATTATTTCAGCATCTGAAGTGGCATTTTTCTCATTTTCTCCGCAAACACTTGACGAGATAGAACACAGCAATGAAAAATCTGATCAACGCATCCACGGCTTGCTGAAAGAACCTCAAGAGTTGCTTGCCACCATCTTGATAGGCAATAATTTTGTCAATGTATCCATAATATTGATACTAACTTATGTAACCCATCAGCTAATCAATTTCGGAAATGCGATCATCATTGCTTTTCTTTTCCAAACTGTCTTAATTACATTTTTATTGTTGTTTTTTGGAGAGATCACTCCCAAGGTTTTTGCATCCCGTGCAGGAAAAAGAGTAGCTACTTTCACGGCGCCTATCCTGATAGTGCTTTATAAAATTTTCAAACCTTTGGTGCACGTTCTCGTAAAATCAACTTCAGCCATAAACCGGCGGTTAGAACGTCATAACAAACCCAATATTTCCATGGATGAGTTATCACACGCCATTGAACTTACATCCGGTAAAAATGACGAGGACACAGAGATTCTTGAGGGGATTATCAAGTTTATTAATATTCAGGTGGTTGACATCATGACCTCACGCGTTGACATGGTCAGTGTTGACATCAAAACATCTTACAAAAACCTGCTTGCTGTTATCGTTGAATCCGGATATTCACGCATCCCTGTATATTCAGGCTCTCCGGACAATATCAAAGGTGTTTTGTATAGCAAAGACTTATTGCCTCACCTGGACAAACCGAATTCTTTTAGGTGGCAAACCTTGATCCGGCAGGCTTATTATGTACCTGAAACAAAAATGATCGACGATTTGCTCAGTGAATTTCAGCAAAACAAAGTGCATTTGGCCGTTGTTGTGGATGAATACGGAGGTACCTCGGGACTGATCACTCTGGAAGATATAGTTGAGGAAATTATCGGTGATATCAGTGATGAATATGATGATGAAGAAGCACTTTATACCAAAATAAATGACCATACATTCATCTTCGAAGCAAAAATACAATTGAATGATTTCTTTAAAATTGGAGAAATCGACGAAGATGACTTTATTGATGCCGAAGCTACCGAAGAAGTTGAAACGCTTGCGGGCTTTATACTTGAGCTTAAGGGTGAAATTCCCCGGAAAAATGAACAAATAGAATTTGGGAAAAAGTATCTGTTTGAAGTGCTGTCAGTTGACAACCGCAGAATCAAAAAAGTAAAACTCATCATCAAAGAAGAACAAGAGGATGAGGAGGAGTAAATATACGTACAGAAAATCAACAAATTACCTATTGGTCGGAGTATTCGTAGGATTATTGTTTGTTGTTTCCTGTAAAAAAACCGGTTATCCCAAGCCTTATGGATATTTTAGGGTAGATTTACCGGAGAACACTTACGTCAGGGTGGACACTTTATTACCTTACTCCTTTGATATGTCATCGCATGCCCAAATAGCATTCAAACATGAACCTCGGGAAAAATACTGGATTGACATTGTTTATCCTAGCTTAAATGCTGCTATTCATTGCAGTTATAAAGAGGTAAAAGATAAATTGTACGATTTGTCGGAGGATGCACATCGTTCGGTTTACAAACATTTAGTACGAGCAGACGATATACAGGAAAGATTCTTCAGCAATCCGGAGCAAGATGTATATGGTATTTACTATGATCTGCAGGGAGATGTTGCCTCAGTAGCACAGTTTACACTGACTGACAGCACGCAACATTTTTTCAGGGGAGCGGTTTATTTTAACCATGTACCCAACAAAGACTCCATTGCCCCAATGGCTGATTTTATAAAAAAAGATGTAATTAGATTGATGGAAAGTTTCAACTGGAAATGAAAATCGAAAATATTACATATCAAGGAGGGGAAATATTGGTCGGACAGTTTGATGAAGATGTGAAAGCATTAAAGTCTATGCTCACCAACTTCGATGCGTACGAAGATGAATTTAAACAGCTGACAATAACCAAAAGAAAACGGGAATATTTAGCAGCCAGGTTATTGCTCAATAAAGTTTTCGGTCGTGAGGTTGTAGTTTATTATGACGAGAACAACAAGCCATACCTGCAAGGTGCTTCGGAGCAAATCAGCATCAGTCACAATAAAAATTATGTTGCTGTTATAGCTCATCCGACTCATGCTGTCGGTATTGATTTGGAATTGAGAACTGACAGAGTCAAGCGTGTATACAAACGTTTTTTGAATCCGGCTGAACAACAGTATCTTTATGATGAAAATGACAATAGTTATTTAGAAATTGCCTGGTCGGCGAAAGAGGTCTTATATAAAATAATTGGAAAGGCAGTATTTGACTTCTCTAACGAATTGGAAATTTGTCCGTTTCAACTGAGCGATTCAGGCATGTTACATGTTCTACATGTTTCAGGATCAAGAATATACAGATTGCACTATTTTCAAAATGAGATATACACCATGGTAGTCGGCGTTGATAAAAAAATTAGACTTTAAAAGCAAACAGAAAAATATCAGATTATGAATAAAAGGGATGTTTATAGACAAATACTGACTAATCGGGAAAAAGGCAAGAAAATGTTGGCCGTTTTGATAGATCCTAATAAAAATGACCTGCGTGATTTGGCGTCAATCATTGCAATTCTAAAAATTTGTCCGCCTAATTTTATCTTTATCGGTGGTAGTCACGGAGTTAATTCGATTGACAGCATCATTGAAATCATCAAGGAAGAGATTGACACTTCAGTTGTGTTGTTTCCCGGCGATGCTTCGCAGTTTTCAAAACACGCTGATGCGCTGCTTTACCTTTCTTTACTGTCTGGCAGAAATCCTGAATATCTGATCGGTCAACACATCAAATCTTCTGTTGCCATAAAGCAATCAGGCGTGGAGGTCATACCTACTTCTTATTTACTGATAGATGGTGGAAAAATGAGTGCAGTTGAATATATTAGCAATACCAAGCCTATCCCAAGGGACAAGAAAGAAATTGTATGTTCCACCGCCATTGCCGGTGAATTGTTGGGTATGCATCTTACCTATCTTGAAGCAGGAAGCGGAGCTGACCATCCCGTACCGACCGAAATAATCAGTCACGTCAGATCAATGACATCAATCCCACTCATCGTAGGTGGTGGCATATGTTCTACAGCAGCTATAGAAGCAGCTTTTAACGCGGGTGCAGACCTGGTGGTTGTGGGTAATATTTTTGAAACTGAACCCGAAAAGATGACAGAATTTATCCGCTGGGTTGCCTCATTTAACGAAGGAGACACCTCGGAGAAAAGAGATAATTTCATTCATCCCGACATCATCAGCATATAAACTTTCGCACACGAGTCTATCTGAATTTATTGCGCTGGAAGTGCGGCTCAACACTTTTGGTGAAATACACGAAGGAAAACAAAGATAAAAGACCACCGACTAAAAATGCAAGCGACAATCCTCCTGCAGAGTCGGCAAACCATCCTCCCAAAATCAACCCGGAACCTACTCCCAGATCCCAGCTTGTCATAAAAGTTGAGCTGGCAGTGGCTCGTCTGTTGTTGGGTGCTAAATTGACAAACAGAGTGTTGAATGCCGGAAAAGTGAGGCCATAACCCAGGCCTAAAATTACCGGAATCAAAAAGAATAAGACTAAAACAACTGCATGACTGTATGTGTTTATTCTTTGAAGAGAAGCCAGTAAGAATAAGCCTATAATGCCGACAAACAATCCCAGTTTAATGGCTTGAGTGAGTTTTCCTCTGTCAACCATCTTTCCGGAAAATAAACGTGAGAACACCATACCACAAGCTAATAAAGTAAAGAAGAAGCCCAAACCAACTTCAATATTTAATTCTTTTCCATAAATAGCCAAATAAGTCATAAACATCCCATATGGAATACCACTGAGAAAAAATGAAAAGCCGGCTCTAAAACCCTTAAACAGAAAGAAACGATCAAAAGCAAAAGTTCGATCCGGCTTTGGTTGAAACAATTTTTCAACCTTTATCGAAGAAGCAAACACGAACCCACATAAACCGGAAATAATAGCAAGGTGAAAAATAGTATCATAGGATGATCCTTTTTCATGAAGCATCAAACTGATCATAGGTCCCACAACCATCGCCAAATTATTGGCAACTCCAAAGTACCCCAAGCCCTCACCCCTCCGGGAAGATGGAAGTATATCAACCACCAAACTATTTCCCGCGGTAGTAACGAAACCGAAAGTAGCTCCGTGAATCATCCTGATAAGAAAAAACAGATTGATACTGGTTACAATAGGATAGCCTATAAAAAAGATGACAAAAAGAAAGTAGGCAATCAGATATTGTGGTTTTCTGCGAAACAAATCCAATAAAAATCCTGAAAAAGGACGGACCAGCAATGCTGCAAGTGTGTATGATGACAATACAAATCCTACTAAAGTCTTGGATGCTGAAAAAGTATCAATCAGATACAAGGGCAAGATGGGGAGCAATAAATAAAAAGCGAAAAACAACAAAAAATTTGCAATACAAGCGCATATAAAGCTCCTTGTCCATAATTTGTCCATAAACTAACCGATAAAATCTTTTAAGGTACGAAGAAAAACGGGATGCAAGGTGCCATTGGTCGCAACGACATTACCTCTGAAAAGAAAATCTTTCTCGCCATCAAAGTTGGTAATTGTTCCTCCTGCTTCCTGGATCAATAATGCACCTGCTGCCATATCCCAGGATTTTAATCCATACTCCCAAAATGCATCAAACCGTCCACAGGCTACATAAGCCAAATCGGTAGCAGCAGAGCCAATCCGGCGCACGCCCCTTGAATTTTGCATCACCCATTTTAGAAAGGCCAGGTAAGGGTCAATTAGGTCAAATTGCCTGTAAGGAAAACCTGTTGCAATCAATGACATATTTAAATCAGATTTGTCTGAAACCTGTATTTTAACGCTGTCCAGGTAAGCACCACCACCCTTCCAGGCATAAAAACACTCTTGTTGTCCGATTTCATAAACCACTCCAAGCACCACTTCTTCGTCCTCCATCAGGCCTATACTAACCGCATAAGTCGGAATACCTTGTATAAAATTAGTAGTCCCGTCCAAAGGATCGATAACCCAATTGTACTTTGTTCCACGAACATTATGAGTACCTTCTTCTGCAATGAAACCGGATTCGGGCAATAGTTTTCGCAGTTCAGCAATAATCAACTTCTCGGCTTCCCGATCAACATAGCTCACCAAGTCGTGTATGCCTTTGTACTCCACGAAAGATTGTTTGAAACCTTTCTTTTGTTCAGAAATAAAATTACCTGCTTTTTTGGCTATCTCACAAGTTTGCTTGCAAAGGATTGAATAGGACATTTTTATAATTAATTATTAATACAATCGGCAGTTATGACTTCATTTATTTTCTTTCAGCCGCAAAATCGACTCCCTCAAAGATTCAATCTTACTAAGAGCATCGGCATGTTTTTTACGTTCTGCTTCAACAATTTGCGGTTTTGCATTGGCAACAAACTTCTCATTACCCAATTTTTTCATCACCAATTTGATAAAACCTTCCAAATAAACAATTTCATCTTCCATCTTTTTGATTTCTTCTTCTGCATCAAGCAAATTATCCATAGGCACCGCATATTCCGTGGTACCAACGAGGAATGAAATTGAATTTTGAGATCTTTCGTTTACTGTTTGAATATGCTCCAAATTACAAAGCTTTAGAATAATGGAATCGAAAATCGGATTATGTTCACCGATTATCTCCAATTGAAGCAAATTCTTATTAGGAATGTTGTGCTGCAAACGTATCGTACGGATACCGGCAATAATTTCTTTGGTTTTTTCAAATTGAGTGATCAGCAACTCATCAACCGGCTTAGCTTCAGGCATCAGTGTAACCATGATACTTTCACCCTCTTTCCTTTCTTCTAAAGCTTGCCACAATTCCTCCGTAATAAATGGCATATAAGGATGCAATGCTTTCAATAAGGCATCAAAAAAGCGAAGAGTAGCTTCATAGGTTTTTTTATCAATAGGCTGCTGATAAGCTGGTTTAATCATTTCCAAATACCAGGAAGAGAATTCATCCCAGAAAAGTTTGTAAATCGTCATCAAAGCTTCAGATAGACGGAATTTCGAAAACAGATCATCTATTTCCAACAAGGTGCTTGATAACCGGGAATCAAACCATTTAACAGCAACAGCCGCGGATTCCGGCTGTTCTGTGTCAGCTACCTCCCACCCTTTCACTAAACGGAAAGCATTCCAGATTTTGTTATTGAAATTTCTACCTTGCTCGCAAAGCGACTCATCAAAAGGCAGGTCATTCCCAGCCGGAGAAGTAAACAGCATCCCCAACCGGACAGCATCTGCTCCAAAATGAGCGATCAAATCCAGGGGATCAGGAGAATTCCCCAAAGACTTGGACATTTTGCGTCCTATTTTATCACGTACAATACCGGTCAGATACACGTTCCTAAAGGGCATTGTGCCTTCATACTCATAGCCGGCAATGATCATGCGTGCCACCCAAAAGAACAAAATCTCCGGAGCAGTCACCAAATCATCCGTAGGATAATAATACCTGATATCAGGATTATTTGGATGGTTGATACCGTCAAAGACAGAAATGGGCCACAGCCACGACGAGAACCAGGTATCCAAGCAATCTTCATCCTGGTGCAAATCATCAAAATCAAGGGGATAATTTACGATTTGCTTGGCCTTTTCGTATGCTTCTTCCTTTGTAACCGCCACCACATAACCGCCCTGCGGCAGGAACCAGGCAGGGATGCGATGCCCCCACCAAAGTTGACGGGATATACACCAATCTTTTACGTTCTCCATCCAATGGCGGTACGTGTTTTTAAACTTGGGCGGATACAATTTAATATCGTCATTCATCACAGCCTTCAATGCCGGTTGCGCCAAATCTTCCATCTTTAAAAACCACTGCATGGATAATTTGGGTTCTATGATCACATCTGTCCTTTCAGAAAAACCTACTTTGTTGGTATAAGGCTCAACTTTCTCCAACAGACCCGCAGCCTGCAAATCCGCTTCAATCTTTTCGCGAACATCAAAGCGATCCATGCCTGCATACATGGCACCATGTTCATTTAGGGTACCATCATCATTAAAAATATCAATGCTTGGTAAATTATATTTTTCTCCTAATACATAGTCATTTACATCATGAGCAGGTGTTACTTTCAAGCAACCGGTACCAAACTCAATATCTACGTATTCATCTTCTATAACGGGTATTGACCGATTAATAAGCGGCACTAAAACCCTTTTACCTTTCAAATGGGCATTTTTGGGGTCATTGGGATTGATGCACATGGCAGTATCGCCCAAAATGGTTTCCGGACGAGTTGTGGCAATGACGGCAAATCCGTCTTCTCCTTCAATCGGATAGCGCAAATAGTACAATTTACCATTTACCTCCTTGTGTATCACCTCTTCATCCGACAAAGCCGTAAGTGCTTTCGGATCCCAGTTTACCATGCGTACACCGCGATAAATCAAACCTTTCTCATACAGATCCACAAACACCTTTATCACGCTCTCCGAACGGGCTTCATCCATTGTAAAAGCCGTCCTGTCCCAATCACAGGAAGCACCCAATTTCTTTAATTGCTCTAAGATGATACCGCCGTGTTTGTGTGTCCACTCCCAGGCATGCACCAGGAACTCTTCCCGGGTGAGATCCGACTTTTGGATTCCTTCCTCAGCAAGTTTGGCTACCACTTTGGCTTCCGTTGCAATGGAAGCATGATCGGTACCGGGTACCCAACAGGCATTCTTCCCCAACATGCGTGCACGGCGCACCAATACATCCTGTATGGAATTATTCAACATATGTCCCATATGCAACACACCCGTTACGTTGGGAGGTGGGATCACAATGGTGTAAGGTTCACGACCATCAGGCTTAGATTTGAAAAAACCATGATCTAACCAGTATTGATACCATTTCGACTCAATATTGGCGGGATTGTACTTGCTTGGTAAGTCCATCAAAGAAAATTTACGATTAAAACAATTTACTATTCACTATTCACCATTCACTGTCCACCAGTGATCTATGCTTTCAATTGTAAATAGTCAATATTTTTGGCCTGCAAAGATAATTAAAATAGCGGAGATGTTCAACTGCACTTTAGTCCGAATAAATTATTGGGAGTAAAAAAAGATTTACTATTTTTGTTTTTCATAAAACTCATTTTCATGAAAAAAATCATCAATACTCCTGATGCTCCTGCGGCTATTGGACCTTATAGTCAGGCCATACAGGTAAACGGCACCTTATACATATCCGGTCAGCTTCCCATCAATCCGCAAAACGGCAAAATTGAAACTGACGACATACAAAAGCAAACCGATCAAGTATTTAAAAATATCCTGGCCATTTTAAAAGCTGCCGGTTTGAGCATGGAAGATGTTGTGTTAAACAGGGTGTATCTGTCGGATATAGGTCATTTTCAGGCAATGAATGAAGTCTATGCGAAATATTTCACTTCTCATTTTCCTGCAAGGGCTGCGTTTGCTGTGAAAGATTTGCCTCGTGGGGCTTTGGTGGAGATTGAAACGATTGCAGAAGAGACGGGTTCACGGGTTCCGGGATACGAGGTACGAGGTACGGGTTCCGAGGTACGGGTTTCAGGTTCCGGGGTCACGTAAGATTGGGGGAATTAGTTTCCCGCAGATTAGCGCAGATTTTTGTGTCAGGAAAAATAAATGAAGGGAGCAAAAATAATAAAATACTGATTTACGGGGTGCAAATCGTAAACCATTGACCAGCAAATCGTAAATTGTTTGATTTTAAGAGAATTTAAATATTTATTTATCAATAATGGTTGAATGAGATATGAATTTTGGCTACTTTTACGCTGAATTATTTTTATTTTATCAACCTAATAAAACAAAAAAATTATGTCTGTAAACAAAGTTATTTTAGTAGGAAATGTGGGTAGAGACCCTGAGGTACGTTATCTCGACAAGAATGTTGCTGTAGCCAATTTCTCCCTGGCCACAACGGAACGTGGTTTCACCATGGCAAACGGAACACAGGTTCCTGACCGTACTGAATGGCACAACATCGTAGCCTGGCGTGGATTGGCAGATATTGCCGAGAAGTATATCAAAAAAGGTTCACAGCTGTACATTGAAGGAAAAATTCAAACCCGCTCTTGGGAAAAGGACGGTATCAAGAGATACACGACTGAGATTTACGCTGAGAACATTCAAATGTTAGGCAGAAGACCCGACGGTGAACCTGCGGTTGCTTCCACTACAGATGGTATGCCGCAAGCTGATTCTGCACCAATTGAAGATCCGGATATTGCTCCGGCTGAAGATGATGACAGCGGATTGCCGTTTTAGGAATATCCATTAATTAACAAAGAGCCAACTATCTCACAATGATTTTGTTGGCTCTTTTATTTTTGAATATACCCTCGTATTTGCGGTTAGAGGCTCAAAACGGGGGTAATTAACTACTGAAGATATGGCAAGAATATATATTGGCGGTGTCTCATAAGTGCCCAACTGCTACGTTACTTTCGATATTCGGGCTCAGTCACATACTTCAGTATGCTCCTTCGCCCTCAATCTCAGTGCCTTGCATTTAGGCACTTCTAAGACACCTTACAATTTTTGCTTGAACATTTACTTTTGAGACAGCCCTGAGTTTGGACGATTTAGCTGTTCGAACGTAAATTTTTCGTGCGAAGCGGGCACAGTCTTGACTTTTTTTTGCTTCGTTTTTTTGTGTCAAGACAAAAAAATGAAGTAGAAATTTAAACTTTTTCCTTCAGTAAGGTAAACTCCAACACCTCCATGATGTCCTGCACATAATGAAATCTCAAGCCTTTCAAATAAACAGCCTTGATCTCTTCAATGTCTTTTTCGTTCTCTTTGCTTAGAATAATATCGGTAATTCCTGCTCTTTTGGCAGCCAATATTTTCTCTTTGATACCCCCTACAGGGAGTACTTTCCCACGCAAGGTAATCTCACCCGTCATGGCAATATTCTTCCGCACTCTGCGACGTGTAAATGCAGACGCCAAAGCAGTGACCATCGTTATACCGGCAGAAGGTCCATCCTTAGGAATGGCACCCTCAGGAACGTGGATATGAACATTCCAATCATCAAAAAGTAAGGGATCTATCTTTAAATCTTCTGCATGCGACTTGATGTACTCCAAAGCCAGCATGGCAGATTCTTTCATCACATCCCCCAAATTACCGGTTAGGGTCAATTTGGGAGACTTACTTTTACTCAAACTTGATTCTACCAATAAAATCTCGCCTCCAACCTGTGTCCACGCCAAACCCGTAACCACACCGGGATAATCATTTCCCTGGTACTTTTCTTTGCTGTACTTCGGTGCACCCAAATAGGTTTTCAAGTCTTCCCTGGAAATCACAGGATTATATTCAGTACCGGTCGCCACCATCTTGGCTATTTTACGCATCAGAGCTGCAATCTGTCTGTTGAGTGAACGCACTCCCGATTCGCGGGTATATGATTCAATTATCTGAGAGATAACCGGCTTCCTCAACACCACCTGTTTGGCTTTCAATCCGTGGTTATCCAACTCTTTAGCAATCAAATGCCTTTTGGCTATCTCTACCTTTTCTTCCTGCGTATAACCACTGACCTCTATCAGTTCCATGCGGTCAAGCAAAGGCCGGGGAATAGTATTCAAATGGTTGGCAGTAGCAATAAACATGACTTTCGACAAATCAAAGTCAACATCCAAATAATTATCGTGAAAAGCCACGTTCTGCTCGGGATCAAGCACTTCCAACAGTGCCGAAGACGGGTCACCTTTGTAGTCGGCCGTAATCTTATCAATTTCGTCCAGCACAAACACCGGATTAGCTGACTCAGCTTTCAAAATATTCTGCATAATTCTGCCTGGTAACGCACCTATATAGGTTCTGCGGTGCCCTCTAATTTCAGCTTCATCATGCAAACCACCAAGCGAAACACGTACATATTTTCGACCCAACGCCCTGGCAATGGATTTTCCCAAAGAAGTCTTACCTACTCCCGGAGGCCCATACAAACAAATAATCGGAGATTTCATGTCGCCTTTTAATTTAAGCACCGCCAAATGTTCAATGATGCGATCCTTTACTTTCTCCATGCCGAAATGGTCAGCATCCAACACCTTGGCAACATTATCCAAATTGAAATTGTCTTCTGTGTATTCATTCCACGGAAGATCCAACATGGTTTCGATATAATTCAGCTGCACGGAATAATCAGGAGAATGCTGGTTAGTACGCTCTAACTTCTTGAGTTCTTTTTCGAACACTTTCTGAACGGTTTCATTCCACTTTTTAGTGGAAGCTCTTGACTTGAAATCTGCAATATCTTGTTCAGGAGAAGCTCCACCCAATTCGTTTTGAATGGTTTTCATTTGTTGCTGCAGAAAATACTCTCTTTGTTGCTGGTCAATTCCCGCCTTGGCTTTGTTCTGGATATTCAGTTTGATTTCCAATAGTTGAGATTCTTTATTCAACAGTTCCAATAAGCTGTAACCTCTGTCTATTACTTTATCTAATGTCAATAGTTGAATCTTATCTTTGACCTGGAAACCGAAATTAGCACTAACGTAATTAATTAAGAAAGAAGGACTTTCAATATTGCGTATGGCAAAAGTTGTTTCCGGAGGAAACATACCTGAATTTACAATTATTTCGGTTGCCAAATCCTTGATGGAGGAGACCAGTGCAGGAAAAACGCCATCAGGTTTTTTGTCATCGGGCATGATGTCCACCAGCGGATTGACACGTGCTTTCATATAAGGCCTCGTAGATACTATCTCCCCCAACTTAAACCGCAGTTTCCCTTCTAATATAACAGTTGTAGAACCATCCGGCATTTCCAGGATACGTACAATCTGAGCAACGGTCCCTATTTCATAAAGCTGATTGATATTGGGGTCTTCCAACTTTTTGTCAACTTGCGAACAAACACCGATCAGTTTTTCATTTTCATGTGCATGACGGATCAATTTGAGCGATTTGGGTCTGGCAACTGCAACCGGCATCAGTACTCCCGGAAAAATAACCATATTCCGCAAAGGAAGAATGGGCAACACGGCACCCTCATCCAACTGTATGTCCTGTGAACGTTCATCAAGTGAAATAATTGGAAAAACTTCCGCCGCACCCATCATTTCCTCCGAAAAGTATTTATCAAATTGATTACTCATTATAAAATTATATGTTTTCTGCCAATATGGCACTAATTAATAAAATTAAAGATTAAAATCTCCTACAACCACACAAAAAAGTCGCTGAATCACAGCAACTTAAATCCTTTGCACATGGAAAGTATCCTCATAGTCAATTGATGTGCCAAAGTTAACCATAATTTGTGGGTCTCTAAAATCCTGTCTGTTTTGGCAAATTTGAAAAATAATGTAATTTTGTGTTCGTTAAAAAGATTTTCCATGAAAAAAATTCTTATCGTCCTCTCAATCGGACTACTTACTTCCTGCATACACTCCAATAAATTTACCGTTACCGGTACCATTGATGGCGGTGTTGGTGAAATAATATACCTGGAACACAATGGATTGACAAAAAATACTTTGTTAGATTCTACCCGCATTAAAAAAAATAACACTTTTCGTTTTAGGGCTAAAAAGCCTCAATATCCCGATTTTTACCGTTTGAGATTGGGTTCAAAACAAATTCATTTTGCTGTTGATTCAACCGAAACCATTGAAATCAATGCATCTTTTGATAGTTTTTCCACTGACTACACCATTACAGGTTCTGAATCCAACACAGACATTCAGACGCTCAGAAAATCCATAGGAAAAGTGCAACAGAAAGCCAATCAGATTGTTAAAGGGTTAAGTTATGCCGAAAGAAACAATCTCATTGACGAACTCACTTTTTTGTTAGAGGAACATAAAAACTTAGCCAAACCCATCATTTTAAAGAATCCACGTTCAGCCGCCGCTTATTATGCTATTTTCCAACAAGTAAGCAATGTATATGTTTTTACTCCATATGACAAAGAAGACAGACCTTATTGTGCTGCAGTAGCGACCTCATACAATACTTATATGCCTAATTATGACAGAAGTAAAAATCTTTATGCATGGGTTATGGATGCTATAAAATCAGAGCGTCAAGCTCGACAACAGGCAGCCTGGAGAGAAATCATCGAGCAATCGGGAGTTGGTTTTATTGATATCGAACTGCTGGACCATAATGAGCAAATGCATAAACTATCGGATCTGTCAGGCAAAATTATTCTGCTTGATTTCTCTACATACGATTCACAAGAAAGTATTTCTTACACCTTCATTTTGAGAGAGTTATACGATCAGTATGCCTCCAAAGGTTTTGAAATCTATCAGGTTTCTTTGGATAGAAACAAATTTGTTTGGGAAGATGCAGTCGAAAATTTGCCCTGGATTTGTGTTCGCGATGAAAACGGCCCAAACACGCGTTATGCTGCTACCTACAATATTAGAACTATTCCCAGCTATTTTTTAATCGACAGATCAGGAGATATTGTGGGTCGGGATATGGATATTAATACATTGCGAAAAGAAATCGAAAAACGACTTTAAAGGTGTCTTAGAAATGCCCAAAGCTGCACTTCGACCTCATTCAGTAACCACGTTACTTTCGCTGGTTGCTGAGCATGTCGAAGCACGGGGTGCGTGTTCCGAGTTCCGAGGTCCGTGGTACGTGTTCCGAGTTCCAGGGTGCGAGGTCCGAGTTCCGAGGTACGGGGTGCGTGGTACGGGGTGCGTGGTACGAGTTCCGTGGTCGCGAGGTTCATATGCTTGGCGTTTTAAGGATGTATAAATTCAGTTTTCAGTTATATAAGAACAATGGAAACAAAAACTTTACAAGCTGATTTCATAAAAGATGCTGCTCTGTCGGTGGGTTTTGATGCTTGTGGAATCGCCCGGGCAACTGAACTGACAGATGATGCAAGCTTCTTACGCTCTTGGTTAGATGCCGGAATACAGGGTGATATGCACTATATGGAGAGAAATTTTGAAAAAAGGATTGATCCCCGTGTATTGGTGCCCGGCTGTAAAACGGTAGTAGTTGCGCTGCTTAACTATCATCCTGAAAAGATACAAGACCCCCAACTCCCGAAGATTGCCAAATACGCTTATTCAAATACCGATTACCACCTGGTGATTAAAGACAAATTACTGCAATTAGAGCATATCATCACTGAAACATATGGTTCTGACTGTGTCTCCGAAACCCATCAGCATATTTTTACCGACAGCGGACCTGTATTTGAAAAACGCTGGGCAGAAAAAGCCGGCTTGGGATGGATTGGCCGTAATAAACTTTTAGTCACCAAAAAATTCGGGTCGAGTATATCGATTGGTATTTTGATGCTGAATGTAGAAGTCGAATCCGACCACAAACCAGTACCTTTCAGTTGCGGTCATTGTACCAAATGTGTGGATGCTTGTCCGACCGGAGCCCTCAGTGGCAGCAACATGGATGCCCGCAAGTGTATCTCCTACCTCACTGTAGAAAGCAAGTCACCCATCCCCAATAACCTGCAAAACAAGCTAAACGGCTGGATAGTAGGTTGCGATGTTTGCATCAATGTCTGTCCCTGGAACAAACGTTTTGCCCATCCACACAATCATCCTGAATTGACACCAACCCCGCAAATTTACACATTGACAAAAGAAGATTGGATGGAAATGACACAGGAAGAATTTGATACCACTTTTAAAAACTCAGCTGTTAGAAGATCTGATTTAAACGGGATCAAAACAACAATTTACTGATTATGTCCCTGAATATTGAAGGAGTCCTTGGTGGAAACACCCTTTCTACGTAATCCTCTGGCGGTCCAGGGTGGCATGGGATTTTTCTCTTTCCACAATCCGCGTTTAGCTTCTCTTGCTTCAATTTCCAGGTCTGCCAAAGACTGGCGATCATCGTGTTGTTTGTAATGCCAGGCCAAACCCGCCCGAACCATTTCATGACTCAACTCCCTGCCATCTTCCAAATAGGTTAAGGCTATGTAACGACCGTAATGATCTTTTTCCTTAATTTCGATGGTCACCTCTTTGCCTGCACACAGGTCAGATAAATAATTTTTAGCCACCCTGTAATAAGGCATTCCTCCCTCGGGTGCATCAATACCTTCCATTCTCACTTTGACTGTCTCATTGCCTTCCATAAGCAACTCAAAGGTATCGCCATCTAAGACTTTGATCACCTTGCCGGTTTTGTATTGTTCAGGTTGTTCGCTTTTCTCCACATCGGTTTGCGATTGCAAACGATTGGTGGTTCTTGTAGAGCAACAAGAAAGAATTAACAGCGAAAGGGTTATGATGGTTATTTTTTTGAGGATAGACATGGACACAGACTGTATTGGGTATTGCATGATATAAATCCAAGCCTTCAGCGGAGAGAGAGGGATTCGAACCCCCGGAGCCTCGCAGCTCAACGGTTTTCAAGACCGCCGCAATCGACCACTCTGCCATCTCTCCCTGGTCACCTTGCCGTAAAGCGGTGCAAAGATAGACATTTTTTTTAATCTGAAAACTATTTAGACAGTTTTTAGGTACGAACTTACGTTTTTCTCAATGCGGTCAGTGATATGATCAGTATCAGCACGTTCAAATATTTCTCCGGTGATATTCTCGTACAATTCGATGTATCTGTTGCTAATACCGGTCACTATTTCATCAGTCATTTCAGGTACGATCTGTCCCTCTTTTCCCTGGAAGTTGTTAGCCATCAACCATTCTCTCACAAACTCCTTGGATAATTGTTTTTGCGCTTCTCCTTTTTTAAATCTTTCGTGATAACCATCAGCATAAAAATATCGGGAAGAGTCGGGAGTATGTATCTCATCGATCAGATAAATTTTCCCGTCTCGCTTTCCAAATTCATATTTGGTGTCCACGAGGATCAACCCTCTTTGAGCAGCGATTTCAGAGCCGCGCATAAACAATTCCATGGCATATTGCTCCAAAAGCGCATAATCTTCCGAAGAGACCAGGCCCTGTTTCAATATTTCTTCTTTGGAAATATCTTCGTCATGCAGTCCGTATTCAGCCTTGGTTGTTGGCGTGATGATGGGTTTATCAAACTTCTGATTTTCCCTCATCCCTTCCGGTATGGTCACACCACAAATTTCTCTAACCCCGCTTTTGTACGCGCGCCAGGCACTACCGCAAAGGTAGCCACGCACAATCATTTCTACAGGGAAGCCTTGGCAACGCAAGCCGACCGTCACCATGGGATCGGGGGTTGCTAATTTCCAATTGGGAACAATATCGGATGTGGCATCCAAAAACTTAGCAGCAAGCTGGTTGAGCATCTGTCCTTTGAAGGGAATTCCCTTCGGGAGGACCACATCAAAAGCCGATATCCTATCAGTTGCTACCATGACCAACAAATCATTTTTTACCGTATAAACATCACGAACTTTCCCGTGATAAACATGCGTCTGACCTTCAAACTGAAAATTGGTATGAACAAGTGATTTCATTGATTATAAATTATAAATAAAATTTCCAAAATAAACTGACAAAGACAAAGAACGAAGAACGAAGAACTAAAAACGATGAACTAAAAACTAAGAGCCAAAAGCTAAGGGCCAAAAGCCAAGACTGAACTCGCAACCCCGAACCCGGAACTCGTAACTTCCCTAACTTCCTTAACTACTAACTACTAACTACTAACTACTAACTACCAACTACTAACTACCAACTACTTATCACCTTTCCCCACCACCAAATACTCCAGCGGATTCCCACTCTTCATCAAATGAGCAATAAGCTGATAAGGCAAAATCACCTCGGTTTCACCCATATAATACGGAGCAATTTCATAGGGATTAAAAACATAGGTAATTGTTTCCTTATGGATGTAAAAATTACCGTTGGGTTTAATATCCTCCGGCCAATAGTTAAATTCTTCGAGAGTCGTCATATGGTCTGTATCTTCATCGGCACTTAAATCACTCAAGAGTTTGCTTTTAATGATTGCTGTCAATTCAGCTTGATATCCTTCAATAAAAATTTCATCTTCAGTGATTATACTACCATCCTCTAAATCAAAGTTGTAAAACAAATGAGCACTATTAGGATGGGCACCTCCAAAATCAAAAAACCAGGATATTTCATAAGAAAAAATATGCTGGTCATCATATAGTGCAGAAGCGTCTAGTATAATGGCATTGTCAAACGACAACAGACTACCTTCGGTAATTCTTTTAGCAAAATCAGCATTGTTGTCTATGTATTCTTTCCCTAAAAAGGCAGCATAAGCCTTCAACAAAGAATCTTCGGGACAATCAGTAAAATCATCACCAAACAACTTCGAAATAATAGAACTTTTCAGATTGCTCAAAACATTTTCGTCTGCGTGATTAACAGGAAAATCAACATTCAACTCAATAGTCATATTGCCCAAGTCAGGATCTTCCACAGAAAGATAAACCGTATCAAGCAAACTGAAATTTTCAACCAGGACAGATTGTGTAGACTTTAACCTCAGCACGAAAAACAATGCAGTCACTACCAACACAATTGTAGCTGCTGCAATAATAATCTTGTTAGCTTTTTTCATACGGTTATTGTTTATTTATTATTAAGTAGCCATGTAAAATTTGCAGTGAGCGGATGTGTACATATGCTTGTTCACCTGTAACGCAAACAAGCTTATTACAAACCTATAAGATATTACTTGCCAATTCCGACAAATAACTTCTTTCACCTTTGATCAAATTAATGTGCGCAAAAATATCTTGCCCGCGCATACGATCAATCATATACACCAAACCATTAGAATACATATCCAAATAAGGAGAATCTATTTGATGAACATCACCTGTAAATACGATCTTCGTCCCTTCTCCTGCACGGGTGATGATGGTCTTTATTTCGTGGGGGGTCAGGTTTTGTGCTTCATCAACAATGAAATAAGTTTCGCTTAAACTTCTACCCCTGATATATGCCAACGCTTCTATGACCAACTGGTTATTGCGTTGCATTTCTTCAATCTGACGAACTTCCCTTCCCTGATAGGAAAATTGATTTTTAATGACGTTCAGATTATCGAATAGTGGCTGCATATAAGGAGCAACTTTATGTTTTTCATCGCCGGGAAGATATCCGAGATCTTTGTTAGCCAAAGCAATTATCGGCCGTGCCAATAGAATTTGTTTGTAAGTTTCATGTTTTTGCAAAGCCGCTGCAAGTGCTAACAAAGTCTTACCCGTTCCGGACTTACCGGTAAGTGCCACCAACTTAATTTCATCATCCATCAATACATTCAAAGCAAAAGCCTGTTCAGCATTGCGTGGATCTATTCCATAACATCTCTCTTTCGTGATCCGGCGGATCATGCCCGTCTGGGATACATATCTCGCCAACACACTGGAACGATTACTTTTCAGTATAAAACATTCTTGAGGTTCAATATCAGAAGCAAACTCCAATGAATCAACCGGAATTTCTCCGGCCGGTCCGTATAACTCATCAATTAATTCAGAAGACACATTTTCATAAACCTCATGATTCTTATCAAAAATATTATGATTGGTAACCTTATCGTTGATGTAATCTTCCGCAGGAATACCCAATGAAAGCGCTTTCATCCGCAAATTGATATCTTTGGATACCAAGATGGTTTTCATATCTTTTTTCTCGGTTTTCAACTGCAGAGCCGCTGCCAAGATACTGTGATCTGGAGTTTTTTCAAGAAATGCCTTGGAAATGATTGAAGGATATTCGGTGGTAATATGAATGTAAAGTTTACCCATTCCCTCCCCTATTTCTACGCCATCCTTAAACAATTGCTCATTAGCCAAAAAGTCCAACTCGCGCGCAAACTCTCTGGCGTTGTAGTTGATTTGCTCATTCCCTTTCTTGAAACGGTCTAACTCTTCCAATACAACCATCGGAATATAAATATCATTTTCTTCAAAATTATGGATGCATTTGTAATCGTGCAAAATCACATTGGTGTCGAGGATAAAGTTCTTTTTGGAATTCATGTTATTATCAATTTTAAAGCGTTTAAATTTAATTTCCAAAGTTAAAAAATATTATGGAAACGTAAGTCTATCAATTGTAAATTCTGATGATTTTTTGCAAAAAAGGCTGTCTCAAAAAACGAGACAGCCCCTCTTTCATATAATTCAACGACATAATAATTTATGTCAGTAATAACTTATTTCTTGTAACCATACACAGCTAAAGCACCCAATTCCTCTTCGATACGAAGCAATTGGTTGTATTTAGCCATACGGTCGGAGCGGCTTGCCGAACCGGTTTTGATCTGACCTGAGTTGGTAGCCACAGCGATATCTGCAATGGTAGCATCTTCGGTTTCACCGGAACGGTGAGAAGTAACTGAAGTATAACCTGCACGATGAGCCATTTCAATGGCATCCAGGGTTTCAGTTAAAGTACCGATTTGATTTACCTTGATCAAGATAGAGTTGGCACAACCGGAATCGATGCCTTTTTTCAAGAAATCAACATTGGTCACGAACAAGTCATCACCAACCAACTGGCACTTATCACCGATTTTGTCGGTAAGGATTTTCCAGCCATCCCAGTCATTTTCATCCATACCATCTTCTATTGAGTCGATTGGGTATTTGCTTACCAATTCTTCCAAATATGCAGCTTGTTCAGCAGGTGTTCTTTTTGGAGCTTTTGCACCTTCAAATTTTGTATAATCGTAAATCCCCTTCACGAAGAATTCAGAAGCAGCACAGTCGAGAGCGATCGTAATATCCTTTCCGGGCTTGTATCCTGCATTTTTGATAGCAGTAAGAATTGCTTCCAAGGCTTCCTCAGTACCGCCTGTCAATGCCGGTGCAAAACCACCCTCATCACCCACTGCAGTACTCAAACCTTTTTCTGCCAATACCTTTTTCAATGCGTGAAAAACTTCTGTTCCCATACGGATACCTTCTTTAAAAGAATTTGCTCCTACGGGGCGAATCATAAACTCCTGGAAAGCAATGGTAGCATCCGAGTGAGAACCACCATTAATGATATTCATCATAGGAACCGGTAATGTAAATGCGTTGGTTCCACCGATGTAGCGATACAAAGGCAAACCAAGATACTCAGCGGCAGCCTTGGCCACAGCCAAAGAAACGCCTAAAATGGCATTAGCTCCCAATTTGGATTTTGTTTTGGTACCGTCCAGTGCAATCATTTGCATGTCGATAGCGCGTTGTTGCAAAGCATCCACACCTTCCAATGCAGGAGCAATTACTTTGTTTACATTAGCAACAGCTTTCAATACGCCTTTGCCCAAATAACGGGATTTGTCACCATCGCGAAGCTCCAAAGCTTCGTGTTCACCGGTTGAAGCACCTGATGGAACTGCAGCACGACCGAGAACACCTGATTCCAACAACACATCTACTTCGATAGTAGGATTGCCGCGTGAGTCTAAAATTTCGCGGGCAACGATTTTTTCAATTCTACTCATGTTTTTACAATTATAAATTTATAAATATGTTTCTTGATATGTTAAACGGTAAGAATAACCGTTTTGCGGACACAAAGGTACGATTATTTTTTGAGGATTTAAAATGAGTTTTAGGGTAGGTTTTAATGACAATCAACAATTTCTACTTCAAATGCATGCTGGTTTTCTACTCCAACTCCACCACTGTGATCCCCACACCACCCAATTGTATATGTTCATCGTGATACGACTGAACACCAGGCACTGTACCAAGATATTGCCGGATCATTTGTCGCAATGCGCCGGTGCCCGTGCCATGTAAAATCCTGACTGATTTGACGCCTACCATCATGGCATCATCGATAAAATACATCACTGCCTGCAGGGCCTCATCACCGCGCATGCCACGCACATCAATCTCTGATTTAAAATTGAGTTTGCGATGACGAACGTCTTCTGCTACGTTTCCCGATTTGCTTTTTTGATGATTAGCTTTAGCAGTCTTTCGACCACCGACCAATTCCAACTCTGTTAATTTGACGGTCGATTTTAACTGTCCGAAGGCGACTGTTGCTAATTTATTCTTTATCTCCAACACCGTCCCCGCAGTTTGCTGCCCTTTCAAACGCACCTGTGAACCAACTTCTACTTGATGCTCTTCAGCTTTGTCAGCCGGCAAGCCAGCAGTTTTTTTAAATTTTTTCTTTGCTGCAGATGCGTGAGCAGAAGATATTCTTCCTTTTTTTATCGGCTTGATTTCACTATGCAATTGCTCCTGAACATTTTCCTTGAATTGCCGTAATTCCTCCCGAATGGATTTTGTTTTTTCTTTATCTGCCTGTACTTCCCGGATCTGCCGGATGGTTTGTTCAATTTTAGCGTTGGCATCAGCCAAAAGTTGTTGGGCTTCCTGTTTGGCCTTTTGGGTGATTTCTTTTTTCTGTTTGTTGAGTTCTTCTATTTGCTTTTCGTAAGTTAACAAAGTTTCTTCTAACTTTTTCTCCTTCTGTCGAATTTCCTTCCGCTTTTTCTCCCAATATCTTTTATCCCTGACAATATCTTGCAGGTGCTTATCATAATCCAAATGCTCCACCCCAACCTTCCCGGCAGCATCTGCAATCAAATCTTCGGGCAAACCAATTTTACGCGCAATTTCAACGGCAAAGGAAGAACCCGGATTGCCAATTGCCAACTGAAACAAGGGCTGCATATGATGCCTGTCATACAGCATCGCCGCATTTACAATACCCACAGCATCTTCGGCATAATGCTTCAAATTGGTGTAATGGGTGGTAATCACCCCAAAAGCCAGATTGTTGTTAAAACGTTCTAAAGTCGCTTCTGCCAATGCTCCGCCAATCATGGGCTCGGTACCTGTTCCAAATTCATCTATCAACAATAGCGTTTGAGCCTGACTGTTACGTATGAAGTATTTCATATTCAGCAAATGCGAACTGTAGGTAGATAAATCATTTTCAATGGATTGCTCATCACCTATGTCTATAAAAATCCTTTCAAAAATACCGCAACGACTGCTTTCATGAAGCGGCATCAACAACCCGCATTGCAACATGTATTGAAGCAGGGCAACCGTTTTCAGACAAACGGATTTTCCACCGGCATTGGGTCCTGAAATCAACAAAATGCGTTGCTGGTCATTCAAGATTATATCCAGTGGCACAACTTTTTTCTGTTGCTTTTGAAAAGAAAGGAATAAAAGCGGATGTATGGCTTTATCCCATTCAACGATGCAAGTATTATCCACATCGGGCTTGATAGCATTGATCTGTATGGCAAACAGAGATTTCGCACGTAAAAAATCTATTTTCCCTAAAAAATATTGAGACTGAAGGATGTCATCAAAATAAGGACGAAGAAAGTTGGTCAGCTCAATCAAAATACGCCTGATCTCCCTGCGCTCTTCACCCTCTAACTCACGGATGCGGTTGTTTGCTTCCACCACCTGCGCCGGCTCTACATACACCGTTTTACCCGTTGCCGACTCATCATGGACGATACCCGAAATCTTTCTTTTATAACCGGGAGAAACAGGAATCACCAAACGACCATCCCGCATGGTGGGTTGCACATCCTTTTCCACAAAACCATCAGCTTGTGCCTGCCGTAATATCGTCTGTAAAATACGTGATACCGAGTTTTGTACATTGTGCATTTCCTTCCGGATGCGTCCCAAATCCGAAGAGGCATTATCCTTTATTTCCCCAAACTTATCTAAAACACTGTCTATCTTCCTGATAATCTCCGGAAACAATTGTACACCTTGGATCAATTCAAACAAATGAGGATATCTTTCTTGCTCCTGTGAACTGATAAAATGTACTAATTTTCGAACTGCTCCCAACGCCCTTTTAAGCTCAAAGACCTCATTTTCATCTAAATACAAACCTTCCAAACCCACTTTCGCCAAGCCATGCCTGACATCAAAAAAATCACCTATGGGCAAATCTTCCACAGATTCCTGCATCAAACACAACAATTCATTCGTTTGATTCAATTGTTTCTCAATCAGACCATGATCAGTTGAAAAACAGATACCATCCACCTTTTCCTTACCCAAAGAAGAAATACACTTTTCTTTGAGCATCTTCCTGATGGAAATAAAATCTATTTTATGTTCGAAATCTGAAGGATAAACCATAACGATGAACTAAGAACGAAGAACGAAGAACGAAAAACTATAAACTAAGAACGAAAAACGATGAACGAAGAACACGGAACACGGAACGCGGAACGCGGACCTCGTAACTTCCCTAACTTCTTTAACTTCAATAACTTCTAAAAAAAAACCAACTGCTAACTACCAGCTACCAACTACTGGTAAATCATCTTCCCAAAATCAAAAACGCAAATTTACAAGATAATCTTCAATTACAAGCAAAATTAAAATAACGACGCAACCAACGCTATGAGATAGCTCAGCGAAGCCAGTATCAATACGGTAAACGAACCGGATTCGACTGCCAGGATGAGGGCAAGCGGGGTTGCAACAACTGATAAAAATCCGTTTATTCCCCATGCCCAGGCTATTTTATCCTGATGTTTCGTATTTAATAATTTTAGGCCGAGGGGGAAAGGCATACCCATCAAGAATGCCGGCAAACTGATTATTATAGTGGCGATCAACACTTTTATTAAAATATGAGCACCGACAGTTACCTGCAATAAATTCGTAAGAAATACAGCATATATAAATGTGAGCAAGGAAATCGCAAGAAGAATTAAAAGGTGAAATTTTCCGCCCGGTGTGAGCTTGTGGGAACGGTAACTTCCTATGCCTGAAACGACCATCAGGATGCTCAACACAAAGGAGACGACAAAAACAGGTTGTCCGAAATATAATGTAAATCTTTGAATGAGTATGATTTCAAGCAACATGAAGCCCAGTCCCAAAGCGCCGAAATAAAGCAAAACAGGAAGTCTTCCTTTGTTCTTATTCAACCTGGAAACGGGAAGTAAAATAAAAACAACAGACAAAATTACAATCACGATGAAAGTCACCCACACTACAACATACCCAGGCTCCAAAAAGGGTATTTCATTTCCGGGATAGACTTGCCGGATCTTTTTGAGCTTACCTATTTTAATGTATCGCGAAAAATAAGGTTTATCATCAACAGCGGGTTCAACATAAAAAGGGTAATCGGCTAAAAAGGAGGTCTCATTTTCAAGAATAAGGTCTGTAAAAGTAAACAAATCTTCTTTTTCAAGATAATTATGATGTGCCCTTTCTGCCTGAGTAATTCCGGGTAACAACAATGGGTCGAAGCTATTATCGGCACAAAAAGTCCTGATATGCTGAACATCAAACTCCGTAAAAGCCTTTTTGGAAACCAGATAGCTAATGGATGTCCAACTCCTGATAGCCACAATATGGTCACGCGGATCAGTAATATCGTGTAACTTTAAAAGCGTAGTCAGGGCATAGATTGTTTTCAACGGTGCCCGTGGGGGAAAATCGGTATAAACGATAACGGCAAGGCTTCCGTCATCTGTCAGTTTTTGCCAATACAAATCAAGTGCTTCGATGGTCATGTGATAATTCTCCTGCAATGCTTTCATGCCGGATGTACCATCAAAAGAACCGATGGTCGGCAGCACAATCAAATCGAAATTCCGGTCACTGCCCGGGAGAAAAGAACGTGCCTCGACCTGGTGCAAAGAAACGCCTTCAGCATCATAAACTAAAGGATTTTTATTGAAATGCCATTGCTCCATCGCACGAATTAAGTCGATATTCGGCTCAAACACATGAATATTTTCCGCACCATTTCTAAGAGCTTGAGCCGTAAACATCCCCGTTCCTCCCGAAATTACCGCTACACTTCTTGGGTTATGGATCAGATAGGGCAACTTATAAGTAGAATAATCCAACACATCAGCTGTTGATTGATGATAGTTGGGAATAGAGCCCACAGCATTCCCATTCACAAAAACCAATGGCTTGACCGGTAATTCTCCAAAATAATTCAAACTCACTCCGGGAGCATATCTGAGGTAATCAGATTCTACGATCTGTACCGATGCAGCAATACCGGTTGTGGTTGTCGTTATTTTTGCATCAGGCAAGAGCATGGTCTTGGAAATACCCTTATACTGAGAAGGAAGCGGGGACATTGGTTTAATTACTCCCCAAATCATAAAAACAAAAAACAGCAAATAGGCTGCTTTTAAAAATTTTTGATATTGATGATCAAGTAGAAATAAAGAAGCTATCACCGGAAGCAAAGCTATCGCCAAAAGGGCATTTTGCGGAAAAAACAAATAAAGCAGTGAAAGTCCCAAAGCCCCTCCAATACCGGAACCCAGCAAATTGGCAAAATACAGTTTCCCTATTTCCTGTACGTTTTCAACATAAATAATTCCGATAGCCAAGGATGCGGAAAAAAAAGGCAGGAAATACAATCCGACGAAAAGGACAAGCTTAGACAGTTCTTTGAATGAAGAAAACACCAAAAAAGTATCGAAGGCAAGTGCTTGATTTTGCGTAAGTCTGTATGAGCCCAGCATACAAATAGCACTTAAAATCATCAACAGAGGCATCAACAGGCGCGCATGTGTCATGATCTTTTCTTTAAAAACGGCTAACAAAGAACCACTGACGCCAAAGCCCAACATCGCAATTCCAATGATCATGTTCGCAAAGTGATCCCATTGATTGATCGACAGGATCCTCATCAGAATGATTTGAAAACCGATGACTGACAGTGAGTGGATAAACAATGCCAGGCGGATTCTTTTTTCAAATGCACATTTTTGCATGGAGAAAATACAGTTAAGGTTTTATTTGCTTCTGGTGAAAGGTACAAATCTTACGGGCATCAAATTACGGCTTCGTATCCTTTTGCCTTTCTTTTCTACAATTACCAATTGCTGCGTCATGAAAGGCGAACCGACGGGAATGATCATCCTTCCGCCATCCTTCAACTGTTTTATGAGCGGAGGAGGAATATGCTCTGTGGCGGCTGTTACTATGATGGCATCATAAGGAGCATGTTCTTGCCAGCCATAATAGCCATCACCAATCTTAAAATGGATATTTTGATATCCCATATCCCGGAGATCGTTGGCTGCACGCTTTCCGAGGTCCTCTACGATTTCTACCGTATAAACCTCGGCCACAATTTCAGCAAGAATAGCTGCCTGATATCCCGAACCAGTCCCTATTTCAAGCACTTTAAAATTTTCCTCGGGGCGTATGGATTCAGTCATATAAGCAACCATATAGGGTTGTGAAATAGTTTGTCCAAAACCTATGGGTAACGGTCTGTCCTGATAGGCAAGATGTCTCACCTCCGAAGGGACAAGTTTGTGCCTGTCCACTTTTTTCACGGCCTCAATGGTTAATTCATCTTTTACCCCCCTATTCTGAATTTGATGAACCACCATGTGCTCCCTTTCTGCTTGTCGTTCATCCGACTGAAACAGATTCACTAAAAGTAAGAGTAATACTAATTTAAGCATGGTTTGATGATTTAAGTAAGCGGTTAAAGATAGCAATAATTTTCCAAATACTGTATGGGGTTGATCAAGACCAATTTTACCTTTTGCCTATCCTATAAAAGATAAAATTTTACGATTTGCAGATAAAGATGCAACAAAATTTGTATTTTTGGGGCTGTCTCAAAACAAATATTCAACTAAAAGACAGCAAGGTGTGTTGAAACAAAGTACTTTCAAAAGCATGAAACAAAAACAAAACTACTGGATTTTTATCCCCTTATTGATAGCTACAGTATTGCTGTTTCTGCTTGATTTGTCAATTGGAAGTTTTAAAATTCCATGGCGGGAATTGGTGGCTACTCTTACCGGCAATCCGACTGACCCCATTCATGCCGAAATCATTTTCAATTTCAGGATGCCGAAAGCCATCTCAGCCGTATTGGCAGGAGCTGCCTTGTCGGTTGCGGGCTTACTGATGCAAACACTTTTCCGCAATCCATTGGCCGACCCCTATATTTTGGGGGTAAGTTCAGGCGCCAGCCTCGGTGTAGCCATCACCATGATGAGCGCTTCATTTTTACCTGCCTTCTGGACTAACAGCAGTTGGGGACTCGTCCTTTCGGCAGTCTTTGGTGCTGCATTCGTATTACTGTTGGTGATAGGTGTTTCCTACAAACTACAAAGTGCTGCTTCACTGCTGATTGTGGGTATCATGTTTGGGACCATTGCCAGCTCCATCGTCAGCATTTTGCAGTACTTTTCCAATCCCGACGCCATTAAGTTATTCATATTGTGGACTTTTGGAAGTTTGAGTGCAGTCACCCGCGAAAACCTACAAATTCTCATTCCAATTGTTTTGATCGGACTTGCTTTAGCAGTGTTTTTACATAAAAATGCAGACGGTTTACTTTTGGGAGAAAACTACGCAAAAGCCTTAGGAGTCAACATAAAAAGTACAAGGATATTAATTGTCATCGCAACAGGAATATTAGCAGGAAGCATCACCGCCTTCACCGGTCCCATAGCCTTTGTAGGCATTGCGGTACCCCATATTGCCAGGGGAATTTTTAAAAGCTCCATTCATAAAACACTCATCCCGGCATCCGTCCTGATAGGCTCCGCTTTGATATTGCTATGCGACATCATCTCACAAATACCCACTTATACCCTGCCCATCAACACCATCAGTGCATTGTTTGGTGCACCGATAATTATTTGGATAATATTGAGGAGGAGATAATTTTTGAACGAAGAACTAAGAACTAAGAACGAAAAACGATGAACTGAGATATGGGGAAGTTAGGGAAGTTAAGAAGTTAGGGAGGTTACGAGTTCCGCGTTCCGGGGTTGCGAGTTCAGTCCTGGCTTTTGGCTTTTGGCCCTTGGCTTTTGGCTCTTAGTTTTTCGTTCTTAGTTAATTTGTCTTTGTTCTTTAATCCTTGCTCTTTGTTCTTCTTTGTTTTTCGTTCTTCGTTCATCAAACTGCTTTTGGCATCACTATCCACAAAATGATGTAAAGTAGCGTTCCGGGAAAGCCAGCTGACAGAATGGATAAAAGTACATAACCAACTCTGGCTAATGTAACGTCAATATCTAAGTACTCTGCAAGACCTGCACATACTCCGGCTATCATTTGGTCGCGTGAACGGCGTAATTTCTTTTTCATAAATAATATTTTTTTAAGTATTTGTAGACTTGTATTTTAATTAGTAGCTAGTAGTTAGTAGTTAGTAGTTAGTAGCTGAGAAGTTAGAGAAGTTAACGGGTTTCGTGTTCCGGGGTCGCGAGTTCAGTCTTGGCTTTTGGCTTTTGGCCCTTAGCTTTTAGCTCTTAGTTTTTAGTTCATCGTTCTTAGTTAATTTGTCTTTGTTCTCAACTAAACAATTGCACAAAAGTAAGGAGAATTTCTGAGATAAATAAAATATTTTTTTAACTTTGCAGTCGCAAATTACAAATTACTGACTCCGTAGCTCAGTTGGTAGAGCAACAGACTCTTAATCTGTGGGCCCTGGGTTCGAACCCCAGCGGGGTCACTTTATGAGACCTGACGAGCAAGTGCAATTAGAAAAAATTATTGCTGAGCGCACCGGTGAAACGACCACAAAAATGGCATCGGCTTATTTTTACAATTCTCTGATCAAAACACAGCTCCAGGGTGCAATTTGTCTGCTGACTGCTAGGATCCCATTAGCATCAGCTTTCACTATTTCTTTCTTAGTTGCTTTTCCTTTTTCTTTCAGAAAAGCTATTTGTTCTCGACTGGGGGAATGAGGTTTTCCCATAGTTTCATAATCCCTGATCACGTTGGCATGCTCGTTATCTAATGTTTCTATCTCGAAAACAGCAAAAGGTTTCAAACCTCTAAGCTCTAAGTTTAAGGATTTGGGTGATACGTTTTCCATGTATCTGCCACAATCTCCTGCTTTAGGAACAGTCATCTCATATTCTTTTGGGTAATTGTAGGCAACAGCTACTATTTTGTCTGTTTTGGAAGAACGACTGACAAAAAGAGGTTCCGAATAGAACAGCTTTTCATCACCTAACTGATTCAGCATACGGTAGGCATGAAAAGAAGGCTTTATAATACCCTGAAAGTTAATCATACCGAAGCCCCCGTGGAAAATAGTTTCACCTCCACCCTTTTCTTCAAAGATATCCGTAAAAGTCCAGTAAGAAAGTGAATTAGTGAGTCCTATACAGTCTAAATTTACCTTCATTATGTAAGCTGCCGGGGGAAGATGATCGTGCATACAATCCCGGCTATTGGGGCTGGTACTCCATTCTGTAAGATGTATTTCAGCATCCGGGTACTTGCTTTTTGCCAATAGATTACGTAACCACATAATATCATCTTTAGTCGAATCAACATAGCGTGTTGCACCTCTTGAACGACCGCTTTCCGGATCCAAAGCATAATCAGTTGGATAGGGGTGCGTAGTAACAAAGTCTATTGGGAGGTTCTCTTTTGTACAATACTCCAGAAATTCTTTCATCCAGGGAGATTCCCATTCCTGCTGATTAATTACATCGTCCTTATAGAACAAAGACTTTTTATGATCATAAATTTCTCCTTCATAGCGTTTATCTGCCACAAAGTTACTGGTTGAAGGTCCTCCTACACGTAAACGAGTATCAACACTTTTCACTGCCAATGCTGCCTCTTTATACAGGCGGAAATAATCACTTTTTGTTCCATCAAAGAAGCCAGGGTTCAGATTGGGTTCGTTCCATACTTCGAAATACCAGGTCATAACTTCCTCCATTCCATAACGATCTACACAATGTTTGGTGAAGTTCTTCACCAAATCATGCCATTTGCCAAAGTTATTTCTGTCTAATGATATGTTAGCTCTCCATCCGCTAGCAAATTGCACTTTACTATTTTCGGCAGCCATTGCTTTAGGAAAGAATCCCAATTCAACAAAAGGTTTTACTCCTATGTCTAATAAACGATCAAAGACATCGTCCACATATTGCCAATTATAAGTAACGGAACCATCTTTTCCCGGAAAATAAATATACATATCATCATGAAACAAGCCATGGAATCTAACATACTCAAACCCGCAATGCTCTTTTATCAATGCCATTTGTTCCATCCAACCAGTACGCAAAGCTTCATTAGCTCGCCCGGCACCCACACATTTACTCCAAAAAGGATCAAATTTTTCCCCTTTTATATTTACATCAACTGATTGAGCCAATGCCCCTGTGGTTAATACGATTGCCACAAGAGCAGTCAATACTTTAGTCTTCATACTTAATTTTTTATGTAACTCGTACGTGTAATAACCTTTTTTACTATTATTTCATAAATGCACCATGGGGTTATATTACTGATTCACATCCATTTGAGGATCTGATAAAATAAAATCGTCTGTAAAGTTTGATACATGAATCAGATTGTCTGAGATGCCCGAAGATTCTCGTCTCAAAATACGATAGCCTCCTAAGTAAAGTTCCTTAACAGTCAGGTTCTTGATACCAATAAATGTTGCGGAGGGATTTTCAATCGACTTTACAAAATAGAGATTTTGCATTTCAAAATTTTCAATCATCTGACTGCTGTCAGCCGTAATATTTATCAGAGCCCATTTATTCCCGGGTTTCCAAAACGAACTATTTTTAATAACAATTTTTTCATAAGTCGGCCAGCATTTAGAAGCGTTGTAATTATGGAATCGTATATCTCCACCTGCATTTTTACCGACTACAGCATGAAAATTATCAAAGATGAAACCTTTTAGTACTCTGTCACACGAATCAATTTGAGAATTGTCCATTTTAGTATTGAGCCCGGCACGGATACAGTGCGCTATACGCGTCCATCCAATTGCATTTTTAACACATATATTTTCAGTGTCAGCGTTGCTCCAATGAAGACGATCTTTATTGTAAATACCGGCAGCCGCAAACGTATTGCGTATCTCATCAGTGTTTGCATCTGTATTAATTAAGTTTATCGACTTGTTCTCTGCATAAGTACGCATAGGAAATTCGTTAGAAGGATTGTAATGACCCGTAGCAAATACATCATCATTTCCTAGGGTTATAGATCCGTTGACAGTTATGTTCTTGCCACTTGAAAGATTAAGTCCATCAAGCCATGCATGATTGTAAGGAGAAAGCCCCTTGATATTATTAAAATCAACATCTTCCGTATCATGTGTTTCCCAGTTCCACTGCTGACTGTCGCGTAAATAAGTGTCATTGAAAGTGATGTTTTTGGATTTTTTTAGTACAACACCACCCTGATGCGGAGTATTCCTGGCGTCTTTCCTATCGGTTGAGAAGGAGAGGCATCCCTGTCCGTCGTGCATGCCGCGGCCGGAAATCGTTACAAAGCTGGAGTATGCGATATAGACCGCCGGCTCGATTGCCTCGCGACATTCTTTCTGACGGTTTATCATGAGTGCGTTTTCGTCGGTATGGACGGAAAGTGGCTTACCGCCTTTATTGACATCTCCGTTCCAGTTGTGTATCCTCAGACCCGACCAGAGATAAACACCGGCGGGAATGTATAGTGTATTGAGCTCCGGTGTATTTTTAATCTTCTCCAAAGCAGCTTGCAAGGCGTCAGACAGATCGTTACGGTCTCTTGCCCTCAAATTGGGGAATGCAACTATTTTACTTGTGTAAGAGACAAAGTGGCCGGCTCCATGATTCCAGGTAAAAAGCCTCTCATCATTCAGGCTGGCATCCGTAACACTGCCGGCAGGACGACACACCCGTCCGACTGTATCCTTAATTGGATTTTCCCGCAAATAATTTTCAGAAAACGTCTTAAAGTCAAGCACATTAGGTGCATTAAGCGAGGGTTTCTTCTCCGGATCTTCCAAAGGATCATTTATTAACGTTAATTGCGGATTTGTACTGGAGGCATCTTGTGGATCATTACCATTGATGATAACGATAGCATATGGCAGGTTCTCAGCCATTTTAAATGTTAACTTTCTTCGGTCGGAACTGATCGTTAACGATTCCTGAGGATAAAAACATACCGGATGAATGGTAACACTGTTGATTTCGCTTTCACCCATAACACTGATTTCAATTTTAGGTGTCCGACTACTTGAGGCAAAGCGGGCAACATCCATATTATACTGGTTGCCGTTGATAGTATTATCGTAACGTATGGCAGCTACATCAACATCGGAGACTTTAACGCCAAAGCGTGTGGATAAAACATCATTTCTCACATGTGAAGGGAAGAGCTCGCCACTCGGTCCTATATTAGTGAAGATAAATGGTTTATATGCGTGAACAACATCGTTTTGTGCTTGCAGGGTCGTTTTTGACAAGCAACACAGTACTATAAAAATATAGAGAAATATTTTTTTCCGATTTTTGAGATTACACATAATTACTACTATTAACCCATCGTGCATTAAAAACGTTTTGATACGTTTTCTGGTTTTTATCAACAAATATTGGTGGTTGTTTTACATATCCTTGTTGATTGGTTCTCATAGATACTTCTAATTTTATCCAGTTAGAAGTAAACAAATCGGGCTGGTTAGATAATCAAGAACAACGGATATGATATGAAAGAAGGCATTGTTCGTACGACTCTTTTGACAGACGATAGTCGCATTCACTCAGCTTGAATCAGCACCTTGTAAGATTGAAGTGAGTCGTCAACGTTTGTTTTCAGGATATACAAACCGGAGGGTAAGATTACAGAATTACCATTGACAACAGTCTGTAAAGCTCCTGTTAGCGAATAAACTTTTATCCATTGCGCTCCTCCCGCAGTTACCTGATTTCCGTTTATTGCCAGTGATGGTGTGTTATTCTTTTTATTGATTTCAATGGATGTGTCTTCATCGTCCCATTCCGCGGAAGGTTCCATGTCGGGTTCAGAATATTTGGTGTTCTGGATAGATTGGACTTCAACCTCTGAGATATTACAGGCGGCTGACCAATTATACACACCAAAGTAGCGGTATTTGCCTAATGGTCCAACCTTATAAGATCCAATTGATCCATCTTCGGTTATCCATGAGTTATCTATTATAGGACAATTCCCTTGAATTGTATTATTCGTACGCATGATATCTTTTTTTGCAGAATTATTCCACGCAGAATTATATGTTCCTCCCTCGGTCGATCCCAACACAAAGGCTTGTTCTCTTGTATCCATTATTCTCCCATCATTGTAGAAAGTAATGCTACTAATATCCAACCCCTCTTCTCCAAAATCGTAAACAAGAAATTTTTGATGTCCCAGATTTATCGGGACATCAAAAATTTTATCCGTAGCAAATATTATCGAATTCTGATAGGAATTTGAGACATCATTATTCGAAGCATCGTATACTTTAACCGATTTTGCCTTCTCTGTCAAATTGATTGTAACCAACTCATTTAGTTCAAGTGGTTCTACCCGTATGCTTTTCAATTGAAGAATATTGTCTTTACCTTTCACATAAATACGAATTACTCCGGCACCACATTCTACTTCAAAAGTACCCAAACAACGTTCGGTCCAGGTAGTGGTCATTTGAAGTTCTTTTCCATTCTTTATACCATTATCTACAGATGCAAAAAGCTTAGCACCGTCTTCTGATGCTTTGTAAGTTACGTAGATATTATATTTGGACTTAAGTGCTGCAGTAGTATTCCCTTCTGATGCGGGGAAAACAACAGTATAGTTCATCCACTCATTAGCTTGCATATCCGTGAGCACAAAATCTTCACCATCAGTACTTATTTCAACTGTTCCGTCTGTTCGGTAGATTGTAGATTTTGATGTTCCTATATTGTTGTAAGTTCTTCCTTGTCCATTTCCGGCAAAGTAATCATAGTCTACAGCCTTAATTGTGCATGGAGCTACGGGTATAAAAGACTCCCGTACCTTTTCGTTCCAGGAACCGGGATCTCCTGCCATCCATTCTGTTCTGTACTTGGTCAGTGTTCCCCAACCGGTCCATTCATAATACCAACTAGGAGCAGCACCCCAATTTTCAAGGCCATGAGTTTTCATCATATAATCCCAGGAGCGTTGTAACCAACGAGTATTCTTTTCCGGAAGTCCCACTCTTGTTTTATAGTGTTGTAAAACCTGAGTTTTCCAACCACCGGTTCCCGTCACAGCACTACCTCTCCCTTGAGGGTTGATCGATACCGACTCCCAGCGTTTTGAACGAGAGACTGCCTGATAGAACAACCCATTCTCGAAGGTACAATCTTTTTCATTTTTTGAATACCCATTGATTTCCCAGGCAATTTGCTGATCGGGATAAGTTTGTACAGCAGAAAGATTATAACGGGTGCTATATTCAATACCCAACAGTATGCGGTTATCTAACCAGCCATAAATATCATCACCTTGATTCCAGGCTATTTCGGCAATGGCAGTATAATTTCCGAGTCCGCACATAGCATGTGGTTGATCACGACTGGATTCCTGGCACTGTCCGTTTTGAAAGATATAATATTGCAAAACCTCATCCGAATGGTATTGATTATCTCTTGAAAAAGTTGATGGCCAGCTAACGTTATAATCGATCGAATACTCTGATTCTTTGATCTTTGTTCCCTGAGTTGGTGGTCCCGGTTTGTAGGGATAGTCATCCAATCTTGCCGGTAATCCAGCCAAATAACGGTATGCTCTATCATATATCGTATCATTGTCCAGATAGACGCCCATTGCCAGTAAACCCCGGGCAGCAAAAAGGCCTTGATTTCCAAAACGTCCCGGATCAAATTGATAAATATTCCAATAAAACGATACGTCATTTAAATCATCATTTAAATTTTTATGACTCTCGGCTGTCTTTGTTGTACTATAGAATGGATAAACCAACATCTTCTTAAATGCAGCTTGATCTTCCGCTTCCCAACCCTCGTAATCTCTTAATAGTTCTGCAGCTTCAATCAACATGTATATCTTCCCGTTATCGAGCGGAGCAGTTCCCCTACTACTGGCATTAGTCAAATTATTATAGCGATTAATACGCTTAACGGCATCATCTGCATAAGCTTTATTACCGGTGATATGATACAACAATGCTAAATCATGAGCGCGGCGACCGTCTGCTCCAATAGTCCCATTAAACTTTCCTTCTTTTATTTGAGTTATGTCCGCATAATCTCCATTCCCTATTTGAGAAAATCCATCTCTAAGCATTGCTTGATAAGTTGAATAAAAAGGCTCTTGACGTGCATGAACCATAGCTTTCATTCGGTCCAAATCAGCTCGAGTGTAAGTCAAACCGGGATGAATAAATTTCCGTTGTGCTATACTATTCATTGGTAGAACCAACAATAAGAGCAACAATAGTGTATTAAATAGTTTTTTCATTTTTTCTACTTATTAAGTGATTAAATGGTACTTATATTTCATTGATTTTTCATTTCACTTTCAGGGAAAAACCAGTTTTCCTTATCTGATAGTTTTTGTTCGATAGCCTCCTTTTGTCCCGGAGGGAATTTAGAAGCGACCATTTTGGCAAGATACAATGGATCGTCTCTGTGATTTGCTACACGCATCAGGTCAGCAAAGCGATTACCTTCGAATGCATTTTCCAAAGCTGCTTCCATGATAATCTGATCTTCTACCCAAATTAATGTATCAACACCCGTAGGGATGGATGTTGATAGTAAACCAACATTTCCACAACCTCTTTCTTGTATTCCTTTGTTCGCACTAAACAAATCGGCTAAATATGGGGTGTTTTGTCCAAAATCAAGGAACGGTTCATTACCTGCGAGCTCAGACTGGGAAACCAGACTAGTCAAAGATTCTCTATTCAATCCCTTTTTTAGTACAGCCAAGGCAAGATAATGCTTTCCTAAGCGATTTACAGCTTCGGCATATTTTAGATAAATCTGCGAAGCCCGGCATAAGTATGTTGTATTATTATTGAATTCATACTTGCTTACTACAGGATATAGAATCTCTTCTATAGTACTTGATCCCAAATTGTCAGAATAATAGGAACCTGCATTTTTATTTGGACCAGAAGAATTTATCCGTCCCCTTAAATCACCTGCTGTAGTCCTTGTTGCCGTTTCAACATATGTTTGAGATTCCCAATTACTGATTGCGGTCAAAGAAGGAGCAAGCCAATAGTATTCAGGGCTGAATATTTTACTTAAAATGGTCACACTTTCCGCATAGTCGTCAGTATGTCTTATTTTAGACACCACCTCTCCGCTATTGAGAAAAAGTTGCCGCCAAGTCAATGTGCCATATTCCAGAAACTGATTATCTTTCCATTTGTTTTGAAAAGAAGAACTAAGCACTAATCGTTTGGTTAAAATAAGTTGATAATACATTAGTGCCGCATTATAATAATCCTTTTTCCATAGGTACAAATCACCTAGTACCAATCTTATCGGAATGAAGTAATCTTCTGTATTTTCTCCAAAATAACCCGGAAAATGTTCGATCGTATTATCCACCGGTTTCAAAGGGGATAAATCATCTAATAAGAAATCGACCAAAACATCCATAGATATTTTTGGTAACTTCGACATATCCTGTGTTGCATCCAATATGGGTTCCGTGGAATAATATACTTGTCCATAGATCATGGCCATTTGCATGTATGCCCAGGCGCGTATAGATTTTGCGGCCGACATATATCTTTTAAGAATCTTCTCATCTTGGACAATCTTCGTTGTATCTACATATTTGATTAAATAGTTACAATCATTAACAAGCGCATAAAATTCCCTGTCATTCAGATAAGAGTTAGTCGGTTCTACCTCAAAATTGTAAATGTCCCACAAATCTTGTGATGAATTGTGAGTTACGGCCAGCAAATCCCCTCTCAATTCATTGGCAATGACCCAATTGTCACCAATGACTTGTAAATGCTGTAAGATTCCCGACATGGCATAGAGAGCCTCCCTTTCTGTTCCGATAGTATCACCTTTAGTAATACTGACATTAGTTGAGTCGGACTCGAAGAAGTCGTGACAAGAATTGAGTGTAAATAAAATTCCTAAAAATATAATAATAAGGTACTTTTTCATTTTCTGTTTATTATTTATAGGTTAAAAATTGACTTTCACTCCGAGATAATACGAGCGTCCATAGGACAATAAACCATTGTCTATTCCTTGATATATAGTTGATGAACTAATTGAAGTTTCCGGATCTACGCCTAAGTATTTGGTCCAGGTATAAAGATTTGTACCAGACATCCAAAGAGTAATTCCACTCAAAAAAGAGACATTAACCGGAACATTACAGATCAAACGCACCTCTTTTAATTTCAGGAATGAACCATCCTCAATCCATCGGTCTGAAAAACGAGCATTTTGCATGGGATCACCATAAGTGATTTTTGGAACATCAGTTATTTGTCCTTCAGCTTTCCATCGATTCAGCAGACTCATGCTTTGGTTGAAGAAACTATTTCCGCCTTCCAGCAACATACGATGATGGTTGTACACATCGTTACCTATCGAATAGGTGAAGTGAACATTCAAGGAAAAGAGCCACACTGAGAAACTATTCAACAAGGAACCCGTCAGAAGTGGATTTGGATCTCCAATTATCTGGCGGTCCTTTTCATCGATAATTCCGTTCCCGTCAAGATCCTCAAAATGAATATCCCCTGCCATAAAATACGAATAGGATGCATCTTCATTTTGTTTTTTCAGTCCTACTCCTTGATAAGCTGCTTTGGCCAATTCATTCGAAGCAAAAACACCATGAGTTTTATAACCGTAGAAAAGACCTGCAGGATTGTTTACAGAAGTGAGTATTTCACCTCCAAGAACAGAGGTAACGTAGTCACCATCGGGCAATGCTGTTATTTTATTTTTATAATGAGCCGTTGTTGCCTCCAGACTCCATTTCAAATCTTTTAGGTTTACCAGTTTAAGTCCTACACCCAGTGAAAAGCCTGTGTTTTGTAGTTCCCCATCATTACTCCAATAATACGAACGACCCGTTGCCCGATGTGCTTCTTTCACTGTCAACAAGTTTTTTGTTTGATGTTTATAAATATCACCTGAAAGCCGGATTCGATCATTCCACAAACCAATTTCAGCCCCTAAGCTAGATTTTGTTGTCGTTTCCCACTGCAAGGTTTCATTACCGAGATTGTCAATCTGTAAACCTGTAGCCACACCATAATAGTTGATTGGTCGCAAATAGGAATATCGGTATAAATTTCCGATAGCATCATTTCCTGTTAATCCATAGTCGGCAAATACGCGTAATAAAGAAACAAAAGGTAGCGACTTCATAAAAGGTTCGCTGGAAATGGTCCAGGCTGTTCCTACAGAAGGGAACACCCCCCAGGAACCTCCTAACATCCGGAATCCGTCTTTTGTCTCATTTCCAAAACGAGAGGAGGCATCCATTGCAAAAGTTGACCATAAATCGTATTTCTCCTGAAACAAATAATGGACATTCATGAATAGAGAAGCTGAATTCCAATCATCGTCCGCTCCTTCCAACTTTTTATATGCTAAGCTGTTCGACAGATTGGTTTTCTTGTCATCACCTGAATTATGTCCTTCACCGAACGTATATTCCAACGAATTCGAATAAATCCGCATACCGGCCGAAGCGCTTAAATTATGCTTATCTAAAAATACTTTGTCATAGGCGATACTCATTTCTCCAAAGAGTGAGAGCTGACTGAAAGACTTATTTTTTATTGTATTTTCAATATACCGATGCCGTTCATTGTAATAGCCCTGAACTCCCTTCATTGGTATAAAATAATGTTCTTTCGTGTTCTCTAATGCAGAACTAAAACGGGCATTCAGCTTTAAATAATTTAATATCTGCCAGTCACCAAAAATGCTTATTCCTAATTTATACTGTTGATTTTTTCCTTTAGCCAGATCGAGTATTGCCAAAGGATTTGAGATTCCCAGCACATCACTGTCAGCCAAATTATTAGTCAGTTTATCACCCAAAGCTGTATAGTTGTAACCGACAAGGAAAGGAGATTTTATCTGTGACAGAAAGCTTGGGGAAGTCCGCTCCTCGGTTCCGTCATCAAATAATTTTCTGGACTGCCGGGTAAAATAAATATCCGTTCCAAGTTTAATGACTTTGGAGAGATTGATATCAGAATTGATTCGTGTGTTTAACCGGCTGTAATCAGTTTCTTTAATTGGTGAGAGTGCACTTGCATATCCAAGTGAAACAGCGTACTTGGCTATATCGTCACCTCCCTTCACATTGAAATTATATCGTTGAGTATTGCCTACACGAAAAATATCATCTGACCAATTGTTTTCATTGTGGTATGTGGAATAATTTAACTTTGACGGATCAACGTTCAAGAAAGTATTTTCTGCTTGTTCGATAAAATCTTCTGAAGTTATACCCTTCATAATCTCACTTGCATATGTACGGTATTGAGAAGCATCCATAACCGGCAGAAACTTCGGTTTTAAATTAGAGCCAAACATAGCATCGAACGAGATTTTAGTTACTTCTGTCCTGCTACGGATTGTTTTAATCAAAACAACTCCGTTTGCTCCCTTGCTACCATAAATAGAAGAAGCATTTTTAATCACTTCTATAGATTCGATATCCATAGCATCAATACTTGCCAATGGATTCATATAAAATCCGGAGAAAACCGAACCATAACCGACAGAATTATCCCAAACTGTTCCATCGAGGACAACCAGTGGCTGTGTATTTGTGTTCAATGTGTTGAATCCACGAACAAACATGTTGGCTCCAACAGCTGGTGATGCAGAACGAGATATGGTACGAATATCATCTGCGAAACGAGTCTGAATCTCGTCATCAATAACCAATGCCGGAGTTAAGATAGATGCTTCCCTTTTTTCTTTTAGGGAGGAAAACACTTCGTGAAAAAGTAAAATGTTTTTCACTGTTTCTCCACGAACAGGGATCTGTCGTTCTTGATATCCATCAAAATAGACAGATAAAACAGCCGAATTATAAGGAACACCTATTTTATATTCCCCTTTTTCATTGGTTATTGCAGAAGATATACCTTTTACCTCAATTCTTACGCCGTGTAAAGGAACTCCACTCACCGCATCTTCAACAGTTCCTGTCACCTCCAAAGGAAATGACTTAGCAATCAATTTTACCTCGACCGTCTCTTGTGCCACAACTGTTGAATGCAACAAGAAAGCAAATAAGAAGCTCACAAGTGTATTGTAAATTATTTTTCTCATAACTACCTCTATTATTCATTTACAGGTTCCAAAATCAATCGGTCAATTCGCAATATCCTATTATATTTACTGGTTTCGGTATTGGACACATTAGTTTGCACCTTTAACAAAACATTTATCCGCTGAGTTTTTTCTTCGAAACGAGAATTTGTGAAGTTGGCAAATGGAAATTTAAATCCTTTAGCTACCAAAAGTTTAGTCATGCCGCGTGGATTAGTTGTATACACTTCTCCACTAATGGGATCTTTTGAAATCACAGGATCTTCATGCATCTTTCCATCTTCATGAACATAATTCAGCGTAAACCGTACCTTAGTTGTATCTGCTTTCCCTACCTCGTAAGACTCCAAGGGTACGAACGTACAATAGATATCATATTTAGCAGCCAAAGTATTTGGGATATTAAAGATAGCATAAGGTTGCATATTGGGATTAGTGCTTGTATTACTTATCTCCAAAAATTTTGCTCCCGAGACCTGGTGAAAATAATTTCCATCCTCTTTTACATTTCGGGTAACAACTGTTGCGTATCTGAAACGAGATAAACACTGATCTGCTTCTAATTCGATTCTTTTGTGCCAGGATTCCTTTGGTTTATGTAATAATTTATCTGTCATATAAGCCCAACCATTACTGGCATTGGTGTAAGTTGCGTCAGAAAATAAATAACCCGGATCATAAAACACATTCCCATTACTTGAAATAAGAGAGTCATTCGGGATATTATCTGATTTTTGCCGGAATATTAAATCCTGAGCAATCGTTTCTCGCGTATGGTTGAATTGCAAAGAATCAGCTATTTCATCCCCTATCAAATACTCGCGAGTAGTAATATAAGTTGACTGATTTATTGTTTCTTCAAGCATTTCACCAATAGTTCTAAAATAAGGATTAATTCTTGTAAAAGCGTCATTCCAAGCGGTATTGGTAGGTATTATAGCCATATAAACACTATCTTCTTTCTCAATTCTACCAAAGAGAGAGAGCCATTTGTTTCGATGAATAAACACGGAATCGTAAATACTTTGTCCTAGTTCATCTGTTCCAATAGGCGTACTTGCAACCGGATCGAAAATATATTCATCAAAAGCCGTGAGATATTTCGCTATTGAGTCCGTATTCTCCCCCTCAATCATGATTTCCCACAGACTGGGATTTAATTCAAAAAGATTATCGACTACTTGAAGCACACCATTTGAAGCTATTCGGGTTTTTGAAATAACTTTTGCATTTGCCATATATATACCATCAGCACGTCGGGTATAATTTTGATATTTGTTATTCAACATTTTTATTCGGATAGCATCTTCACCATCCAAATCTGCAGGAGAATAAACAAAACGGGCGATGTGATTCTTTACAACTTGTGTTGCCATTTCTTTATCAGATGTATAGGCTTCTAAAGCTTCATTAGTTGGCGCCCATATGGTGAAAGATTGTGATGTCATCAAGATAGAATCCATTTGTGCTTCTTTCAACATTGTGTTGAATTTTGATAAATTGGGCTCTCCCTCTACCAATTGAAGTAATGTTTTTTCATTAAATTCATTATTAGGATTGTAGTGATCATCCCAATACTTATCCTGGCATGCTAAAAACAGGAGGATGCACAGAGAGTAAGCAACAATATATCTGGTTATATTTTTTATTTGTATCATAATCATTATTTTTATTAATACCCTGACACCTGATAAAACGGGTTTTGTACCAGGTTTGGATTAAGCGACATTTCATTTTGATTAACCGGAAGGTACCATGCGTTCTTGTTAGACAATTTAGCTCGTATTAATTCTACATTTTCTTCGTAATTGAGGGCCAAAATATTCCAAGTGTCAATAGTACTTTCTTCTTTACGTACTTTTCGTAATAAATCAAACCAGCGTTTCCCTTCAAAAGCAAATTCCCTTCTTCTTTCTTCCAATATCAATTTTTTAATTGCTACCCCGGAAGAATAATTATCAAATAAATAAGAATCATTGTTGAGGGTAGCTCGTTCATAAACAAGATTTACTAGGGCTAGGGCTTCTCTATAATCCGTTTCTGAAGCTCCTTCTTTTTCAGACAAAGCCTCTGCTTTTATGAGATAGATATCGGGTAAACGGTAAAAAATCCAATTAGAAGTAGATGAAGCGGATCTGTAATACCCTTGAGGGAAAGAAGCTTCTTCCGAAAAATCAGAAAGAGAAGAAACGGCTTCATATTTATATATTCTGTATCCCCGATTGGAACTTCCAAGAAAATCTTTACCCCTAATATCCAATTGATCGACGGTCTTGTAAGAATTATATAATCCCGGAGAAGCCTTTACATGCGGACTTCTATTTTTTTGAGGATTTCCATACAGACTTGCAGTCGCATCATTTCGTTGTCCGTTTATTGAAAAATTGAGTTCAAAAATACTCTCAGTTGAATTTCCTTGTCCAAAAACATCAGAAAACATAGTTTTCCCGTCAACCAACTCAAGCATTGCAGACTTATCATCCAGAATTCTATCACAAGCATTTATACATTCGTCGTACTGCATATTCCATAAATACACATCAGCTAATAAGGCTCTTACAGCATTGCGAGTAACTCTCCCTTTTGTCAAGGCGTTTGATTCCCATTGAATTGCTGCATATTCTTCGGCTAAAATCAGATCTTTAATAATTTGTTCCAGAACAACGCTTTCATCCGATTGTTTACAATCCATATTTTGATTTTCGGAAATTGTTGCCTCTAATACCAAAGGAACACGCCCATAAACTCTAACCAAATAGAAGAAGCAGAGAGAACGAATAGTCAAAGCTTCAGCTAAATAGTTATTTAAAGCATTTTCAGAGAAATCCAAATCACGTTCTCTTACAGCAGGAGCCTTTTCAAGAATCAAGTTACAAATATTTATTACCTTGTAAAAATCACCCCAAGATGTAAGCCCATTTGCAGGCAAAATATTTACATTGAAAATATTTCTTTCATCATTGCTGGCAGAACTTTCAAGCGAAATATTGTCAGATCGAAATTCTCCCCATATTACTATCCGGTTCATTGTATTGGCTGACGACAGGAAGCGATATGCCGACATAACCATGCCTTTCACGTCTGCTTCTGATTGCCAAAAATCATCTTCAACGATATCTCCTTCCGGTTTTATACTTAGCCAATCATCACAAGAGGGAAATGAAATAGATAAAATTATTAAGAGAACAATATAAGTTAATCTATTTTTCATGTCAATTATCATTAAAATGTTGTATTAATACCAAAAGTCCAACTCTTAGCCCTTGGCGTCGATGAATTATCCGTTGATACTCCAAAATTACCATACCCTACTTCAGGATCGACCCCTGAATATTTAGTTAAGCAAAACACATTATTAATTGTTAGGTAAAGGCTGGTCTGAGATAATCCCACCGGGGTAATCCAGTGTTTAGGAAATGAATATCGAACTGTCAGATACTTCAGACGCAGAAAAGAACCATCCTCTACATAGCGATCGCTGGGCAGCCAATTATAGGCTTGATTATAAACGGCACGGGGGACTTCTGTTATATCACCTTCTTTTCTCCATCGCCAATTCGTTGTCGTAGTTTGATTGTTGTCGGTGTACATGTTTTCAGCGTTCATGCGTGCCCTGTTTACAATCTTATTCCCATAGCGAAAATTAAAAAATAAATTAGCAGAGAAACTACCAAATTTCGATGCATCTTGATTTCCATAACGCACAACGGTTCCAAAACCTCCAGTCAGTTTAGGATTTGAATTTCCAAGATAAACAATATCATATTCGTCGATAGAACCATCATTATTAATGTCTTCATAAATCACATCACCCCCTTGAAACTGATATTTGGTTGACGCATATTTATAATACACGGGTTTGGGCACGCCATTATTGTCATGCATTACATTACCATTGGCATCGCGTGCGACCGGCGCATTTTCTCTTTCTCCTGCTTTATAATTATTATAGCTGTATTGGTAAACACCTTTATAGCGAAACCCGTAGATAGATCCATATGAATTTCCTTCTTGTAACCGGGAAAGATATCTTCCATTATCTACACTTGATCCGGGGTCATTGTATTTGGCTAAAATCAACGGATCCAATTCAATAATTGTATTCTTTGACCGACCAAAAACTAAAGAAAAGTCCATCGAAAAATTACTCGTTTGTAATAATCTGTTACCAAAAAGTTCCAAATCCCAACCTTCATTATCCATCGTTCCTGCATTTTTATAGGATATTTGAGAAAATCCGGTAGTAGTAGGTATATCCATACTTCGGAATAACATATCTGTTGTACGTTTTTTATAATAATCAAACGAAGCAGCAAACATACCTTCCCACAGTTCCAAATCAGAACCCAAGTTGAGTGATTTTACTTTTTCCCAGCGCAGATTAGAAATTTTAATTGAATTAGGATAAGTTCCTGACATTTCCATGTAGCCAACATTATCAGGAGTATATCTACTATGATAAAGATAATTGGCTCCGGGTTGATTACCGGAAATTCCCCAACTGGGACGAATTGCGAATAAAGTCAACCATTCAGAAAAACTACTCATAAACATCTCGTCAGAAATTATCCACTTGGCTGAGATTCCGGGAAAGAAGCCATAACGATTATTCGGACCAAACTTCGTTGAGCCATCCATCCGCATATTGACATCTACTATATAACGCCCTAGATACACATAATGAGCTCTGGCTAATGCGCTAATAGACCTATCTTTATCAAAGTGGTTTTCAAAGTTTCTCATATACGCTTCGGAGGTTGGAGAAGAAAGATTGCTTCCGGGGTGCCCATACGATTCAATCGTTTGACCATTTGATTGACTTGTGGAACTATTGACGGCTAAATAAGCCTGAATACTATGTTTGTCCTCGAACGAAGTAATGTATGTCAATTTATTTTCTGTCATCACAGACTGTTTTTCTGTAGAAACTCCCGTCGCATAATTCACACTTGAATTATCCCATGAAAGATTAGAGACCTCTCCTGGTAAAAACTTATTGGTTTCTGAGTTTCTTACATCCAATGAAACATAGCCGGAATAACGAAAAGAAGACGAGAATGTTGGCTCGATGATGTCGTACGACAATCTCATTGTTGGTAAGATAGTCGTATTTTTCACTTTATTCTCAGCTAAATTAGCTAAAGCTACAGGGTTTAATAAGTTTTTTTGTCCGGCATCCAAATCAGAATCAGAACGAATATTGTAATAATCTTGAGTCATCATTCCATCTTGAGTGAATTTTAAAATGCTGACATTGGGCATCTTTCTATATGCGATATCCAGAATAGACTCTCTAAAAGTACCATCAGTATAATCCCGGTTTGTTGTTGACTGGGTAAACTGAAACTCCGAATCAATTCTTAACCGGTCAGAAATATAGTAATTCAAATCAGAACGAAAGGAATAGCGTTTCATATCTTGTCCGATAACTGTACCTGTTTCATCAAAGTACCCTCCAGAAACGCGAAACCGGGCTCTTTCCCCACCTCCACTTATGGTTAGATAATGATCATGAGTCCAACCTGTTTGTGTAACTGCACTTACCCAATCTGTATTTTTATTAAAGTTGTGATATTCAGGAAAAGAAGTATCGTAATTATACTCAGGAACAAGTCGGGGAGTCTCATTACCTGCCAAAGTTCTATTAAAATTAGCTTGCTTCATCAACATGGTATAATCATCACCGGAAAGCATAGTCATTCCGGCAGGTTGCGTTTTGCCCGATAACCTATATGAATATTGTACCCTTGTTCTTCCTTTTGCTCCTTTTTTTGTAGTGATCATCAAAACCCCATTAGCACCTCGAGAACCCCACATAGCTGTGGAGGCAGCATCTTTTAATACCACTATTTCCTGGATATCATCCACATTTACATTCAACAGTTCGGCATATTGATCCTCATTTGCTGTCGTAAAATCAAAATCAGAAGCCATCTCACCACTGAACGGAATATTATTTACGACTACCAATGGCTGTGAATTACCCGTAATAGACGTCACTCCACGGATACGCATCGCCGATCCAGTCCCGGGAGAACCCGAACTCACAATGTCAAGTCCGGCTATACGACCCTGTAAAGCTTCATCGACAGAAGAGACCGAAATATTCTCAAATTCTTTAGCTTCAATTTTTGATATGGCCATACTAATTTCTCGTTGTTTAACACTCAATCCCCCGTCATATACCTGAGTACGACCTGTTATAAGAACCTCTTCAAGCATTTTTTCATCCTCGACAAGTTTAATATTGATTTTTAAAGAGTTTGTAATTTTAACAGATTGAGGTTTATAGCCCATATAAGAAAACTCTATTTTATTGGCTCTGTTTTTCATGTGTAATACGTAATCACCATTCAGGTCAGTTACAGTTCCGCCAATAACTCTATTCGTGGCATCTATCTCCGTTACAGAAACGCCTATCAGAGCCTCGTTATCAACCATAGAAGTTACTCTCCCACTTACAACATTGTCAATCTGTGCAAACAAGGGACAGTATATCAATAGCAGAGTTGTGAGTACAATTGTTTTATTTATAATTTTTTTCATATTTCGATTTCAATAAGCATTAAAATTATTCACACAAAAGCACATCGTCAACTTGATGAATCACAACCCAAGAGGAAGTTTCGATTTGTGTAGCATTGATCGTTGAACTGTGATTTACAACAATGTCTCTAGCTATTAGGTTATATAGATTATTATCTTTTATTACTTTAGCAGTCCCTCCTTTGTGAGTGTACAAAGTAATATTGTCACCATCATGTGTAACTCTTATTGGAAAAAACTTATTTAATGGGTAGTTGGGGTCATAATGCTCCTTATTATTGATTGTTGCTGTTTTATACTCAGCTTTATTCAAGATCTCACCTTTAATGAAGACTGAATTATCTTGAAAGTGATAACGTAGAAAACGTCTTAATTTATCATACAATTCATATTCTATTTCCAAATCTCCTCCGGCCAATTCACTTATTTTATCCGGATCGGGAATAATTCCGGATGTAATGGCATTTTGAATTGCTTGATTGGTTGGAACATAAATAGTATAGTTAAACAGGTCAAAAAATTTAACTTTAGAATCTAGTGCACGTTTCCGATCAGTGGTAAGATTGGTAAATATATCCATATCAGCCCCTTCCGGCCAGGAAGCATTACACAGACGGAAAAACTCGCTAAATTCAGTATGATTGGCTAATGTTCTATAAACTGAAACCGTTGCACTTTCCACTATTCCGCTGAGGTAATAAGTAGAACCGTTGCTTTTATTTTCATACGTTTTTACTATCTGAAGCTCCTTATCTTGCTCAATATTTCCTCCTCCAACTACAAGGTTTCCCACGCTATTTCCCTTTACTCTCAGAGGAGCTCCTCCTTTAGTAATGTAGTATTCCTGACCATGGTTAATTGTTCCAATAATAGTTTGTTGATTTAGAATGTCCTCCAGACGATTTTTAATAATGTTCTTTTCGGTCACAATTGAATCCGAACCCGTTAGTCTTTCCCCGGTTATAGCATTATATCTTCTTGCGATTATATTACCACTTTCGTTTATAGCAAATCTCCACCGGGCTTTTTTATCGTCAGTATATCCCAGTGATACAGGATCTAAGTAATCAATCATGCTTAAATCGGGAGTAACAAAGAACTGAAATAAGTTTTGTATCGATCTTAAATAATATTTAAACTGACAATAGGAATCACCAATAGCCAAATTAAATATGCGAGTATCCTGGTCTACCTTCACCGGACCCATCACGGTTCTGTAATCTAAAGGCGGGAAAACTTTATTTACCACGTAAATCAATCCATTACGAGCAATGAATGTCTCTTTTATATCTTCGTCTTTGTTTATTGTTATGTCATAACCCGCTTCATCTTTCATTGAACTGAATCGACTTGGAAGTGAATTTATAAAAGAATAGCGTTGATGGTTTGCAATTATATCCGCAACGATAGAGGTCGGAACATTATCCCATGACCCGCCAAAAGCATTATATATTTCTTCTCCCTCTCCTCCGGGAGAAAAATAGGTTTGCATGGCCTCATTTGTTGGAACTAACATTGCACCCATATCAGTTTCCCACATTTCCTGTTGAGGTGAATTTACTGTTGCCTGGAATTTATTCCATCCCGGGTCATAGTAAAGCAACCCTTCGGATAATTTCCCTGACCCATCTGTAGTAAGTGGCATTACGGTTGAACTATTAAAATAACGGAGTGAAAAAATTGTATCTCCCGTAAGTTCTGAAAAACTATAGGGAACCGGATAAGCAAAACGATCCATTAAACTATTAAAAATGCTAACCTCTTTATTTTTCCGTATATATTGAGCCATATTATCGGGTGGAAGTAATAACTCATCCATCTCATGCAAATATCCGTTTTTACAAACAATATCACGGGCTATAATACGGGAGTTATAGAGGAATGCATCATTTTCTTCCCTTATCTCTCCGGTAATAAAGGCGAAATCTTCATCTGAAATATTCTTGCCTTTTAATATACTTGGAAAAAACTGGACTAATGTCCATTGCGTATGGTCTTGTAATAGGAAAATATCTTCCCCTGAAAATTTTGAAAAGTAAGGATTCTTGGGGAGTTCTGACCAATTTACAAGTGGGATTGTATCCGTTGGTTGCAGATACGTAGTTCTTCGAAAGGCCAAACTTCCTTTTTCATTGTACGACAAACGATCTATTAAATAGGCATTATTTAACATGCTTAATCTAAGCAGCATGTTTTTAAAAACATCGGAAAATTCTTCATAACTTTTAATTCCACTTGCGTTGTTCTGAAAAAAGCATTCGAATGCTGCATCACTGGAAAAAAAGAGCGTATTACTGCCTGTACGCTGCATGGTTTCTTTGTATCCGCAATCTTCTATTAAACGAACGTAGTAATTGCAATCTCCTCTTGATTTCAAATAATCATAAATATTTTCTCCCAGCCAATCAGGTTCATGGTTTTCCCATTCATCGAACTTGTCAGAACAAGAAAAGACAAGACAATAAAAAGGCAGAGAAAGCAAAGCTATTTTTATTAAATTCTTAATATTCATCATTTTGTCCTCATTTAATGATTACATACTTAATGTGTATCTTCATCCTCTATCAGGTCAACCGGCATGAACTCCACATAATCATAAAGACAGTCTCCATCCAACATTTGGACGAATCTCATCTCCATTGTTCCCCCTAAATGATTATGATTTCGTTTTACAATATAGCGTGTATCATTGTTTGCCTGTCGGGCTGTGAAAAGTCTATTATCAGTATTTTGATAAAAAACAGTCCCGGTGTACGAGTCGGGTGCTTTCATAAAATTCCGATTTCGAAGACTCTTATCATTTTCATACCCATAAGGATCATCAGGGTTCCCACCACTTTCTCCCATAAGAGAAACAGTATGATAATCTATTTCCCATCCAATATCTGCTGCTGTATTTGTTAAACGCATATCCAAAGGAACCCCACAAGGAACGCCATCTAAATAAATCTGTGTAATTCCTCGAGTGCCCGGACTTGAATGGTACCCAAAACGAACCTCATAGGTTCCCGGTGGAACTGGTCCGATGGTAAATGTCACATCGCTAAAACCATAGCTCATAATTTCATCTCCATGTAAGTAAGGGTGTACATTAGGAGCCATATATTTCATATACACTTTGGGACGTTTCTCTTTGAACTTCAGCTTTGCACAATAATCATCGGGAATTATCCGATGCCATTGATTATATTTATTTGCGTAAGCAATCACGTCATTATTGATCAACTCAGGCAAAAACGTTGAAAAGTCCATACGGATACGGCGATGCAATACGGTTTCAATCACATACTTATCGTAGACTAACATATTGTTGAGAGAATGTAATATCCCGTTCTGACAATCCAGATCACTTTCCATCGTCAGGATTCGTATTACTTCGTCTGAAGATGTCAAGTTTTCCATAAATACATTTCGGTCGGTATTAATGATATTGCCTTTTTGAAAATGGATCAAGGCATCACCTGCGATAGGTATGTGGTACTGTTCAATCGTGTATCTCCCATCATAACAAATTTCTTGTTTGCGCTGGCTGTCAAACCACTCGAATTCCGAAATATAACCATAAGTTAATACAAAACGGTTACTTCGTATCTTTGCCGGAAGGATATGATAAGCTACAAAACGATTCAAACTGTTTCCCTGACTTGTCTCATCCTCATCGGTATAATCCGGATATACCTCTTTGGCAAATTGGCGTAATCCGTCTAAATCAGTAATACCCTCCCGTAGTTTCATAATACTATCACTCTCGGCAAGAATTGTAAAGCCATATACTTTACTTTTAGGATAATGTTCCCTATCTGTGATTGGACTTCCATTAGGAAGTGTGAGGGGTGCTACATAACTCGGATCGTCAATCAGTAACATAATTTCCCTCAGGCCTGTAGCCTCTAATGCTGCAGAGAAAATTGAAAAACGCTTATTAGCTTTTAACATATCGGGCAACAAATCATTGTTCCCCTCTAAAACTTTATCCACCACATGTACAACACCATTACTCAGTTCCATATCGGATTGAATAATTGTTGCACTATTATTAACGATCCAAGATGCTGATTGAGGCTCAAAACTGGTATAAATATAGCGTCCAACCATATTCTGCGTATCAATAGAACCAATAATAAAATCACGAGAAAAATAATTTTTCGATTTGTTTTTTTCTCCATCAATCAGGTGATAGAAAACAAGCTCTTTAAGTTCTTTTTTGGTCAGGTTCTCTAACGAAGTATTTCGCTGAGCATAATAATTCTGCATCGCTTCATTGGTCGGAATAAAACAAGTATATTTCCCATACGATTTCAATAATTCAAAGGCCTCTACCTTTATCAACATTTCTGTGAAATCGGAGAAAATTTCAGGATTTTCTTCCAAATAAGTTGAAATAACTTTTCCCTCAAAAGTGACAAAGTTATCACCAACATCATCCGAGTCAAGGCATCCCCAAAAGAGACCTATCAGCAAGAGAACGTATAGCTTTTGTGGTATTTTATTCATTTGATCAATGTTTTATCAAAAAATTAGACAAAAGATAAAAAGAGGCATTTCAAAAAACGAGGGCATATCAAAAACTGCCTGGATGTCCCTTTATCCGTGCTGAGCCTAAGCATGATTTTAAGCAATCCTCTCAGCGACGAATAATTAATTTTTGATACACCCTCGATGTTATTCTGAGAGTTTAATTATCGAACAATAATTTTACCGATGTGTTTTTGGTTGTCAGATGATACACCAACAATGTAAAAACCTGCTTGATTCACCGGTATAGTTACCGTAGAATTAAAACTCTGTTGAGCAACGATTGACCCATTGACAGAATAAACAGTAACAGTCGATGCTTTAGCAGTATTACACTTGATCTCGATCATTCCGGATGCCGGTGAAAATATCTGAACAGCACTGTTGTCATTCAATGTATTAACACCACTTCCACTGAAAGAGAAGGTTTCTTCGGGTATTTCATCGACACTGGAATAAGTGCGTACCCAATCCAAATAAACAACATCATCCGGAGATTGTACATTGCCGAAAGAGATAAATTGAGCCGGGTATCCCTTATCTCCATACGGAGCACCTAATTTAAGTATATCCCAATAGATCACATCACCCTTCTGTCCGGCAATATTATTAGCGGTAACTACGAGATTTCCCTTATCCTGAGGAAGATAGAAAGTAAGTATATCAAGTGTCACATCAGGTGATGGAGAACCCCATTTCATGGCAAGATAACGACGGGTATAAGCATTGAAATAGACAATATAGGTAGAGTCACGGACACCTCCATCAGGATCACGCTGAACATCGGTGGAATAGACTCCATGCTCCCGGGCCATCGCTACACCTACCGGAAACGATGTTGTAAGAGGAGTGGCCCGTGCTGCATCAAGAGCATCGTAATATGTGGATGCAGCTCGCATGGCTAAACAGCTAGCTCCATCAATATCTTCCACTGCAAATGTAGTATACATTCTCCAACGCTGTTGCCCCCAACCGTCATAACGAGTTCTTTCAGCTTCCGGTAAGGTCAGGCGTTCGTTGTCTATGGTCTTGGAATCTGCATCGAATTCCCAACCGGAGAATAAAAAGTCAGGGTTCGTTGCCGACTCATTGCCACTGTTATCATAAACACCTTCAGAAACAATAAACAAATAAGAATATAATTCGTCAAGAGCGTCTGCATCCGGAAGGGCATCAATCATTTTCAATGTGTTGTCGTCTCCTACATAATAGAATTTCGACCCTACTTTCATGTCGAAACTAGGATATTCATTGTCAGCTCTGTTGGAGAATACGAAACTGGCTGTATTATTGGCAGTCTCCTGACCCGGAGCGACCAGCAACAAAGTTTTGTCGTCAGCAACTACTACCGTTCCCTCGGAAGTAATTAGCTTATAAGCTCTTTGTCCGTTTATTTCGCCAATTTCATTGAATACAAATCCGGTAGCGGCATCAGCAGCTCCAACAGTCAGCGGACGACCGGACAGACTTCCAATGGTTGTTTCTGCGCCTAAAATAATTCCATACGACTCGTCGGCAGTTTTTATCGTATTATAATAATCGTTGATGGTCAATGCTATTGTACTCAAAAACAAAGATTGGGCTTCATTCAAATCATCTATAGCATCAAGGACCTGTTGATCCCAGGCTTTGTATTCGGCCGATTCCTTATCGTCATTGGGAGGTGTTGACTGATAAATAGCAGTTGCATCATTGAAACTTGATTGAAAAGGAGTTTTCACCGACTCGTCGGCAAACTTATAGTTAGTTAAAAACTCATTGGCATGGTAAAGTCGTGTATTTAATAACAACTGATTGTCTGTACGAGGATCATTTCCATCGCCATTGTTATAAGATACGAACTCCTCAAATTCCTCCTTGCTTTTGAATGTACGTAGCCACTTGAAATAGTAAGTAGGCAGTTCATCTTTTGATTTGATTTCTTCTGATGCTGTATAACCGGTTATCTTTGTCGGATTTTCAGCATCTCCATAAACAGCCGTGGTCTTAAGAGTGTCTGCCCTGGCAAAGAAGCCAAAAGAAAAACCACTGGTTTTGAATCTATCATAGTCCAGATACTCCTCCTTTAGAAAAACTTCCGAAAAGTCTAAAAAGTAAACTACTTCTGCATAGGGATCATCTACCCGGTAGGCCCACATCGTGGTGTCTCCATTACTGAGAATCCGGGTATTAAATTTCAAAGAATCTTTCCCGTTCACATCCCTTAAATAAAGATACTGTTCAACTATCCGTTTACGACCATTATTGTCTAAACCTCCCAGCGGAATTTTTTCTTTTGCTCCCGTTACGGGATTATACCAGCGGAACTCAGGCTCCATATAGTCATGCCCACTCACTCTTTCATTGTTGTAGGGCATACTAAATTTGAATGCAACAACCGGATATTCTTTTGTAATAGTCAAATTACCTTGCCCGGCTACACTCTCTTTCAATCTTATTCCGGTTCTGAAATCAAAATATCGGGTATCTCCATCATTCTTTAGTTCCACATTATTGACCCCCATTTGCACCTTTAAATATCCATTTTCATAAGACATCGCAGATGACCAAGCGGCCAGTTTCTTTCCATTGTTATCAAGCTCCATTATATTCTCACTCTCCAGTTGCTTAGCGGTATACGCATAGTACCCGTTTATACCATGTACAGCATCTTGAGCCGAAGACTGTAACACAAGATTACTTGCAAATACGACTGCAAGAATCATTAAAAATGTAATTTTCTTCATGATTGTAAAATTTAAATAATTAAATAATAACTCTAAATAATAATTTTAAATGAACCTATGCTTGTTTCTGATTCCGTGAATAAATAAATTCTTTTTTCAGGTAATGTAACTAATGACTTTCCGTTTTATCTTGCACTTATTTAGAAATTCATTGTTTTCGTGTCAATATAGACTTTGGTATTTGCTAAAGATATGTGTATTTCATTATATTTTTGTAATTTTGTCTTTCGACAATCAAATGTATTCATAGTTGTAAACTTGCACAAATTTCATTTGAGCTAATAAATGCTAAAATTTATTGACACAAAAAAGAAATTGTTATTTAGCTGGAAATCAGCAATGTGTCACAACAAATAATAAGTGTCAAAAAATATTGATATTCAGTTTTGAAAATTATTTCTATATTTTAGTCTGAATTAAAACCGATATCTTTTACCAATGCATAATAGTAACAAATATCATAACGTTTTTTCAAAAAGAATTATTTTCATTCTTTTATTTTGCTTTTCTGGCCTAAATATTTTTAGTGATGTTCAGATTCCAACATCATTTACTACAATTTCTACTTTTGATGGACTTTCAAGTAACAGGATCAATACGATATTCAAGGATGAAAGAGGGTTTATATGGCTTGGTACCCGGTCCGGCGTCAACAGATTTGATGGAAATAGTGTAAAAAAATATGAGCAGATCGGTGATGAGGAAATTTTTTGTTTTGAGGAAACGGATGAAATATATATTTGGATAGGTTCAGAAAAAGGACTTAAAAGGTTAAACAGAAAAATTAACCAAATTGAAAACATCTCTTTGACAACCAATGACATATCTGTTAGAGATATTCATAAGATATCCGGCAATCAACTACTCATAGCTTCTAACCGTGGTTTGTTTTTTTATAATGATGGAAAGATTGAACATTTTATTTTTGAAAATGCACTTTCAAACGCAAACCAGTTAACTGAGATCGTGAGTCCGGATAATCAGAATTTTTGGATTGCTTCAAAATCAGGATTGTGTTATTTCAATCTGAAGGATAAAAAAACTGCCGTTTACAAAGTCAGCAGTTCAAATCAGGATCAAAATAATCTTTCTGCACTTGAATATGTTGATTCGATCCTGTACATAGGCACTTACAATCGCGGAATGATTGCTTTTGATTTAAAAAGCAAAACATTCAGTCCGATGAATGAGTTTAGAAATAATTATATTTTGAATGTTTCTAATCATCACAACAATTTATATGTGGGGACAAACGGCAATGGATTGATAGTTTACTCATTAAAAAGTAAAAAGTTCAGCTCTGTCGAGCATGAAGTTAGAAATCCAAACTCTATAAATTCGAATGCGATTTACTCGTTTTTGTTGGATGAAAATACTTTCTGGATTGGTACATACAAGGGCGGATTGAGTTACAACCCTAATATCAGTAATAACTTTCATGTCTTTAGAACAAATACCTTCAATTCTGCGGACTATAATGTTCGCTCTTTTTACATTACTCCCCAAAATGAGTATTTAATTGGAACCAGAAGTGGATTTATCTTTTTTTCAGAACAGAAAAACATTCTCAAGCATTTTACTCAGCATGACAAATCTTTGTTAAGTTCAGATATCATCCTTTATATTTCTCCTTTTAAGCAAAATGAGTACTTAATTGGAACTTATGGTGGCGGGTTGTATATTTTTAATTCTGAAACATTAAGTTTATCTCGTTTCCTTTTGGATGATACGTTTATCAACGGATGTGTTTTCAGATTTTTTCAGGATGAAAATGGCACTTGGTGGTTTGCAACAGACAGAGGGCTTTTTGAATATGATGAATTGACTGGGGACATAAAAAATTACAATGTTTCAAATTCCGGATTGATTGACGATAACATAATATATTTTAATAAAGATTCTAAAAATAGAATTTGGCTTGGCACTGTGGAAGGGTTGTGTGTTTTTGATAAGCATACAAAAACAATTAAAAACCCGGATTTTGCAAATCTCACTACCAACACAAAAGAAGTTGTGAACATTTTGGAAGATTCTGAAGACAATATTTGGATTGCTTCACATCAAACATTTGGAAAAATCAATAAAGAATTAACTGAATTTACACCCATAGTTTTTAATCAGGAGCATATCGAAGTATTTAGCATGCTCGAAGATGAAATGACAAATATTTGGCTTTCAACCAACCAGGGAATTGTTTATTATAATTTGGACTCACAAATCTATAAGACTTACACCATAAAGGATGGTATTTCGAGTTACAATTTTGCAAATATCGTTCAGCAAACCTCAAAAAATGATATTTGGTGGGCGAATGAAGAGGGCTTGATCCACTGTTTTATTCCAGATTTATCAAAAACAATTAAGGCTAAAACTCCGGTAATAACCGAAATAGAAATTACCAAAGAAATAGAGAATCAAAAAAGCGTCATTTCTCCCGAATTTTTGAAAACCCTTAAACTCCCAGCAGATGGCAATGACCTCAGAATTAGAATTTCTTATCTGAATTATTCGTTACCAAGATCCAATGTGTACGAATATATTTTAGAAGGTTATGATAAAAACTGGAAAAGTCAGATAGGAAACGACGTGGTGGTTTACAATCGGTTGCCTCATGGTAAATACAATTTTAGAATTCGAAACATGAACGATGATAATACGGAAAATGCAATTGAAGTTATTGTGCAATTTGATTATAAAAAACTAGTATGGATTATAATCATTAGTATTTTTTCAATACTTCTTTTAATTTCACTTTATAAAAATCGTGCTCTGGCAGCGAGAGTGTTTCGTGGAAATTTTAATGATGTAAAATACATACAATCTCACATCAAAGAAGCGGATGCTAAAAGTACAATAAAAAGACTGGAATCATATATGACTTCCGAAAAACCGTATTTAAATCCTAATATTAAACAAACTGATATTGCAGAAAAAATGAATATATCGTCAGCAAAACTCTCACAGGTCATCAGTCAGTATTTAGGAACTAATTTTTCAGATTACATAAATAAATATAGAATAGAGGAAATAGTGAATTTAATGCAGGAAAAATCTTCATCAATGTACACCCTGTCTGCTTTGGCTGAAAAATGCGGCTTTAGCTCAAGATCATCATTCTTTAGAGCAATAAAAAAACATACCGGTAAAACTCCTGCTGAATTTCTGAAAAAGACAAAATGAAATTTTAGACAAGCTTTCTAACATACCTATTATTAGAACCGTATGCGTTCAAGCTGAAAGTAATGCAGCTGTTGAGCACTTATGAAATACCGCCTACCAGCTCATTAAATTTACGCAGGGTTGTTTTAATTGTCTAAATTATATTTTTTGAATCTTGTCAAAGCTTCAATATAATAGTAATCAGCATAATTTATTGAGGCATTCACTTCTGACTTGTTAGGCCAATGTCCGGTAGAATGAAGCAAAAACGAAGGCTTACTTTCTCTGCTTTGATATTTGTCACTTGACAGTTCAATGAGCATATTGGTTGCAGCTTGTTTGTATTTGGATGCTTTTTTTTCATCATCCTCCAACTGAGATAATTCTAAAAGCGCTGATGCTGTAATAGCTGCCGAAGAAGCATCCTTAGGTTCATCGGGGATGTTCGGTGCATTGAAATCCCAAAAAGGGACATATTCATTTTCCGGCAAGTTATCCAAGTATTTATCTGCAACACCCTCTACAAAACGCAAGAATTTTTTATCCCCTGTTTCTCTATACACAACAGTGTAGCCATAAATAGCCCATGCCTGACCACGTGCCCACATCGTATTGTCAGCATATCCCTGGTGCGTTACTCCTTTAATAAATTCACCGTTTATGGTGTCATAAACTGCTACATGATAGCTGCTGTTATCAGGACGGAAATGGTTCTTCATCGTGGTTTCAGCGTGCTTTGTGGCAATATTATAAAGTTCCTTATTCCCTCCATTTTTCGATGCCCAGTAAAGCATCTCAAGATTAAGCATGTTGTCCATAATGGTATTATGAGGCCAATTTCTAGGTTTTACTTCTCGCGGCCAGGATAAAATTGTACCGACTACAGGATTAAATAATGTAGCCAATGTGTCTGCTGCATTGAGGATGATCTGTTTGTATTCTTCATTCCCGGTCAATCTGAATGCATTACCATAGCTGCAAAAGAGCTGAAAACCCAAATCGTGATCATATGCAGGTAATTTGCTCAGTGGGTAAAGAAGTTCTGTATAATGAATTGCAGAAGCTTTAATTTTTTCATCTTTCGAATTTTCATAAACATACCACAGAGTGCCTGGCCAGAAACCCGCTGTCCATTCCCCTATTACCGCAGGATAAAGATTCCAATGTTGCTGATCTTTCAGAATATTTCGCGGTATTAAGGTGGTGTCTCCTATCTCAGTTAAAGTACGTTGAGCCTGGTTATGACAGTATCCTAAATTTGAGTCGACGTCAAACTTGATTTGTACATTTTCATTGGCACAACCCGAAGCTATCAAAAAAAATAAAAAAATAATAGCTGTTATTTTAATTACCTTCATACTTTATAATTTTTTTCTAATTATATTTTTCAATTCTAAACCAATCGATATCTACCCATGAACGACTGCTGTTTTCTTGGTCATTCATGATGAATATGCCAACTTTTGCCCCAATCCATTTCCCTTTACGGGCAGTGAAGTTTGGACTAAGTTTGACATACTTCTTACCATCCAAACTGTAGCTGAAACAACAAACACCACCTTTACTTACATCCGTTTTCAGGTATATTGTAACATCAGGGATAGGTGTAGCATGATTATATTTTATGTTTTCCTTTATTTGAGTTAAATCAGTTCTTGAAATAACACCCTGAGGTGTTTTGTCCTCAGCATCTTTACAGGATGTGTATTCAAGTGCATAGCCCGATTCTGATTTAGTTAATGCTAAGTAAGTATAATCCAGCCCCATGATGATTAATCCGGTTTTATCACCCGGGTTGAGTAATACAGCCGAGAGTTTTGTTTTAACGGAAAACTCTTCAGCCGGAAATTTTTGCAGGAGTAGGTTCGGAATGTCCCAAAAGTTGATAAAATTTTCAGGATAATACTGTCCGTACATTCTTAAATAACCATTGCTGCTCGTAAACCCATAAGACTGTTTGGGATTTGCATGCCATTGCCATTGTAACCCAAGTTTTGGAGCATCAAATTCATCCGTTTCTTTTGGTGTTACAATCAGATGGTCTTTCCCTGCCACCGGCTTTTTATAAGACAGTACAGGTTCACCACAATATTTTCTAGCATTAATACCCATTACAGGCCAATCGTCTTGCCAATTAACAGGCTGCAAATGTGTTATCCGTCCGTAAGCACCCTTATCCTGAAAATGTAAAAACCACCATTCTCCATTTTGTGTTTCTACCAAACCACCTTGGTGAGGACCGTTAATATTGGTGCTTCCCTGGTCAAGAACCCGCATGGCTTCATATGGCCCGTAAATACTTTTCGACCGCAAAGCCAATTGCCAGCCTGCTGCAACACCTCCCGCCGGGGCCAGCAGGTAGTAAAATCCATTTTTCTTGTAAAATTTTCCACCTTCAATGGTGTGATTAATTCCATCGTTTCCATCAAATATCAAAACTTCTTCCCCAATCACTTTCGTACCTTCTGAATTCATCTCACAAACTGTGATGATGCTATTTAATCTTGCCCTGCTTCCGGCCCAGGCATGCGCTAAATACACTTTACCATCATCATCAAAAAGTGGAGAAGGATCAATTCTTCCTTTTCCGGGCATTACGCGTATGGGCTTATCCCATTTCCCTAAAATGTCCTTCGTCTTGACCACGTAAATACCAAAATCAGGATCTCCCCAATATATCATGTATTCTCCTTTATGATATCGTATGCATGGTGCCCAGACACCTTTCCCATGTTGAGGTTTGTCAAAAAATCCTGCAGGAACTCCATCTAAGTTTAAATCTTGCAAAGCATAATTGACAATCTCCCAATTCACCAAATCTTTTGAATGAAGAATAGGCAAACCGGGTACACAGTTGAAACTTGAGGCGGTCATGTAATAATCTTCGCCTACACGGATCACATCCGGATCTGAATAATCGGCATGCAAAACAGGATTTTTATAAGTACCATTGCCCTGGTCTGCAACCCACACTTTCGATCTGAAAGCTTGAGAAAAAGAAAAACCGGAGTTTATTAAAAGCAATATTGCAATACAAGTAATTCTCATAAATTTAATTTTAAGTTTTCAACTGCATTGAGTTTAATTCTCTTTTTGTTTATTCTGACTGATACAGGCTTTTCACAACTTATGTAGTAATTACCACTTGTATATTTGAGGATAACATTGTTGTTTTCAGCGGATTGAATTGTGCAAGTTTTAGCCCGAAGAAATTTGCCATTACCCAGGAAAAAATAAAAATCTCCATTGTTTTCGCTTATCACAGAATAAGTCCCATCGGTTGTAATGCCGTTGTAGGATACTTTTTCATCTTTAGTTGAAGAGAAGATGTAATCCGTCCTGCCAGATTTGCTTTTAACTTCCAATCCTACAAAGTCAGGAGATATTTCAGCATCATTATCAGCTACGAATGAATTGATTTCAATAATCGACCTTCCCTCGTTTTCTGTAGTTGGCTCAAAAATACTTACAAAAGGATGATTCCAGGCTTCTCCGTGCTGACGGGCAGAAATAGTGAGGAATGGTTCATTCAATACATCATAAGGTAAATTATGATTTGCACGAAATGCTTTGGTCGGAGGAGATTTGATGGCAAAAATTTCACGCCCTTTATATCCCTTCATCCAAAGATTCATATAAACATGATTGCCGTCGGGCATGCTCATTTTCCAAATTGCCTGATAATCCTGGTCTGTCCTCGCAGATTTCTTGTCCCACATGTAATCCAGTGCAAACAGATGACCACCTGCAAACCCCATTTCATCGTTTGGAGTCAAGGTCATTTCATTCCCGTTTTTGTCGAGGATTTGCAAGTCTTGACCTAAATTATGATAGAAATAGTCATGGAATTTATCTCCGCCACGTTGCTTCTTCGACCTGAAAATATCTACATAATATCCAGTTGTTTCTCCGGTTCTGACAATGCTCAACAATCTGTTTTGATCGCTTCTGCTTTCCGGTTCGAGAAAACAAACCTCAGAATAAGAAATTTCAGCATAATTTTCAGATTTTGCACCGGCCTCGGGAAAGCAGGAAAGTAAATCGAATGAGTGATTACTCAACATTTCTGGATACTTCGAGACTCCGTCAACCATTACCGTATTATGTGCCGGAAATTGAGAATAGAATTCTAAGTATGGTTTTTCAAAATAGGAAGAACCGATTCCGGACTCTGCTCCAAGCACATATCCTTTTCCATAAAGTTCCATTGAAATGCCGTTTGAATGAGCATGATTACCTTGAGAGGCAACTTGCGAGATCATCAAACCATTTTCTTTATCCATCCCATTACGTTGCACAAACCAGCTTACATTTGGAGCGTAAAATGTCTGTGTTACATAATCTTCTAATCTTCCTGTGGGAATACTTTCATCCAATTCCGGTGGCTTTGAAGTGAAAAAGGAAGTGATTTGAGCCGGAAGATTCGGATTTTGTTCCTTCTGATTTTTTGAAGCCGAACCAAAAAGCCGAAACATCCTGGTGAATTCAATTTCATCATTTCTGTTTTTGTATTTCTGTGCCAGGCGAATCAAATCAAGAATTGCTTCCGTTCTTAATTTTCCATAATATGTATCTCCAAAAGCCGTGATATCTCCGTTCGGAAATAAATATTGAGGCAAAACTCTTACAGCTTCTCTTATCACAGGCGTGTATTCCAATAAGTTTTGATTAAAAGTATTGTCGTAGTCAAGGATAAAATTGGTCAGGTCATTCGTTACTCCAATGCCATAGCCGGGACATTCATTCCAGGTACCTGTATTGAAATCGTATCCAAACTCCATGAATTTGGTCAACGACCATTGACGGGCTGAAGTTCTATTTAGTACATAATCAATATAGTATTCACGTCCTTTTCCATCTTTGTAGTTTTCGTTGTCTTCAAGCACCATGGCTACTTTTAGGATGAACCTTGACTTGTGCAGATTCCAGTTATTATGCGGGACACCGTTTTTTATTGAAATATCAATCCATTTTTTCAATGTCTCAGCATATTTTTCAATCTTTTCGGGATAATTGTCCACAATATATCCGTGCAAAAAATCAAAAGTATAAGACAGTTCGTTTAAAATCCTTTCTTGGATAACTTCAAATGTTGAAAGTCCGACCAATGTTTGGGCATGTCCGTTTGAAATGTCCTTGGGCTCAGTTCTATAATACATTCCCATCAGGTAGGTGTCAAAAACACCGAAAGCGAGCCGGGCATAACTTTCGTCATCTGTCAGCCAATAAACAAATGACGCATCCTTAGCAATCCGCATGATCTCTTCATTTACGCTTTCAATGCTGCCTCCTGAAATGTTTTGCTGTTCTGTCCATTCAAGCGGACGTCCGGCTTTGGCCGAATTATGAAAGAAAACTCCTTTTGAATCATCCATATATGGGATTATGTCTTCAATTTTTGGACGTTTGAATGAACTGCTCACTCCGCGTGTGCTTCCAAAACGAACTGTCGGGAGCGGAGCTTCTCCATCGGCGTGAGAATAGATCCCTCCGTTAATATAGACATTTGTAGCCTTGCTTTTCCAATACATCATCAGGCGCGAATAAAGCCAATCCGGTTGTGAATTGGTTTTTTCTACGTAAGGATTTATCCGGTCTAAAATTCCTTTCATTACGTTTTTTGCCCAAACTTCATTTTCTATCAGTTCTTTTATACGCTCTTTTTCCGAATTATTTGTCAGAAGCCTGGGATGCCCTTGAGGTATATCAGTGGGAAGGGGAATGTTTTGCGAAAACAAATTGACGCAAAAAAGCAGGGTAAATAATATTGTTATGGCAGTCTTCATCATCTATTTTATTAAGTTCCAATACACAACATAACGTTGTTGGTGAATTTTGTGAATAGGTTCCAGACGAATGTTTTCATCCAAAACTTTGAAAGCCAATTTTTCGTTTGCAATAGGTCTGATAAATTGATCCGGATTTTTCTTGTCTATTTTTAAGCTGGTTGTAATATTTTGGGGAACGTGGTAATCGTATGTGTAATAATCATTGTGCAAATCCGGGTTTGAAAAGGGTGCCGAACCTGTCATTCCTTCTGTTCCCATTACTCCGGCAAGGACTAAAGGTCCGTATGCAATAGCAAAGACGTCAGGATTATCATTTGATTCAGATACATGCAAATACATTGGATAGTTGATTTCTACGCAATCATCATTTTTCCATTTTCGATTAATCCGGATGTAGCTTGAAGGCTGTTGGATGATTTTATTTTTTTTGCCATTTACCTTAACTTCCACATTTCTTGCCCAATCAGGATAACGTAGATTCAAAGCAAAGTTCACAGGTTTTTCGGAACTGATTATTAATTTTACTTTTCCATTTTCCGGAAAATCGGTTTCTTGTCTTATTTTTATACCTTTCTCACCCCAGTTCAATTCGGAAGGAATAAAAAGATTGACATAAAGACTGCTGTTTGTGTAGTAATAAATTGCTTCACCGTATTTAGAGTGATTTTCAAATCCGGTCCCTACACAACACCAAAATGACCTGTCATAATTACTGTAAACCTTATGTGCACCCGGAAGTAGTGGTAAAAAATAAGAAACCATTCCCGATTCGGGATCTTGTTGTCCAAGAATATGATTGTAGAGTGCACGCTCATAAAAATCTGCATATTTTGGATTTGCATCCCAACAGAACAAGTGGCGTGTCAATTTCAACATGTTGTACGTATTGCAGAATTCTTGCGTATATCCGGTCAGGTTTTCGGAAATTTTATCTGGATGGATGAATTTCTCTTTGCTGCTGTTTCCACCGGTACAAAATGTCTGGTGGTTAATCACTTCATTCCAAAATGTTTCTGCCATTTTTCTCGATTTACTTACGTTAAACAATTCGTAATTTCGCGCTTCTCCTATCAATTTGGGTATAAAAGTATTGGCATGCTTGAAATACAAATCGAAATCATTCTCTAACAGTGGCTCGAGCACCTCATCATGATAAAAAAACCTGGCAAGTTTCAAATGATTTTCATTTCCGGTAATAGAATAGAGATTATAAAAAGATTCATTTACTCCTCCAAATTCATTTCTAATCATTAACTTTCGTTGCTCTTCACTCAATGGAGATAATTTATCAAAAGCCCATTTTGCAGTTTTTGTAACAATTTCTAATGCCTCATTATTATCGCAGTAAAGATACTGGTCAATTAGGCCGGAATAAATTTTATGCAATGTGTACCAGGGAGCCCAAACTCGTTGACCTGCAATGTTTCTGTTGATTAAATTTTCAGGATATGCACTTAGATAGCCGTTTAATCCCATTTTCAAAAATGCATTTTGCACTTCCGCTAATCCGATTATCAGACTATCTGATTTAAATTTGTATTTATCATCGCCTGTGGAAGCATATAAATAGGCTAAGGCAGATAAAATATGCCCAACAGAATGCCCCCTTAACTCACAGTCAAGCGATTCCCAACCTCCTAATTTTTTAACGGTAGAATATCCGCCCTCAAGTCCGGCATATACTCCGGAAGTAGTTCGGAAACTATGTAGTAATCGATTTACATCAAGCGACATTATCCATTCTGAATTTCGTTCCATGTTTTGATCAAATGGAGAGTCAAGCAGGCGAATGTCCTTTAAATCAAACGCATAAACCTTCACTTCACTGTTCAATGGAAGCTTTATTTTCTCCTTATGCTGTCCCGGATAGACCAATTGTGCCATGCCTGTATGTATGACAAACAAAGAAAAAAACAGCAGATTTATGATTCTATTTTTTACAATCATTTTGATTTTACAAACTTATAAAATTTGATTCCTTTTCAAAGTTTTGATTTTTTTCAAATCATTTTTAGAAGCAGGTACGAAATGTACAGCACATCCTCCACTTGGCTTCAGTTGAAAGTTCAATATAGAATTGCTGTTCACTATTACCCGTGAAACCCGAACTTTTGTCCGTGTCTCAATTGAATCATCGTCAGTGTAAATATTTGCGATATATTTTTTCTCTTTTTCTAAAAATGAGAGAGAAGTTGATATTTGCCGTGCATCATTGTTGGTAATTGTTCCAAGAAACCATTCATCACCACTTCTGCGCACTGTAGTGATAAATTCTCCCGGTTCACCTGCAAGGACCTTTGTATCATCCCAGACTGACTTTACATTGTCGAAGAATTCAATTTCCGGCTCACCTTGATAGGCCGATGGTTGGTCATACCAATACAGAAATTGTAAGGGACTGTATGTCACAACCGCCAAAGCCAATTGGTGCGCATGGGTAGTTTTTATTCTGTTACTGTAATAGCAGATTGTATAGTCACCCGCTCCTACAAGATAGCGTGTGAACGGCAGGATGGTATTATGTGTTGCATCCGGCATTTCCTCGTTGCCGCGAATACCTTCCTGCGTCAGTAAATTTGGATAAGTACGACTGAATCCGGTAGGACGGTATTCATCGTGAATATCGACCATCATTTGGTATTCAGCACATTTTTTTACAGCATTGTGCAGCCAGGTACTCCAATGTTGATTCCCCACATGTACAAAACCGAATTTTATCCCTTTTATTCCCCATTTTTTGTACAATGGTAATATTTCATCCAACTGCTGAACAAGTGCACGTTGATTTACATAGACGAACAAACCAATTCCTTTTGATCCTGCGTAAGCTGTAAGTGCAGGAATATCAAAATCCCGGTTTTCAGCAACGGTTGTTGCATCAGATGACATTTGCACTTCCGGTCCATACCAGCCGGAATCAATGTGAATATATTGCAGTCCTCTCTCCGAAGCAAAATCAACACATTTAAAAGCATCTTCCTGCGTCAATTTTATCACACGAATAACTTTGCCGGGCTTTATCCAGGAGGTGTCTTTGATTTGGTTTTCTGTGTTTAGATTAAGCACAATGTCGTTGTTTTCTATTAGCTCAGCCGGTTTTTCGGAAGCCATGATTACCCTCCAGGGCGTGGCGTAAGGTGTGATAATATCGACAGGACTATATAGTGAAGCTCTCAATGAATTTATTCCATCAAGTTTATATTTCATTCGGGCATAATCTATCATTTGAGCCTCTAATAATGCAACGGATAATCCATTTTTGAGTTTTAATGTCAGTGGCCGTTCGCTTTCATCTTCCCAATTCTCTAATGGTAAGAGAGAATAAGGTCCTTGTGCCCATTTTTCGTGGAAAGCTACAGAACCTTCGGGTATCACAAACTGTGTTTGTTCGCCAATTATGTGAAGGAAAAGTCCGTTTAACGCCTCCGGAAAAAAATAACGAAATGCCACTCCTTCATTATACGCCCGAATGACAATGTTCATAAAGTAAAACTGTCGCTTGTCGTAACCATCATCCTGTTCATTTTGAAATTTTCCCTTTTGAAACTTCAAAATCAACTCGTTGTAATGGTTTTTTACAATGTTCCGTTCTCCATAAACCGGCTTCCATGAATCGTTGTATGTTTGAGATTCAGAGCCGATTAAAAAAAGGTTTTCTCCCCATATTTCACCGGTGTCATTTGGAACAGCTAAAGCAGATTCAAACAATTGATTGTTAATTAAAACCCCTAATTCTGATTCTTCAATTACAGTTTTCCCCTTGTAAGTAAGCGAATAATACATTTGTCGCTTGTCTTTCCCAAACTCTTTTTGATAGAAGGTGTATTCATAGTTGTTATCAGGAGAATTTAAGTGAAATAGGGATTCCTCAATTATATTAGCCGGTAAGCCCGGCAGAGCAAAGCTTAACATGAATGTAAGTAAAAATGTCTTTTTCATTTGCAACAGTTTTAACTATTTGACTAAGAAATATAGTGTTAGATATGTTTTAATATTGTGTTTGTGTAATGTAAAAATATCTTTCTACAGGTTTTGCTGTCTGTACTTTTCCAATAATTCCGTATTGCCAGGCAACTACCGTTACCTTAACAGGGTATTTGGCTTTTGGAGGTATTTTTTGGATAGTTAGTATATCTCCGTCAATTACAGCCGGACCTTCTTTTACATAGTAGCTGACAGGCAAATTGCTATCCGATGCGGCATTCAACTTTATAGATTTACTTCTGAAATCAACATCAGGCAAACTACCAAAGCTGATGCTTTGCATAACACCGTCCATATTGGGATATGGGAATTTTACGCTTATTTCCTGAACGGCACTTTTGTAGTTTTTATCTCCGGGATTATGTGCTACAAGCGTAATTTCACTGGTTCTTTTTTTATTTTCAAATCCCATCCTGTAAAACTGAATTTGAAAAGTCGAGTCGTTTATTTTTTTGACAGGACCGTTTATTCTGTTTACTTTCGTTTTTATCGGAGCATGTTCATTTGAAATATTCAGATGTAAAGAATCAGTAAATGCTGTTCCTAAATAAAATGTAATCCCGTCTTTTCCCGGCTTAAAAGGCAAATTGTACTGTACGTGTGCTTTTTTTTGAAATGGCAGCAACATTCCATTATAAGTGAAACTAATATACTGCATTTTTTTGTTTTTTTGCTCAGCATAATATTGCTCCGTAGCTTCAGCAATTTCTCCGTCAAAATACCAAAATGCGTCGTGAGGATCTCCTTTGTATTTTGCAAATGGTGCTGCTTTGCTTCGTTTTTTATTATTAGACCAACGTTCAGCCAGCCATCCTTTTTTACAGTCAATTTTATTCAATGTTCCGTCATCATTTAACCTATACTGAACAGATTTCTTAATAAAAAGCGAAATGTATTCAACTACTTGGTCTGATACATCAAAATGACCATTTCCGGCATCACAGAGAAAAGAAATACAGCTTTCCGGATACATCATTCGAAAAGCTAAAGCCGGATTTACTCTTGCTTCCCACCATTCAAATTCACCTTCTATCATTAACCCCGGGATACCATCGATATTGCGGGTTCTTCCCCATTCGAGGTTTGAACCGCCGTAGCCGGTGAGATTTGTACGCGGAGCATCGCCTTTATATGAAATTACCGCAAGTGTTTTTTCTGGATTCCAAGCCGAAAAGTTCCATGGAAAAGTAGCCATTGCTGAATGACCGAGCGGGACTATCGGAACTTTTGATAATTCACGATAACCACTTTTCTCAGCCAAATCGACGATAAGTTTATCAAAAACATCTTGACAGCCCGTTGTTACATCCCACGGAAAATTGATTATAGGAGTAACCCAGATGATTGCAAAGTCCAATTCAGACATTGCTTTACGAAAAGCAGGGTGTTCAAAAATTGTTTCTTCGCACATATTATGCTGTCCGAACACAACTCCTTTTACCTCATCGCAATTTTCAGGAATCCAAAGAAATGCTTCAGAGTTATTGTTAGTCTCATTAGATAAATAAGAGGTTTTAACCGACCATTGCCAGACAGAAGCACTGATATTGATAGCAAAGAAAATGAGGGGCAAAAATGCCAGTGTAAACTTTTTCAAAATCATTTGATTGTAATGTTTTTGGTGAATTTTCCTATTTTCAAACCTATGTCCTCAGCTGTTTTTGCTCTTCTCCCATTGATAATAATATTTTCAAATTTCACATTGTCAATGTTCTTATCACTGCTGTACCCCTCAATAATTGAAGGATTGGGTTCGTTTCCGTTGTAAGAAATATTTTTGAAGCTGATATTTTTTATTCCTCTGCCGGGACCGGAAGAGTATTTCTCGTTGTAAAGCACCCTTAAATTAAAGAGTTGTCCTTCCTGAATATTTTCTATTCGTACATTTTCGAAGGATAAATTTTGAACTAAATTATGATCGCTTACGCTTAATGCCATACAGCCCTGATAATTTCTGTCATCTTCATCTTGCTCAAGGATATCGATATTTGAGAAATGAATATTTTCTACGGTATTTCCTTCAAATGATGTGTCGCCATGTAGGCCTATGTTTATCGGATGTGCAATGTCGGCCCAAAGTATCGCATTGGTGATGTTGTAATTTCGGGCGTCACCAAAATAATCCCATCTGTGTGTGTAAATTGCAATGCAGTCATCTGAATTCCGCATGAAAATATCGTTGATCGTTACTTCCGAACAACTCATCAAGTCTATACCATCACTCCAACCTTTTGTGCTAAACGACTTCATGTTATTTATTTTAATATTACTTGACTGACCGCCGTAAACAGTGTAATGAGTGGGATTTATCACTGTTATCCCGTCAATTTCGATATTGTTTGAAAAAGTAATTTCGAATCCTCTGTGTGGATTTAAAATAATTCCCCGACCAATGAATCTGACATTCTCGACTTCATTGCAAACAAATTTTCCCTGTACAACTGCTCCGGGAGCTAAATATACCGTTTGATTTGAAGCAATATTGAAAATATCGTCGGATCCTTCTTCCGGCTTATGCACTCCGGCATCAAAATAAACCACATTAGGGTCATCAATATTTGGAATTTCTTTTTCTAATGCATTTGCGAAGATATGAAGATTATTCAATCGGTCACCATTTACTTCAAGCGATAGTTTTGAAGGCTTATCAAGCGTAAAATAGATGATGTTGTCTTTTACTTTATATTTTATTTTTTTGCTTAATGGTCTAATCCAAACATCATTTACAACCCCATTATTCTTTTTTACTTTCACTTCAACTTTCCCTTCAAAATCAAATTGAACCATGCTGGCTTCAGACTTTGTGTCCATATCCACCGGGACCTTATATTCATAAAGATCCTGCCATTCTTTCTCGCCGGATAATTTCACCTGTACTGTGAAATCATCTTTGTGTAGTGAATATAAAACTTGTTGAGGAATGGGATATGTTACCAGTTTTTGAGCTTGAATGTTTTGAGAAACAAAAATAAATAGCAACAAAGAACTGAGCGTGATAATAATGAGCTTGTATTTCATTTAAGCTTTAGTTTAGAATAAAACGGCTTGTATGTTAGAAAAATCAGTAGCCGAGAAAAATGAGGCTGTCTCAAAACAAATACTCAACTGAAATAAATAAGGTGTCTTAGAAGTGTCCCAAATGCAAGGCACTTCTAAGACCACCTCCTAATGATTTTTATTTTACAACAACTTTTTGTCTGTCAATAATATATATGCCTTTATTCAGGAAATTTATAACATTTGTCCCTTCGCTGATTTGTAAATCTTTCCTCACAATACGCCCGTCAACAGCAAAGATATCAACTGTTTTGGCTTCACTGGAATATATTGTAAGCACAGAGTTGTTAGAACTAAAATGAAAATTGTTCGTCAGTAATTTATGTCCTTCCGCTGTGCCGGTGATCGTATCGTCGTCTGTATCCTTGTAAGTCTCAATTTCCTCCACACTCGCAAAAGTGGCAATCCAATCTACTGTATATGAGCCGGGGGCTGTAATATCTGCAATGATAAATTTAACGAAAGCAATAACAACTGTAGTACCTGTGAAATTCACATTTGCTGATAAATCAAGATAATAAATTTTTCCATCGGCTGTTGTAATATTTCCTGATAAACCATTGGTTTGATATTGGCCACCTGAGTTAAGCCACACGTTTGCAGAGTTTTTCATTTCAAATTTTAAAGTTCCGGGGAGAGGGCGGTCTCCAATAAATTTAATGGCAATATATTTATCTTTTGTGGTGTTAAATAACAGATTAGGTGCGGTACCCCAAGTGTTGGTACCATCTGCAGAATTGTACATTAAGTCAGCCCTGTATTTGGTTCCTGAAGCATCTTGAAACACTAAATCTCCTGTCAAACCACCACTATTAACACTCCATGTACTTGTTATATTATTGTGTTTTCCTGTTCTCCAGTTTTCGTCATCTCCATTTGTAGAAAATGTAAATTCAATATTTCCCGGGAAAACTTTGGACTTAACTTTTGGTTCATCTTCATCAGATTCTCCGTCATCGGCTATATCTTTATGTACATTCAAATCGTCTAAACTTGAAAATGTTCCAACCCAATCTACTTTATATTCATAAGGTTCCACGGCAGCATCTGCAATGATGAATTTAAGTATCTGCATTTCTTTACCTCCGGCTGTTTGTGAAACGTAATTTCCATCAGTTGTCAACTGGTAATAATAGATATAATTTCCATTTGAGGTTGTAACTGATGCAGGATTCCCCCCTGTCCATGTATTGTAATATCCGTCAGTACGTGATCCGGAACCACCGGTTTGATCCGTTCGCCTCATTTCGAACTTTAATACTCCGTTCGGACGTTGACCTATGAACTTAATTGCAATGTACTTGTCGTTATCGGAATCAAGGATAATGCCGTTGCCCTCTACATTATTTGAGAACAGAAGATCACCCCGGTATTTCGAATTGCTCTGCACTGCCATTGTACAGTTAAAGTAGCCGTCAGCAATTACTCCTGAGGCTCCCGAAGTTGCCACTGTCCAATCCGGATTACTGGCGGTAAAAGATTCTAACACTCTGATTTGAGCGAAAACACTTACACTTGAAGCGCTGAGTATGAGCGCCAAGATCATAATTTTTGTAGTTTTTTTCATAATTGTAAAATTTGAATAATTAATAATAATGATAACTCTAAATAATGATTTTAAATGAATTTATGCCGGTTTTTGATTCAGCAGTGAATAAATAAATTCCTTTTTCAGGTAATGTAATTGATGATTTTCCGTTTTTTTTAATTAAAATCAATTGTCCACTCGTTGTATGTACAGATAGGACCATGTCTTCAGGTAAATCTTTAAAAAAAACCGTGTTGTCTCTTACTATAAAATCAACGGTATACAAGTCATTAGGAAAAGTGGGCACTGAGGATGTGTAATTATCTGTAATTTTTATATTTTTCAACATGGTCAAATCACTTTCACCTGTTGTATAAACACGAAATACACTTACTCCTTTGGGGAGATTTGCTATTCCTAAAACAGTATCTTCAAACCCTGTGGTAACATTCAATTCCTTTTCGATTTCAACACCGTTTTCAAAGACAATTTTCAATTTTGCTCCTGTATCTGAGGTGTTGTGCCGAATCACAATGTTATAATCACCTTGTGTAACGATCTCTACGGTATAACTCAACCACTCGCCATTTGCCATATTGGAAAGTACATAACCATCGTCACCTTGTATAATATCGACATCATCTTTTCGGTAAAAATTTCCGGAGTTGCCTGTTGTTGTATCAAAATAAGTACGATTTTCCCCATCTCCCGTAAAAAAATCATAATCAACAGCATCAATCAAACATGGAGTTTTCGGTAATGCAAATGATTTTACCCCACTTTTAAAACTTACAGGATCTCCGGCCATCCATTCAGTTCTATGACAAGTCAAGCCACCCCAGCCTAAATGATCGAGCGACCAGCCCGACTTTTCATTTCCGCTTTCGTTGTTTGTAATATCCATGGCTCGTTTTGTCCATTTTACAGCTTCATCATCAAGACCTAAACGAATTTTATAATGAGCATATGCCAATTCATAAATTGGACGTTTTGCTCCCTTAAAATTTCCGCGGCTGACATCTGTAAAATTTTTTTCGTAGTGTGGATTTGGTTTCTTTGAGAACCAACGGCCGCTTCTGTCAAAACGTTTGATAAATAATCCATTTTCAAAGGTTGCTTCGTCCGCGACTTCTGTATAGCCTGAGGGTTCCCAGGGTTCAGACTGGTCAGGAAAAGAGTATTTGAATGATACGTTGTAACGAAGTGCCCACTCATATCCTTTCAAAATTCGATTGTTGAACATTCCATAAATGTCATCACCCTGATTCCACGCTATTTCAGCTATCGATGCAATCATACCGACCCCGAGCACCGCATGATCCTGGTCACGCGAACTCTCTTGTCCCTGACCATTTTCCCATATATAATGATTAACGACTCCGTTATACCCGTAATCAGGAGTATGATTATTTTGACCTAAACGCCTGTATTCATCGTAATAGTCATTTGTATTGATGCAGTCTGGTGAAGTTATCGGTGGTCCCGGTTCGTAATTTAAATCATCATTCCTGCTTTTTTGGTTTGTAACGTAGCGGAACGCCCTATCGTACATAATTTCATTGTCCGTGAAAACACCTATTGCCGTTACCAATCTCCAACCGAACAAGTCCTGATTCCCATGCCGTCCGGAATCTCCCATGTAAGCATTCCAATAAAAAGTATATGTGCCGTCAGGAACCGTAGTATTTGAATAACCCGGATGAACCAGCATATTTTTGAATTTTTGAATATCAGCAGGTTGCCATCCATCATAAGTGTGTGCGATGATTTCGGCAGCTTCAATCAAAATCCAACCCATACGTCCCGAGTCTAAAGATTTGGTAGCAATGGTTTCAAAATGACTTAGATTTTGCCATGCATTAAAAATCTCAACAGCTTTTTGTGCATGTCTTTCATCTCCCGTTACAGCCCACATCAACGCATTCAGATACGATGCCCGCACATCGGAACTCATTGCAGAATAATTTTCACCACCTTGCACTACTTTCGTAATTGAACTATTTCCACGCACAGAATAGGTGTACTTAGCTCCCGATTCTTTTGATAAGCTTAAAAAAGAATTATACCAAGGGTTGATTTTAGCAGCTACCATTGCCCGCATTCTTTCCAGATCAGATTGCTTGTGTGAAAGCCCGGGATGTACGAAAGTGCGCTCCGGGAAAAGAGCAGTTGCAACAAAAAGAAAGAATACAGATGCAAAAAATCTTATGGTAATAAATGTTTTCATGATATCGTTAACTAGCTTTAAATCGACAATTTAGATCCTAAATCAAGCTTTTGTCATTTCTCACTCATCATCATAGTTCCTCAGCCAAATCAATCATGTCCGCCACTTAAACTACTGCAATCTCCGAAACCACCGTCACTGAAATTTCCTGAGATTTGTATTGATTAAAAAGTCCAAATCCTACATTTGATTTTAAAGACTCATTTATTTTCATTTGAGATATAGACTTTGGTATTTGGTACTTGATATTTGTTAAGATAAAATGTATCGTTTCATTATTTTTTGCAATTTTGTCTTTCGACAACCAAATATATTTATAGTTGTAAGCTTGCACAAATTTCGTTTGAGCTAATAAATGCTAAAATTTATTGACACAAAAATAAAATTGTTATTTATCTGGAAATCAAAGGTGTATTTCAAAAAATATTAAGTGTCAAAAAATATTGATATTCAGTTTTCGAAATTATTTCTATGTTTTTAATCTGAATTGAAACCGATATCTTTTACCAATGCATAATAGTAACAAATCTCACATCAAAGAATCAGAAGCTAGAGCATAACAAAGCGATTGGAATCATATATGGCTTCTGAAAAACCGTATTCAAATCCTGATATTAAACAAACTGATGTTACAGAGAAAATGAATATACCATCAGTAAAACTCTCCCAGGTTATCAATCAGTATTTAAGAACTAATTTTTCAGATTACATAAATAAATATAGGATAGAGGAAATTGTGAATTTAATGCAGGAAAAATCTTCATCAATGTACACCCCGTCTGCTTTGGCTGAAAAATGCGGCTTTAGCTCGAGAGCATCCTTCTTTAGGGCAATAAAAAACATACCGGTAAAACTTCCCGCTGAATTTCTGAGAAAAACAAAATAAAATTTCAATTAGCGATAACAAGGCAGTTATGCTAGAGCAAAACATCTGTATAACAATAAGTTACCAAACTTCACGTTATGATAAGCCCGTTTTGCTTTTTGCTGAAAAACAATTACCTTTGCTTACGTATTTCCGCAACAATAAAGACCATAGCAAAACAATGCAAGTATCTTCGTGGTGTTTAGACGTGAATACACCAAAATAACAAGAAGTAATAAATTGATTAAGTAAATATTTTCGAACCCCAGCGGGGTCACTTTATGAGACCTGACGAGCAAGTGCAATTAGAAAAAATTATTGCTGAGCGCACCAGTGAACTACAAAAAACACATGAAGAAACGCTCAAGCTGCTGCATTTTCTCCAAGTAGAAAACGAAAAAAGAAAACAAAGTGAAATTGCACTGAAAAAAGCTGTGTCTGATTTGCGTGAAAGCGAGCAAAAATTTAAAACCATACTCAATTTCTCCCCCAGCGGCATTTTGTTGATTGATTTGAAAGGTAAGATCAGAGAAATTTCTGAGATTGGCATTGAACTCCTTGCAGCAAACTCAAAACAAGAAATCATAGGGAAGCATTTTTTTCGCTTTTTCTCAAAAAACTCAAAACAAACCATTAAAAACATCACCAGCCTGACAATTTCAGAGGGAGTCTCACAAGAAAACGAACTTAACATCATAAAGCTTGATGGTAAACAGATGTTAGGAAGTGTCAGCGCAGCTTTGATACAAGACTCCGAAGGTAAACCCTCATCCTACGTGGTTGTCTTCAATGACATTTCACAGCGTAAAAAACAACAGCTCAATCAAATCCATGCTGATCGTATGGCGAATCTCGGACAAATGGCCTCCGGAATGTCACATGAAATCAATCAGCCACTGAATATCGTTTCAATGATCATGGACAAAATGCTTTACGATGCCAATAAAGGAACCACCGTCGATATCGCATATATCAATGAACGAGCCGACAAAATTTTTGAAAATCTCACACGAATCCGTAATATCATTGACCACATCAGGGTTTTCTCCCGCAATCAATTTGATTATATTCCCACGACATTCGACATCAATAAAGGCATCGAAAATGCAATCACAATGTTTCGAGAACAGTTCAAACACATGGGTATTACAATGCATGTTTCATTATCCGGACAACTCCCCAACCTATATGGAAACATTTATCAATTCGAACAGGTAATCATGAATTTGTTAGGCAATGCCAAAGATGCCGTTTTAGATAGGAAGGCATTGGAGGGAGAGGATTTTATTCCAAAAATCGACATCAAAACATACAAGAACAGAAACAAGCTGTTTGTTGAGATCATCGATAATGGAGTTGGAATAGAGGAGGACAAAATCAATGAAATAATGATCCCCTTTTTCTCCACCAAGGAAGAGGGAAAAGGAACGGGGCTTGGCTTGTCCATCTCCTATCAAATCGTAAAAGACATGGGTGGAGAAATTCGTGTAGAAAGCAACACAATGTCCTATACCAAATTCAGCTTAATATTTATTGTAAATGACAATGGGAAAAACGGATAAAATCAAAATTCTGATATTAGATGATGAACAGCAGTTTACGAAAGAACTAAGTGGTTTTTTCGAAGGCGACTATATTACTTACGAGGCCAATAATGTTGGGGATGGCAGGCGCATCTTGAAAGAAAAAGAGATTGATTTGTTGATTTTAGACGTTAGATTACCCGGTATCAGTGGTCTGGATATTTTAAAAGAAGTCAAAGAACAACTTCCCAATATTGAAGTTATCGTAATCTCAGCCCATGGCGATATGGATACTGTTATCAAAGCATTACGTTTAGGAGCTTTTGATTACCTGCGGAAACCATTCAGATTTATCGATTTGCAAATTGCCATCGAACGCTCCCAAAAATTCCTTGAGATGCGAAGGAAACTCAAACAAATGGAGGAGAAAAATTCGCTTATATCTAAGGCTTTGGAAGAAAAAATCGACCGCCATTTTATAGGTGTCAGCAAAGAAATACTGCATGTTTACGAACAGGCCAAAACCATTGCAAAATATCGGGATGCCAATGTATTAATTACAGGTGAGAGCGGAACCGGAAAAGAAAATATTGCCCGGATCATCCATTATTCAAGCACAAGAAAAGAACATGGATTTTGTGCAGTTAACAGCAGCGCTATTACCGAAACTTTACTTGAAAGCGAATTTTTCGGTCATAAAAAAGGATCATTTACGGGAGCTATCAGTGATAAAATAGGATTTTTTGAAGCATGCGATGGCGGTACTTTATTTTTAGATGAAATTGCCGACATGCCCATCAACTTACAAGCAAAAATTTTGAGGGCAACAGAAGAAAAAGTAATTACCCGTGTCGGTGACACCACTCCCATTAAAACAGACTTCAGGATTATCTCCGCTACCAATCACGACATTGACGAAATGATTGAAGAAAAAAAATTCAGACTGGACTTATTACACAGACTGAATACCCTTCACATCCATATTCCTCCCCTGCGTGAACGTAAGGCTGATATCAAACCACTGCTGGAATTCTATGTCAATCTCTTCTCGACAAACTTTAATAAACCGAAGATCACGATTTCTGATGAAGTAATTGAAGCCCTGGAAGATTATGAGTTTCCCGGAAACGTCAGAGAAATTAAAAATATGGCTGAAAGAGCTGTCATTTTATGCCAGGGCAATCGATTAAAAACAAGCGACTTCCCCATCAAACAAACTAAAATAAAAAAGGTGAACACTAAAGCTGCTACCCAAGATTTAAAATCGAATGAGATAAAAATGATCTTAGAAGCCCTGCGTGCTCACGATTATAACCAAACAGCCGCGGCAGAAGCTATCGGAATATCCCGCGACGCACTGATAAGAAGGATGAAAAAATATAATATTGCCACTCACAGGCAAAAAAAATCTTAAATAAAACTGTGCGAAATCGCACATTTTTTGCTTTTTCGCACGATTCAGCGCACAAAAATCACATAAAACATAAAACCTTGGGGTGTATTCGACCTGAATACACCCCTCTTTATTTGCCTAATTATGAATTAATTATAAAAATCAAACCCACAAACCTTCCACATTTCTTCCTCCCGTGGCACGTGCTATGCAGATGGGACGACCCCAAATCGGAAACAACATTTAATCACAACAATCAATATTAATAGTCATGAGTCTCAAATCAAGAATTCTCGAATATATCAATCAGCACAAGGAAGGTGTGAAAATTTCGGATATGGAAAAGCCACTGGGGGAGCATAGGATGAAAATTGGATTTCTTACAAAAATTTTACTTGATGAGGGAAAAATTGAAAAAAGAAACAGCCAGTATTATCCGGTATCAGCCTCTGAACAAGATAAATCGGTCTTCATTCGCAGAGATTATTTTTGAAGCGCTACTGCATTGATTATTAAAAACATGAGATATATTTTAAACATCCTGTTATTTATGTGTTTTGTACCAACAATATTGTCACAAACCAAATACACCATCAATGGTGTGGTAACGGATATGACTAACGGAGAAACTTTACCGGGTGCCACCGTCACCGTTGAAGAATTGCCCGGAGTTGGTACAGCAAGCAATGCTTATGGATACTTTGCACTCACCCTGCCCAAAGGAAATTACACTTTGAAAATTCAGTACATAGGATACGAAACCATCAACTTTTTGGTGAACCTTGATCAAAACCTGTATCAGAGTTTCAAAATGGAAAGTATGGCTACATCCCTACAAGAAATTAAGGTTACCCCCTATCGCCTGGATGATAGAATTCACACCAACGATATCAGCGTGGAGAGAATTCAAATCAGTGAAATTAAGAATATACCGGTCTTTCTTGGAGAACGGGACGTACTGAAAACTATCACTTTAAAACCGGGTATAACCTCAGTAAGAGATGGTGAGAGTGGCCTACACGTCAGAGGTGGTAATAATTCTCAAAACCTCGTGCTGTTGGATGGAACAACGGTATATTACCCCTACCATTTATTAGGATTTTTCTCAACCTTTAACAGTGAGGCCATTAAAGATGTTACCGTTTACAAAGGCACTGCACCGACTTCATACGGTGGCAGAATTTCATCTGTGATGGATATCAGAATGAAAGATGGAAACAATCAATCTTTTGAAGTTAACGGCGGTATCGGCCTGATTGCATCCAACCTCTCTGTTGAAGGTCCGATTGTAAAAGAAAAAGGCTCATTCCTTGTTGCCGGCAGAAGAACTTACATCGACATGTTGTTGCAGTTGACCGGAGACCCTGAGCTTAGCAGCAGAACGCTGAATTTCTACGACTTAAACGCAAAGGTCAATTTTTCAATCAATCGTAAAAACCGCATTTTCCTATCCGCCTATACGGGTCGTGATGCCCTTAGAATGCCCAACCACCTAGGTATTTCATGGGGTAATCAAACTGCATCCTTCAAGTGGAATCACATCTGGCATGATAAAATATTCAGCAACACTTCAATTCATTACAGCGATTTTGATTATACGGTTGACTTTGAGTTTGAACCATCCGTCTTCAGTCTGTATTCGTCATTGAAAGATTATTGTTTCAAACACGAATTTCAATTCTTCCTTGGAAAAAACAACCGACTCTCTGTAGGTCTCGACCTGAAATCATATAACATTACACCAGGCCAGTTAAAAGCCGGAGAAGATGCCATAGTACACCCGGTTAAAATCAAGGATAAAACTGCCAAAGAACGATCTTTTTATTTGAGTAATGAAATTAAGACTCCAACAAACTGGATTGTTAATTTTGGTATTAGATTAAATTTCTTCTCCTTGTATGGAATAGGTACATATTATATTTATACTGATGGTTTAGTTACCGATTCTTTAAGGTTCTACGCCAAGTCACCCGTTAAAACCTATTTTAGTCCCGAAAGAAGGATCAATATCACTCGCATCATAGATAATAAACAATCAGTAAAAGTGGCTTATTCTAACCATTCGCAGAATATTCACAAAATTTTACCTTCCGATGCCTCTTTACCGATTGATATTTGGTTGATGTCAAGTACCAACGTGAAGCCGGAGATCAGCGATCAATTCACTGCAGGTTATTTTAGAAATTTCCGCCAAGACATGTATCAGTTTTCAGCTGAGACCTATTTCAAGTGGATGCACGATGCCATCGATTTGAGGACAGGCGCCAACATCAAAGCCAATGAACATATTGAAGGTCAACTACTTTTCGGTCACGGAAGATCGTACGGATTGGAACTGCTGTTGAAAAAAGCCACAGGGAAATTGCACGGGTGGCTTGGATATAATCTGTCCAGGACTGAATTGAGTATCATTGGTATCAATAACGGAGCCTGGTATCCGGCAAGGCAGGATATGACGAATGATATCTCTATTGTCGGCATGTACGATTTTTCGGACAAATGGACTTTGTCGGCAACCTGGGTGTATCAAACCGGAAATGCCGTTACATTCCCGAGCGGAAAATATGAAATTAATGGTGAGGTGCGCTATAATTACGATACAAGAAATGCGAACCGCATGCCGGACTACCATAGGTTGGATGTGGGATTAACCTGGAATTTGAACACGAAAGGACGATACAAAAGCAGTTTGAATTTGTCTGTTTATAATGCCTATGCACGCAAAAATGCATTTTCAATTGATTTCAAACAAGACCCGGCCAATCCGGATAAAACAATAGCGGTCATGACCTACTTGTTCACGGCCATACCTTCGATAACTTACAATTTTCACTTTTAAAATTCACAGTTATGAAAACAATACGCGCCATCCAAAAAATATTCCTGCCGATGTTGATATTGGCATACACGATGACTTCATGTACGGAGACCATTGAATTTGAATTCAACCCGGTAAAACCTGAAATCGTTGTTGAAGGCTATGTTCCGGCGCTGGCATACGCAGAAGTGACTTTATCAAAAACAGTTGAAATAAACAGCAACAATCCTCAGAACAATCGGATAAGCAATGCTTTGGTGACCTTAGAAGACAACCTGGGCAATTCTGAAATCCTTGTGGAAGTTTCTCCGGGACACTACCACTCCAACTCAATCCATGGAATGCCGGGCTCAACTTACAAATTGACAATTCAAACTAAGGAATCCCAAACCGTTATCAACTCAATGGACGTTATGCCTGAACCCGTACATATCAATAAGGTGAGAGCCAGAAGATCGATATTGCCGGAAATAGAAGGTGTCAAAATGCCTGAATGGGAAGTCATAGTTGAATACACAGACCCGGCTATAACAACCAATTTTTACCGGTTTGTAGAATATGTGAACGGAAAAGTCATTGCATCATATGTTGAAGACGACAAATTAAACAATGGCAAAGACAACAAAAGTTTCTTAACCAATTTTGACAGGCAACTTTCCCCGGGTGACACGTTAACTATTGAAATGCAATCGATTTCAGAAGCTGTATATAATTACTTCTACTCTTTCAGCTACCTGGGTCAACTTGCACAAGGCACCACCAAAAATAATCCCATTACGAACATCAACGGTGCTGAATTAGGTTATTTCAGTGCATATGCTTCCTGCAAAAAGAGCATTGTAATAGAGTAGCTCTTCTCATTTTTGTTTTAACACAAAAAATGAACGTATAATACCAAAAAGTGTAAAATGAACCCCCGGAGTTTATTTGACAATTAGTTTTTGTACGAGATTTTCTCGACTATTAGACAATCTAACGAAATACACACCAGATTCCAGCTCTGAAATGTCGAGAGTTTGCTCTATTTCATTTAATCGTATTGATTTCACAATCTGACCTTTCAAGTCAACAATATCTACTTCAGTTTCGCCAGAATAGCTGTGATTATTGTAACTTATATTGATCGCGTTGGAAGCCGGATTAGGATATACCGTCATGAAGCCAACCGCGTGGGCGTCATGCTCCATTACTGATGTTACATTCATCAAATTTTGAATCTCATCAGCAGGCAAAACGTAGTTGTATATTCTAAAATCATCTATGTTTCCTGAAAACAAAGGATCGGGATATTGACTTCTTCCGATATAGTTCAAAAGAGGATTAAAATCCGAAGGTTTAATGGTAATACTGTTGGATTCAGCGGCTACTTCTCCATTTACATATATGCGAACACTCCCATTACCCAAAGTCACCGCCACGTGTGACCACCTTGATAGTGTTAAGGGATCCGTATCCAATCGTTGCTCCTCGCCACCGTTTTTAATGGCAAACCTGAGTTTTTTCGTATCCGTACGATTCGTAAGGAACATATTCTCAGACTCCCCATTACCAAAATCAAAAATCCGCTGCCATTGATCCGTCGATCGTGGATTAACCCAGGTTGCAATAGTAATTTGATCAAAGTTTGCTATGGATGGCGGAAGTTGAATGGAATTAGTTTTATTGAATTGAACCGCTCTGCTGCCAATTTTGCCAATCGTATATCTCGGTGATCCAATAAATGAGCCATGCAACCTATTTTCAGTATTATCCAAAGCATTATCTTCAAAAGTGTAATATGCTACTAACCTGTCCCCTCCCATTGCCTCGGCAGAAACCTCATTGGAATAATCAGACCTGTTCAAGGACTTATCAATGGCTTTCACTTTATAATAATAAGGTTTGCCTGGTAATGACGTATTGTCAACGAAAGCAAGAGTCTTAACATCGCGGGCAATGGTTTCATAATCCCCGTCCGAAGCATCACTACGAAAGATGATATAGCTATCTACATCCCCACCAACACTATCCCACTCTAACCGAATAGAATGTCCTTGTGCAACAGCACTCAAATTAGCAGGTGATGCAGGGGCATCAAACTCAATGGGTGCATCTATAGGCAAAAAGCGCCATTGCTGGCTATAATGACCGGTCGGCTCATACTGTGCAACATTGGCCCCCGCCAAAGTCGATTTATTTTGGACATCAATGCACATCGCACTATGACGACTTCGTATGTAGAACCAGCCATCCCCGGCATACTCCAAATACCACTGCTGATTAGCACCTTTGGTATCTTCCCACATCATGATATTACCATTGTTGTCAAGCGACCAATTATTAATATCCAACGAATTTCCGCTGTTGACTGCCGTAATTGTAAAATAGCTAAAATCACCACCTACGCGGGAATCGACAGGAATAACATTCCATTGTTGATGCGTAGCACCGGCTATATAATTATGTTGTCTTACATTCGCACCGGTTGCAGTCGATGCATTTGTCACTTCCATGACCTTTTGGCTGTTGCGGTTTATCAAAACATATTTGCCATCTATCACCGGCTGAATGTCATCTCCCCAACTAATATTCACCACACGTTCAGCATTGGTTTGCCCTTGCTGATAACCTGTCCCCCCGGGCAAGGTCATAACATACTCTCTCTGAGGTCCGTAACCGTCAAAAAACACCGGCTTGTCTTTGGACAAAAAACGATAGCTGGTAGTAGCTGCCTGACGTTCTGAAGTTCCGCCAAAAGCCTGCAGCTTGCCTTCTGCATTGCGATAAACTGCTGCGGAAGTCCAGTTAGGACGGTGTTCGGCATAAGCCAAACGCTTACCGTTACGACTGGCTTTTACAAACTCACCGCGGGCATATTCGGCTGTACCCCACCATATTCCGGTCTGCATACCATATTCAACCCCAACCATTGCCTCCATCACATTGTGTAGCTCATCTGCAGTGGCGTGATGCCCATTTTTTCTGACCTCAGGGAAAAAACCTGCATAGGTATCAAAAACACCAGCCAATTGGTGGGTATTTCCCTCATCCAATCTGGCTTTCAAATAATTATACCAAGGTAAAGCCTGATCGCAATTCAGGGTATTGCCCCCGCTGATCCTTATTGAATCAAAACGTGGAATCTTACGCAACTCTCCTGCTATACTGTAAAAGTCTTCCCTGCTTCCCTGCCCCCAGCCATAATCAGGTTCATTGAAAGGTGCCACAGAAACTACCTTAAGACCACGTTCTTGTACGCGCCTTGCGGTAGCATCAATTAATTTCGCCCACCTTACAGCTTTATCGGTGGAATACCACTCATGAACACTGGGATGGTCACAATTCAACATAACCACGGTATGTGGACCGGTAAATCTTGTAATAATATTCAAACGCCTGTTTAAATCTGTAATCTGACTTCCCTGAATATCGTCATCGACCAAAGGAAGCGTTGGTTGAAAAGATGCCCTGATAATATCCACATTATCAATGCCCATAAAAGAAACTCCGCGACGGACATTACCTTCACTCAGCCAGGCTAAGTCCAATCCCCAAATGATGGGTGTGCTGATGCCTTCATCACCGGTATTAAATAAGACCGTACGGTCTGTGGCCGGTTGGGCAACAAAAAAATCAGATGAACTGCTTACTGAATCTTGATTTTGGGCAAAAAGAAAAGATGTTGCAAAAAACAGAACGATACTAAGAGAAATAATTCGTGTTTTCATGTGTATTATTTATTATTTTTAGTGTCAGATGTAATCTTTGACGATTATAGTGTACGTAAACAGAATGCAAATATAAAAGAATAATTTAAGAAAAACACGTCAGATTTAGAACTTTATTATACATTTGTGGGTTGAGAACATTTTAATTAAAATTAATATTGATATTTTAGAAATCTTTTGCATCATGAAATTTAAAGTGATCTTTTTATCCTTACTTTTTTTAGTATCCCAACAATTAATCTCTCAGGAGCAACTCTATCCTGATCATTTTCCATTGCAGGATATCCGTCTTAAAGAGGGTATCTTCAAACATGCCATGGATTTAAACATACAGTCTTTATTGGAATACGACACTGACAGATTGTTGGCACCTTTTTTTAAAACGGCCGGCTTACATACTGATGCATCCAGTTTTCCGAGTTGGATTACTTTAGACGGTCATGTTTTAGGACATTACCTGTCCGCTTTGGCTATTCATTATGCTGCCACCGGCAACACCGACTGTAAAAACCGCATGGACTATGTTGTTTCTGAATTAAAAAGATGTCAAACAGCCATTGATAACGGTTACATAGGTGGAGTTGATTTAGCCTTCTGGAACAATGTAAAGGCAGGAAATATTCATGCCGAACCTTTTGGGCTGAATGGAGTATGGTCTCCCTGGTATAATATCCACAAGGCATTTGCAGGATTACGTGATGCCTGGGCGTACGGACGCAATGAAGATGCAAAAGAAATGTTCTTATACCTGTGTGACTGGGGCTTGACCATTATTGACCCCTTGAGTGAATCGCAAATGGAGACGATGATGATTTGCGAATATGGTGGAATGAATGAAGTATATGCAGATGCCTATGCCATTTCCGGAGATATAAAATATTTGAATGCAGCCAAAAGATTTTCACACAAGGTGTTTTTCGATAAATTATCAGCACGTATTGACAACCTGGATAATATGCATGCCAACACGCAAATCCCCAAAGCAATAGGTTATGCCCGTGTTGCAGAATTAGACAACGAAGCAACAGCTTATACCACAGCAGCAAAATTCTTTTGGGAAACAGTTACTTCCAACCGCTCTTTAGCATCAGGAGCCAATAGCAGGGATGAGCACTTCCCCCCGGCTTCCGCTTGCAGGGAATACATAGAAACACGCAATGGTCCTGAGTCTTGCAATACCTACAATATGCTCAGACTGACCGGTAACTTGTTCAGCATGAACCCGGATGCAAAATATGCCGATTTTTATGAACGTGCCATGATGAATCATACCCTATCAACTCAACATCCCGGACATGGTGGATATGTGTACTATACCTCGGCCAGACCACGACACTACCGCATATATTCTGAACCCAACGTTTCAATGTGGTGTTGCGTAGGTACAGGCATGGAAAACCACGGGAAATACGGTGAATTTATCTATACCCACTCAGGAGACTCCTTGTATCTGAATTTATTTATTGCATCTGAATTAAACTGGCGGGAAAAAGGTATTACCATCGAGCAGGAAACTCTCTTCCCCGATGCTGACAGCAGCAAACTCATCATCAAAGCAGATACTCCCCGGGAATTCACATTGAAAGTACGTTATCCGGGATGGGTAAAACCGGGCGAGATGTCTGTTGTGTGCAACGGCGTTAATTATGCTTCATCCGCATCACCGGCTTCTTACGTAACAATCACAAGAACATGGAGCAATAATGATGCGGTAGAAATCAAAACTCCCATGCACGTAAGCATAGAAGAACTGCCCAATGTGCCTGAATACATAGCTGTGATGTACGGTCCCGTACTGCTCGGTGCCCGCACCGGAACAGAACACCTGGCAGGCTTAATAGCAGACGAGAAACGTTGGATAAATTATGCAGACGGTCCGTTGTTTCCCTTAACAGAAGCTCCAATCATTGTTGGTGAAAGAGAAGAGATCCTCGAAAAACTTAACAACATGCAGGCTGTACCGGGAAAAACCTTGCAGTTTACTGCACCGGATTTATTCATACTGGAAAAAGACAAAGACCTGGTATTTGAACCTTTCTTCCGCATCCACGACAGCAGGTATATGATGTACTGGCTGTCCATGACCGAAAAAGAATATTTGAAAGTGAGAGATGAGATGGAGCGGACGGAGCACGAAAAGATGACCCTGGATGAACGCACTGTTGATGTAGTGGCTCCCGCTGAACAACAGCCGGAGTTAGATCACCAGCTACAATCACATGCCTCTAATTTAGGATACCATATGGAAGAGGGATGGCGAGATGCCGGAAGCGGAGGGTTTTTCAGCTATAGGCTACGTACGGATGAAAAAGAAGAACTTTTCCTGATGGTGAGGTATTGGGGTAATGAAAGTGGCAGCCGCACCTTCGACATCCTGATCGATGGTAAAGTCCTGGTGACCGAAAATATAGTAGGCAAGTGGAATAAAAATGAATTTGTCAACGTGGAATATCCCATACCTGCAAACATGCTGACCGGCAAATCATTCATTACGGTCAGGTTCCAACCCAAAGCAAACAATGTGGCCGGCGGCGTATTTAACCTGCGCTTGCTGACAAAAAAAAAATTGACACTTTCGAGTTATCACTACTGATCAGAAATATTGAAAGTAAACTTCAAAAGATTAATATAGGTAGCGGAATCGGGGAATATCCGGAAGAGATCGTTGGTGAATTCGAAACTACCCTGAATGCATCAAAAGCTTTGATGGAGGATGAAGAAGCAACTGAGGAAGATATCAGCAATGAAGTAGCTTCTCTCAAAGAAGCTTATCGAAATTTCCTGGCTGAGAAAACAGGACCACCGCTCATTCATTTTCAAGCTGCAGAGAACAATCAAATCATCGATTTAACAGGAAACAATTTCAATGCTGAACTGAAAAACATGGCAAACACCCGGGAAATGGGAACATACCAAGTGATAAACCTGGGTAATGCAAATGGATATGTAGATATGAGTGCAGAAGCAGGTGATGCCCTGGCACAAATGGAAGACTTTTCAGTGTCCGTTTATTACCACATCAGAAGTGGAGTTTCCATTGTCGGAAGAGGGAACTTCTTATGGACATTTTCAACCCGGGAAAATTGCAGCGAAGACACCGGAGGATACATCGCATATCGCGTAAATGCACAACGCTATGCCTTGTCGGAAAAGGGATGGGGTAACGAATCCGAAGCCCTGCAAATCAGCCTGCCGGCGACCAAAGGAAAATGGCAACACCTGGTTTACACACAAATGGACAATATTGCCCAAATCTACATCAATGGGGAACTTAAAGCGGAAGGAAAAATATATTGTACACCCTCTGAAATAGGAGCGACAAGTTACAACTGGTTAGGAAAATCGCCGTTTCCTACAGATGCCTACCTGAGAGGTACCCTGCTCTACGACTTTAAAGTGATGGACAGGACACTAAAACTCAGTGAAATTGAAGAATTAGCCGGGGAAGTATCCAGGCTTCAATATGCCTATGACAACCCGGCAGGAACAAGCAATCCTTTTAGTAACTCAACGATGGCATGGGCAGAAAATAATAAAATTATCATCCATAGAACCCAATCCATCGAGACTTGCCAAGTGTATAATGTGTTGGGAGTTTCATTGTTTTCAGTTGATTTAACAGATGAGATAACTGAAATTAAAACACAACCGGGTATCTATATCGTCAAAACATCCACAGGCCTTACACAAAAATTGATAGTCAATTGACAACCTTAACCCATCTGTTTGTTGATTCTAAACAACCCATTTTTCTTATCAGGCTTAAAAAAAGCGTAAAATAATAGCTGTGCTTAACAAAAAAAGAATTAGTTTTGCCCTTTCTTTTTAAAAACATACTTTATGTGGACGTATTTACCTCAAATTATTGGAACAGTTGTAACCATTACTATCATTGCAGTATTAAAAGTTCTCATCAGACGGATTATTAAAAGATACACAGCATCCAATAATCAAAGAACAGAAGTTAGGGTCAACCAGGTAGTCAGAATTTTTAATATTTTCTTTAATCTATCCGCAATTGTCATTCTGATTATTGTATGGGGAGTTGATACCCGCAACCTGATTCTTGTCTTATCATCCGTTTTAGCCGTCATAGGTGTGGCATTATTTGCACAATGGTCAATGTTGAGCAATATTACGGCAGGTGTTATTATTTTCTTCTCAGCTCCTTACAAAATCGGTGACTACATCAGTATCATCGACAAAGACATGCCGATTGAAGCTATGGTAGAGGGCGTTTATACGTTTTATACCCACCTCAGGACAAAAGATGGCATCAAGCATGTCTTTCCAAACTCTTTGTTGTTGCAAAAAGCGGTAACTATCTTGAAAGAGGACAACCACCAAAATTCAGAATCCTGATAGCGGGTTCTTAACAGGAAATGGATCAACTTCTGTGTTACTTTCGCTATTCAGGCTTAGTTTCACACTTTGACTATGAAATAATTTTAACATCGAAAATTTCTCAAAATTCAATTCTTTTTTTACCTTTGTGCACGAACACAGAAATAAAATTTGTATCATAAACGTGTGGTAAGACGACTCATCATTGATTATCTCTAATCATCACAGACATTTTGCATCCCTGTGGAACAATCATTTTTTGGTCAATCAAGATTAATAGAGTACTTTTGGCCAATCATAAAATGAATTTTTTATAAAAACATCAATGAGCAAAAAAATTATAACTTTTGGAGAAATTATGTTGCGTTTGGCCACTCCGGGCTATGAACGCTTCAGTCAGGCTACCCATCTTACAGCTACTTTTGGAGGTGGTGAATCCAACGTTGCTGTATCCCTTGCCAACTACGGATTAAATGCTGAATTTGTGACCCGTCTGCCCAATAATGACATTGCAGATTCATGTATCATGAACTTGCGTAAGCACAATGTATGTACAAAGAACATCATCAGAGGTGGTGAGCGTATGGGGATTTACTTTTTGGAAACCGGAGCAGTTGCCCGTCCCAGTAAAGTTGTGTACGACCGTGCACACTCCTCTATTGCTGAGATTCAACCGGGCATGATCAACTGGAGAGAAATTTTCAAAGATGCAGACTGGTTTCACTGGACAGGTATCACACCTGCCATCTCTCAAGGGGCTGCCGACACATGTTTAGAAGCGATTGAAACAGCCAACGAAATGGGAGTAACCGTTTCCACAGACCTAAATTTTAGAAAAAACTTGTGGAAATACGGGAAATCCGCTTCGGAGATAATGCCTAAATTAGTAGCCGGATGTGATGTGATTTTAGGTAATGAGGAAGATGCCGAAAAGGTATTCGGCATCAAGCCGGAAGGTTTTGAAGTGGCCCATACCGGTGGTGAAGTTAACGCCGCTGAATTTGAATCTGTTTGTAAGCAATTGATGGCCAAATTCCCCCGTGCTAAAAAGGTGATCATCACCTTGCGAGGTTCCATCAATGCCAATCATAACACTTGGAGAGGATGTTTGTATTCCAACGGATCATTGAAAATTTCAAAAGATTACGACATCACGCACATTGTGGACAGAGTCGGAGGTGGGGATTCTTTTATGGGTGGATTAATTTACGGCTTACTTACTTTCACCGGTGATGATCAAAAAGCATTGGAGTTTGCAGTAGCCGCTTCCTGTTTAAAACACACCATATACGGAGATTATAATTTGGTAACTGTCGCCGAAGTTGAAGCCCTGATGGGCGGAGATGGTAGCGGAAGAGTGCAACGATAAATTGTAAATTTTAAAAGCCATATGCGTTTTTCAAAAATAGAGGTACTTTCAGTCATGAAAGAAACCGGAATAGTTCCGGTGTTTTATCACAAAGATATTGCAATCGCAAAAAAAGTATTAAAGGCTTGTTATGCGGGTGGTATTCGTGCTTTTGAATTCACCAACCGGGGTGATTTTGCACACGAGGTATTTGGGGAATTGGTAAAATATGCTGCCGTTGAATGCCCCGGAATGATAATGGGCATCGGTTCTATTGTAGATGCTCCTACTGCATCCTTGTATATTCAATTGGGAGCTAATTTTATTGTGGGTCCTCTTTTCAATCCTGATGTGGCTAAAGTCGCCAACAGAAGGTTGGTTCCTTATGCTCCGGGTTGCGGATCAGTCTCAGAAGTAGGATTTGCACAGGAAATGGGCTGTGATCTATGCAAGGTATTTCCGGGTGATGTGCTTGGTGCTGCCTTTGTTAAAGGATTAAAAGCTCCTATGCCTTGGTCTAATCTTATGGTTACCGGAGGCGTAAAACCTGAAGAAAGTAATCTGAAAGCTTGGTTTGATGCAGGCGTAACCTGTGTTGGTATGGGTTCCAATTTATTTCCTGCTGAACTGATAAAATCTGAAAACTGGGATGGCATTACAAAGCTTTGTACTGATACAATTGCAATTATTCAAAAAGTAAAAAAATAATTTATTCACACATTATTCACACACAAATTAATTAAAATGAGTAAAACACAAGCTGTGACACAAAAAATGTCACAACACAGATGGACCATTGTGGCATTGCTGTTTTTTGCCACAACTATCAATTATTTAGATAGGCAAGTATTATCACTTACCTGGGATGAATTTATCAAACCGGAATTTCACTGGGATGAATCTCACTACGGAACGATTACTTCGTTCTTTTCTATTTTTTATGCAATCTCCATGCTTTTTGCCGGACGTTTTGTTGAATGGATGGGAACCAAAAAAGGTTTTCTCTGGTCCATTGGAGTCTGGAGCGCAGGGGCTTGTTTACACGCGGTCTGCGGCGTTATAACCGAGGCACATGTCGGCTTGCACAGTGCGGCTGAACTGGCTGCCGCTACAGGTGATGTAGCCGTTGTAATCGCCACCTTCAGTATGTACAGCTTCTTGGTAGCACGCGGTATTCTTGCACTTGGAGAAGCGGGTAACTTCCCGGCTGCCATCAAGGCTACAGCAGAATACTTCCCTAAAAAAGACCGTGCTTATGCCACCTCTATTTTCAATGCAGGTGCATCCATAGGGGCTTTGTTTGCTCCCCTGACCATCCCGCCTTTGGCTAAGGCATTCGGATGGGAAATGGCATTTATCATCATCGGTGCATTAGGCTTCATCTGGATGGGCTTTTGGGTTTTTCTCTATGATGCTCCAAGAAAAAGCAGATTTGTTAACTCACAAGAACTTGAATACATAGAACAAGATAAACATGAAGAAATAGCTGAACAAAAGGAGAAAGATGCGAAAGAAGAAAAAGTTCCTTTCTTGAAAATACTCTCCTTTAAACAAACCTGGGCTTTTGCAGTCGGAAAATTCATGACTGACGGTGTGTGGTGGTTCTTCTTGTTCTGGACACCTTCTTACCTCTATACCCAATTTGACATCAAGATGTCAGAAGGACTCGGTATGGCATTGATTTTTACTCTATACGCTATTGTAACGGTACTTTCAATCTTAGGAGGAAAACTACCTACCATCTTTATCAATCGCAGCGGACAAAATCCTTACGCAGCACGCATGAAAGCCATGTTAATTTTTGCTTTCTTCCCATTGGTTGTATTGCTTGCACAACCACTCGGGATGCATTTCTCCGGATTGGGTCAGCATGCCGCCTGGATTCCCGTATTGTTAATCTCAATAGGATGTTCTGCGCACCAGGCATGGAGTGCTAATCTTTTCTCAACCATTGGTGATATGTTCCCCCATGGTGCCATTGCGACCGTAACCGGAATCGGTGGTATGGCCGGAGGCCTTGGCTCAATGATTTTACAAAAAAGTGCCGGTAACTTATTCGTTTATGCCGGAGAAACAAACATGACGTTCTTGGGGTTTGTAGGGAAACCCGCAGGCTACTTTGCAATATTCTGTATTTGTGCCGTGGCTTATCTGGTTGGCTGGACCATCATGAAGGCTTTGGTACCGAAATATAAAGTGATCACTTTGGATTAATAGATTCACTTCTTACATAAATAGAGAGCTGTTTCAAAACGAGACAGCTCTTTTTGTTTAAATGCCAGTAAACTTTGTAACTTCACATCCTCTTCATTTTTTGTCTTGACACAAAAAACGAAGCAAAAAAAAGTCAAGACTACGCCTGCTTCGCTCAAAAAACTTACGCTCGATTGACTAAATCGTTCAAACTCGCTGCTGCGCAGCTCAAACAAGAACGATTCTTTACGTCAATCTCACTTGTTTTTTGGCTCACCAGGCAAGGTCGGTTGTGTTGTGCAACGTGGCACCGGAATTCGCATAAATCTGCGACTTCTATCTGCGTAAATCTGCGAGAAACTTACCTCGTGAACATAAGGGACCCAGGGCTTTTTATTTTTGGATCACAAGTCAATATGTGGATACTCTGTCCTGAATTTTTGCTTTTTTTCGTCTAACTTTTTTAGAAAAGCCTGATGTTCAGATGAGTCCGGGTGAATAGCCCGATGCCCCTCCTGCGAACGTATTTCCTCTATACGCTCAATGATCTTCAAGGTTTCTTTATCCATACAGAAGGACTGAAAACGCTGCCAAATATGATGGATAGCAACAAGTGACGGATGGATCATATCTTCTGCATAAAATCTGTAATCCCGCAATTCATCCAACTGAATTTCATAAGCCGGGAAATAATGTACAAAATCAAACTGTTTGCACAACTCATCAACAGCTAAATGCAAAATCCCTTTACTGATGGTATTTTCATGAGCGCCATCTTTCCAATGCCGAACCGGACTGACCGTAAAGACAACTTGCATATTAGGATTGACCGTTCGAATATTTTGAAATAAAGCGGCATAGGCAACAACAATTTCCTGAACTGTCAATCTGCGGCGACTGAATTTTACAGCCGGCAATTTATGACAATTGGCTACTACTTCACCCGTTTCCTTCAAGACATATACCCACGCTGTCCCAAGGGTTAAAAATAGAAAGTCAGTTTTTAATAAATGTGCGTGCCCGATGTCAATATTGGTATTTATTTTCTCCAAACATACATCAGGATCAGTCGCAGAAAACAAAGTACTGTGTGCAAAGCTGCCCCATAGCAAACCGTTAAAAAATAAATCTTCCTGCGTAAATCGCCTGTTATCGATGAGACACTCCAGGCCCATCTTGACTGATACCGGATTAAACAACACCCCTAAAGGATTTATTTCAACAGAAAAACCGGCATTTTTAAGCTTACTGCCAATGTATTCGGAAAAACAAGACCCCATCAACAGCATGTTACTGTGATGATCAATCTTATAATTTAAAGGGTCTATTTTTACGGTTGTGGTGAATTTGTTCATTTTGACAAAAAATCATAACTCACTGAAAATATGCGGATTATTTTTAAGTATTGGCAAAAGGAACGAGTCAGGTTTCTTGCAATTTCGGAAATGAAACGACATGTAAGAACAATGGTTTTGCTTGTTGACAGTATCTCATGAAGAGTGTAAGTTTCATCTGTATTTTTCTACGTATTCCTTTATCTTTTCAAGGTAAGATTTGGCTAATTTAGATTCTTCACGTCCATACCGATAATCTATGTATCGGGCATTGTTAGACATATCATGCAGTTTAACATACTCGTAACTTATATCGGGATAGCCATTTTTCACATACCTCATCTGAAATCCGTGTCTTCCTTCACCATCATTCTTCTTCATTTTAAACATACTCTCGAACGTGTTGTAGGTAACATCCAATTCCGTGCAAGGAAGCATTAAATGCCTCACGTAGTGTATTGCAGAATAAAAAGCTATCGTTATTGTCCAATCGCAATACTCGGTTTTTTTGTTCATGTAATTACACGCACAATAATATTATGATAAGCGTGCTCCAAACTATTCTTTAAGGTCATACACAAACAAATAATTGTCGGCAATCAAGCTCTCCAGGTTAATACTTTCTTTATCTTGGTAGGGAATAAAGCTAATGTTGATGTTATCGTATCGCTTGCTCACTTCAAAAGAGGATTCATAGATAGGACGACATTTCTCGTCATCAAAAAAAACCTCTTTGGATATAGCCACTATTACTTGAAAATAATTGATAGATGCTATTTGAAGCATCATAAACTGCTTTGTGTCGGCTGGCAGACTGTTGTAAAATCGCTCAACTTCCGGCAAAGCCTTGTTTAGATTACGAAGCAAATTCTCTTTTAGTTGTTCTGAATAATGATTGATACCAGCCAATTTGCCTTGCTCGTATGCATCCAGCATATCATCAGCTGTAAAAGCTTTTTCAGGAGAAGCTGTAAGTCCCCACCTCCTTGTGCTCGAATTTTTTGTTTGTGACAGTGTTGTTGACATATGTAAAAGTTCAACTAGTTTGTGCTAAGGATAACGCAGTAAAAACCTATTCTGGTACAAATTTAATGTTTCTCATTAATAGATAGATGCACAATCATGCGTGCAAATATATACATTTTTTTAACGTAAAACAATAATAGCTTTTTATAAAGAAAAGAAAATCCTACTGTAAACAGAACAAAAACAAGGGACTGTCTTCACTTTTTAAGACAGTCCCACTTTTATCTTACAAAAACAACCTACGTAGATTATTCTGCTTTCTTTTTCTCTTTGTCTTCTTTTTCTTCCTTAGCCTTTGTTTCAGCCTGAGGTACCGCTTTCTCCTCCACCGGTGTAGCAGCAGGTTTTTCTTCTTTCTCCGCTTTAACAGCAGGTTTCTTCTCTGCAGCAAGAGCCTCAGCTTTCTCTTCAGGAGCTTTTACAGCTTCTTCCTTAACAGCAACCTCTTTTTTAACATTCTTTTTTGCTTCTGTTTCAGCTTCAGGAGTTTTAGTTTTCTCTTCAGAAGTGGCCTTCACAGCTTCTTCCTTAGCAGTTTCTTTCTTAACTTCCTTTTTTACTTCTGTTTCAGCAGCGGATTCTTCAGCAACAGCCTTCTTTTCTTCTGCAACAGGGGTTTCAACTTTCTCTTCAATAGCGGCTTCCACAACTTCTTCCTTAGCAGGAGTTGCTGCAGGGGTAGGAGTCATTTTCCTGGAAGATGAACGACGTGTACGAACTGTTTTCTTAGCTACCTTGTCTTTCAGCATATTTTCGTTGTAATCAACCAGCTCAATGATACACATTTCAGCGCTATCTCCCAGGCGAAGACCGGTTCTCAAAATGCGTGTATAACCACCCGGACGATCTGCTATCTTTTGTGAGATATTTTGGAAGAGTTCAGTAACAGCTTCTTTGTTTTGTAAATGGCTGAAAACATAACGACGTGAAGCAGTCGTGTCTTCCTTTGATTTCGTCAATATCGGTTCGATATAAACACGTAAAGCCTTTGCCTTAGCTACTGTAGTTTGTATTCTTTTATGCTTAATAAGGGAAATTGACATGTTGGCAAGCATGGATTTCCTATGTGCTGCCGTACGACTTAAGTGATTAAATTTCTTATTATGTCTCATCTTCTGTTATTCTTTATCTAATTTATACTTGGATATATCCATGCCGAAGGTTAAATTCAGACCCTCTAACTCTTCATCCAATTCTGCTAACGATTTTTTTCCGAAATTCCTAAACTTCAGCAAATCATGACGATTGTATGTGACCAATTGTCCCAATGACTCCACATCAGCGGCTTTCAGACAATTCAAAGCACGCACGGACAATTCTAAGTCTACCAATTTAGTTTTGAGCAATTGACGCATTTGCAGATACTCCTCATCAAAATCATCATGAGTTTCTGTTTCAGCAGTTTCTACTGATATTTTTTCATCAGAAAAGAGCATGAAATGATGGATCAGTATTTTAGCTGCTTCGTTCAAAGCATCTTTTGGGAAAATGGACCCATCTGTATCTATCTCAATAGTCAGTTTTTCATAATCAGTTATCTGCTCAACACGAAAATCTTCAATGGTGTATTTTACGTTTTTGATAGGCGTAAAAATCGAATCAACATGAATAATTCCCAACTCCCCTTCAACTACAAGGGCATTTTCTTCGGAAGTTACATAACCGCGACCTTTATTGACATATATATCCATTTGGAAGCTCGCGGAAGCATCCATTTCACAAATGACCAATTCGGGATTCAATACTTCAAATCCGGTAAAACACTTGCCAATGTCGCCGGCTAAGAGTTTGGTATTGCCACTTGCTACATTGACGGTCACCTTTTCAGTTTCGATATCTTCAACGATTTGTTTAAACCGAATTTGTTTCAGATTTAAAATAATATTGGCAACATCATCAATAACTCCGGGAATGGTAGAGTATTCATGATCTACGCCTTCAATTTTAACTGCAGTGATGGCAAAGCCTTCTAATGAAGACAAAAGAATTCGACGCAAAGCATTACCTATTGTAATACCATACCCCGGCTCAAGCGGACGAAACTCAAACTTTCCGTAAAAGTTGTTGGCTTCCAACATGATCACCTTATCGGGCTTTTGAAATGCTAATATAGCCATGATTATTTTTTATTTAGAGTACAACTCAACGATTAATTGTTCTTTGATGTTTTCAGGTATTTCTTCTCTATCAGGAACATACATTAATTTTCCTGACAAAGAGGCATTATCCCACTCTATCCATGGGTATTTAGAATGATTAAAACCGGTCAGAGACTCAGTAATTATCTTCATTGATTTATCTTTTTCGCGAACAGCAACAATCTGTCCCGGGCGAACGTGATAAGACGGAATGTTTACAACCTGTCCGTCCACGGTAATGTGCCTGTGACTAACTAACTGACGGGCACCTGCACGTGTTGGGGAGATACCCATACGATAAACGATGTTGTCTAAGCGACATTCAAGGAGCTGTAACAGAATAACCCCGGTAACACCCGGCTGACTCTGAGCCTTTTCATACATCCGTCTAAACTGTCTCTCCAGTACGCCATAAGTGTATTTTGCTTTTTGTTTTTCGCGCAACTGAATGCCGTATTCAGAAGTTTTCTTACGACGGTTGCTTCCGTGTTGTCCGGGGGGGTAATTCTTTTTCGCCAGCACCTTGTCCGGTCCGAAGATTGGCTCACCGAATTTTCGCGCAATTTTTGATTTTGGTCCAATATATCTTGCCATTATTCTTAAATAATTACTTTTTTATTGTTGATTTGGTCTTCGAATATATCCTAGCATCATTTGTTACAGCCGCGGTTGCAGAGAGAAAAGTAAACATACAACCCAAACAATTCACTATTCAAATATTCTCAGAATAAATATTAATTTGATTCACCACTCACCATCCACTATCCACCATTTTTGAATCAGCAAACAAGTAAATGGTCAATAATTACACTCTTCTACGATTGGGTGGACGACAACCATTATGTGGCAGCGGTGTAACGTCGATGATTTCTATCACCTCTATACCTGCCCCATGAACAGTACGAATAGCAGACTCACGTCCGTTACCCGGTCCTTTAACATATGCCTTCACCTTACGCAATCCCAGATCGTAAGCTATTTTCGCACAATCCTCTGCTGCCATCTGAGCGGCATAAGGCGTGTTCTTCTTCGAACCGCGAAAGCCCATCTTTCCGGCTGATGACCATGAAATAACCTGACCGTCTTCATTGGTAAGCGTTACGATTACATTGTTGAACGAAGAGTGCACGTGCAATTGTCCTACACTACCAACTTTAACAACCCTTTTCTTGGCTGATACTGATTTTTTTGCCATAAATTATTATTTTATTCTTTATCTAAAATACGCTAATTAACCCTTAGTTGCTTTTTTCTTGTTAGCAACAGTTTTTCTTCTGCCTTTACGTGTACGTGCATTGTTCTTTGTGCTCTGTCCACGCAACGGCAAACCGATACGGTGGCGAATTCCACGATAACAACCAATATCCATCAAACGTTTGATGTTAAGTTGTACCTCCGAACGAAGATCACCTTCAACTTTGTAATCGGCACTAATAATTTCACGGATTTTAGCTGCCTGGTCGTCAGTCCAATCTTTTACCTTGATGTTGATATCAACACCGGCTTTTTCTAAAATTTTTCTTGCACTGCTACGACCTATTCCGTAGATATAAGTCAATCCAACTTCCCCTCTTTTATCCTGGGGCAAATCTACTCCTACAATTCTTATAGCCATAAACTATTTATTTTTTAAATAAAATGGTTTAACCCTGACGTTGTTTAAACCTCGGGTTTTTTTTGTTAATAACATACAAGCGTCCTTTTCTACGAACGATTTTACATTCGTCGCTGCGCTTTTTTACAGAAGCTCTTACTTTCATCTTACATGTCAGCCCCTAAAATCTCCTGTGGAGAACAGCCAACTACTTGAGGCTTTTTAATAGTTGGACATGAGTAATTTATATTATATTTTTTACACTTTTTTCTTCTAAGCTCCTCTTTGTTAAGCAGTAAGTCTTATTTATATCTAAATGTTATTCTTCCTTTAGATAAATCATACGGTGACATTTCAACCTTTACTTTGTCGCCCGGAAGAATTCTGATATAATGCATCCGCATTTTCCCCGAAATATGAGCCGTAATTACGTGCCCATTTTCTAATTCAACCCGGAACATGGCGTTGGACAAAGCTTCAATGATTACACCGTCTTGTTCTATTGCCGTTTGTTTAGCCATAATATATCAATTTATTTTAGTCTCTAAAACTTGTTCTACATACTCGAAAGAAGACAAAATATCTGCTTTACCCTTTCTGATAGCCACCGAGTGCTCGAAATGTGCTGAAGGCATCCTATCGGCAGTGCGGGTAGTCCATCCGTCTGCCTCAAACACCAACTGTCGCTTACCCATATTTATCATGGGCTCAATGGCGATCGTCATACCGGACTTCAATAGAGTACCATACCCTTTCCGCCCATAATTTGGAACTTCAGGAGATTCGTGCAAGTTTCGACCGATACCATGTCCGATCATTTCTCTTACTACAGAATATCCATGCGCCTCGCAATGCAATTGAATGGCATTTCCAATATCACCAAGTCGTTTCCCTTCAACAGCCTGCTCAATTCCCAAATACAAAGATTCTTTGGTGATGCGCAGTAAATCAAGAACTTCTTTCTTTACCTCCCCTACAGTGAAAGTATAAGCGCTATCACCGTGAAATCCATTAATATAGGCACCACAATCAATGGAGACAATATCTCCATCTTTTAAGACTGTCTTATCTGAAGGTATCCCGTGTACAATCTGTTCATTCACAGAAGTACAAATCGAATTCGGGAATCCGTTATATCCTAAAAAACCGGGTACAGCTCCATGATCTCTTATAAATTCCTCCGCTCTCTTGTCCAATTGAGCCGTAGTCACCCCGGGAGCAATCACGGACGCAAGTTCAGCCAACGTCTTGGCAACTATTTGATTGCTTATTCTAAGCAGTTCTATCTCTTCATCTGTTTTGAGAAAAATCATCTATTATGATTGACTATTTACAAACTTACAATATAACGATATTGGTATTATAAAAAATCAATGTCTTTATAATCTTACTAATAGGCTGAAACACCGCCTGTACGCCCTTTGATACGTCCGCCGGATTTCAACAAACCATCGTAATGACGCATCAATAAATGACTTTCAATCTGCTGCAGGGTATCAAGTACAACACCAACCAAAATCAACAAGGATGTACCTCCGAAGAACTGAGCAAATCCTCTGTTAACACCAAACAAAGAGGCAAATGCAGGAAGGATGGCTACTATCGCCAGGAAAATAGATCCCGGAAGTGTAATGCGTGACATCACTTCGTCCAAAAATTCTGCTGTTTGCTTACCCGGCTTGCATCCCGGTATAAATCCGTTATTTCTTTTTAGATCCTCAGCCATTTGCGTCGGATTGATGGTTACCGCAGTATAAAAATAGGTAAATGCGATGATCAGCAAAGCGAACACTAAATTGTACCAGAACCCGTCGTTGTTCATAAATGCTCTGAGGAATCCACTGGCAGTTTCTGAATTGGAGAAACCTGCAAGCGTCAAAGGAATAAACATAATTGCCTGGGCAAAAATAATAGGCATAACACCGGCAGCATTGATTTTCAAAGGAATATACTGACGTACGCCGCCGTATTGTTTGTTTCCGACAACTCTTTTAGCATATTGAACCGTAATTCTACGCGTTCCTTGAACAAGCATGATGGATGCAGCAATCACTACAAACAAGAAAATAATTTCCAGTAAGAACATAACCAACCCACCACCCGATTCATAAAAGCGAGAAACAAATTCTCTGATCACAGCACCGGGGAAGCGTGAAATGATACCGATTAAAATGATAAAGGAAATTCCGTTTCCAATACCTTTATCAGTAATCCGTTCCCCTAACCACATGACAAACATAGAGCCTGCAGTCAGGATGATGGTTGACGTAATGGTAAACCAAATACCACCGGGTAATGATGCACCGACCTGATGCAATTGTACGTTTAAGTTAACCAGGTAAGAGGGAGCTTGAAGTAACAAAATACCCACAGTCAAATACCGGGTAATCTGGTTCATTTTCCTACGACCACTTTCACCTTCACGTTGCATCTTCTGGAAATAAGGCACCATGATAGAAAGTAACTGCACCACAATAGATGCGGAAATATAGGGCATAATTCCCAATGCAAAAATAGATGCATTGGCGAACGCACCCCCTGAGAACATGTCTAACAGAGCCATCAATCCACCGCTGGTCTGAGATTTTAATGCAGCCAAATCTACCGGGTTAATACCGGGAAGAACAACGAAGGTTCCGAAACGATAGAGTAAAACAAACAAAAACGTTGTTAAAAGTCTGGTACGGAGATCTTCTATCTTCCAGATATTTTTTATTGTCTCAATTATTTTCTTCATGTGAACAACCTTTTCTTACGTCACGGAATCCGGTGACTATTTTATAATAACTGTTCCTCCTAACGCTGTGATAGCCTCCTCTGCTGCTTTTGAAAAAGCATTGGCTTCTACATCTAATTTCGTTTTCAACTCTCCTTTTGCCAAAATTTTAACCTTATCTTTTTTGTTGATAAAGCCATGTTTCAGCAATTCGTCAAGTCCTATTTTTGACAATTTGTGTGTTTGAGCCATATCCTCCAAAGTAGCCAGATTGATGGCTTTAAACACTGTTTTGTTGATGTTTTTAAATCCAAACTTAGGAAGACGACGTTGGATAGGCATTTGTCCACCTTCAAAACCAACTTTCTTTGCGTAGCCGGAACGTGATTTTGCCCCTTTATGTCCGCGTGTCGAAGTACCTCCTAATCCGGAGCCGGTACCGCGTCCAACTCTTTTTCTTGTTTTAACTGAACCTGCTGCCGGTTTTAATTTACTTAAATCCATATCTTATATTTCTAAAAAGATTCAAATCCTGTTTAATCAATAATTTTCACCAAGTGTTTAACCTTTTCAACCATTCCCAATATCTGGGGAGTAGCTTCATGTTCAACTACGGCATTCATTTTTCTCAAACCCAAAGCCTGTAGCGTGCGTACTTGGTTCTGAGGACGTCTGATCGTACTTCTAACTAATTGTATTTTAATTGTTGCCATCCTGATCCTTTTTTAACCATTAAACACTTTATCTACTGAGATACCGCGATTCTGGGCTACCATAAATACATCGCGTAACTCTCCCAACGCAACCATTGTAGCTTTCACCAGGTTGTGGGGGTTAGACGATCCTTTAGATTTAGCCAACACGTCTGTAATACCGACACTTTCAAGTACAGCACGCATAGCACCACCGGCTTTCACTCCTGTACCCGGAGAAGCTGGTTTCAAAAATACTTGTGCTCCGCCGAACTTCGCATATTGTTCATGTGGTATTGTTCCTTGATATATGGGAACTTTAATCAGATTTTTCTTAGCGGCTTCAGTTCCTTTAGCTATCGCGGAAGTTACCTCACCTGCTTTTCCCAATCCCCATCCTACGATGCCGTCTTCGTTACCGACTACAACAATTGCAGAAAAGCTGAAAGTACGTCCACCCTTTGTTACCTTGGTAACGCGGTTGATAGCAACTAATCTGTCTTTTAATTCCAAATCACTGGTTGTTTTTACTATATCCATATCCGTTGTCTTACCTGATTAAAATTTAAGTCCGCCTTGACGAGCGGCTTCTGCCAATTGTTTAACTCTGCCGTGATATAAATAACCGTTACGGTCAAATACAACTTCTTTGATACCTTTTTCCTGCGCATTTTTTGCGACCATAGCACCAACTTTGGCAGCTTGTTCGGTCTTAGTCATTTTTTCTTTCATTCCTAATGAAGAAGCGGATGCTAAAGTTTTACCATTAACATCATCGATCAACTGAGCATATATTTGCGTATTGCTACGAAAAACGGTCAAACGAGGTTTTTGCGCGGTACCCGATACTTTTCGGCGGATATACGCCTTAATTCTATTCCTTCTACTAATTTTCATGTCCTTCAATATTTATTATTTGCCTTTTACTGCTGATTTACCGGCTTTGCGACGAACAACCTCGCCCAGGAATTTAACACCTTTTCCTTTATAAGGCTCCGGTTTACGGAATGAACGAATCTTCGCACAAACCTGTCCAATCAATTGCTTGTCGGCACTCTCAAGGATAATCAGCGGATTTTTGTTTCGCTCCATCTTGGTTTCAACCTTGATTTCTGCAGGTAAACTCATGTAAATATTGTGGGTATAACCTAAGGAAAGCTCCAGGAGCTGACCTTGATTGCTAACCCTATATCCCACCCCTACAAGTTCCAATGTTCTCTGATATCCTTCAGAAACACCTGTAACCATATTTTGGATGAGGGAACGATACAAACCATGCAGTGCACGATTTTCCTTTTCATCATTGGCGCGTGTCACGAGACATTGATTGTCTTTAACAGAAACAGTAATACTAGGATTAATTTCTTGTGTTAACTCTCCCTTCGGACCTTTAACCGTAACAATAGAATCCTTTTGTGTTATGCTTACTCCACTCGGGATAGTAATGGGTAAATTTCCAATTCTTGACATACTTCTCTCCTCCTCAATTAATAAACATAACATAATACCTCGCCACCTACTTTTAGCCTGCATGCCTCTTTATTGGTCATAACACCCTGTGAAGTAGATACGATTGCAATTCCAAGTCCGTTCAAAACACGCGGCATATCCTTATAGCCCGTGTATTTACGCAAACCGGGAGTTGACACCCTGATAAGTTTTTTTATTGCATTTACCTTATTTACAGGATCATATTTCAATGCAATTTTAATGGTACCCTGCGGTCCATCATCTACAAATTTGTAGTGAAGCACATAACCCTGCTCATGTAAAATGCGGGTTATTTCTTTTTTGAGATTGGATGCAGGAATCTCTACAATGCGATGTTTTGCCTGGATAGCATTCCGCAATCTCGTTAAATAATCTGCAATTGGATCTGTCATATTACTTTTTTTTAAATTGATCCCGACTGCCGGGACAATATTTGAGCCCCCTAGACGGTGTCTCATAAGTGCTCAACTGCTGCGTTACTTTCGATATTCGGGTTCAGTCACATACCTCAGTATGCTCCTTCGCCCTCAATCTCAGTGCCTTGCATTTGGACGCTTCTAAGACACCTTATGGCTGTTTGTTTGAATAGTTGCTTTTGAGACAGCCACTTGAGAGCAATTATAAATAATTAATTGTTGTCAATAATTATATTGGTAATCTCCTAACACACCCCCCTGGGGATTAGGGGCTTTACCAACTTGCCTTTTTTACGCCGGGGATTAAACCCTTTGACGCCATTTCCCTGAACTGAATACGAGAAATTCCAAACTGTCGCATGTATCCTTTCGGACGACCGGTAATTTTACAACGGTTGTGATAGCGAATGGGCGACGAGTTTCTTGGAAGAGTCTGAAGTGCATCGTAATTACCTTCGGCAATGTACTGTTCGCGTTTAGCCGCATATTTTGCAATCATTCTCGCTCTTTTCACCTCACGGGCTTTCATTGATTCTTTTGCCATTGTATCTATCTCTTTTTATTAATCTTTCTTAAATGGTAAGCCAAATTCCCTCAGCAATGCATAACCTTCTTCATCGGTCTTGGCGCTCGTAACAAAGGATATATTCATCCCGGTCAAGCGACTTACATTGTCAATATTGATTTCCGGAAAAATGATCTGTTCCTGTATTCCCAAGGTATAGTTACCTCTACCATCCAATTTATTGTTAATTCCTCTGAAGTCGCGTACACGCGGAAGTGCAACCCGGGTCAAGCGTTCCAAAAACTCATACATGCGATCGCCACGTAAGGTAACACGTACACCAATAGGCATTTTTTTACGCAATTTGAAATTTGAAACGTCTTTTGTAGATAGTGTTTGAACAGCTTTCTGACCGGTTATGGCAGTCATTTCATTGATTGCATTATCAATGATCTTCCTGTCAGCAACAGCAGCTCCCAATCCTTGGTTGAGCACAATTTTTTCCAACTTGGGAACTTGCATTACAGACTTATAACCAAACTCCTTCATCAATATAGGAACAATACGTTCCTTATAATCTTGTTTACAACTTGCTGTGTTCATTTTAAATCTCTTCTCCTGTTTTTTTGGAAACACGTACTAATTTACCTTCCGCATTCAATTTTCTTCCTACACGAACGGGCTTTCCGTTTTCAAGCAGATTCAAATTTGAAATATGTATGGGAAGTTCCTGTTTAACAATACCACCGTGCGGACTTTTGGCACTTGGTTTTGTGTGTTTCGAAACCATGTTGATACCCTCCACGATAGCTCGCTGCTTATCAACAAGTACTTTCAACACACGACCTGTTTTGCCTTTATCTTCACCGGAATTCACGTAAACGGTGTCACCTTTCTTGATATGTAATTTACTCATCACGAATTAATTTTACGAAAACTATAATACTTCAGGCGCAAGTGATATGATTTTCATGTTTGTTGCACGCAACTCACGCGCTACCGGCCCGAAAATACGACTTCCGCGAATCTCTCCTGCATTATTTAACAACACACAGGCATTATCGTCAAAACGAATATAGGATCCGTCTGCTCTGCGAACCTCTTTTTTCGTGCGTACTATCACTGCTTTTGAAACAACACCTTTTTTAATTTCAGATGCCGGCACTGCACTTTTTACAGTCACCACTATCACATCTCCCAAAGAAGCATAGCGTTTGCCGGTTCCTCCTAAAACACGGATACACAGTACTTCTTTTGCACCGGAATTATCCGCAACATTGAGTCTTGATTCTTGTTGTATCATGATTACTTAGCCCTTTCGATAATTTCAATTAATCTCCATCTTTTTAACTTACTCAGCGGACGAGTTTCCATGATTCGTACGGTATCACCGATATTGGATTCATTCTTCTCATCATGCACATGATATTTCTTAGTTTTATTTACGAACTTTCCGTAAATAGGGTGCTTTTCTTTCCATCTCACAACAACTGTAATGGTTTTATCCATCTTGTTGCTAAACACAACACCCGTTCTTTCTTTCCTTAGATTTCTTTCCATCCGTGTCAATGTTATTTTAAATTAATTATTTTCACGCTGATGTAATTCGGTTGCAAGACGGGCAATTGTACGACGTACTTCTTTTATTTGCAACGGATTGTCAAGCGGAGATATGGCATGATTCAACTTCAATCGTACCAAATGCTCTCTTTCAGCATCCAAACGTTCAAGAATCTCTTGAGTACTTAATTCTCTTATTTCTCTAATTTTCATACGATAATAATTTGTTTTTAAGCTGTCGTATGGAACTCTCGATGAACCAATTCAATCATTCGCGCATGGACGAAACAATCGATTAAATTAATTCATGTTCGTTTCATACCTCATTAAGCATTTTGAGTTGTATCATAATCACGTCTTACTACAAAACGTGTGGTAACCGGTAATTTTTGAGCAGCTAAACGCAATGCTTCTTTAGCTATTTCGTAAGATACGCCTTCTACTTCTATAATCACTCTGCCGGGAGTTACAGGCACAACGAATTCTTCGGGAGCACCTTTACCTTTACCCATACGCACTTCAGCAGGTTTTTTTGTGATTGGCTTATCGGGGAAAACCCGAATCCATATCTGTCCCTGACGTTGCATATAACGGGTAACGGCAACACGAGCAGCTTCTATCTGACGGCCGGTAAGCCATTTGGATTGCAGTGATTTTATCCCAAAAGAGCCGAAAGCCAATTGGTTTCCTCTTTGAGCATCGCCTTTCATGCGCCCCTTTTGCTGTCTCCTGAACTTTGTTTTCTTAGGTTGTAACATAATATACTTACATCAAATTCATTAAATACAGTTTATTTTCTTCTCCTTCTAAAGCCTTTGCCACCGCCTTCACCAAAACGATCATCACCTCTGCGACCTACTTCTTTAGTAACACTGTAAGATGGCGATAAATCTTTTTTACCATAAATTTCGCCACGACAAATCCAAACCTTAACGCCTACGATGCCGACCTTGGTCAAAGCTTCAGCGTGGGCATAATCGATATCGGCTCTGAATGTATGCAAAGGAGTTCTGCCTTCTTTATACATTTCTGAACGAGCCATCTCAGCTCCGTTTAAGCGTCCGGATATCTGAATTTTGATACCTTCGGCACCCATACGCATGGTTGAAGCGATAGCCATTTTAATGGCACGACGATAAGCTATCTTTCCTTCAAGCTGTCGTGCAACATTATTGGCAACAATTACTGCATCAAGCTCGGGGCGTTTGATCTCAAAAATATTGATTTGGATTTCCTTATCAGTAATTTTCTTTAATTCTTCCTTTAGTTTATCTACTTCTTGTCCACCTCTACCGATAATAATACCCGGACGAGAGGTACATACCGTTATAGTGACCAATTTCAAGGTACGTTCAATTATAATACGCGACACACTGGCTTTTGCCAATCGGGTATTCAGATATTTTCTGAGTTTATAGTCCTCTAAAATCGTGTCACCGTAATTGTTTCCACCATACCAATTCGAGTCCCATCCACGGATAATTGCTAAGCGGTTGCTTATTGGATTAGTCTTTTGTCCCATCGAGTATTAATTTTCGTTTTCGTTATTATTTTTGGTATCTACATATATTGTAACATGATTCGAACGTTTGCGAATGCGATAACCACGACCCTGAGGAGCCGGACGGAGACGCTTCAGCATCGTTGCCGAATCAACGTAAATCTGACTTACATACAAATCAACGCTATCTGCTTTTTGTTCTGTTTTCTGCTCCCAATTGGAAATCGCAGATCTAAGCAGCTTCTCCAATCTTCCGGCTGCTTCCTTTGATGAGAACTTCAAAATACTTAATGCTTTGTTGACTTCCATACCCCTTATCATATCTGCTACCAAACGCATTTTACGTGGAGAAGTCGGAACATTATTAAGTTTAGCAAAATATTGCGTTTTATTTGCCTCTTTTCTTTTTTCTGCTGATATTCTTTTTCTTGCACCCATTTCGGAAATTTTTAATGCTTTTTATTAAATAGTTTCAATGGATTATTTCTTCTTACCACCGTGACCACGGAAGTTACGAGTTGGTGCAAACTCACCCAACTTGTGACCAACCATATTTTCGGTAATATATACAGGAATAAATTTGTTTCCATTATGAACTGCAATGGTATGACCTACAAAATCCGGCGAAATCATAGTAGCGCGCGACCAAGTTTTGATAACAGTCTTCTTCCTGCTTTCATTCATGGCTACCACCTTCTTTTCAAGCTTCAGATTAATATAGGGTCCTTTTTTTAATGAACGGCTCATTTTATTCTATTACTTGTTAACTGTTATTTTTTCTTCCTTTCAATTATATATTGACTTGATTGCTTCTTAGGCGCACGTGTCTTGTACCCTTTGGAAAGCACTCCTGTACGCGAACGAGGCTGTCCTCCGGAAGCACGGCCTTCACCACCACCCATCGGGTGATCTATCGGGTTCATGGCTACACCACGAACGCGAGGACGACGTCCGAGCCAGCGTGAACGTCCGGCTTTGCCGGATTGCTGCAATGCGTGATCGGAATTACCAACAGCTCCAATCGTAGCTTTACATGCTGACAACACTTTACGCAACTCACCTGAAGGCAGCTTGATCACAGCGTATTTGTCTTCACGTGAACTTAACTGAGCAAAAGTACCGGCCGAACGCACCATAGCTGCCCCTTGACCCGGTCTTAGTTCGATATTGTGAATGATGGTTCCCAAAGGAATATTTTGCATCGGAAGTGCATTCCCCACTTCGGGAGCAGCTTCTGATCCTGACAATACCTTTTGACCCACCTGTAATCCGTTGGGAGCCAAGATATACCGTTTTTCACCATCCGCATAGAACAGTAAAGCGATATTTGCCGAACGGTTCGGATCGTATTCAATGCTCTTTACAGTTGCAGGAATACCATCTTTGTTGCGCTTAAAGTCAATTACTCTGTATTTTCTCTTATGACCGCCACCTATATTACGGATAGTCATTTTTCCCTGGTGGTTACGGCCTCCGGATTTTTTATTAATTCCGGTAACAAGAGATTTCTCTGGTGTCTTCGAAGTAATTGCGTCGAAGGTACCAATAATCTTATGTCTTTGCCCCGGCGTTGTGGGCTTTAATTTACGTACAGGCATCTGTATATTTACAATTTAACTATTTACAATTTACAATTTAATGATTTACAGCTTAACAATTTACAATTTAAATGTTACTGTAAAAATCTATGGTCTCGCCTTCTTTCAATGTAACTATAGCTTTTTTATAAGCTGATGTTTTTCCGGTGATTGCACCGCTCTTCGTATAACGGTTCTTTTTCTTTGGAGCAGCAATCATGGTGTTTACGTCTATTACAGTTACATTATACAAAGCTTCAATGGCGTTTTTAATCTCAATTTTATTCGCATCTCTCTGAACCTTAAAGCCATAGCGATTGAGTTTTTCACCCAATCCGGTCATCTTTTCCGTTACGATCGGTTTCATAATAATATCCATAATTGACCTCCTATGCTTTAAAAGTTTGTTCTACTGCAGCAACAGCTTCTTCAGTAATTATAAGATTTTTTGCATCAAGCACTTTGTAAGTGTTTAATTCCGAAACTGTTACAACTTTTACCTTGGCTAAATTTCGAGCCGACAAATATACGTTTTTATTTCCGTTTGCTAAAATAATTAACGCTTTTTTATCAGCAAGTTTCAAATTTTGTGTCAGAGCTATCATATCTTTGGTCTTGGGAGCATCAAATTCAATCTGATCCACTACCGTGATCAGGTTTTCTTTTGCCTTATAACTCAAAGCTGATTTACGAGCCAGTTGTTTTACTTTTTTATTCAACTTAAATCCGTAATCGCGCGGAACCGGCCCAAAGATGGTACCTCCTCCTACACGTACAGGAGATTTGATATCACCGGGACGAGCACCACCACCTCCCTTTTGACGTCCTAATTTACGGCGCGAACCTTTTACTTCACTACGACCTTTTGTCTTATGCGTTCCCTGACGTTGATTTGCCAAATACTGTTTTACATCTAAATAAATAGCATGGTCATTTGGCTCTATTCCGAAGACAGTTTCATCCAGGGAAATTTTTCTTCCTGTATCTTCTCCTTTTATATTAAAAATATTTAATTCCATGATTATTTATTGATGATAACGATTGAACCTTTAGCTCCGGGAACGGAACCTTTTACCATTAAAAGATTATGCTCCGGAATCACTTTTAAAACCTGCAAGTTGTGAATGGTCACTCTGTCGCCTCCCATACGACCTCCCATGCGCGTTCCCTTGAACACACGCGAAGGATCTGAAGAAGCGCCTATCGAACCTGGTACACGCTGATGCTTCTGCCCGTGGCTCGATTCTTTTACTCCGCTAAAGCCATGACGCTTTACAACGCCTTGAAAACCTTTACCCTTTGAAGTTCCAACTACGTCAACAAACGAGTTGACTTCAAACACTTCTACGGTGACCTGATCACCTAATTTGAGTTTTTTATCAAACTCATTGAACTCAACCAAGTGTCTTTGCGGCGCTACTCCTGCAGCTTTAAAATGACCTGCCTGAGGCTTGTTGGTGTGCTTGTCTTTCTTTTCCTGAAAGCCCAGCTGAACTGCCTCATAGCCGTCTTTTTCTATTGTTTTGATTTGAGTAACAACACAAGGACCTGCTTCAATAACAGTGCACGGCATATTTTTACCGTCGGCACTGAAAACCGATGTCATTCCGATTTTTTTTCCAATTAATCCTGGCATTTCAATTAATAATTAGCTCCCTAAATCCTTCAAAAAAGGACTGTCAAGAGACGAGTTTAAAATTTATTTTAGCACTTTCAAATCTTCACTTCTGAAGAAGTTTAATGATGCTTTACACTTTAATTTCTACTTCAACCCCGCTGGGAAGTTCTAACTTCATAAGGGCATCTACAGTTTTGGCTGAAGAGTTATGGATGTCAATCAGTCTTTTGTAAGAGGACAGCTCAAACTGTTCACGCGATTTCTTGTTCACAAAAGTAGAACGGTTCACCGTAAAAATCCTTTTGTGCGTTGGCAAAGGAATCGGACCACTTACATGAGCACCTGTAGATTTTACTGTTTTAACAATCTTTTCTGCTGATTTATCAACCAGATTGTAATCGTACGATTTTAATTTAATTCTAATTTTTTGACTCATAATGATTTTAACAGCCCCCTATATTTCCCCAAGGGAAAACTTTCAGCAAGCATTTTTTTAATTAATTATTATTTTTATCATCGACTTTTTAATTAAGAGTCATTCGCTAATCAAAAAGTTTATTTTCTTTTATATTCAAATTCCTCGAGAATCATTCCTCCATAAAGATTAACGGGCTTATAACAAGTCCACCTTCCCTCCTACTTCTGTCAACACGACTCTGGCAAGAGATTCCGACACCTCAGCATAGTTTGAGAACTCCATGGAAGAAGTTGCACGACCTGAACTGATGGTACGTAAAGTTGTCACATATCCGAAAGTTTCAGCCAATGGCACCTTAGCTCTTACAATCCGGGCACCGGTGCGACTGGACTCCATACCTTCAATCTGTCCTCTGCGTTTATTAAGGTCAGCAATGACATCGCCCATGTTTTCTTCGGGAGTCACTACTTCCATCTTCATGATAGGCTCTAACAAAATGGGCTTTGCCTTCACACATGCTTTCCTGAAAGCAAACTGTGCACATATTTCAAACGAAAGTTGATCTGAATCAACAGGATGATAAGATCCGTCAATCAATGTAACTTTCAGTTTCGACATGGGGAACCCGGCCAGTACGCCGTTTCTCATAGCTACCTGAAAACCTTTCTGTACAGAAGGAATGTATTCCTTAGGAATATTTCCACCTTTCACGAGATCTATAAATTGCAAAGAACCTTCGAAATCTGAGTCGGCAGGCTCAAGACGAACGACTATATCGGCAAATTTACCGCGGCCACCGGTTTGCTTTTTATACACTTCACGAATTTCTACCGCTTCCGTAATAGCTTCCCTGTAAGATACCTGAGGACGTCCTTGATTACATTCTACTTTGAATTCGCGTTTCAAGCGGTCTATAATAATTTCCAGGTGAAGTTCACCCATTCCTGAAATAACAGTCTGACCGGTCTGCTCATCACTATGTACGGTAAATGTAGGATCTTCCTCAGCTAATTTGGAAAGTCCCACACTCAATCTATCCAGGTCCTTCTCGGTTTTCGGCTCAACTGCGATACCTAAAACGGGATCGGGGAAGTCTATGGACTCAAGCAAAATTTGATGGCTCTCATCACAAAGCGTATCTCCGGTCCGTATATCCTTGAAGCCAACACCTGCACCAATATCTCCCGCAGAAATAAAATCTACAGGATTTTGTTTATTGGAGTGCATTTGAAAGATGCGGGCAATACGTTCCTTTTTCCCTGAGCGGGAATTATATACATAAGAACCTGCTTTCAACACGCCTGAGTACACGCGGAAGAAACACAGCCTACCTACATAAGGATCGGTTGCAATCTTAAATGCAAGGGCTGTCAAAGGTTCATCTGATCTGGGGTGGCGAATAATTTCTTTTCCGAAATCATGCGGACTTGTACCGACGATTGCATCCGTATCCAGCGGACTGGGTAAAAATGCACAAACAGCATCCAGCATGGTTTGTACACCTTTGTTCTTAAAAGATGAACCGCATATCACCGGATTGATTTCCATTGACAAAGTGCCCTTACGCACCGCTGATCTGATTTCTTCTTCCGTGATGGCTGATGGATTATCAAAATATTTCTCCATCACAACTTCATCAAATTCTGCAATGGTTTCGAGCATCTTGTCTCTCCACTCTTTCGCTTCATCAAGTAAGTCAGCCGGTATTTCTTTTTCCTGATAAATTGCTGTTACTGAATCATCGGGCCAAATAATGGCTTTCATCTTGATCAAATCAACAACACCTTTGAATTTTTCTTCTGCGCCGACAGGAATTTGAATGGGGCACGGTCTGGCACCAAGTATCTTTTTCACCTGACTAACAACTTCGAAGAAGTTGGCTCCCGACCGGTCCATCTTGTTAACATAACAGATGCGCGGAACACTGTACTTATCAGCCTGACGCCACACGGTCTCAGACTGAGGCTCAACACCTCCTACGGCACAAAATGTAGCAATGGCACCATCTAAGATGCGCAATGAACGTTCAACTTCTACTGTGAAGTCTACGTGTCCGGGAGTGTCGATTAAATTGATTTTATATTTATTTCCTTGATAGACCCAAGAAGTTGTGGTGGCAGCTGAGGTAATGGTAATACCCCTTTCCTGCTCCTGTGCCATCCAGTCCATGGTAGCGGCACCATCATGCACTTCACCGACTTTATGCGTCAGACCGGTATAGTACAGTATCCGTTCTGATGTAGTCGTCTTTCCGGCATCGATGTGCGCCATAATACCGATATTTCTATTATATTTTAGATCTTGAGCCATTAACAGTGTATTTCCAAATTTATTTGTGCTTTACAAATGAATTAGAATCTAAAGTGAGCAAAAGCACGGTTCGCTTCTGCCATTCGGTGCATATCTTCCTTGCGCTTAAAAGCTCCACCTTGGCTGTTGTATGCATCAATAATTTCGGCAGCTAATTTCTCAGCCATCGAACGTCCGCCACGTTTACGTGCATACAATATAAGATTTTTCATTGAAACTGATTCCTTCCTGTCCGGTCGGATTTCTGTGGGAACCTGGAATGTTGCTCCGCCAACACGGCGTGATTTAACTTCTACCAGAGGGGTAACATTTTCGAGCGCTTTCTTCCAGATTTCGAGGGGAGTTTTGTCTTCATTCGGAAGTTTGTTTTTCACAACTTCTAAAGAGGAATAGAAAATATCGAAAGCAATTGATTTTTTGCCATCGAACATTAAGTGGTTCACAAATTGGGTAACCATCGACTCGTTAAAAACGGGATCGGGTAGAATAACCCGTTTCTTTGGTTTCGACTTTCTCATTTTTTAAAAAATTGTTTGTTTTTGGTTGCTCTTTAGTCTCGCTTCAACATGCTCCGCTAAGCTGTTTACTCAACCTTCATCTGCTACCGGTAAAACAAGTTTATAACTTGATTTTTAAATCTCTCTTATATTATTATATAGTAATTACAATGTTTTTATTTCGTCTGTTTAGGACGCTTAGTACCATATTTCGAACGACGTTGTGTACGACCGGCAACACCGGCTGTATCCAACGAACCTCGAACCACGTGATAACGAACTCCGGGAAGATCTTTCACACGCCCGCCGCGAACCATCACAATTGAGTGTTCCTGCAAATTGTGACCTTCACCAGGTATGTATGCATTCACTTCCTTTTGGTTAGTCAAACGTACACGCGCCACCTTCCGCATGGCAGAGTTTGGCTTTTTAGGAGTAGTGGTATATACACGCACACAAACTCCACGGCGCTGCGGACAAGAATCCAAAGCCGGAGACTTACTTGTGTGGGTAATTACTGTTCTTCCTTTTCTAACTAACTGTTGAATTGTAGGCATTTAAAATTGGTTTAATACTGTTTATTCAAAAAAAAATCCCAAAACGGGCTGCAAAGTTACAAAAAGATTTTTAACCTGCAAGCGGAAGGGTGTTTTTTTGGAGAAAGTTTTGGGTTTTAAAGTTTAGGCTTTGAGTTACAGGATTCAGATCTTCAATATAATCCGTATGGTAGTACCTTTGTTGATTTCAGAATTTTTTACATAAATCTTCCCATTGTGGTATTCTTCTATGATCCTTTTAGCTAAAGAGAGTCCTAATCCCCAGCCCCTGTTTTTAGTCGTGAAGCCGGGAGAAAAAATTGTTTTGTAATTTTTCCTTTCAATCCCTTTGCCCGTATCCTGTACATCAATGATGCATTCTTTTGAGGTTTTGGTCGTATAAATATAAATATTTCCACTGCCGTCCATCGCATCAATCGCATTTTTACATAAATTTTCAATCACCCATTCAAAAAGAGGTGTATTCAATTTGATGAAAATGTGATTTTTATCGGGAAAATGACACTGTATCCTGACTTTTGAAGATGTCCTGTTAGATATATATTGTACGGCGTTCAGAATGTTTTCGTTCAGGCTCACCAACTGTACATCCGGAACAGAGCCGATTTTTGAAAATCTTTCCGCAATGATGCGTAAGCGATTGACATCCTTCGACATTTCGTCAATCATTTTTTCTTCTTCAAACTTCATTTTCAACAAATCTACCCATGCCAGTAAAGAAGATATCGGAGTACCCAACTGGTGTGCTGTTTCTTTCGAAAGCCCCACCCACACCCTGTTCTGTTCAGCTCTTTTAGTACTGGAAAATGCTACAAAAGCCATCAGTATGAAAAAAAATATGATGCCCAACTGCACATAAGGGAAATAATATAGCTGTTTCAGCAACCAGGAATCATCATAATATATAAATTGGGAAGCATCGCCAAGATCGACTTCTATGGGTGTTTTTTTTTGCTTGAGACGATTGATCTCTCTGCGATAAAAGGCCGCAACATCTTTTGCCGGTTCTTTTACGTTTTTGGACGACAATAAATTATCGTTTTCATCTACCAATATCACGGGAATGGTAGTATTGCCCTCTATGATTGAAAGGAAAAAATCAGGGCTTGTCGTGTCATCCGAAAGGATTAATTGTCGCGTTGCTTCAGCCCAAATTTCAATCTTCTTCTTTTCTTCCAAAGCAAGCTCATTCCCAAGCTTGTTGGTAAAATAGGTTGAAGCCAGCACAATACAAGCTCCGATAATGATAAATGTCATTTTCAGGGGCTGCGAAATTTTCTGTATTCTATCGGAAGATAATTTTCTACGCATAGACTGAAATGTTTCGGGTGCAAATATAAGAAATTTCTGACAGCAAATCGTAAATGACACGTACTCAAATCGTAAATTGTCAAGAAAATCCCATACCTTTGCAGTTCAATTCAAAAAAATGCATAAAGCCGGATTCGTAAATATTGTAGGTAATCCCAATGTGGGAAAGTCAACCCTGATGAATGTACTGGTAGGTGAAAGGATATCCATCATCACCTCGAAAGCACAAACCACAAGACATAGAATTTTAGGAATAGTAAACGGAGAAGATTTCCAGATAGTTTATTCGGATACTCCGGGTATATTGAAACCAAACTATCGTTTACAGGAATCTATGCGTAAGTTTTCAAATTCTGCGCTCACCGATGCAGACATACTGTTATATGTAACTGATGTATATGACTCTGCTGAGAAAAATGCCGATTTTATTGAGAAAGTCAATTTGAATCCGGCACACTTAATCTTGATCATCAACAAAATTGATTTAATCGACCAGCAAAAACTGGAAATGCTTGTGGACAAATGGAGCCGGTTGCTTCCCAAAGCTGAAATTTTCCCTGTTTCGGCTTTGAATAATTTTAATGTCGCCCCTGTGTTTGATCGCATCAAAGCCCTGCTTCCGGAATCGCCACCCTTCTTCGATAAGGACCAATTGACAGATAAACCGGCGAGATTCTTTGTAACAGAAATTATCAGAGAAAAAATTTTGAAGTATTACGACAAAGAAATTCCCTATGCTGTTGAGGTGGTTGTAGAAAATTTCCTGGAAGAAGAAAGTATTATTCGCATCCATGCCATCATCCATGTAGAACGCGAATCCCAAAAAGGCATCATCATCGGTCACGGAGGAAAATCGCTCAAGAAAGTTGGTACTGAAGCCAGAAAAGATTTGGAGGCCTTTTTTGAAAAGAAAATCTACCTGGAATTGTTCGTGAAAGTGGAAAAAGACTGGAGAAAAAAGGATACAGCATTGCGCAATTTTGGATACCAATTGGACTAAATTGTCATAAGACGGATAATGAACGTAGGTTAAAGTTATCAGGATTCCAACTCTTCCAACACCTTATAAATCATTTCATTTTCAAATCCTTTTCCGGATAAAAACTGAGCCAGTTTTCCCTTTTTTTCATATTCACTTTTAAAGGTGATTTTTTTGAGTTTATCTTTTGTCAGCTTAAGAATTAGGGCGTTATATTCATCATCATCAATCGCTTTCAGTGCATGCTCAATAATGTCTTTGTTGATTTGCTTCAGATTTAATTGGTAGCTTATTTTTATCTTCCCCCATTTATTATACCTGAATTTATCTTTTGCATAGGCTGTCGCAAACCGTTTTTCGTCTATGTATTTTTCTTGAATCAGATAATCAATAATTTTATGCTGATCTGATTCATCAACTTTCCATTTGTTCAATTTTTCTTTTAATTCAGAAATGCATCTTTCTGCCAACGAGCAATAAGATGCTGCTTTATGCAATGCTGTTTCATATGTTTGGGCATGTTGATCCATCGGGCAACAAATTAAATTTACACAAATGCCAAGATCAGTATTTGCGCTATGATAACCCGTAAAAACATGGTGAGCGGGTAAACAGTGGAATAGGATACAGCAGGAGCATCATTGTCGGCAATGCTGTTGGCATACGCCAAAGCGGGAGGGTTGGTCATACTTCCGGACAAAAGTCCCATCAGTGAAAAGTAATTCATTTTCATCACTTTCTTACCAAATATACCCACAAGCAATACGGGTATCACGGTAATCAGGACACCACAACCCACCCAAATCAAACCGTCACCGTAAATCACAGTCTCCACAAACTGATCACCGGCTGCGATACCTACACTTGCCAGGAACAGGGTGATGCCTATTTCACGCAACAACAAGTTGGCGCTTTGTGTCGTGTAAGTAATAAGCTTCAGTTTGAAGCCAAAGCGTCCCAATAATATGGCAACCACCAAAGGACCGCCGGCTAATCCAAGTTTTACCGGCATGGGCATACCGGGTATATAAAAAGGAATGCTGCCGAAAATAATGCCCAGGAAAATACCTACGAACAAAGTGATTAAATGGGGTTCATCCAATCGTTTTAATGTGTTTCCTAAAACCTGTTCAATTCTTTTAATTGACTCCGGAGAGCCTACAACCACCACACGATCACCTACTTGCAACACCAGGTCTTCGCTTGCAAACAAATCAAAACCCGAACGTATGATACGGGTACAATTGACGTTCAATGCTCTTAACTTCAGTGAACCCAAGGTTTTACCGTTGATAGCTTCACGTGTAATTACTATCCTGCGTGAAATCATTTTCTCTTCCGACTCCTTCCAATTAAACTCAATCACTTCCCCAAGCAATGCTTTTACAGCTCCGGCATCTGCTTCGGTTGCAACTATCAACACAATATCACCGTTGTATAATATAGTGTCTCCTTTGGGAACAAAATAACCTTTATCATGGTAGAGGCGGGAAATAACGAATTTGCGACCTATCAATTTTCTAATTTCAATCAATGTCTTTCCATGAATTGCATGCGAGTTAATTTTTATGGTCATCAACTTAGTGCCATCCGCCGGTGCCAAAGTTTCCTTAATTTTATCATTTTCTTTATTAAGATTGATTTTGAAAATCGCACGAATGAGAATAAAAGAAAGTATAACGCCGACAACTCCAAGCGGGTAAGCTACAGCATAACCCAATGCTATTTCCGGAATTTCTGTGATCTGGCCGGCATCAAATGATTGATGAAGTGCTTCTTGTGCAGCACCGAGACCCGGAGTATTGGTGACAGCACCCGATAATATCCCGACAAACATGGGCATAGGAATCCTTCCTGCAAAAATGTAATATAAGGCAATGGTGATACCAACCCCTAAAAACACCACACAAGCTGCCATTAAATTTTGGTGCATCCCTCCCTTCTTGAAGGAAGCAAAAAATCCCGGTCCAACTTGTAACCCAATGGAGTATATGAATAGAATCAATCCAAATTCCCGGATAAAATTCATCAATTCCGGATTGGCATTAAAACCGAAATGTCCGACAAAAATACCGACAAACAAGACAAAGGTAACCCCCAGGGATACCCCGAAAATTTTCACTTTACCAATCATCACGCCTACTGCAATCACAAAAGCGTATAACAACAAGGTGTAAGCAATGCCTCTTTCAGCAAATAAAGCTACCAACCAATCAAAATCCATAAATCTGCTTGCTTAAAAAATATTATATTGGGGAGAGTATTGTCAACTATATTATAAACTACATTACCACCGTACAAAGATACTACCTTAATTCTGTTATCACAAAATACAATTGACTTCTGAAAATGCAAAAATTTTAATCTACACCAAAAATAAACTACTTTTGTAATCGCAAATCTAAAATTTAGTTTTTATCCTATATCAGCAATCAACATGAATCCTAAGCAAGTACTTTTTATTGATAGAGACGGAACCATCATTGTTGAACCACCGGTCACTTTTCAAGTGGACACATTGGAACAGCTGGAATTTTTACCCGGTGTCATTCGCAATTTGCATTTCATCAGACATAAGCTGGACTATGAATGGGCAATGGTCACTAACCAGGATGGGTTGGGAACAGAAGGATATCCTCAGGCCAACTTTGATGCGGTACAAGGAAAAATGCTTCAGATCTTACAACATGAAGGAATTGAGTTTGACGAAATTTTTATCGATAAATCTTTTCCTGAAGATAACTTGCCAACACGTAAGCCCGGTACTGCCATGCTAAAAAAGTATTTTTCCGAAGCTTATGATCTGGCCAATTCTTTTGTAATAGGTGACAGACTGACAGATGTTGAAATGGCAAAAAACCTGGGCTGTAAAGCCATCTTGATCAATGGAGATTACAAGTTGTTAGAAAACACCAACTTACAAAAGTATTGTGCCATACAAACAACTTCCTGGGATGCTGTCACTGATTTTCTGTTTGCCGGCGGAAGGCGTGCTATCGTTCAGCGCACTACAAAAGAAACTGATGTTTTCATCGAGTTAAATATAGATGGAAGCGGTAAAACTGATGTCTCCACAGGTTTGCATTTCTTCGATCACATGCTGGAACAAATCGGTAAACATTCAGGCTGTGACCTAACCATCAAAGTAAAGGGAGATCTACACGTCGACGAACACCATACCATAGAAGATACCGGCCTGGCTTTGGGAGAAGCTTTGCGCAAAGCCATTGGAAACAAAAGAGGTATTGAACGTTATGGCTTTACATTGCCCATGGACGACAACTTGTGTTCGGTTGCACTCGATTTCGGCGGTCGTCCCTGGCTGATTTATGATGCTGAATTCAAAAGGGAGTACGTAGGAGATATGCCCACGGAAATGATCATGCACTTTTTTAAATCCCTGAGCGATGCTGCCCTGATGAACCTCAGGATAAAAGCTGAAGGCGAAAATGAACACCACAAAATTGAGGGCATTTTTAAAGCCTTGGCCAAAGCCATTAAAATGGCGGTAAAAAGAGATATTTATAAGTATGAATTGCCTAGCACGAAGGGAACTTTGTAAAGAACGAAGAACGAAGAACGAAAACCAAGAACAAAGAATAAAGACAAAAGAACAAAGACAAATTTAACTAAGAACAAAGAATAAAGACAAAAGAACAAAGACAAAAGAGCAAAGACAAATAAGAACTAAGAACGAAAAAACTATCAGCTACTAACTACTAACTACTAACTACTTAAGTTAACTTCTTTAACTTCCAAAAAACCACTAACTACTTAAATTAAAAAATGCCCTCATCATTCAAACATAAAATATTATCAACGCTGTGGCTGCTTTTTACGGTGCAATTTGCATTTTCAGAACAAGCTCGCTTATTTGTAGGCATCATGGTGGATGGTTTACAGCAAAGGCACATTGAACAGTTGAGCGAACGTTTTTCTCACAGTGGCTTCAAAAAATTAACAAGCCAGGGTGCGGCATTGACAAGGGTAGCGTGTAATTTTGTTGCTGCCGGGAATGCCTCTGACATTGCAACCTTGACTTCAGGGACCATTCCATACTACCACGGTGTTGTCTCCAATCGAATATACAATCGCTTTTCCGGTAAGATTGAGTCGGTATTCCAGGATGCTTCGCAATCGGGAATTGAATCTCATCTAACGCTGTCGGCCAGGCATTTCAGATCTACCAATGTGGTAGATGAGTTGATGATGGCTCATCAGAAACAATCCAAAGCTTTTGCGATTGGTTTGCATGCCGAAGATGTAATTGCCTTGGGCGGTCATGCGGCTAATGGAGTAGCCTGGATTGACGAAGACTCGATAAGATGGAGTTCTACAACCTATTATCAGGATGGTATGCCCTGGCAGGCGTTGAATATGAATGAAGACGGGGCTTTTCAGCGGATTGCCGACAGGGTGTGGCAACCTCTGTATAATCCTGAAACTTATGTCACCGCGGTAGATGAGAAAAAACTACAGTCGTTCGAATACCACAGCACAACAAAAAAACATGAGCAATCACCTTCAACAATTATTAAAAACACACCCGCCGCAAACTCATTGGTGGCTGAATTGGCTTTGCGCCTGCTTCATGAACACGACTTGGGGATGGATGAATTTACGGATGCTTTAATGTTACAATTTACCGTGCGTACACCCAACGACAAAAATCTTGCTTTACAATCTTTGGAGAAAGAAGATATGTACTTGCGATTAGATGATGAGTTGCAGTTTTTGATACAGAAAATTGAAAATAAAATCGGTGCTGATAAGGTATTGTTTGTCCTCTTTGGAAACCAAACGGCCGGATATAGCCCTGAAGAGTTGAAAGCGTATCATGTTGATGCCGGATATTTCAATGCAAACCGCTCCATGGCTTTGCTAAATTCTTATCTGATGGCGATTTATGGTTTTGAGAAATGGGTGACCGGTTATTACGGAAAGCATATTTTTCTAAATAAGAAATTGATAGAAGAAAAAGGTATTGATTTCAGGGAAATGCAGGAGTTGGCAGTTGAATTTATGCTTGAGTTTGAAGGCATACAATCAGCTTTCAGCTATACTCAACTGATGCAGATGGGGGTTAATCCTAACTCCGAAATGGCGAAACTCCGTAATTCTACACATAAAAATACAGCCGGGGATATTATCCTGACATTAATGCCCGGTTGGTTAGAAGTAGATGATGAGTCCAATCCGGTTGGTGAATCGAACGACCTGGTTTCCTATTTACCCGTATGGTTCTACGGTGCAAAAATACCAGCGAAGACAATCACCGGACAATACCAAATTACAGACATAGCACCAACGATTTCAGAGATATTAAATATACCATTTACCAATGCAAATTTGGGAAAACCGATTGAACTAATTAATTGAGAACAAGGAACAAAGAGCAAAGAACAAAGACGATAAGCGATGAACGATGAACAATAAACTGAGAACAAAGAACAAAGACAAAAGAGCAAAGACAAAATAAATTGTTTAATGTTTAGTGTGTAATGTTGTTGAATTGTTGAATTGTTGAATTGAGAACAAAAAGTAAAGAAAAAAACGATGAACGAAGCCAAAAGCCAAAAGCTAAACTCGCGACCCCGGAACCCATAACTTCCATAACTTCTCTAACTTCTTTAACTTCTCTAACTTCTTTAACTTCTCTAACTTCTTTAACTTCTAACTACTAACTACTAACTACTAACTACCAGCTACTAACTACCAGCTACTAACTACCAGCTACTAACTACCAGCTACTAACTACTTATAAGAAAATGCCCCACAATTTTGACGAAATAATCAATCGAGAAAACACAGATGCCATTAAACTAGAAAAGTGCAAATTGCTGTTTGGGACAGAAAATGTCCTTCCATTGTGGGTGGCTGATATGGATTTTCGTACGCCGGATTTCGTTTTAAATGCCATCCAAAAGCGTTTGGAGCATCCTGTTTTAGGATATACCACAACACCTGCTGATTTTTTTGAGCTGTTTGCCGCCTGGACGCAAAAACTACATGACTGGCAAATAAAAACAGAATGGACAGGCTTTATCCCCGGCATTGTTCCGGGTTTGGCGTTTACGGTTCAATGCTTCACAAAACCCGGAGAAGAGGTTATTGTACAGCCTCCTGTCTATCATCCTTTTATGAACGTTGTGAATAATAACGGACGCAGCTTGATTTACAACCCGCTTCAAGAAGTAAAAGGTAAATTTGAAATGGATTTTGACGATTTGCGCAGTAAAATTACGGACAAAACGAAGATGTTGATCCTATGCAATCCGCATAATCCTGGAGGGAAGGTTTGGACGTTGGAAACCCTCCAAAAGTTAGATGAAATATGCGCAAAACATAAGATATTAGTTGTTTCCGATGAGATCCATGCCGATATGGTTTTACCCGGTGACCCGCGAATAAAACACATTCCATTTGCAAAGGTGTCACAAACCGCCGCTGATAATTCCGTTACTTTTATGGCGCCCAGCAAAACCTTCAATATGCCCGGACTGAAAACCTCTTTTTATGTGATACCGAACAGTAAGTTATATCAACAATTTACCTCTTACTTAGAGGCTTCTGAAGTTAAATCCGGAAATATATTCGCTTATGCTGCTACTGCAGCCTGCTATGCTGAGGGAGATCACTGGCGTAAAGCCATGTTACGCTATGTGCAGGAAAATGTGGATTACGTAATAGACTTTCTAAACAAACACATTCCACAAATTAGGCCCATGCGCCCCGAAGCTTCTTTCTTGATGTGGCTGGATTGTAAAGCGCTGGGTATGGAACCTGATAAATTGCATCACTTTTTTGTACGAAAAGCCGGTTTGGGCCTCAATCAGGGAACTATTTTTGGTCCCGGCGGAGAATATCACATGCGCCTGAATGTGGCTTGTCCAAAAGTAATTTTAGAACAAGCCATGACACAACTTAAAAATGCTTTATCAGTTCAGTAATGGAAGTTAGAATAGAAAAATCCTGGAAAAAGGTTTTACAGCCCGAGTTCGACAAGCCTTATTTTGCCGACTTGGTGCAATTCGTACGAACAGCCTATGCAAAAGGTAAAATATTCCCACCGGCTCCCCTGATATTCAACGCCTTCGATCAATGTCCCTTTGATGACGTAAAGGTAGTGATCATCGGTCAGGACCCCTATCATGGTCCCGGACAAGCACATGGATTATGTTTTTCAGTCAATGACGGAGTAGCATTTCCACCTTCCCTGATCAATATTTTCAAAGAAATTGAACGTGATCTGGGCATTCCTTTTCCAAGCTCAGGCAGTCTTATAAGGTGGGCAAATCAAGGTGTATTGCTTTTGAACGCCACTTTAACCGTACAGGCACACCGGGCTGGTTCACATCAAGGCAAGGGCTGGGAAACATTCACAGATGCCGTCATCAAAATTCTTGCAGAAAAAAAGTCGGATTTAGTATTTATGCTTTGGGGGTCGTATGCTCAGCAGAAAGGAGCTTATATCGACAACCGGCGACATCTGGTACTCAAAACCGTACATCCCTCTCCCCTTTCTGCCTATCGGGGTTTTATCGGTTGCGGACATTTCTCGGCAGCCAATGAATTTTTAAAAGCGAAGGGAATGCAGGAGATAAAATGGTAAACAGCCGGAACGAATTCCCGTATAATTTTTTTCAAAAAAATCATGTACATTTGTGATTGATCTCTAAAAACACAACTTTCAAGCACTTAAAATCTTATGGCACTTCAGGAATCCTTTGTAAAGCAAGGCAACTTCTTGTTTCGTTACAGAAGTTATTTACCTCTGACTCTTGTTGTAGCAGGAATAGGCGTATTTACCACGGATTTGTTTCATGGTCAGACGTTTACTGATTTACAGTACTTCAGCATTGAAATAGCCTCTTTAATCGTTTCTTTGACAGGCTTGTTTATCCGCATCATCACAGTAGGACACACGCCACCCCTCACTTCCGGACGAAACACGAAAGAACAGTTAGCCGACGAGATCAACACAACCGGCATCTATTCCATGGTACGACATCCTTTGTATCTCGGTAATTTTTTGATGTGGGCCGGTGCTGCAATCCTAGTGGCAAACCTATACTTTTTTATCATCTTCGTGTTGATTTACTGGATCTATTACGAACGGATCATGTGCGCAGAAGAACAATTTTTACGAAATAAGTTTGGCAAAACGTACATGGACTGGGCTGAACAAACGCCTGCTTTTATTCCCTCATGCCGCAACAAGAAGAAACCTGTTTATCCCTTCAATATTAAAAAAGTATTGATAAAAGAAAAGAACGGTCTGTTAGCAGTTTTTATCCTACTTTTTATCTTTCACAACATCCGGTACTCTTGCGTAAAAGGTAAAATGCTAATCGACAACAATTGGGTGTTGTGGTGTACAGTGATTGCAATTATTTTGTATGTCATTTTAAAATTACTCAAAAAAACATTCACCCTGACTAAATAAACGCTAAATTCAATTACTTACTACTTATGAAACAAATAAAGATCCCGTGCATCTCTGAATTAAATAGTGCTTCTGATATGAACACCATTTCTTCTTTGCTTTCAAAGCAGAAAAATTTTGAATTGATTGACCAGGTTAATTGGCCCGACACATTCCCGCTGAAGCCTGCGTGTAAATTTATCATTGCCCGTTCCAATGAAGCCTTGTTCATCCATTATGTGGTGAATGAAAAACAAATACAAGCCCTCTATACCAATGACCAGGATCCGGTGTGGCAAGACAGCTGTGTAGAGTTTTTCTGTCAATTACCCAATAGCAAAACTTATTTTAACTTTGAATTTAATTGCATAGGTACTTGCCTCGCAACTGAAAGGATCAGTCGCACAGAAGGTATAAACCCTTTGCCGGCTGAAAAAATGTCACAAATAAAACGCTATCCCTCTTTGGAAAATCAACCCTTTCAAGAGAAAAAAGGCAATTTCAACTGGACCTTAACCGTAAAAATCCCATTTAAAGTACTTGATATTGATTCCCATAACCTACCTAAAATACTAAGGGCTAATTTTTACAAATGTGGCGATGGTACCTCTGAACCACACTATGTTAGCTGGAATCCGATCCTCACTGAAAATCCTGATTTTCATCAACCGAAATTTTTCGGAGCATTAAACCTGTGCTTTTAAAAAATTCATAAAATTTTAACATTCACAATCACCAGGGTATCAACATCTTGCAATGCACATAAGACAGGTTTTCTAAGTTTAGTTGGTAAATTGAAAAATTACACGTATTTTTACGGCGTTTTTATGCACGATAAACGCCTATGTATAGAGGGTTGTAGGAGAATGAGAAAAGTTTTGCTTTCCTTTACTTTTTTGTTTCTGTTTGCTCTTGGTGCCACAATGACACAAACGGGGTGTAAGCCCATTAGTAACAACCTGATAATAAATTCAACATTCGATATTGGTATTCAAAATTGGACCGTCAACAACCCTATTAGCGACAATTTAGGTTGGTGCCGGGAAAGTTTTTTTGCTTACGGAACCACCTCGCGGATTAATAACGGACCCCGTATTTTTACCACCACACCAAACGCAATGAACCTCTGTGTGGGTTATCCCAAGCAAATAAGGTCAAGCCCTGCGGGTTTGTTAAAACGATTATCTTGACTCTTAAAAAAAATGATGAAAAAAGTCGTATTCCATAAATTAAAAATCAGATCAGTGTTTTTTCTGCTGGTGGCACTTCTTGCAAGTGGTGTAGCAGCCCAAACACCTGCAAAATACTATGTTTCATGGGATAGCGACAACACAGGAGACGGCTTAACCTGGCAAGTTCCTGCATCTCCAAACACAGCCGACACTGATGGAGATGGTGTTCTCGATATCTACGATCTGGATAACGATAACGACGGAATACTTGACATTGACGAACTTTATTGTGATAACCCCAGTCTGCCGATAGCTACAACTACCGGAACAGGTAAATACAAAACCCAACTCGGTTTCTTCGACTTCACAGGTGCCGAATGGAACGCTATTGGCGATACAGTTACCCGCACAGCCACCTACAACGGAGTTACTTACACTGCCGAAGTTATCTATATAGATATATATAATAAGGTAATTCCAAGCGGCAACGATACAACTGACCTCAGAAATTTGCCCGATAATCCTGCTGTACCTAAGTTTGAAGGATGGGACATGAATACCTGGGATGTTACTAATCAGCCGCAAATGATAAAAAATTACTACAATGTAAACGGTACTAATTTTAAAGAAGCAATATATTATAATAAAAATGTCGTTGGAGCAAAACCGCTGCACGGCGAAGCAAGTTTTAAAATAGATGTAAAAGCTCATGTAGAAGGACAGCCTGATAATCCTGTACCCTTCCAATTAGTAGTATTTGACGCAGAAGGCTCAGGGATGGAGGCTTTAAACAATTGGACCGGACAAGTAAAGTACACCGACTTGCAAGGACGAGGTTTCCAATCGCTTGAAAAAACAGGAACAGCCAACTACAACGATGTGGTAACCGTAACTCACCACACCTTTACCCGTACTGCAAAAAAAGTTGAATTAAGTTCCGATAATCGCATTCTCTATTACAATCATACTGCCAACTTACCGGGATTGCCAAGCAACGTGAACGGTCTGTTCGAAACAATCGACTACACATCGTCTAACCACTCTGTCAGAGTTGATGTAAAAGCACGCAGCGGCTGTCAGGCATTCGGTTTTGCCGTGCGTACGCTCTGCGATACCGACTCAGACGGCATACCTAATTTCTTAGACTTAGATTCCGACGGCGACGGCTGCTATGACGCCATTGAAGGCGATGAAAAAGTAACTGCCGCACATCTTAATGCCAACGGAAGTATAAATATAGCAGCTTATGGAGGCGTAAATGCCGACGGTGTTCCCAACTTGGTTAACTCGGGCGGTGCTGCCGATACTGGCGGGGATGTAGGACAAGGCGTTGGCTATTCGGTAAATCCCCTTGTAAATGCTTGTACCGATACTGACGGTGACGGTGTTTACGATATGTACGACATTGATAAAGATAATGATGGGATACTTGATATGGACGAGCTTTATTGCGACAATCCCGACTTGCCGGTAATCGCGACCGCGGGCAAAGGTCAGTACAAAACCCAGCTAGGTTTCTTCGACTTTACAGGTGCTCAATGGACGGCAATCGGCGATAAAGTTACCCGTACTGCTACCTACAACGGAGTGACATATACTGCAGATGTTACCTATACGTACGTACAAAACTATAATAGACCATCTGCCGCGAATATAGAACTTACTTCGGGATCTCCGAACCCCAGAATAAGTGTTTTTGAAGGAAAAGACATTAACACCTGGGAAACCGGACCCGGTCAAATGATATACAAATACTATAATGTCACTAATAAACATGAGGTTATATGGGTTAAAAAGAATGATCTAGTAGGCGAAGCACGCTTCAAAGTAGATGTAAGAGCCGAAAAAAACGGTGTATCCGTACCATTTCAATTAGTGGTATTTGATGCGGAAGCCACCAGCTTAACCCTCGATAATAATTGGCCTGATCATATCAGGTTTATAGATTATGGAATAGGGTTTCAGTCTCTCGAAAAAACCGGAACAGGTAACTACAACGATACTGTTACCATAAGTCATAATGGTTTTTATCGTGAATTGCAAAAAATCGAATTAAGTGCAGACAACCGTGTTCTTAGTTACAATTACACCGACAATAATAATCACGGTACCATGACGGGAAATCCGAGTAACGTAAACGGTTTGTTTCAAACTATCGATTACTCTTTATCCAGGCATACTGTTGATGTTATAGTAAGATCGAACGGTACTGCTCAAGCATTTGGTTTTGCTGTGCGTACCCTCTGCGATGCCGACTCAGATGGCACTCCTAACTTCTTAGACCTGGACTCCGATGGCGACGGCTGCTACGATGCTATTGAAGGCGATGAAAATGTAAACGCCAGCCATCTGAACGCGGACGGAAGTATAAATATAGCAGCTTATGGAGGTGTAAATGCCGACGGTGTTCCCAATTTAGTAAATCCCGGCGGTGCTGCCGATGTTGGCGGAGATGTAGGACAAGGCATAGGTTACTCTCAATTTAACAACATAAATGTTTGTGCCGACACGGACGGTGACGGTGTTCCCGACACTGACGACATTGATAAAGATAATGATGGGATACTTGATATGGACGAGCTTTATTGCGACAATCCCGACTTGCCTTCAGAAACAACCACAGGATCCGGTACATTTAAAACTCAACTCGGTTTCTTCGATTTTACCGGTGCCGAATGGAATGCTATTGGCGATAAAGTTACCCGTACAGCCACCTACAACGGAGTTACATATACTGCAGATGTTACCTATACGTACGTACAAAACTATAATAGGCCATCTGCCGTGAATATAGAACTTACTTCGGGGACCCCAAATCCGACAAAAGTGAGCAAGTTTGAAGGAAAAGATATAAATACATGGGCTGGCGGACCTGAACAAATGATATACAAAAACTATAATGTCACTAACAAACATGAAGTAATATGGGTTAAAGGAAGTGGTACTCTAATAGGCGAAGCACGCTTCAAAGTAGAGGTAAGAGCCGAAAAAGGCACTGTACCCGTACCATTTCAATTAGTGGTATTTGATGCGGAAGCCACGAGCTTAACCCTCGATAATAATTGGCCCGAGCAAATCAGGTTTATGGACCATGGATATGGATTTCAGTCTCTCGAAAAAACCGGAACAGGTAACTACAACGATGTTGTTACTATAAGTCATAATGGTTTTTACCGTGCATTACAAAAGATTGAATTGAGTGCAGACAATCGTACTCTTAGTTACAATTATACCGATAATAATAATGCCGGTGTCATGACGGGAAATCCAAGTAACGTAAACGGTTTGTTTGAAACTATCGATTACACTTTATCCAAACATACGGTAGATGTTGTAGTAAAAACAAACGGTGGTGCTCAAGCCTTCGGCTTTGCCGTGCGTACCCTCTGCGATATTGATGCAGACGGTATTCCTAACTTCTTAGATTTAGACTCCGACGGAGACGGTTGTTTCGATGCCATGGAAGGCGAAGATTATGTTGCAGAAGAACAATTGAATGCTGATGGCAGCATAAATATAGCAACTACCGGCGGAGTGGATGCAGATGGCGTTCCTAATTTGGTAAATCCCGGCGGTGCCGGCGATGTTGACGGGGTTCAAGGGCAAGGAGTAGGAACATCACAAAACAGTACAATTGATCTTTGTAATAACTTTTGGGTAGGTGGAACTACGGGATTTGTCAATGCCTGGGATTCAGTTGCCAATTGGTCGCAAGGTATCGTACCGTATCCGCTGCATGATGTGGAATTTGCCAATAATCAGCCCGGAAGTGACGGAAAAGTTGCGCTGGCTGATCTTCACGTTCCCGTAGGCAACCCCAAAACAATAGGTAAATTGATCAATGCCACCAATAAAGCTACCATAGTTCCGGCCACCGCATCACTTACCATCAACGGACAAGTTAGCGGTAGCGAAACTTTAGACAAAGCACATAAATTAATGGTCAAAGCTGAAGCCGGTCAAGCCAACGGTACACTCATCGCCACCACAGGTTGCGGACAGAACATTTTCGGTACCGTGCAATTTTATGCCAAAGGAATAAAAGGAAACGAAGAAACCTGGACTGACAACATTGTAGGCAGTCCCACCGAAGGTCAGTCCTTTACAACTTCCTACCAGTGGCAATACTTTGGAGTTCCGGTAAAGAGTATTGTTGCTAATCCTACATTCCTCGGAGCAAGTTTGCGGATGTACGATGAAGCCTATAATGGCGACAATACGAAGTTTTATCAGAAGTGGCACTGGCTAAACAGCAATAGCGTGTTGGAAGCTTTTAAAGGTTATTCCATTACCCAGGAAGAAGCCACAACCTACACCATTACCGGAGAATTGAATTTCTGTGATAAAACTGTTACGATGACGCGCCAGGCTCCGATTGTAACAGGAGCAACCGGATGCGTTCAAAACACACGTTACGGCCTGGGGCAAAACCTGTTCGGTAATTCCTACACGGCAGCTATTGACATCAGCAAGCTCGTGTTACCGGACGACATCGTAGAAAAGACTATCTATCTGTACAATACCGGACGTTTTCACGACTGGGCTTCTACAGGAACGCTGACCACAGGAACAAGTCCGCAACTGAGTGCCGGAAACTGGTTTGCCATTCCGCAAGAAAGTGCAAAAGCCGTATGGAACAACGAAATTCCATCCATGCAAGGATTTATGTTAAAATTCACCGATACTGTATTGGAAGCAGGTCCGGGCACCCCTGTAACGATCAATATTCCGTATGCAGCAGCAGGAGAGCCGAAGGTTATCCCAAACACCAAACCTCAGTTGGCACCGGGACAACATGGGCAGCGGGCTTCCCGGGCCATTGAACAAGAGCAATCATCTCCACTCTCTTACCTCCGCATTAATTTGGAAAGTGCCTCCACCCGGGATGCCCTTTGGCTTATCAGTCAGGAAGGAACCACCAATTGTTTCGATAATGGTTGGGACGGACGCAAGTACTTCGGAACACCTACCGCCTTTATCTTTACAGAAAATAAAGACGGCTTGATGCAGGTCAATGCGGATAAGACCATAGACGGAAGCATCATCAGTTTCTACGCCAATGCAGATACCGAGTACGAATTGACATTGATTAAGTCCAATTTGGAGCAATACACCAATTTACATTTGCACGATCTGGTGAACCAAACAAGCCTTGCACTTGATTCAGATACAACTTACTATCGTTTTACATCAACCAATAAAGGCAACGTAGAAAAACGATTTGTGATTTTAAACAACCATAAGTTAAAGCTTAAAAACGATGGCTCTATTAATCCATTAAGCGCATATCTAAAACATGACAACTTATTGACTGTTAACAACCTGAGTGGTAAAGAAGGAGAAATAACCATCTACAGCACTACCGGAAGCGTTCTGTTCTCACAGCACATGCAGACAGACATAAGCGAGATACCGCTCAATCTCCCAAAAGGCATTTATTTGGTCAACCTGCGGGCAGAAAGCAATCATGAAACAGTAAAAATAGCAGTAAGATAAACCTGGCCCGGACAGAAATAATGAGATCGATAATTAAAATACTGACCACACTGACACTTACACTTTTTGTTGTTGTAGGCGGAGGTTATTATTTTTATACGCTCGTTAACCCCAGGGCTTCCAATGGGACGTTTTGGTATGAGTTTTTTCTCATAGGTGAGCCACAACAAAACATGGAACTTGTACCCAATTATTATGAGAATTTGCCTTCTATAAAGGCAAACAGAGCAAGAGCTTATGCACCCGCATCAGGCTCATCATTGATAGAATCAAGTGGGTCGGGCGGATTGAGCGGACTGAGCAGCGGTGTATCCAATTCAAACCTACCGAAATACAATTATAGCAACAGGCAAACTGTAGGCTCTGCCATCCATTCAAACAGAGTGGGTTATTCCTTCAAAAGCAATGTACAAGAGAATAAATTCCATGGTAGTGGTGGTAGTACTACGGGCGGAACAATGCCTTACAACACTTATGCATCAAGAGGATTCGGAGGAGGCGGATACGCGAATAACATCTCCGGTGGTGGTATAGCCGCTCTAAGCAGTCCATTGGCTGTTCCTTTTTCGAATGGTTTCACGGGTTCACCCCCCACTACAACGAGCGGCACGATACTGTTTGACCCAAGTGCCGCAACCACAGAAGAGATAGAAAAAAACACCATCCCGATAGGAGAGGGCTTATGGATTATGCTGATGATGGCCGGAGTGTATAGTTTGTTAAGAAACAAGCATATTTTTAGCATAAAAATCCATAAAGCTTGATTATTTTTAAAAAAACAATTACCTTTGCGCTTTTTCTAAACAAGTATTGAGATACTTGGATTTATAAATATCCTTAAGAGAGTGCCATGTTACAACTCACAGAAAATGATTTTTGTCATATTAATTATAGCTTTTAACACGAACTATTGATTATGAAATACTTCAAAACCTTGCTTGCTACCATACTGTTTCTATCTGTTTCTTACGGTAGTACGCAGGCTCAATCCCCTGCAGTTTCTATTTGCAATACGGTACCGGGACCTCAGTTTTCTCAAAGCACCAATACGTTCAGCACACTTAACGGGGTAAAAGTTACCCGAACGCTGACACGTAACTTGTTTTCAGCCGCAAGTACAGGTTGTGGTAGAAATTACTCCGCAGGTTATGCCTGGATAAGATCGGAAGATTTAAGCACTCCACAATCTGTAACTTATACATTTGATGAACCACAGAGATCCGTACAGGTTTTCCTGCTTCTTATGGGAAATACAAAATGGACTAATGCTATTGATGAAGCTGTTTTTACAATAAAAAGAAATACAACCACACTACCTCTCACTTTAAGTAAAAATCCGACTAACATAGATTGTCAAAATAAGGTAGTTATTTCCAGCCCTTCGGTTTCTTACTCTCAAACTAACGGAGCCTTGACTGATGCTGCCATTGTGGTAACTTCCAGCACTCCGTTTAATTCTCTCACTATTACCAATCCAAGAGTAAATATTGGTGATGTTTCAGGAAACGGTTGGGGTTATTTTGTAGAACTTTGTCCTACTTATCTTACTTTGCTAGATACGGACAGCGACGGCATACCTGACAGATATGACTTGGATGATGACAACGATGGCATATTGGATACAGACGAAATGAATTGTACAGCCGTAAACAAGTCGCCCACTTTGCACAGCAGTGGTGGAAATACTTCCAATGCCGGAAATGCCATAGACGGTACGACTAACACCTATGCTACAATGCCGCGTTATACTAATAATTATTCTTATATAACTGTCAATTTGGGTGGTTCGGCAAAACCCGCAGGTACATATATCGATATGTTTTTTTACAAGGATGGACCTGAGCCTAGATTAGAATATTCTTCATCTCCAACCAGCGGGTTTAAAACTTTATCTTCTTTTTTGAATCCAACTCCATTGAATTATGGTAGAAAAGCAACTTATATATTGCCGGAAGCTGCGCAATACATTAAAGTCACAAATAGAAGCACACAGGAAACTTCGTATGTATACGAAATCACATATACCTCAGGTACCGACATTGATACCGACGGCGATGGTATTCCCAACCGTTTAGACCCTGATTCCGATGGTGACGGTTGCCCCGATGCTGTGGAAGGTAGTGAACACATTTTGCTTGGTCAAATACACCCTGTAACACATCCGAATTATCCGGGACAAATAAAGGTAAAAGCAGACGGTACAAGTTCAGGTACACCCTCAGAGATCATCAGTATTGAACCAAATGCTTATGGTGTACCGGAATTGGTAAATCCTGCCACTTCCAACACATCTTTTTCAGCGGGTGTAGCCGATAATACTGATGGTAGCAGTGATATAGGTCAAGGTGCGGGAGATTCTAAAAATGCAAGTCTCCACAGTCAATGCGATAACTATTGGATAGGTAACACTTCAGATATAAATCCAACGAATTGGAATACTTCCACCAACTGGACACAACTTTCACCCCCGGCACCGGGTAACAATGTGGCGTTTGCCAATAATCAATCCGGTAATGGTAAATATGCCGTAGCCGACCTTCACGTACCTGTTAGTGAGCCGAAAACCATAGGAAATTTAACCAACGAAACAAACTTTGCCGTGGTAATTCCGGCAGAAGCATCGCTCACCGTACGTGGAAACATTACCGGTAGTGGTACGGCAGACAAAGCGCATAAATTAATGATAAAGGCCGAAAAAGATAAAGCTAACGGTACACTTATCGTGACTACAGGATGCGCTCAACCACCCATTTACGGTACCGTACAACTTTACGCCAAGGGAGTAAAAGGAGAGGAGCAAGTCTGGATTGACAACATTGAAGGAAGTCCTACCCAAGGTCAGCCCTTTTCAACCTCCCACCACTGGCAGTATTTTGGTGTTCCCGTAGATAGTATCATTGCCAAACCTACATTCTCCGGAGCCACCCTGTATATGTATGATGAGACCTATAACGGCGATAATACACAATTTTATAAAAAATGGCATCGGTTAAACAGCAACAGCGTGTTAGAAGCCTTTAAAGGTTATTCCATCACTCAGGAAGAAGCCAAAATCTACAATATTACCGGAAAATTGAACTTCTGTGATAAAACTCTTACCTTGACACGCCAGGCTCCGGTTGTAACGGGAGCGACCGGAGACATTCAAAACGTACGTTACGGCCTGGGGCAAAACCTGTTCGGTAATTCCTATACGGCAGCGATTGATATTAATCAGCTCACATTCCCTCCGGAAATAGAATCTACCGTATATCTGTATAATACCGGACGTTTTCACGACTGGGCTTCTACCGGAATACTGACTACAGGAGCAACTCCGCAATTGAGTGCCGGAAACTGGTTCGCCGTTCCGAAAAACGCTTCTCCGGCCATATGGGACAATCAAATCCCTTCCATGCAGGGGTTTATGTTGAAATTTACCGACGCGGCATTGGAAGCGGGTCCGGGTGCCCCTGTAACGATCACTATCCCGTACGCAGCAGCAGGAGAACCGAAGGTCATCCCAAACACCAAACCTCAGTTGGCGCCGGGACAACATGGACAGCGGGTTGGAAAAACCATTGAACAAGAACAAGCGTCTCCACTCTCCTACCTCCGCATAAACCTGGAGAGCGCCTCCACCCGGGATGCCCTCTGGCTTATCAGTCGGGAAGGGACCACCAATCGTTTTGACAACGGCTGGGATGGATACAAGTCCTTCGGGACACCCACCGCCTATATTTTCACAGAAAATGAAGATGGTTTGATGCAGGTAAATACAGATAAGACCATAGATGGAAGCATGATCAGTTTCTACGCCAATGCAGATACCGAGTATGAATTGACACTGATCAAATCCAATTTAGAACAATACACCAATTTACATCTGCACGACTTGATAAACGAAACAAGCCTCGCACTTGATTCAGATACAACCCACTACTATTTTACAGCTGTTAATAACGGTAATGCAGAAAAACGATTTGTGATTTTAAATAACCATAAATTAAAGCTTAAAAACGATGGTTCAGTTAATCCACTGAGCGCTTATCTTAAAGATGATAACCTGCTGACCATCAACAATCTGAGTGAAAAAGAAGGACGAATAACCATCTATAGCACTACCGGAAGCATGCTTTTCTCACAGCATATGCCGACAGATATAACCGAAATGCCGCTCAATCTCCCAAAGGGTATTTATTTAGTCAATCTGCAAGTAGAAGGCAATCGTGAAATGGTAAAAATAGTGGTAAGATAAACCCCGGAGCCTGCTACAACTACAAAAGAGGTAAAACAAAATACTATTCCGGTCGACAATAGCAGAAATGAATAGCTTATCAAGGAAGAGATACTGTACTTTTTAACAAAAATTACAAATTTTAATCACTGCGCAACCATCTAAAAACCAACACCTTACTTTATCTCCAAAAAAATTAACATATAGTTTGATCGTAAATTGAAAATTAACTTGTACCTTCGTGCACGCGCACGGCATGCTTAAATTTCTATACACGCTCAAATTTTTATGTATAAAAATTTATGGAAATCGATTCTTCTTTGAAAGCGGTATTCGTACCATAACATGATATTTTTTGATATTTTTCTTGTTTTGAAGCATATAAATACCCTTAAAGTTGATTGTTTTAAAAAATTTTAATTACTTTTGTAGTTTTGATAGGTGAAACTAGTTTGATATTTTGGATTTTGAACAATCCTTAAGCTAAACCCTGAGGAAAAATGATGATTCATCACATGAAAAGAATTTATTTGACAATCTTTCTGCTTCTTTTCGTCTTCTGTTCTACCAAGTCACAACAACCTGCAAGAACGGTCAACTTTAGCACCCCCATAAGTGGTGTAGCGAATTTTGACTCCATAGCGGACGCCATCTCCGGACTTTCCGCACCCGGCACAATTTGGGTAGCCATCGGGAACTATACCGAGGAGGAACTTATTGTTCCTTCAGGAATAACGCTGATTGGCGGTTTTCCCGGCAATGCCACTTCATTAAACGACAGAATTTATCCGGGTCGTGCAACACCCAGCCAGCAAAGTGTTTTAGACGGTCAATATGAACATCGTGTAGCAACGGTTTACGGTACATTGGATGGGTTTGTGATTACAAAAGGATATGCCTTTGATACAATTTCCGGTTCCATAAAGGGAGCGGGAGGCGGATTGCTGATTGACGGAGGGACCGTGATGAATTGCATCATCCATAACAATGTAGCTTCTGAATTAGAACCCGAACCCGGAATTATTCCGGGAACTTTTGTGGGCAGTATAGGGGACATTTATTGTACGGACGGAACCATCATTCAACCGACTTATTCGATAAATTCGCAGGGGAAAGTGGTGGCTAGTTTGTCTAGTTCGGATAGTTTGATACTTTCGCAAAAAACCCCTCAAGGCATCATTTTTTATGTAGATCCGGCTCCCACAACAGGCAGAATCCATGTGATGGGGAAAATTCTTACTACTAATAATGATAAGAGGATGTGGTTTAATCCGCCTATTGATGCGGCAAATTTACCCAATATGGCAACTTTGGACGAGGCTATGGAAGATTTTAACGGGCGTTCGAATTCAGATTCATTGACTGTGAGCATATCTCAATGGATCCAAGACAACACCCCTCCTTCGGGAATACCACCTTGGTACGAGCCTAATTATGCCCTGAAGTATATAGAGGCATATAACACACCTGCCGGTACCTTAGGAGAATGGCATCTTCCTGCCGGGGGAGAGTTGTACAAAATGTGGGAGGTTTTTCCGCAGATGGATGCCTGCGCACGAGATATACTCAAGTGGATTGAACCATCAGCAAGTATGTTTCCCAAAGGAATGTATGTATCATCCACTGAATGCGACACTCCTGATACTGACCGTATGTGGGGGCTTGACACCAATTCCTATCCGTGGGGTGGATGGGGTTTAGCAAAAAGAAGCAAAACAGAAAGAGGTTTTATTGTTCCCGTAACGATTAAATATCAATCGCTTCGATAAAAAATATGAGAAGAACCATTTTACATATCCTTGTCCTTGTCATAGGTTTAACATGCAGCAACATTGTTTCAACACAAACTGCTGAAGGGGGAGGTGTATATATCCGAAATAACGGAAAACTCATCAACAGCATCGTTACTGAAAATTATGCAGTTACCGGGTTTGGCGTTGCCGGAGCTGCAGGTGAAGTGGTCAATTGCAAGGTAACGGACAACTATTACCTGAAATCTTCTGTCGTTTATCCGGGTGATATGTTTTTTGACGACGGTGTGGTGTACACGCCAGTATATGATGCAAACGGAAATTTAATTTTCCCGGAAAACTACGATGCTTCCAATGTGATTGGCATATGCTTTTGGAGCAATACACATAACGATTATATCAACGGTCGCTCGTGGATTTTGGCACTGGATGAAGTGTCTTTAATTTGGTGCCCGAGGGGCTTGAACGCTGACGGCACCGGCGGATGGAATCCCCCGGATATACCCGACTTGTATAATTATCAGACGGCAGAGGCTGCTTTGATGGATTACGACGGAGAAGGCAATACGGCACTTATTGTCAATCACTCCGGATTCGTCGAACAACCTACCAAGTCATACGCCTTGACTGTGGATAATTGTGCAGCCAAGTATTGTTACGAATACAGACGTGCGGCGGGAGAAGATGCCAAATGGTTTTTACCTTCAATCGGTCAATTGCGCAGACTTGAAATTGAATTAGACCTTATCAATGAACTTTTAGGATTATTGAATAAACCATTGATCCAAGGACGGTATTGGTCATCCAACGAACGCACCCGAACGGCTGCATGGAACTATAATTTTCCACTCACTGCCGGCCAGCCTGCACAGGCTAATAAAATATCGGGTGTTTATAAAGTTCGGCCTGTTGCAATGATATCGCAAAGATAGAGCATGAGATTGATCAAAAACATATGGTTTTTATTGTGTTGTTTGTTCGTAACAGGGATGAGCATGGCTCAGTCTGCACTGCCTACCGGTATTTCAGGGTCATTGCAAGTGATCAATTCAATCGTGGACAACGATCATGATTTTGACCAATTGGGCAGTAGCGTAACGGCTACCTATTCCGCAATATATGGAGAGACATTGGTGCCCGGGACAGGTAATCAAATAATTCCGGAAGACACGGTATTTCAAGACCAGTTAGCTGCCCCGGCAGAAGTGTACTCTTATTATTTATCGCCAACCACCGACTTGGTGAATGCCGGCAATCAGGTTATGGGTATCCCTACTCGTGACATCAACGGCAACCCGCGTCCATACAACGATACAATTGATATCGGTCCGGTGGAGTATTCCATCATATTCAACAGAGGAGACGGCAATTGGAACATGGCCGGAAAGTGGAATATTGATCGCATCCCCCACCAACATGATGTGGTCACTGTGATAGATAAATCCACTGTGAATAATGCCAACGCAGTATGTAAGTCTATCATTGAGATTGGTGAACAAGGAAAAGTGATCATTACCCCTAATAACCAATTGGAGGTTAAGACAATCATCAACAATACCCATGTGGACAGGTTGCACATCAAAGCATCCTTGGGAAATCCCAACGGCACTTTGATCTTCCAGAATCCTGAATCCAATCCTGTTTCAGCAACAGTGGAAATGTATTCGATGGCTTATATTGATAGCAGTCTCCCTGATGGTGACACCGACAAACTCAACTGGCAGTACTTCGGAATTCCTCTGCGCACCCTGGTTGCTGCACCAACTTTTACCGGGGCTTATGTAAGAAAATTTGATGAAACTTCCAATGAATACAGTAAATGGGAAGCATTGGCAAACACTGACATGCTCGTTTCGTTCCGGGGGTATGAAGTAGTTCAGCCGGAAGAAAAAACATATATTTTTCAGGGCATTCTTGAAAACAGAGATGCTACAATATCCCTCAGCAAGTCTGTAGTAGACTATTATTCCGGTCAGCATGTATTGGCAAATCCCTACACAGCCGCCATCAAAGTAAGCGATATGACCTTCGATACCAACACAGAGGCAACGGTTTATATTTACCACTCCGGGTCATATGCTGATTGGAATGTAGATAAAACACACGGACGTTTGGGAACTGAAAGAGGTCAATATTTGGCAGTTCCGAAAAATGCAGCGGGAACAATTCTGCCGGGTGGAATACCATCTATGCAAGGTTTTGTGGTTAGAGCTACTGCCAATAGTGGCAGTGTCACTATCCCCTACTCTTCTTACACTAAAAATGCCGGCGCACAAAGAATCAAAAGTCAGGATCGTGTACTTCCACACTTGCTTGTTGAATTGCATGGAAACAACACCATGGATCGGGCTTGGTTATTCCATGAGCCGTCTTCTTCCAAATTCTTTGATAATGGGTGGGATGGCTACAAAATCATCAAGGACAACAGTACATCTGCCGCAATTTATTTCAATGAGCCGGCAGGTGATTTACAAGTCAACACAATCAATGATTTCAGTGATGTTGATTTACACTTCAAAGAAGGAATTGACGAAGCATATACCATCAAAATAATCAACAAGGATGTTGATGAATTGTATCCTTCTCTGTACTTAGTCGACCTCTATGAAAACAAACTGACAGAAATCCGGTCGGATACAACCTGTTATTCATTTGGGAAAGTATATAACAAGTCAAATGAAAGATTTAAAATTATCAATATCAACAACGATGAGCTTGATTCTGACCCCAAATTGATCAATATATACAACATCAGTCAATATTATGTGGTTGTTCAGAATTTGACGGAAGAGGACGGATACTGTGCAATTTATGATATATCCGGAAGATTGCTGAAACAGCAAACTTTACAGGCAGGAAAAAACACTTCCATTGACCTTAACAATAATTATACGGGGATTGTATTAGTGAGGGCAATTGCAGGTGATGCGGTTGAAACCGGCAAGTTTTTAATAAGAAGATAATGATTACATGAGGAGAGAGTTTCTTTACATATTGTTTTTTGTAGCTTTGATCGGAGTGGGTGTTTACCTGGTCAAAGCAACTTATTCTGATGATATGCTCTCTCAAGATTACTTGGTGTATGTAAGTCCGATAAAGAATCCCTACAACCAGGATTTTAAATCATCAAAAATTGCTTCTTCGAAAAAATCTGTCACATCTCAAAGTTTAGTGGACAACCCGTTTTCCAGTTACACAAATCAAAACAATCAACTTCCGAGTTACAAAGCAACTACACCATCTACTCCTACCAACACCCCACAGCTACCCTTGTCCTATAATACTTCAGGTAACGTAACGAAAAGTCCTGTTACTGCTTCAGGCGGCGGAGGGGGAGCAACCATGCCTATAGCATACGGATTCGGATCAAGTTCAAGGAAAAATTCGGAATCGGGATCAGGTTCCAGTGGCTTCATGGCACAGGGTGTTCCACGTTTATCAAGTTCCAGTCCCCTCAGTCAAGGTACCATATTGACATCACCGCCGGTAGATCCTCTTAACGATTACGTCGATGGTGATATCACACACCCGGGCGCAAATCCGGATCCAATCGAGAGCATTCCGGTTGGTGATGGTTTATTGCCATTGCTGCTTATGGGGATTGTTTTTGCGCTTTTAAAATCACGAAGAAGCGCTTGCTGAAATCTTACTGTTTCATAAATCTACTCAAGGCTTTTGCTCACAACCGACCTTGTCCGGTGAGCCGAAAAATAAGTGAGAACAGCGTTAAAAATCGTCCTTGTTTGAGCAACGATGTTGCGAGTTTGGACGATTTAGCTGTTCGAACGCTAATTTTTCGAGCGAAGCGGGCGCAGTCTTGATTTTTTTTTGCTTCGTTTTTTTGTATCAAGACAAAAAAATGAAGTAGGGTTTGGGGCAACGCCCCAAGTTTAATAAATTGAATGGTAATTGTTTTTCAATCCTACCAAAATTTAAATTTAACAATAATACCCCTAAATAATTTAAGTATATTTTTTATATTTGCATGCTTCACGTAAGCTTATCATGTAGTATCTCTACGTAAACCCATTTAAAACAAATCGATGGAAAAACATAAGAAATTTGGTACGGCTCCTGTCCTTTTTACAGCCCTTTCCACCATTTTAGGTGCAGTTTTATTCTTACGATTCGGATATGCCGTTGGTACAGTTGGTTTTTGGGGAGTGATCTTGATCATTCTGTTGGGTCATACTGTCACGATCCCTACTGCATTGGCAATTTCTGAAATAGCCACCAACAAGCGCGTTGAAGGAGGAGGTGAGTACTACATTATTTCCCGCTCTTTTGGACTGAATATCGGAGCTACCATCGGTATCGTTTTGTATCTCTCTCAGGCGATAAGCGTAGCTTTTTATGTCATTGCCTTTACAGAATCTTTTTCTTTTTTGTTCGATTACTTGAAAGACAAGTATGACCTCATACTTCCGCGCCAGGTTATTAGTGTTCCTGTGATGCTTCTTTTAGCTTATATAATTTTTAAGAAAGGAGCCGACGTGGGAATGAAAATTCTGTACATCATTACGGGGATACTTGCTATTTCCTTGTTGTTGTTCTTTCTTGGGAGAACAGAATTTTCGGCTGGATCAAGTTTTAGTTTAGCCAATGCTCAGTTTCGCAATATGGACCAGTTCTTCCTGGTCTTCGCCATTGTATTTCCCGCATTCACAGGTATGACGGCCGGTGTGGGTTTGTCGGGCGATTTAAAAAATCCGGGGAAATCCATCCCATTGGGAACCATTGCGGCAACTCTGATTGGAATGGTCACTTACCTTTTGGTTGCTTATAAATTAGCCCATTCCGCCAGTCCGGAGGACTTAGTCGGCAATCAGTTGATCATGGCTGATATTGCAGTATGGGGATTTATCGTTATTCCGTTGGGATTAGCTGCTGCCACAAGCTCAGCCGCTTTGGGGGTGGCCTTGGTAGCACCACGCACCTTACAGGCCCTAGCTACGGATGAGTCTTTCCCTTCTAATAAAATCAATGAGTGGTTGACTAAAAACAGGGCAAGTGATGGAGAACCCGTAAACGCAACCCTTGTTACCTGTGTGATTGCCATTTTCTTTATACTGATTGGAGATGTGAATATGGTAGCACAAATCATCTCTATGTTTTTTCTGGTAACCTACGGCTCTATCTGTTTAATTTCATTCCTAAATCACTTTGGGTCATCACCCTCCTATCGCCCTTCCTTTAAATCAAAATGGTTTTTCTCCTTGATCGGCTTTGTAGCATCTGTCTTGATCATGTTTCAAATCAGTGTGATCTACACTTTGTCTGCCTTAGTCGTTTTGGTGCTTATTTATATTTATATTGATAATTTGCATAAAAAGCGCAAAGGTTTGGAGTCCATCTTTGCCAATTCCATTTTCCAGTTAAACAGGTGGTTGCAAGTCTATATTCAAAGACAAAAGGTTTCCAATATCGATAAAGAGTGGCGGCCCAGTGCCATTTGCATATCGAAAAACTCTTTTAAATATGACAATGCTTTTCGATTGTTGAATTGGCTGTCCTACAAATTCGGATTTGGAACCTACCTGCATTTCATTCAGGATTATTATTCAAGAGAAACCAACGAGCGCGCTCAGAAAGAATTGGTGAAAATTCTGAAAAATATTGAAATTGACCATAGCGTTTATGTCAACACCATTGTATCCCCATCCAACACATCTGCCATTGTGCAAGCCATACAAATTCCGGGTATTGCCGGCATGGAAAACAACATGTTGATCTTTGACTACGACAAAGAAGAACCGGATGATCTGGATGTTATCATTGATAATTACCGTATAGTCAATGCCGGTGATTTTGACATTTGTATTTTGGCTGTTTCCAGAAAACCCATCTTTTATAAAAATGGCATACATGTATGGATCAAGACATACGATGAGTTAAATGCCAATTTAATGATACTGATGAGTTTCATCATTTTGGGTCATCCCGATTGGAAAAAAAGTTCAATCAAAATTTATTATTTCTGCCGCGAAGATGAGACAGAAGCTGTAAAGGCCTGGTTCGACGAATTGATCGTGAGTGGTAGAATGCCGATTTACCAGCACAATATTGAAATTGTAGTTCGCAAAGACGAAATCTCTTATAAGAAGACCATAGCCGATTACTCTTCGGAAGCAGGCATGACCATCATTGGTTTTACTGCAGAAGAGGTAAGCTCGCAGGGTCGTGATGTGTTTGAAGGATATGATGCATTGAGCAGTGTATTATTTGTCAACGCATCTTCAGCAAAGAAAATTGAGTGAGTGTAAAGGTAAAATCGGACAAAATACGATTATCACAAAAGCGGTAGATGACAAAATTTCATCTACCGCTTTTAATATACGAAAAGTACTAAAACAAATCGGATGGTCAACGTGACAATTTTAATCCGCAAATTTTATGTACCAATTATTTCTGTCGTTTAGCTTTGTTCTAACACTTTCTCCGAGTGCCGAGTCGGTGAACTTAGCCGCTACCTTATCTGCTAAGTAGCTGTTATCATCCCTAAACATGGCAAACCGCATCAAGTCGTGGTATCTATTGCCTTCATAGGATAATTCCAGTACAGCTTCTTTCTGGATTAAATCTTCAACAAACAAAATTGAATCCTTTAGCGTAGGCTCAGGTTTATCTATTTTTATAACATAGAAGGTAGTATCTCTATCAGTATAACCTGCACCACGAGTATGAATTCCCACATTTTCATTAAAGCGCACATCCTTAAAATCCATATAATTAGGCAATGGATCGGGAATGTCTGATGCATTAAAGATTCGTGGATTAATCAAGGTTTGATTTTTTAAACCATGTTTTAAAACAGCCATGGCCAATTTGGGTTTTCCCAATCGGTTAACTGCCTCGGCATATCTTAAATATATGGTGGGAATACGATAAGGTACAATGATGTTAGCTTCTTTAGCCTGCTCTTGTATATTAGAGTATCCAAAATCTATATTTCCTCCCCGATTTATAGTGATATATTTGGAAACATAAGTATAGTCATCCAGGTCTAAGTTACTGCTGAGAGATGATGACATGCTAACGTTACCAAAAGTACCATTGGTCCGAAGATCTCCATACTCGGTCAAATAGGCAGTACCGGTGTTATCCGTATAATTGTGGAAATACAAAGTACTGTCGAAATAGTTGATAGCAACCTGTGTCGGTCTCAAAGGTGTGTTTATGCTCGCTGATGTAATTAAGTATCCTTCATCAGTGCCCAATTGATAATTTACAAACAAGCTATCCAAACGACTCAAGTATTCATACTCGTTTGAAACTGCTAAAGTGGTAATGAATTCAGGAGAAGCTTTACTCATGAATATCATTTGCCAATTCGAAATTATCCGGTCTGTAAACTCCATATTTTCACCGGTACCAACTACTTCCCGACGATTAACATAAGTATCAGTAATTGTGTAACTATTCCTGTAAATTAAATCTCTATAGACATTAGCAGCATTCTCGTTTTGTCCAAGCCACAGATACAAATCGCCTAAGATCACCGGCACGGGGAAAAACAACAGATTAGACCTCTGAAAACCACCGAATGTTCCAACAGTGTAAGGCTCTACATCCTTATACGGAAGTAATTCATTGATCAATATTGGGAACAATTCTCCCATTTGAATGGGCGCAGGTATATTTTCAGACTCTTTGATGCTCAGAACGGGTTTATCAAAATAAATAGCATCACCATAATTTAACACCAATTGCATATAGGCCCATGCTTTTATGGCTGTTGCCGCCGCACCTGCTTTTAAAAAGGGTTTTTCAGCTTTTATTACCTTTGCAGTATCAATATTGTTAATCATATAATTACAATTATTGATGATGGTGTAATAATCACTTCTCTTTCCAACATATGGATTATTAACGGAATAACTGTCAAAATTATAGATTTCTTTTAAATACATATCTGCATTTTCATCGATCTCCAATAAGTCACCCCGCAACTCACCCATAATAACGTAGCTGTCGGCAAGCTTCTGAAGTTCAGCTAAAATTCCAAACAAGGAATACAAACTGTCAGAACTCATGTCGTGCTTATCGGCCCTAACCATTTGATCTGAATCTACCTGGAGCATGTTTTCACATCCTACTAAAAAAACCAGGGAAAAACTCCACAGAAGTATTTTATTAATTACTCTTTTCATGTGTTTATTTTTTATTTTTTATACTAAGGTCACATGGAACACGCCATTAATCATTTCCTTGTGTTTGAGAATTTTCTCAAATGGCTGTTTCATCGAATCTAATTTTAAATTCATTTTAATAGCATTAAAAGTCTATACGTAAACCAAGATAATAAGCTCTCATATTAGGCATATAGCCGGCATCAATACCCTGATAAAATGGTGAACTACTGATGCTGAATTCCGGGTCCCTACCCAGATATTTAGTCAGGGTATACACATCATTCACAGAAGCCCAAATATTAATTCCTCTGATATAATCATTTTTATATGCAAACACATACGACAACTTAACATTTTTCAGCTTCAGATAGGAACCATCTTCAATCCATCTGTCGGAAAATCTTCCGTTGCCCATGGGATCGCCATAAACAGCCTGGGGTTGAGAAGTTTGCTGTCCATCCGCTGTCCACCTGTTTAATCTGGCTTTAGACTGGTTACTGAAATCACTTCCGGTTTCCAACATACGACGATGGTAGTTATACACATCATTACCGTAAGAATAGGTAAAGAGCAAACTCAAATCGAAACGATGCAGTTTCATATTACTATTGATTGCCCCATAAAGCTTCGGATGTGGATTTCCAATTACCTGTTTGTCTCTTTCATCTATAATGCCGTCTTTGTTAACATCATCGAACTGCACATCTCCTGCTTTGAAATAATCATAGTTACCGGATTTGGCAAGCTGCTTCAGACCCAATGCGTCTGCCTGATCTTGTGTGCTTATCACTCCTTTTGACTTATATCCATAGAATAAGCCAAGAGGTTGACCCTTTTGTGTGATCACTTCTGAACCAAACACCGGAGTCACAAAATACCCCTCAGGATTTTGCAAAGAAATTATCTTATTGTTGTAATGTCCCGCACTGAGCCCAAGGTTCCAAATGAAATTTTTCAGATTCAGCATCTTTAGATTAAGTGAGGCTTCAAATCCTTGGTTAATCATGGAACCGTTATTATACCAATAGTAACCACTTCCTAAAACTTCAGGATATTTTATCAAAGTGAGCAAATTATCGGTAGTCCCCGTATAAACATCCAAAGAGATATTTACTATATTTTTAAACATTTCGAGATCCAAGCCTGCATTGGCTCTCCTGGTTTGCTCCCATTGAATCTCCTCATTTTCAAAGTGAGCCAATCTCAAACCATTAGCCCGGTTAGTAAAACGCGTAGATGTCAAATAAGTTTGTGCCTCGTAGTCGGGGATAGCATCATTACCGGTTATACCGTAGCCTAAACGAAGTTTACCATAATTGATCACGGACACCGGACGCATAAATCCTTCCGAACTGAAGACCCAGGCACCGTTGATAGATGGGAAAAGACCCCAGGATGCTCCAAACAATGAGATGCCGGACCGTGCTTGTTTACCAAAACGAGATGATGCATCCATCGCAAAAGCTGCAGAAACTAAATACTTTTTCTGGAAATCATAATCTACACCCAGATAATTTGAAATATATTTTGATTCAACATCAAATCCATCAACTGTGAGGAATTCATATGCCCCCGTGATCATCGTATTCGAGTTTGAGCCGGAGTTGTGTTCATCGATGAAGTCAACTTCATAGCTATTGTAGCTATATCTAAATCCGGCAACAGCACTAAGATTATGGCTATTAAAAGATTGATTGTAGATTAACCGGCTATCGCTGTATATAGAATTATTGTTTGCAACCTGGCTCTTCAGATTATTTTTGGAGATACCTTGAAGCGGCATTATTCTCTCAGGTGTATAATTCATAGGAAGGAAATAAGCTTCATCTATTTTCTGTAAACTATAGTTAAACTGAGTTGTGAATTTTAGAACCGGCAATATCGTCAGTTCAGGTGTTATACCGATATTAAAGTGCTGCTTCTTCTGTTTATTCTGTGAATAATTAACAACTCCAACCGGATTGGCGATACCAAATTCGTCGGCATAAGCCAATTGCTTGGTTATAATTCCGGTGGAACTAAAGAGGTAAGGCGAAAGGAAGGGAGACTTGATCTGTGCTTGCCAGGTTGGAGATGAAAATCTATCCACTCCATCATCAAGGAGGGTTCTGATATTATTTGTAAATGAAACCTCAGCTTTTGTTTTTAAGAATTTAGTAAAGGTGGCATCTACATTAAAGCGTGCATTCAGACGCTGATAGTCTGTTGTTTTCACTGCTCCATCAGAATTGGTAAGACCAATGGAAAAATAGTACATCGCTCTATCGTCACCACCGTCAACATTCACCAGGTAATTTCCAACATTCCCTATTTGATATACTAAATCAGACCAATTGGTATTGTTGAAATACGCATTGTAGAGCGGATTGTTGGGATTAGCCAAAAAGTTGGCACTAACATCTTCCCCTGTTGCAACCTTATAAGAAGTCAGCATATCGCTTGCATAGATCCTGTACTCTTCCGCAGACAACAAAGGAATCTGTGCCGGACGGTCCAAAATTCCATAAAAAACGTTTAATCCAATCTTGGTTACCATGGATTTTGAGCGTTTGGTTGTTATCAACACAACACCATTTGCACCTTTTGCACCGTAGATAGACGTACCATCTTTCATAATGGTAATATCTTCAATATCATTAACGTCTATGTCATCCAGGGGATTGATAAACAAACCGGCATGAATAGATTCCAAATCTTGGTAACTATTCCAGATGACACCATCCACTACTACAAGAGGTTGGGTACTCATATACAGAGAATTAATGCCTCGTATGAATAGATTATTACCACTTCCGATAAGACCGGACCTGCTCACGGAGCGCAAATCGGATCCAAACGAAGTTTGAATTTTTGTATCCGCTGTAACATCAGTATTTTGACTAAAGTTTTCGGTACTTTTTGCAGAAATGGTCAATGCCGAATTATCTACGGTAGCATGTGGCAACCTGATCGGCTTGAAATAGTTATAGAATCCCTTGGGATAAAGATTAACCTCAACGAATTGATCCGCTGAAAAAACTGCAATTTCCTGTCTTTCATATTCAAAAGCCTCAACATGCAAAACACCATCTGTACCTCCTATGTCAACAGTAAATGTTCCATCTTCACCGGTAATGACGGAAGCTTTGTTAGTCAAGATAACTTGGGCAGCATTAACAGGAGCTTTGGTGCGGGCATCTCTGACTATCCCTTTAATTTCGACTTTCGGCGCCTCCTCAGCCCTGACCTGAACAGGAAGCACAATTAAAAACAGTCCCAATAAGAATAACATCTTTTGCATGAGCTTTATAAATATAATGAGGTCTCTTTTCATTTTATATTAATTTGTAGTATTTATAATTAATTCTACCAATTTCAATCCATTACAGGTTCTAAGATGATATAGTCAATCGCAATGCTACGACTATATGTACCGTTTCTTTCATCTCTTGTTCTGGCAGCATTTTCAACTTTTAAGTACACGCTGATATCTTTACCCACCTCAGAAGCCGGTCCTGAAATCAGATTACAATACGAGAATTGATAATTTTCTGCTACCAACAACTTGGTTATTTCATCCGGATTTGTAACCTTATTTTCCACTGTCAGTGCTTGATCCGTTATTGTATTCCCTTCTTCATCTACATATGACAAGTAAAAATTCGCATAATAAGGACGCGTATCATCCGGATTGATGGCATTCGAAGGAATAAACACACAGTATATGTTGTATTTAACATTAGCTAATGTATTGGGTATTGGAAAGCGGACAGATACTTTCGAGAAGTCATTACCCGGCAATTGTTCGTAGCGAACGAAATAATTCCTGGAAGCTGTAAACTGTGACCCGAATGTAGAATATGTTACCAACTTACAGTTAGAAACAACAACTTTCTGGTAAATATCACTTTCTGCTTCAACTATAATGGGTTTGAGCCATGAATCGGTCAATTTATTCTTCATCTGATCAGTCACATATGCATGACCGTTACTTAATGTGTGTTTCACAGACGATTCGAAGAGGTAAGCCGGATTTTTAAAGACACTTCCTGAAGTCGAACGGAGAGAATCTTTAGTAGCAGGGTCTTCCAACAAGCCACCAAAGACACAGTCTTTAATCATTGACCACTTGGTTAATGAAACCTGTTGTTCCTCACCGGTTATCAGAGTCGAATCTTCATCCAACTTATCAAGAGAACGGTAATATGGGAAAATTTTGCCATACAACTCATTCCATGCGGTGTTTGAAGGTAAAATAACCGACGACAGGAAGAGTTCATCATCAATGTCACCTAACTCATTCAAGAACTTATTGCTTGCTACAAACACAGAGTCAATGAACACACTGTTCTCATCATAACTGAGTGCCGGAGAGAATTGCAATTTGGAAATTGAGTTTAAATAAGTACGCAACGAATCCAAAGAGGGTTGATTTTGGATAAACTCCCATATATTCATGACGTAAGGCACACGAGTTTTCATAACATGAACTACTCCGTTTTTAGTCAGCAAATTGGGCTCAGCAATTTTCTGATCTCCATAATAGAATACACCCTGATCTTTTTGTTGCTCGATGTATTTGCCGTTAAATGCTTTAATGATAGCCGGAAATACGTGTGTGCCTCCTGTGATATGATTAGCCACAAGCAATCGCAAACTATCCGCAACGGATTCATTTATTTCTATGTCACTCAACGCATCATTGGTAAGCGCAAAAACGGTATATGCTTGCGAGTGCGTTAAAGTATCCTTATATCCGGTAAACTCAAGTAATTCTACAAATTTACCCAAATCGCTTCTTGACTGCATGTATTCGATCAAGTTGAGATCGCTTCTCATCTCTGTATCCAGGCTGTAGTGCTCATTGAAAGCATCATTACAGGCCTGGAAAGAAAACAGCACAGCTATGCCGACAAGAGCATATAATTCGATTTTCAAAATTTTGTTTATTATTGTCATGGGGTTCAGAACTATTTAGTTATATTGATCTTACGGTAATAAATAGATAAATTTATTTATCTCTCAAAGTGTCATAATAGGGATTTTGTTTGAAATTTTCATTGGCATCCAATTCCCTTTTCGAAATAGGCATGTAAAGTGCATCCATTACCAAAGCTCCCAGGGGTGCCGGAGAATCCGAGCGTTTAAGGGTTACAAATCTGTTCAGTCTATCCACAGAATTTCCTCTTCGGGCTAAACGCACCAAATCAAACCAACGTTTTCCCTCAAACATCAACTCCCTTTGACGTTCTCTCAACACCAACTCTTCCCTATCAACTTTATTGGAATAATTATCAGCTACCAGTGACTCCTTGGTTTCACTCGCACGTAGATATATTGCATTAACCAATTTGAAAGCTTCATCCCAATCCTTATCGGCCTGAACCATTGCTTCGGCCTTCATCAGCATGACATCAGGTAATCTGTAGATTATCCAATTGGCAGTAGTATTACGATATGAATAAGTTTTGGTTGTTACCAAATCTCTCTGATACACGTTGGCACCTCCGTATTTGAAAATTGAGAAAGCATCTCCACCTTCATAACGTATAAATGACCAGGAGCGAATATCAGAACTTGCCTCTAACTCGATTGAACCGGGTACTCTGGCATTAAAAGGACTGTATTGAGTACTATAGTTCGTGGCATAGTCACATCCCAAGGAGGTGGGGAAAGCCAAATAACCCCTACTGTTGTCCAAACTGGAATACAGATCAACAATGGCCGTATTTTTCACATCTCTATCGCTGAATTGTATTTCAAAAATAGATTCCGTCGAATTTCCCCTGTAAAACACCTGAGCATAAAACTGCTCAATATCCGTAATGAGCTTTAAATTATTGTCTTTCAAAACTTCATCACAGGCTTTGATACAATTTTCGTAATCTTCTTTCCACAAGTAAACATCGGCCAACAAAGCGTTTACCGCACTCCGTGTGATGCGTCCTTTATCACTGGATCTATCTCCATAACTGGTTCTCACCCACCCATTATCAAGAATATTATTCAAATCTTCAATGATAAAGTTCAAAACAGCTTCCTCATCATCTTGAGGTCTGTCATAGTCTTGTGTATCTGCGATACTTGGATCAAGGATCAACGGAATATCTCTGAAGGCTCTGACTAAATAGAAATAGGCTAATGCGCGCAAAGTTGTAGCTTCTCCTATGACTAAATTTAAATCTCTTTGAGAAAAATTGGCATCTACTTCCCTTACGTCAGGTGCATAAGAAAGCAGCGTATTACAATAGTTGATGGTCGTGTATAACGGTCCCCAATCGGAATAGGTGTTATGCCTGGTAAGGTTGCCATCCAATATCCTGCGCATATCATATAGACCGGAACCGGCCGGGATAGTCCTGCCCTCAACCATATTGTCGGAACGAAGTTCACCCCAAACAATCATCCTCTCAATAACAGGCCTCTCACTTAAACTTTTATAACATCCGGCCAAAACGGACTCCACATCTGATTTGGATTTCCAAAAGTCTTCCAACACTATTTCATTTTCGGGTTTCAGTTCCAACCAACTGTCACATCCGGTTGTTAAAACTGACACCACTATAACAAATAATACTATTTTAAATACCTTCATATGTTATTGAATTATTTTTCGGTTTGTATGTAGTTCGTATATTTACGATTATCTAAAACCCTATTGTTACCCCAAACACAAAGTCTCTCGTTCGTGGAGTTCTGCTATTATCGTAGCTGATTCCTCCTCCGCCCAGGCCACCATAACCCACCTCCGGGTCAACACCGGTATACTTCGTCAGCAGGAAAAGGTTGTTAATGGTCATATAGAATGATAATCTTTCCAGGTGATAAGGTTGCAACATTGATTTTGGGAAGTCATAATTAAGTTGCATATACTTAAACCGCAAGAACGACCCGTCTTCAACGTACCTGTCGCTACCCAACCAGTTATATCCATATTGATAAAGTGCTCTGGGCATATCAGTCACGTCTCCTTCGTGTCTCCACCTCCAGTTTACAGCTATACTCTGGTTATTGTCGGTGTACATGTTTTCAGCATGCATTCTGGCACTGTTAACAACCTTATTTCCATATCTGAAATTGAAGAAATTACGTAGCATAAATCTCTTGTATCTAAAGTCGAGGCCAAATCCACCATGTATTTTAGGATTGGAGTTCCCTAAGTAAACTATATCAAGTTCATCAATGCTACCGTCATTATTAATATCTTCGTAAATGGCATCACCCCCACGGAACTGGTAACGTGTCGGTAAATGATTATATGAAAAGTACATGGGTTTTGGTTTCCCATTGTGGTCATAAATCACATTTCCCTCTGCATCCAGAGCAAATGGTGCCAAAGGAACACCGTCAGCTCCCAGAATACTTCCCTCTTTCTCAATGGCATTTTCAAACTTGTCATATTTATAGGTTCCTTTGTACCTAAAACCATAGATTGACCCGAATGCATTATGCTCTTGAATACGCGTTAAATAAGTTCCGTTTGTATAATTGAACTCGGCATTCCAGCTTTTTAATATTGTAGGATCTATTTCAATGATAGTATTCCTGTTGTTCGCAAAATTTATTTTAAAGTCCATTGAAAAATCCTTTACCTCCACAAATCTATTGAAGTTAAGATAAAGTTCCCATCCTTCATTCTCCATGATCCCGGCGTTAACATAAGGCAAAGAGGGGAATCCCGAACTACTTGACAACGCAAAGCCTGAAAACAACATATCATCTATCCTGGTCTTGTAATAGTTGAAATCAGCGCTGTACTTGTGGTCTATCACAGCAAACTCAGCCCCCAGGTTGTAGGCAGTCGCTGTTTCCCATTTAAGTGCATCTAATCTTAGTGAATTAGGTTTAACAGCAGGAAGATTCATGTAGCTTCCGTATATCCCATATCGGCTATAGTGTAAATAGTCAGACCCGGGTTGATTACCGCTGATACCCCACGATCCGCGAAATGCTAACATGCTCAACCAATCGGCCTTATCTAAAAATGGTTCATCAGACAATATCCATTTTAAAGAAAGACCCGGGGAAGTTGCCCAACGGTTACCTTTTCCAAATCTTGTACTTCCATCCTGACGCAATGTACCTGAAGTAATGTAGCGCCCTTTGTAGGCATAATGCCATCTTGTCATAAATCCAAGTCCTCTGTAAGAAGACCTACCATTGCGTGCTGACTCGATGTATCCAAGATTAGACGCATCTATCAGATCATACGATGGTAAGCCTGAGGTAACAATATGCTGACTGGAGCTGTTACCGGTTGAAATTTGCATAGAGGCATAAAGCGACAAAGAGTGATCTTTATTGTCAAAGTTCGGAACAAACAGCAAGTTAGCGTCCGAGAAAACACCCAAATTCTGTGAGGAAGCATCCGATGCCTCATTGATTACATCCTGCCATCTTAAGTTAGTGGCGTTAGATGGTAGGAAAACATTGGATTTATCATTGTTTACATCAAAAGTAGCATCAATATTCAAGCGTAACAGATGAACCATAGGATCCAGCAAGTGGTAGCGTATTCCAACCTGTGGAAGAATACGTGTTGACCTTGAACGATTGGTAGCCAATGCTGCCAACGCTATCGGGTTCCTCAAGTTTTTCTGACTGTCGTTGAGTTGGGAACTTCTGGGTATATTAAAAAACTCTTCTGTATCATTCCCATCTCTATCTTGCATATATATGCTCACGTTCGGCATCTTATTGTAGGCTATCCCTAAATAATTATCATAACTTCTGTGGTTATCTGTAAAGGTGAAAGCTGTTTCCGAAACAAACTGAATACGATCCGACACATTGTACTCCAATGCCAATCGGGAGGAGTAGCGCTCTAAATTTTGTCCGATAATGGTCCCGCGCTGTGTGAGGTATTCACCCGACAATCTGTATTTAGCCCGGTCGCCACCACCATAAACCGTGAGGTTATGGTTGTGAATATACCCTATCTGAGACACTTCTTTAATCCAGTCGGTGTTGTTGTTATAGTTTTCAAAATCCGGAAAGTTCCTGTCATAATTGTATTCGGGCAAATCATTGGCTTCATCATCCTGACGAGGGTTCAGATAGGCCTCCTTGATAAACATGGTGTAGTCGTCTCCGGTGAGTATTTTTTTTCCGGGGGGTTGCTTGGTTCTGGTAAATCGATAGGAATAGGTGACCCGGGTTGGTCCGGCCACCCCTTTTTTGGTAGTGATCATAATTACACCATTGGCACCTTTGGTTCCCCATACGGCTGATGCAGCTGCATCTTTTAATACTTCAATCTGCTCAATATCATCCGGATTTATACTTAACATATTAGCATATTGCTCCGTATTCGAGTTGGCATAGTCAAAATTGGGATCCACATCCAACGAATAAGGTACCCCGTTAAGCACAATCAAAGGTTCTGCATTACTGTTGATGGTGTTAACCCCACGAATACGCATGGAGGTTGGTGCTCCGGGGTCGGAAGAGTTAGCCACAATATCCAACCCGGCAATATGTCCCTGCAGAGCATCATCGATAGAAGTGACCTGCAATCCTTCGAATTCTTTTGTACTAATTGACTGCATGGCAGTACTTACCTCCCGTTCGGGTATGGCAAAACCTCCCTGACTGGTCGTCTTTCTGGAGCCGGTAACTGTAACTTCAGCTATCGCAGTCGTTTCTTCAACCATTTGAAGGTCAATCCTTGTCCTGTTTTCAGCATTGAGCACCGCTCTTTGGTACCCCATATATGAAAACATAAGACGGCTGTTGGCATTAGAGACACGCAACAGATACTGTCCGTTGAAATTGGTTATGGTACCGGCTACAACACGATTAGATGCATCCAACTCTGCAACACTTACACCGATCAAAGGTTCCCCATCGGTTTTAGAAGTCACGGTACCTTGAATAATAACAGCTTCTCTGCTTGCTTGAGAATACCCATAATACGGAGAAAGGATTATGGCACAAAAGATTATAGTTAATACTGAAAAATATCTCATATGTTATTTTCTTTTAGTAACAGCTATTTTTAATATTTATAGGCAGATATTCATTAATATCATACTCATTTGTAACTCAACACATTGTTAATTAAATGTATGACAGCAGATGAGGTGGTGACAACCCTGGACGTCACAAATGCTTTAGCAGAAGCTGCCCCGGTACCATCCACATTTTTAAAGCTCGTCGATACATCTTTATTGCCATTGAAAACATAATCTTTTGCTACCAGATTATAATATCCATCCTCTTTGATTACGCGAGCTTTACCCCCTGACTCTGTCGTAAGTTCAATGGTTCCATCCACATCTTCCAGTCCCAGTTTATAGTATTTATTCACACCGGTGCCGTACTTGGAAGGGAATGTGTCATCTGCCGTTTTTCGTGCACTGGAATCATAAATATTATCTTCTCTATCCTGTCCGATAAAAACAGCCCGGTCTTGGAAATGATAACGCAAAAAGCGTATCAACTCGGCTGTTTCTTTTTTACGATCATCAAGTGGCAAGGCATTGATAGCGGCCCATGTCTTAATTTTCCCATCATTAATAGCGCTTTGGATTGCGTCATTAGAAGGAATATAAATGGTATAATTAAATGAATTGAAAAAACTCACACAATAGTTGATACCTCTTGGGGTAAAGATTGAAAGGATCTCAGGTTCAAAATCGCGCGGAGCTTCATTTAACAAATCAAAAAACATGGAAAACTTATCTTTTTGAACATCGGACAACACATCATAAACCGTCTTTAAAGCAGAATGAATGGGCGCATCTACCAAATAGGTTTTACCGTTAGCCTGATCAAAACTTCTGAGTATATTGACTTTGTTACCCACTTGCACATCATAACCTCCTTGAACAACCTTTCCCTGCTCACTCACTTTAATAAAGTCGTTGGCTTTGGTAATGTAATATCCATCTTTTTCAATATTACCCACTATAATATGGCTATCTAATAATTTCCACAATCGATTTTGTATAAAACCGGCATCAGTGATTGCGGCGATGGAATCACCTATCTCATGGGTAGCTTTAGAATATTCATAAATCGTGGCATTCACTGCTTTCGTGGTTTCATTATACCAATACTTCATGGCTCCCTGAATACCATCTTGCCCAAATGCCACCGGATCTATATAAGAATCAAAGTATTCATCTGAGGGAATAAATAAACTATAGTTAACCACTAAGGAGTTCAAATAGAGCTGATAGAATGCAAACTGTGACCCGTCCGTTGCAGTTTCCGTTCTTCGAATTGCCCAGTTCATAACCTTAGAATTTTCGCTGAGCAATACAGGTCCATACACAGAGATAAAGTCCACAGGAGTGTAAACTTTGTTGGTCACATAAACTTGCCCGTTTATCGCCGTATAACTTTCTTCTTTTACAACATCAGCTTCCTGAACTTGCATCGGATAGTTTTGATCATCCACCATCCTGCCAAAATTATGCGGGAATGATTCAATCAGAGAAGGCCGCATATGTCTTTTCAAAAAAGAAACCACCACATCATTGGGCAAATTTTCCCAAGTTTGATAGCGCTCTTTCAGCAACATACCGATAGGTTCGTTGTTGAAGAAACGAGTCATCGCTTCATCGGTAGGAACAAACATCGCAGCCATGTCGGAATAAATGGAAGTCGTAGTAACATATGCATTCCAACCCGGATTGAAAGCAAGAAGCGGTGCCGGTTTCCCGTCAGGATCCAAAGTTGCTCCACCATTGACAGCAAAAAAGCGTTTGTTAAAGATTGAGTCGGTGAATTCAGGATTTAATTCGCGATACAACAAGGTATTTTGCGGATCATAGAATGGGGCCGAAAAACGGTTGAGCAAGGCAGCAAATATAGACATCTTTTCGTTACCGGTGATGTACTCAGCCATGTTATCGGGCGGTGTCAACACATCTTCCATTACCTGGATAAAACCATTTTTACATACAATGTCCTTTTCTATAACTTTATTATCAAAAACATAGAAATCATCTTTTACACGAACTTTACCACCACTTAAAAAAGTAAAGTCATCATCCGTCATACCTGTTCTGTCAATAAATTGCTGTGAGAAAAAGATAAATGGAATATCGGTATTATCTTTCAAAATATAAAGTCCCTTTTCCCTGTATGGATCCCAATAAGGGCCCGCAGGTAATTCAGTATCAAAAGAAAGTCGGTCTATAGCCGATAATGCCGTCAGCCTCCTGAGTGCCAATCCTTCGTTGAATTGTCCATCGTAATAGTTCGATAATTTCTCTAAGGTGTATGCATTATTGATCATAGAGAAATAAAACAACATCTTCTTTTGATTGACTGACAACTCATCATAACTTGAAACTCCCCACTCATTGTCTTGAAAGAATCTATCAAAAGCTTCATCTTTACTGACAAATAAGGTTTTACTACCTGTCAGAGCGAGGACTTCTTTATAGCCTAAATCATTGATGAGACGAACGTAGTATTTAAAATCACCACTTTTTTCCAGGTATTCATATACACTACCGTTCAAGAAATCCGGTTCTCTGGTATCGTAGTAATAGTCTTTTTCACAAGAACTAATTGTTAACCCCACAACAATCAAAATGAAGAAGGTGTGAAGATTGAAATAAAATCTGTTTCGTTGGTAACTCATAAGTAGTAAATTAATTTTTACACGTGTATTTATAAGTGTTTGCTTATTAATCAATAGATATCTTCATTCTCAAGGGCACTGATCGGCACGAACTCCATATAATCTATCATGAACTGCCCCCCACTCAGTCCTTTGACTGACAGGGTATGATGACTGGCCTCGTCAAAAGTATAAATACCGATTATTTTTCTGAGATGACGACGGTCTCGCCTGCCATCGGCAGCTCCCCCTGTCCACACAGGATCAGGTGCTTGAAGGCATGCAGGTCCTTTCATATAACCTAAATTACGCATCATTTTGTCATTTTCAAAACCTTCAGGGTCACTTAAATCCGCTCCGGGTCTCACCCATCCTATAGCTTCATGCGCTCCATCGTTGTTCAAGTTAACAGGAACACCGGTAGGAACACCATCGAAATAAAATTGACAAACACCTCTGCCGTAATTGGTCAAATAACCAAAACGTACTTCGTAAGTTCCGGCAGGAACAGGTAAAGTAGTGATGGTAAATTCATATAGATTACCGGGCTTAACATCCATAAACAACTCATCACCCTGGTAATTCATCAATCTCTCATTAGACTCTACATATCCCAAAGTAGTTTGGGGAGTCGCTTTAACCCGTTCTATGTAATTATGTGGGAACCAAACGTGTTTACAAGGAAGCGTATGTTTTTGTCCCCGAATGTTATTATTGGTAAATTCCGGAAATAAGCTGGCCATATCAAAACGCAAACGTTTACTGGAATGTTCGTCCAACACAACTTGATCATAAACAAGCATTTTGTCAACCTCATGATATATTCCGTTTTGAGCCTTGTTCGCATTTTCCTCGAAATTACTGAGTATCTCAACCCTGCGTCCTGTTGAAGGTATGTAATTCAAAAGGTTGGTCTCTAAAGTTTTGCGCAACTTGGTCACCTCTATCAGGGTATTGGGGCACATGGTCTCAATGTATTCATACATATCAACTGTCTTAACAACATTACCATTGTCGTACGCATCAATGAATCCCTCCAAGCTCAATTCCTTATCTATCAGATGATAGGCAACAAACCGATTCAAACTGTTCCTTCTGTCGGTTACATCCGTAATACCGGCATCTTCGGGATATACATTATCATACACACTGGCTGCGTATGTTTTGAGAGATTCTATGTCTGTAATCCCGTTAGCTTCCATGGTCTCATTGCTTTCCATCAATATGGTATAACCATATCGCCTCTGCTCGGGAACTTCATCGTATCTCCAACTGGGATTGGTCTCCCTGGGATAAATTATGAAATGTGAGTATAAATTGGGATTATAAGACTCGTCAACATCTCTCTGAAGTGAATCCGCCAGCCCGGTCAATATCAAGGCCTCATAAAATAAAGTAAAACGTTCTTCTTTGGAAAGCTGGTCAACCACTCCATAGCGGGAAGGATCTATTACCTCGGAAATAATATGGAGCATCCCGTTGTGAGTGGAAATATCCTTTTCAATCAACCTGGATTTACCGTTGACAAAAATATTGTTGGCTGAATAAGAAATGGACAAGAAACCTCTGCTCATGGTCATCTGATTCAATCGTCCAATACCAAAATCACCGGATGTAAGAGTATCCCCATACACCAAATGATCATAAGCAATTTGCTTTAACTCTTCCTCGGTAAAATCATCTATAGAAGATTTGCCCTTGGCTTCATAATATTTTTCAATGGCTGAGTTGTTCGGAGCAAAACAAGTGTATAAACCGTATGCTTTCAACAAACCAAGGGTTTTGCTCTTCTGAAGAATAGTGGTAAATTCCGACAATTCGGGTTCATCTTCAATATATTTCCCCATGGTTTTTCTGGTGTTGGTAAACCTGAATTCTTCATCTATCTCATCAACACATGAAGAAAAAAAGCCAAACATGCCAACTATGAACAGACACAATAAAATGTCAATGGAATTTAAACGATGCATATGACTAAACGATTAAGGAATTACTATTCTCACGGTAAAAAACACGTATTTGTTGCTCATAAACAAATCGTGGCAAAGATAAATAAAACTTAATAAAAACCATAAAAATAGCGTTGAAATTTCATCAAATAAATCACCAAAAAACAATATTAATTGTATAGATTGTTGTTCATCAAGAAATTACACACAAACTACAAATTCTCTATTCCACAAAAAACGGTTAAATTTTAACAATTTTCCTGGTTTTAAATAAAAAAGCACAATACATTATCCTTAAACATGCAAAAAATCTGACTATCCTAATACGCAATTCTGACCATGTAATAATATTTTGTACACCATACTGCCTAATCAATAAATATCTTCAGTTTCAAGGGCACTGATCGGTACAAACTCCAGGTAATCTATCATAAACTGACCACCGCTCAAACCTTTAACGGACAAGGTGTGATGACCGGCTTTGTCAAAAGTATATATGCCAAGTATTTTTCTGAGCACATTACTGGCATTTCTGGGATATTCATTAGGTCCCCACGCAAAATCACTAATTTTAATACAGAAAGGTGCTTTCATGTAACCCAAATTACGCATCATTTTGTCATTCTCAAAGCCTTCGGGGTCACTTGGGTCCGACCCGGGTCTCACCCATCCGATGGCTTCATGATACCCATCGTTGTTCAAATTAATAGGAACTCCGGTGGGAATATTATCAAAATAAAACTGACAAACACCTCTGGCGTAATTGGTCAGATAACCAAAACGAACTTCGTAAGTCCCGGCAGGAACGGGAAAAGTAGTGATAGTGAATTCATATAAATTACCCGGCTTAACATCCATAAACAACTCATCACCCTGATAATTCCCCAATCTGCTATTGGACTCTACGTAGCCCATAACGGTTTGGGGAGTCGCTTTAATCCGTTCTATATAATTATGTGGGAACCATATGTGGTGGCAAGGAATACGATGTGTCCGTCCCCGGATGCCGTTATTGGTAAATTCCGGGAAAAAACTGGCCATATCAAAACGCAAACGTTTACCGGAATGTTCTTCCAACACAACTCTATCATAAACAAGCATTTGGTCAAGCTCATGATATATTCCGTTTTGAGCTTTATTCGCATCTTCATTCTCAAAATTATTGAGTATTTGGATTTTACGACCGGCTGAAGGTATATAATTCAAAAGATTGGTCTCATTCGTACTGCGTACCTTAGTCACCTCTATCAGGGTGTTGGGGCACATGGTCTCAATGTATTCATACATATCGACTGTCTTAACAACATTGCCGTTGTCGTACGCATCAATGAATTGTTTCAAACTCAATTCCTTATCTATCAGGTGATAGGCAACAAACCGATTTAAGCTATTCCTTCTGTCGGTTACATCCGTAATACCGGCATCCTCGGGATATACATCATCATACACACTTGCCGCATATGTTTTAAGAGATTCTATATCTGTGATCCCGTTAGCCTCCATGGTCTCATTGCTTTCCATCAATACGGTATAACCATACCGCCTTGATTCGGGAATTTCATCAGCTCTCCAGCCAGGATTGGTTTCCGGAGGATAAATTACCAAATGTCTGTATAAATTAGGATTATAAGACTCGTCAACATCTTTCTGGAGTGAATCCGCCAGTCCGGTCAATATCAAAGCTTCATAAAATAAAGTAAAACGTTCTTCTTTGGAAAGCTGATCAACAATTCCATAGCGAGAAGGGTCTATCATCTCGGAAATAATATGAAGCATCCCGTTGTGAACTGAAATATCCTTTTCAATCAACCTGGATCTACCGTTGACAAAAATATCGTTTTCTGAATAAGAAATGGATAAAAAACCTCTGTTCATGGTCATCTGATTCAATCGGCCAATACCAAAATCACCGGATGTGAGTGTATCTCCATACACAATGTGATCATAAGCAATTTGCTTTAACTCCTCTTCGGTAAAATCTTCTATAGAGGACTTACCTTTAGCCTTGTAATACCTTTCAATGGCTTCATTGTCCGGAGCAAAACAAGTGTATAAACCATATGCTTTCAGTAAACCGAGGGTTTTGCTCCTCTGCAGAATAGCGGTAAACTCCGACAAATCAGGCTCGTCTTCGATATAACGCCCCATGGTTTTTTTTGTACTGGTAAACATGAATTCCTCGGGAATATCCTCAACACATGAAGACAAAAAGCTAAAAGTGCTGATTACGAGGAAACACAATAAAACTTTAATGGTATTCAAACGATGCATGATAATATGATTAAGGAATTATTCTACTATAATTAACATAACAATACATATTGTCATTTAAAATTCGTCACAAGGACGACAATAAATTAATATCACTCAGTATCAATCAACTAAACCCGAACAACCATCCGCAATCAGTAGATGTGTTATTTAAATTTCAATAACACCTTTATGTATTCTGCAAATGTAGTGGATAATTTTTTATTCTGGTTTACTCTTTTTGACACAAAATCGTCATTATTTAACACAATATCGTCTTTTTGTTAATTACCGTTGAATTTAAACATCAAAACGACAATTATCATCTTACTATGAGTTTCAGTGATTCCTGACGATGCTTTTCATCTGTTATTCTGACAAGATATACACCTGCCTGTGTCGTGGTTGTCAGATGAACCGGCACTATTTGATTAAGTTTTGAAGCTACGACAACTCCTCTTAAATCGATAATTTCAACATCAATGAGACCACCGGATATTTTTAAACCGGTCAAATAAATATCATTGGAAGCTTCACACGGATTGGGGAATATATAAAAGGATGAATGACCGAATGATTTTTCAGACTCATCCTCTATGATTGGAATTGAATTGAATAAGTCTTCATACCTGATACGTACTTCGGTAATGCTATTCCAATCACCTTCGGAAGTACCGTTGCACACTATGCGAACATAGCGAGCCTCTTCCGCAGAAAATGCATATCGTTCAAGTTCATTGGTAATACCGCTTGATATGATATTTTGTAATACAGGTTTAAAAGAAGAATTATCATTGGAAATTTCAATATCGAAATAAGCCGTACGCTTATCTCCATTATAAAAAGCTATATCGACTGCTGAGACTAATTTTTTCGCTCCCAAATCATACTTAATCCATTGTCCGGTTGCTCCCTGTTGACTCCAACGTGTATTTAAACTGCCATCCATTGTGTTTTGGGGAGTATTCCCGGTTTGATTGCCGATGGCTGTCACTGTGATACCTTCTTGAGGAGCATCAAGCGGCACTGCCAGCATAAACTGTTTGTCGGAGTCTTGCTGAATTTCCACACCTCCCTTGCTGACCAAACCGGACACGGAAATTGTATGTAAACCATAATCCAAAGGATTGGACAAAGTTATCAATACAGTACGCAAACCGTCGAAATCAGCCTCTCCGACAATTGGTTCACCATTAATTTGATAATTATTAATATTTTCTGCAGACATTGAATTTAAGGTGTCATTGAAAACTACCATAATACTATTTGGGCCTTCAGCCTGTACCGATGACAGCCGCAAGATGGTTTGAATATCATCCCCATCCACATACTTATACATTTCTGAGGCAGCCAGTAAAAAAGCACCAACCCCGAAGTCTGCAGTAGAATTGGCATCAATCTTTTGTCCGGGTATAGCTGCAGCACCAATGGGCTGAACATAACCTACTCTCCCACTCTCCTGTAAGGCTGTATTTGATAAATAGTCCCATGCCTTTTCAACTACCGTCCCATAATCTTCATCCGACAGGTAACCATTGTTGATGCCCCAAAGAAAACCGTAAGTAAAGAATGCTGTTCCACTAGTCTCTTCACCCGGCACATATTCCGGATCAATAATGCTTCGTGTCCAATAACCGTCTTCTTGTTGAGTTGCGGCAAGTGCTTCCGCCATACGGGTATAATACTGAATATAATTGTCTCTATAGGGGTCTGTTTCAGGCAAGTCTGCCAACACCCTGGCAAAAGCAGCGAACACCCAGCCATTACCCCTTGCCCAGAAATCTTTTTTATCATTGGAGGTTTTCCATTGGGGATAAACATATTTGGCATCACGATAATACAAGCCCTCTTCTTCATCATACATGATACCATTTGCCCACTGCCAATATTCATGAAGTTTCTCAAGATACAGCGCGTTTCCTGTGATCTTATGAAGTCTTGTCATTACCGGCATCACCATGTAAAGTCCATCAGCCCACCACCAAAAATCGCTGGCAGGAAGCGACATTTGGTATTCCATCACTTCCCTGGCACGAGCAATCTTATGTTCAGAAGGTTCAATCTGATACAAATCCGCGTACACCTGGAAGCAGACCTGCCAATCACCGAACAACACGTAATCCATGCTTTCTCCATAACTGTATTTCCATTCAGACTTTCTATCAGAAGTGGCGCCTTTCCAATTGTTCCTTTCAGCCCAGGCATACGAAAAATCAAGATAACCAAGATCTTTAGTCACTTCATAAGCTGCGATATTTCCGGTGTGATAGGCAGCCCTGTGCCAGAAAGCATTACCATGCGCAGGATTGTTTATTTGCCAATAATCATTGACTTTATAAATGATCTTCAAGACATCAAGCTTTTGAGGTAATGTGTTCTCTGAAGTCCCGACAACAGGATGCCCTGCATCTTGCTTTACGCTGTTCTCAGCATGAGTTACAAAGTCGCCGCCAGCGATTATACACAGCGCGCACACTAAAAAATTTCTTATCATATTCATTGCTCTGTTATTCGATTGTTTAAGATACCCGCAAATAAGAAAGAAGCTAATGAACTTCATGGGGCACATCGCAAAAATAAGGATATTTTTTTATTCCCAATCTTTCGCCGGAAAATCCTTTCGTTGACCTACACCTTTATTATATTTCAGAATACAACAGAAACATCCGTATTACTTGGTTGTCAATTAATTGATTTTTGCTCACATTTTTGCGTTATCTGAAAAATATCTTGTAAATTTGCGGCAATTAATTTTTATCGTGTTTTACCATGTTTCCAAAAAACAAACTTTTGGCTTTTATAACCTTGTCATTCACTGTCATAACTCTGTTCAACGCCTGTGATTCGGACAATATCGGTGATACCTTATATACTTTTACCGACAAAATGTTGGGAGAAGAACTAGTATCTGACACTACCTTATCAGAATTCAATAAGTTGATATCCATGACCGGCTTGTCAGGCTTTGTAAACTCATACGGCAACATGACTTGTTTTGCTCCGGACAATGATGCCATGAGATCGTTTTATGAAGCTAAAGGTAAAACTAAGCTTGAGGGTTTTACAGCAGACAGCTTAAAACTAATGGCTTACGACCATTTAATCAATGGGGCGGTTATAAAATTTGTAAATTTCAACGAAGGTCGGTTGTTTAACCAAACGATGAGCGAAAGATACATTGCCATTAATTTTGATGGTACTGAAACTTATGTCAATAAAAACTCTAAAATTACATTGAAAGATATTGTAGTGCACAATGGAGTCATTCACAAAATAGACAGAGTCTTGGATCCGGAACGTTCCGGCATTGCTGAAACTATTTCAAAGGACAGCACCTTCAGTCTCTTTTACGAAGCTTTGGTTGTAACGGGCATGGTTGACTCCTTGCTCAGAACTGAAGATGAAAGCTACGTAATGACCAAAGGCTACGCAGAAGAATTAGAGAATGCACTGATCACCACCATTTCAAGCGAACGCCATGCGCCATATAGTCGCAAATACGGGTACACCGTACTCATAGAAAGCAATGATACCTATAGAAAACATGGTATTGAGAACTTAGACGACCTAAGAGCCTATGCTGCATCTGTTTATGATGTTGTATATCCACAAGATGCACATATCAAGGAAGAAACAAGCAGAGAAAACAGCCTAAACAGATTTGTATCCTATCACCTGATCAACAAAGAATTGAGTTATACGAAATTTATAAAGGACTATGACACGCAGCACATGTGGAAAACCATCGATTTATATGAATATATTGAGCCTATGTGTTCCAACACTTTGATAGAAGTGAAAATAGATCGAATGAGCGGAGAGCATAATCTTTTCAACCACTTGCCTGAAACGGGGGAAGCCATCCGTCTCGTTGATTTTGACAAAGATGCAGAAAATGGAGTCTACCATGAAATTGACGGTATTTTGGTGTATTCTAAGGCTGTTGAAAACGAACTGTCATCCAAGAGATTGCGTTTCGATTTTGCAAGTTTTTTCCCGGAGTTGACCAATAATAATATGCGCGGAAGGTTATCAGACGACAAAGCATTATATCGTAACGCTTTGCCTCCGGGGTATTTGGACAGATTCAAATGTACGGAACAAACTGTGTTATGCTATTCTTCTGCGAATGATAAACTCATGAACTATATGGGTGATGAATTTTTCATCGTTGTGAAAAACGCCAAATTATATGATTTTGACGTGATTACACCTCCTGTGCCTGCAGGTACATACGAAGTGCGTTTTGGATATCAATCAAATGGTCGCCGGGGGGTGGCTCAGTTTTATGTTGACGGCTATCCATGCGGTGTGCCGGTTAATCTGAATAATAACGGTAGCGATATTGATATAGGTTACGAAAAACCCAATCCCGCGAATGCAAACGACCCAAATGGCTTTGAAAATGATAAAGCCATGCGTAACAAAGGCTATATGAAGGGTCCGGGAAGTTTTAAAGCTATTAATCCAAGTTGGTACAGCGGTAATAGCGCACGAGAAAATGGCAGTAATTTACGAAAGATTTTGGGTACGTTTATTTTTGATAAAGCCGGCAATCACGTCATTACCGTCAGGGGGCTCAGCGGAGGACAATTTCAAATTGATTTTGTGGAATTTGTTCCTACCAGCTACATCGAAAGAGAAGACATTTATTAAGAAAATCACACGCTACAGGATGTGTGATATCGAATTAATCCGGACATGGGTGATTGTTCTGTTTTTTCAATATGAATATTAAGTGATGCCGCAGCTTCACAAAGGACATCTTTAAAATAATAAGCTACAGAACCGGTAAAAAACACCGCATGTTCTTGATGATCATATTGCATAACATTTTTTTTGAAAAAGTCCGTAAAAGCCTGATACACTAATTCATGAACGCCTGGTTCATGGATATTGCTTTGAATAAAGGGAACAATGCTTGCCAAAAACTGATTGGCGAGGGGTTGTTTGTAAACCCTGTCCAACAACTGAGATACATCCATACCCAAATATTCTAATAAACCCTCACGAATACCCCTGGTGAATTGATTTTTCAGGCACGCGCCGGTAAATAACCTGCCCAACACTGCCCCACTGCCTTCGTCACCCAAAATATATCCTAAAGGAGATACGTTTTCCACAATTTTACGGCCATCATAAAAGCAAGAATTTGAACCTGTACCGAGTATGCAGACTATACCGGGTTGATCATTACACAGTCCGATGGCTGCGCCCAACAAATCGCTGCCCACCTCAATCGTACCGGCATTCAAATTATCGGCAATGGCTTCCCAGATAATCTGTTTTTTTTCAGAAAACGCACAACCTGCTCCATAGAAATAAACAGCTTCAACTTTATTTACTTTTAGTGCAGGAATAAGCTTATCAGCCAATTCTTGACTGATATTTTCCCTACTGCGAAAAAAAGGATTTGCTCCTGAAGTAGAAACCCTTTTAACAATACTTCCTTGATCGATCAAGCACCAATCAACCTTGGTTGAACCTCCGTCTGCAATTAATAACATAGCTGTCAATTTTTATTTTTCGACTGCTTTTCCGTAAGCAGGATCTATCTTCAGCAAAGATACGGCAATAATAGGCACAATACTGCATATCATCACCCAAATGAAAAAATGATTGTAGCCTAACATCTCCTGCATCCATCCTGCAAACATGCCGGGTAGCATCATGCCCAAAGCCATGAATCCGGTACATATGGCATAGTGCGCCGTTTTCTGTTTACCCTCGGAGAAATACATCAGATAAAGCATATAGGCCGTGAATCCGAAACCGTAACCAAACTGCTCAATAAACACCAGGGTATTGATGACCCACATATTGCCGGTTTGAGTATAGCTCAAATATACAAAAACGACCGTTGGGATTAAAACGCTCAAGGTCATGGGCCACAGCCATTTTTTCAATCCTCCGCGCGAAGCCGTGATGCCTCCAATGATTCCGCCAATGGTCAATGCCAATATTCCTACCGTCCCATATACAAATCCGACTTGCCCGGTAGTCAGTCCCAAACCGCCTACATCCCGCGAATCCAATAAAAAAGGAGTGATCAGCTTCAAAGCTTGTGCTTCGGAAAAACGGAAGGTCAGCATGAAAAAGATAGCTGCTCCCACACCCGGTTTTTTGAAAAATGAAACAAAGGTGTCTGAAAAATCTCTCCAAATAGAGGCAGTCGTAAGCTGCGAAGAAGGCATATCCGAATCGGGTACCGGCAAAAATACGCGATGGTAAAAACTAAACACGATGAATAAGCCGGCCAACACTAAGAAAGTAACAGACCATGCAAGAGGAATATTACCTGACAAACCTTTAAATTCTGCCGTTGTAGCCCCCATCAGTTTGGGGTCCGACTGAAAAACCAGGTATGCCGGCTTATCCCAATTGGCTGCATGGAAAGTAAGTCGTTCTCCATGTACCAACGCAATACTTTTATCACCGCGGTTCAGGGTGGTGTTGAGGACAATCTGTTTTTCAGCGTCGGGACACCTGGACAACCAAACAGCAACAAGGGCCATATTTCCTGCCAATGGATTCAACTCATCTGCCTCGCGTTTTTCTCCAAAATTACGTTGAATCCATGCACCCAAAGGTTGAGCAACATGAGCCGACCACCAGGTTTGCTTGGTTGATGCCGTTTTTGAGACATCGGAGGCTTCAGCGACAAAGCCATGTTCACGATTCAGGCGTTCTATCTCTTGCAAAAAAAGCTTTGCACTGTCTTGATCGATCCCGCCAACTCCCATCTGAACAGTTTGGGTATTGGTAACAAAATGCAAGTCTCCCGCCTGCGGAACAATTTCTTGCGGGGCATCAAACAAGGTGGATACATTTGCATATTCAGGTGAAACTTCCACATTGATTTTAAGCGGCTCCATGCCTGTAGCACTTTCCAATACTCCGGCGAGCATGATTAAAAAGCCTTGTCCTACAATGGTTGCGATGCGATAAAAAGTACTGCGTATGCCCACAAACTTAGCCTGGTCGTTGCTGTTCAAGGCGAGCATGTAGAAACCATCAGCAGCAATATCATGCGTAGCAGAGCTAAAAGCCAGCAACCAGAAAAATGCTAAAGTGGCCTGAAAGAAAAAGTCCACCGGAATGGTAAAAGCAATTCCTCCGAATCCTGCACCTATCAGCAATTGCATGCTTACTATCCACCAGCGTTTGGTTTTCAGCAAATCCACAAACGGACTCCAGAATGGCTTGATGACCCATGGTAAATACAACCAGCTTGTGTATAAAGCAATATCCGTATTGGATATCCCCATGCGCTTGTACAAAATTACCGAAATGGTCATCACCGCAACATAAGGAAGACCTTCAGCCAAATACAAAGTAGGGATCCATGCCCAAGGCGATCTGTTTTTCTGCATTGATTGTTATTAAAAAATATAGGGTTTAGTATACAATAATTACTAACGCTAAAATTCAATAAATATTTTTAATGCTTGCGCCTACATAATAATGCCGCAATATCTCATCGAAAGTATAGCCCTTTGCTCCCATAACGGCTGCACCAATCTGGCATAATCCTACACCATGCCCCCAGCCTGCCCCGTGCAAGACGAATTTATCCTCAATCTTTTCAACGTAAAAGGCAGAACTATACAAATGAGATTCCGATAAGATTCTTCTGATCTCCAATTCTTTACCGATCACCATGGTCTTTTTAGTACCCACAATTTTCAACTCAATGATGCGTCCGGAAACACCCCTTTTCACAGGAATCAAATCGACAAGTGCTCCAAAATCAATTCCTGAACGCTTGTAAATCAATGCGGACAACTCACCTGCCTGATAGCTGACCGACCAACGGTAAAAATCACGGGTTTCCTGATCGTAATTGTTCAACACCTGGCCAAGGATCTCCGCATCGGTCGTATTGCAAAATGCTTCGGGTCTGCCGAAAATCCATTTTACAACTGCTTCTTCCTGCCTTAAATCGGAAGAATTATTGTCCGTCCCGGCATCTCTCACCTTAACCAAGTAAGGAACTTCCATATCTTCCCAACAAGACCGGAACTCTTCCGTCACGCCACCGCAACATTTAGAGAAGCGGGCATCAACAATCTGTTTGTCATGACACAGCACCTGGCCCTGGGTAGAAAACACGGCTTCCCTGACGTGTCCGTAATTATCTTGCAATCGCCCAATACCCTGGTAGCGTTGACAATGATCATCGGCACATACATCAAAGTTAACATGATCTTCCCTGTCGTACCAAACAATTCTTTTGTCTTCAGTCTCCACAAAACTCGGCTTTACGACAGATCTCTCAACTTGCTTTCTCCCTTCAATCTGCGCCAGCAGCCAGCTTCGCGAAATAACGGCATGGGCTTTCAACAACTCCATGGAAGACGAAGCACTCATCTCTGATGATATGACGCTAACCAAATAGTCTTCTATACCTATAATATTAATGGCCGTAATAGCATCGTCCTCAACAATAAACTTCAAAGAGCCTTGAAAATGTTGGTCTTCCTTCCTTTCCCAATGAAAATTAATACCTATGACAACATCTTTTAAAATAAACACAGACTCATCGTCCTTTGTTTCGAAGAACAATTCATCGTACAGCTTCCCATTCCAATTGATCTTGCCACCTTCAAAAAAGACGGTTTGCGTGCCCCTGACAGCCTTTTCATTCAATACATAATTTCCGGTTAAATTAAACCGGATCCTGTCTTTTTTCAAAATTCCGATGCTTACTTTCGGTTGTTTCATGGCGGCCTTAAATCTAATGATCCATTTTCTGCTTTACCATTTCTATGATGTCGTCAGACACACATACTTCCTTGAAAATTGTGTTGATGGTTGCTGCTGTTATTTTCTCGAAATCTTTCTCCCTTGGAGTAATGATAACGCCGCCCAAGTCAACTGAGCCCGGACTGATCAACAAATTTTCTTCACCTTCTGCAAAAAAACAGGACGGACGATGCTGCTGACGCGGAATGATGCAAGTCGTCCAGGTGCCCGCATCATACCACACAACAATATTCATCATAGGCTCCTGGTCTCCCTCTTTCAAGGGTAGCATCGCTTCTATCTGTTCAAACAAATCTGTTATATCCTCCTTCTTTTGTGATTCAAGCACAAAGATATTACGTAAATAATTCTTTAGGGTATAAAGCTGCGTATTTTTATGAACAAACAAAGTTTCTTTCTCAACAAACCGTAAATCTTTTTCCAAAGGCAGAAAACCTTTGTTGCCGGCTTGGAAATGCATGTGGTCGGGTGCTGAAGCCCCGGATTTTGGTCCGTTGTAAAAAACAACAAAGTCCGGCAACGCCTCGGCCATGGTCAACATATCGGCAAATCTTCCGTGAATGCGCTGATTGACATGGTTCAGCTCAGGAATAGTCAAATGTACGGGGAAAATCGGATAGGGATTCACCAAGATCAAATAGTTTTCTCCAAAGGACAAGCTACGTTGTTCTGCCGGTCGGTTTGCAGGACAAAGAAAACACTTGCGTTCCCGTATGGATTGAGGGTCAGTTTTAGCTGAACCGGAAGTCAGCCGGGCAGGATTAAACTGCACCTTTACATCAAAATCACCGTAATGAAAGTTCCTGACTTTGATTTGTTTCAAAGCCTCATAATTCTCAGCAGCCAAATGCCATTCCTCAAGCTGTTCATTGAAAAATATATGGACTTTCTTTGAAAACGAACTCATTATATAATTAGTCAATCAGCGAGTTAACATTCTAATTCTTGCCTGCAGTTCCCAGGTTCTAATCCTATCCTTATAAGTGTTATTTGTATTCATTTTCACGATATCAAGCGAAGCATCCGTATTGTCTTCCCAACGGCGACAAAGATACAGCACCTCATAGATGCGACCGATTTGGTATTCACGGGAAAATGCCAAGCCCAGGGCATAATCTTCCCCGTAACTGGTATTCGGCACTTTAATCTTACGCAGCAAAGGAGTGAAAAATGCCCTTGGAGCACCCAGTCCATTAATTCTCAAAGCATTGTTCCGACCATTCTCCGGTGTCCATTCCTTGTGGTCAATGATTCCCGGCGGAATCGGATTTTTATCAAAGTCGGTCAACATATACGACCCGACTATCATGGCACATTGCTGTTCATAGAAAGCATTTACGATTTTCTGCAAGGTTTGGTCATCCGCATACATATCGTCACTGTCGAGCTGCACAGCAAACTTACCGCATTGCGGATGATGTACCCCCACATTCCAACAGCCGCCTATCCCCAAATCCTTGTTGTCGGGGATGATATGGATCAATCGCTTGTCCGATTTAAAAGCATCAATTGCTTCCGTGGTACCATCCGTAGAGTAATTATCAATTACAATCAGGTTAAACTTAAAATCAGTTATTTGTGTCAACACCGACTGAATGGCATCCGCTATGGTTCGGATACGATTTCTGACCGGTATGATGACAGATGCCTCATATTCAAATTCTTCCTGATTGAAATCTACCTTTTTAAATTCAGGCTTCAGATAAGCTCCTATTTGTTTGAGATGATCGGTACAGGCTTGTTCCATTTCAATTTGCATGGCGCGATTTTTCGGATCTACATAATCGAATATTGTCTCGCCCGATTTTCTATCATCATGCTCAATTTCGGTATAAAGGTATTCGTTGATATGTACCAATTCGGCAAGACGTGAAACTCTCAATCGCAAATCGTACAAACCCGCATATTGATAGTTTGCATCCATATCCTTCACCGCTTTTTTCAGTGCTGTAGTTTTGTAGAGCAGGACCGGTCCGAAATTAAAATCATCGCGCAGACTACCTTTTTGATAGGTGATGACCGGATTGTTGATTTTCTGACCGTTTTTCACCTGATAATGATCACTGTAAACCATGCCTGCTCCGGTGTTCTCTGCAATTTGCAACATCCTTTCTAAGGCAAAGTAACCCAGGCTCAGCTCGGATGTCTTAGTATAAATCAGACTATAGGGAGCGTCGGCATGCTCCGCAATTGCCTTTATGGTTGCAGTTGCATGAAGTGTACCTGCATGAATGACCTCACAGCCATCAATAACCTCCTGCGTATTTTGTTTGGAAAGTAAATAAATTTTACGGATCAAAGGAGATTGCTTTAACGCACAGATGGTAGCCTTCGCCTGATTGTAATTTTGGTAAGGAACAAAACAATTGATGGTCATGCTATAAAGATTAATTTGTAAGCTACAAAATTACTCTTTTTCAAAATAAGCTACAACCTCACCTTTGTTTACCATTTCACCTTGAAACTTTTCTACACCAACAATACGACCAGTCCACGGACTATCAATATATTCCATTCCAAACTTGGTTTGGATGTAATAAAGCGGTTTCGTTTTGTTAATTAATGTTCCGGGAACCGGTTCCATGGAATGGTCGTCAAAGTCAAGTTCCCATATCAATCTGCCACTTACCGGTGCTACAATTACCTCAGCATCTCTATATTTTAATTGATGTAACTGACGCCTATCAGGCATAGGCAGATTTTGTTTTTTGAATTTTTCTTCAATAGCTACATCCAACTCCCGATTAAAGCGTTTTTTGGCTTCGCCGGATTTGTAATCACGGTATTGGTTTTCATGCATGGCAAACTCAAACAATTCTTCATCATCCTTTCCCCTATCCCAGCCTAATTCTTTCATTTCTTTGATGAAACGTGGCAGTTCGTCGGGATAATTATCTTGGGGATTGCCTTCAAAAAATTCAAATTTATTCTTTTTCGCTAACTCAACGATTTCGGGAGCCAATTTTCCGGGTAGTCTACCGGCTTTTCCTAAAATCATATCCCAGGTGTTTCTGTCAATCATTTCGAACCTTTTACCTCCCTTGCTCATCGTAAAAATATTCATCAATGCCGCATTTTTGACATATTGGCTGAAGGGAGTAACCAAAGGAGGATTGCCTAATTTAGGCCATATATAATTAACTTCGTCAAACAATTGTACCAACAATTCATCTTCTGACAACTCATCTTCTCCTCTTGCCTTCAAATTATTGTTGATAGCAGCATGCATACCTTTTAAGTCAGCCATCAATGAACCCATCATGCCACCGGGAAGTCCGCAACTTATCAACAATCCGGTCATTTGTTTGTTTCTGTCGTCAATGAAATAACCTAAGAAATCATCCATAAAACTTTGTGTCAGAGCACGTGCTTCCATATAAGCCTTCATGTTTATTTCCGGCACCTTAAAGCCTGCCTGCTTCAACATGGCTTGAATGGTCAACACATCCGGATGCGACATGCCCCATGACAGCGGTTCGATGGCGCAATCCAAGTAATCAACACCGGCTTTGGCAACCTCCAACATAGAAGCCACAGAGAAACCCGGACCGGTATGTCCATGGTACTGCACAATGATATCAGGATGCGCTGTTTTAATGGCTTTTACGATTTGTCCCAACATCACCGGACGACCAACACCTGCCATGTCTTTTAAACAAATTTCTTCGGCACCGGCTGCAATCAATTCTTCAGCCATGCTGATATAATATTCTGCTGTATGAATGTCGGAATAAGTAATACAGAGGGTACCCTGAGGTATCATGCCGGCAGCTTTTGCCCAATGGATGGAAGGTGCGATATTGCGTACGTCATTCAGTCCGCAGAAAATTCGCGTAATGTCAACTCCTTGTGCTTTTTTCACTTTATACATCAACTCACGTACGTCAGCAGGAACGGGGTTCATGCGTAAACCATTCAGACCCCGATCAAGCATATGTGTCTGTATGCCTGCTTCATTAAAAGGTTTGGTAAAAGTACGAACCGAATCGTTCGGATTTTCGCCGTATAGCAAATTGACCTGTTCAGATGCCCCACCATTTGTTTCAACACGGGAAAAACACCCCATATCGATGATGACCGGTGCAATTTTAGCTAACTGATCTTTACGTGGCACATACTTCCCGGTTGATTGCCACATGTCGCGGTACACAAGACTAAACTTAATTTCCTTCATTTCACAAAAAATAAATTAACGATATAATTAAAGCAAATGAAACTTGTATTGTATAAAAACACAAAAAATAATCATTTTTTTCGGCCGCAAATATCGCTATTTATTTTAAAGAAAACAAGGAATTAAGGAAAAAATTCTTTAATTTAAATTATCTGATTTTCAGCAGAGTAATTTATTTTGGGTAAACCGATAAATCTTTCTTTGAAATTTTGAAAAACTGTTGCAAAAAGATATTAAAAATGACAATCATTTTGGCTTATGTCAATGCAAATTTTTCAATATTGCTTCCATCTCCTGCTGTACTTTTCGTGCTTCTGCTTGTGCAGCTTTCGCAAAGTCATTTCCTGAAGATGCATATATGATTTGGCGGGAAGAGTTGACCAATAAACCGCAACTATCATTCATGCCATATTTGGCTACTTCTTGCAAACTTCCTCCTTGTGCTCCCACACCGGGAACCAATAAGAAATGGTCGGGAATGAGCTTGCGGACTTCCAACAACATATCAGCACGGGTGGCACCTACGACATACATCAGATTGTCTGTGTTACCCCATTGCTGAGAGGTTTTAAGCACCTTTTCAAATAATTTTGCGCCAGTTTCAGCGTCTTCGGTAAACTGAAAATCAAAGGCTCCTTTGTTGGAAGTCAGCGCCAACAAAATCACCCATTTGTTTTTATAAGATAAAAAAGGCGTGACCGAATCTTCACCCATGTACGGTGCCACGGTCACCGCATCAAAGTCCATCGTACTGAAAAAAGTACGTGCATACATGGAAGAGGTATTGCCTATGTCACCCCGTTTAGCATCGGCAATGATGAATTGATCCGAAAATTTCTCGCGTATATATTTCACAGTTTTTTCCAATGCTCGCCAGCCTTCCAAACCCAAACTTTCATAAAAAGCCAGATTAGGTTTATAGGCTACGCAGTAATCAGCGGTAGCATCAATGATGGCTTGATTGAAACTAAAAACAACATCGTTGCCTTTTGCTTTCAGAAACTCCGGAATTTTCTGAATATCCGTATCCAATCCCACACAAAGAAAGGATTTTTTAATCTTGATTTGTTCGAAAAGTTGTTGTTTATTCATACAATTTACCTTTTACGCACGGGCTATTTACAATTCGCTTGCTTTTAATCTTTCTGCGTTCTCGGCTACGATCAATTGGTCAATAACTGCTTGTATCTCGCCGCCCATGAAAGCAGCAAGATTATACATGGTGTAATTGATGCGATGATCGGTTACACGTCCCTGCGGAAAATTATAGGTTCGGATCTTTGCAGAACGGTCGCCGGTAGAAACCATGGTTTTACGTTTTGAGCCAATCTCATCCAAATACTTTTGGTGTTCAATGGCATAAATACGAGAACGCAACTCACTCATTGCCTTGGCTTTGTTCTTATGCTGAGATTTCTCATCCTGACATTGGACGATAATACCGGTAGGAATATGTGTCAGCCGGATGGCTGAATAGGTAGTGTTTACCGATTGTCCTCCCGGTCCGGAAGAACAGTAAGTATCCACCCGTATGTCCGATTCCTTTAATTCGATGTCAAATTCTTCAGCTTCGGGCAATACAGCAACTGTAGCAGCCGAAGTATGCACACGACCTTGTGTTTCCGTTTGCGGCACGCGCTGCACGCGATGCACACCTGATTCATATTTCAGCGTGCCATAAACTTTCTGTCCCGACACCGTAAATATAATTTCTTTGTAACCACCTATGGTGCCTTCAGAAATATGGGTCACCTCTACTTTCCAGCCTTTAATTTCGCAATAACGATGATACATTTTGAATAAATCACCTGCAAAAATAGCAGCTTCGTCACCGCCCGTTCCTCCTCTGATCTCGACAATGGCATTTTTATCATCTTCGGGATCCGCAGGAATAAGCAATAGCTTGATGTTTTCCTCCATCCCGGCAATCTTAGGCTCCAATTCATCTATCTCAACTTTTGCCATTTCCTTTAAATCCGGGTCTGCCTCGTTTTCCAACAAATCCCTTGCTTCGGCAAGATGCGACAGGGCAAGTCTGTACTCTTCATAGACAGACATGATCTGCCCTAAATCATGAAATTCTTTGTTCAACTTCACATAACGTTTCTGATCTTCTATTACCGATGGATCGGCAATCAGAACCGAAAGTTCATCGTATTTTTGTTTTAATGTCTCGAGTTTTTCTAACAATGTACTTGTTACAACAGCCATATATAATTGTAAAATACTTCAGTGTGGGTAGTAAAATTTTTTGTATAACCACCCTTAAAATCAATCCTTTAAATATTCTTCTTGCAACTTCAGAGCATATTCAATACACCTTGGGTTATCTTTATCTGCCAATACAGGATTTAACCGGGGTATTTTTAAGAGCATGCCGGGTTCTATCTTAGCCGGTGATTCAAGTATATCTCTATTGGCTTCATAAATATATACCCAGAACTCTTTCACTCCATAATGACGCTCTGCTATTCTGGTCAACCTGCTGCCCGGTATCACTTCCTCCGTGGCAATAAAATCGTGATAACTACGAGCTTGATTGAACAGTTGTTCCAAATCATCAGCTTGTGACTGACCGATATCATGGCTTTTATCTTCAACGGGTGACACAGATTCGTCAGGTCCAAAATCGGACTGCGAGGCATCAAAATCTTGACTTTCAGGAGATGTGGTTGGTTTCTCAAAACTAGGAGCAAGTTCTCTTTGAATCCGATAAGACTCAATGTACCTGGAAATGGTTGTGAAAATTTTATGATCAACAGCCAGATAAATTAACAAGCCACCGGCTAACACACCAATAAATATAAGATCCAATCTTCGGCTTTTGGAAGCAGGGATTTTTCTCGCCTTTTCCTCAAAATCACTTAAAACCGAACTCTTTTTTTCAGATGCACCCTTTCTATCAGATGACTCACGTTTCTTTGATTTACTTTCCTTGAGCATACTTTCTGCTCGCAACTTTTGTTTTTTTCGGTCCTTTGATTTTGACCTTTTCTCTTTCGGCTTTTTATCAGCAGGTTTATCGACAATTTGTTCGATTACATCATCCGATTCATCTGCGACTTGATCAACAACTGTCTCGGCAGCTGGTTCCCCGGCGACTGATTCCTCAGTATTTTCTTTACCGGAATCCTGTTGCGTATCGTCATCCGTATGATTCAAGGCATTGATTTCAGAAAGTATGTCTTTGATTTCTGTCACTTGTTCATCAAAGTGTTTCAGTGGGATTTCACCCGAATCATCAACCTCTTTTTTTACCTTTTGCCCCTCCTCTATTTCGTCAATTGCTACCGCTTCAAGATGAGCATAAGGTTCATTGGCCAAATCTCTTAGTTCTGCATCCGGAGTAAATGCAACCCTATAATATCCGTCTATGATAATATCCTCTCCCGTATTAACATCCACACTTTTACGGGGCGCATTCCATTGTAGTCTAAAAGTACCTAACCCTTTAATCCTTACGGAGTCCTTTGCTAAAAGGGCTTCCTCCATAACGGTCAGCAGCGCCTTGATAAAGTCACCGGCATCCTTTTTACTCACATCTGCCTGCCGGGCTAACAAATCTATCCAATCAGATGTATTGATCTTAAGTTTACTCATGGCTCGGTATTTCTTTTAGTTTAACCTTTAATACTCCACTCTGACGAAAATTAACCGTCTGTTTAGGTGGTATCACTGTCCTAACTTGTGTAGCAGGGTGTACAGACAATCTTTCTTTTCTTCGTTTTAATTCGAAAGAACCAAACCCCTGTAAATTAATCACACTATCTTCAAGTATCTGTGAAGTCAAAATATCGATAGCGGTTTGCAACAAATTTCCGGTATCTTCTTGCGTTCGATTTGTTCTATCGGCAATCGCAGCAATTAGTTCTTTGTGTTTCATCACTATATTGGTTTAAAAAATCATATACTTATTTTATGGGCTTAACAACGGAAGCGTATAAGTCAAAATCATCAGCATCATCAATAAGCACCCGACTAAACTCTCCAACAGCAACTCCCTTGGTGTCTGCAGATATCAATACTTCCGGATCAACTTCCGGTGAATCAAATTCGGTTCTCCCTATAAAATAATCTTGTTCCTTTCTGTCAATTATCACTTCCATTTCAGAACCGATTTTTTGTTGGTTGATGGCAGCAGAAATATGCTGTTGCACCAACATTAACTCATCCATTCTTTGCTGTTTAAGCTTAATCGGAACATCATCTTTATAATGTTTGTATGCGTGCGTTCCCTCCTCGTGCGAATACATAAAAGCCCCCATGCGTTCAAAGCGGGCAAAACGTAAAAAATCAAGCAATTCATCAAAGTCAGCAGCAGTCTCTCCCGGATGACCAACCATCATGGTCGTTCTGATGTGTATTCCCGGTACTTCTTCCCGGATGCGCTCAATCAATTCGTAAGTCTGCGCTTTTGAAAGATTGCGTTTCATCTGTTTCAACATATTATCACTGATATGCTGAAGGGCAATATCCAAATACTTGCAAACATTCTCCCTTTCTCTCATGACCCTGAGCACATCATACGGAAAATGAGCAGGATAAGCATAATGCAAACGCAACCACTCAACTCCTGGTATATCTGACAAACGCTCTATCAGCTCCGGTAACTTCTGCGTTTTGTACCTGTCAACACCATAATAAGATAAATCCTGGGCTATCAATTGGAACTCTTTAACCCCTTTCTTTACCAGCAACTTCACTTCAGTTTCTAAGTCCTCTATGGATTTCGACTTGTGCTTTCCGGTAATGATTGGAATGACACAGAAAGAACAAGTACGATCACATCCCTCTGATATTTTCAGATAAGCGTAATGTGCAGGAGTAGTCAAAGAACGCTCAAAACGTAAATCTGCACGATATTCACTGCCCAAATCTGTGAGTATCTCGTTGTAATTAAACTTCCCGTAATACTTGTCAACTTCAGGGATCTCCGCTTGAAGATCTGCCATATATCTCTCTGAAAGACATCCCATGACGTATAAACTCTTGATACGCTGTTGTTGTTTATACTGTGCTAATTGCAAAATGGTATTGATACTTTCTTCTTTGGCATCCCCAATAAATCCACAAGTATTCACAATCGCTATGTCACCGGTTGGATACCCGGCATCGTGTACAACTTCATAACCCAAGGCTTCGAACTGTCGCATCAACCGTTCCGAGTCGACAAGATTTTTCGAGCAACCCATGGTGATGATATCCACCCTCTTTTTCTTCATCTATCAAATAAAGAACTCACAAAAGCATTTCTGTCGAAGACTTGCAAATGTTCCAAACCCTCACCGACCCCAATGTATTTTACAGGTATTTTAAACTGATCAGAAATACCCAACACTACACCACCTTTTGCCGTTCCGTCAAGTTTGGTAATTGCCAGGGCGTTGACTTCCGTAGCTTTTGTAAACTGCTTGGCCTGTTCAAAAGCATTCTGTCCTGTTGAGCCGTCAAGTATCAACAAAACTTCATGCGGCGCTCCGGGCACTACTTTTTGCATGACATTGCGAATCTTGGTCAATTCATTCATCAGGTTGATTTTATTATGTAATCGTCCTGCCGTGTCAATGATGACCACATCCGCTCCGTTTGCCTTGGCAGAAGCCACCGTATCATAGGCTACCGATGCCGGATCGGCTCCCATTTTCTGCTTGATCACGGGCACATCCACTCTTTCTCCCCAAATTACCAGCTGATCGATTGCTGCAGCCCTGAAAGTATCTGCAGCTCCAAGGAAAACTTTTTTTCCTGCATTTTTATAATGATGTGCTAATTTCCCAATGGTAGTTGTCTTCCCTACCCCATTCACCCCTACAACCATGATAACATAAGGCTTCTCATCCGGTAGAGAGTCAAAATCCGCTGCCGGTCCTGTATTGTTCTCTGCAAGTAACGCAGCAATTTCTTCTTTTAGAATGACGTTCAACTCATCCACATTGACGTATTTATCTTTCGCTACCCGTTGTTCGATGCGTTCAATGATACGTAAAGTAGTTTCCACGCCCACATCTGAAGTGATGAGAACTTCCTCTAAGTTATCAAGCACTTCATCATCAACTTTTGATTTTCCCATTACAGCCCTGGAGAGCTTGGAAAACACGCTTTCTCTTGTTTTGGACAAGCCCTGATCCAGCGTGTCCTTTTTATCTTTACTGAAAAAATTAAATAAAGCCATTGACTTATTTACGATTTGACTATTACAAATGTACAATTTGATGGCAGCAAACTGACCATTCAAGACTCACAAAATTAAACATTTTTTCTATATCTAAACAAAAAATCCTCTCATTGTTATAGAATGAAAGGATTTCACTGTATGACGATTGACGCCCTACTAATTATTTTGCAAAAAATTCTTGCACTTTTTCACTGGGTATCATTTCTTCTTTAAATACATACGCTCCGGTCTTTGGAGACTTAACCATCTTGATCACTTTGGCGAATGAGCGCCCTCCTGTGGTTCTTAAGGTTGCAACCGATTTCTTTGCCATAATTCAAACTATTTAATTTCTTTATGTACCGTAACTTTCTTCAATATTGGATTGTATTTTTTCAACTCCAAACGACCCGGTGTATTCTTTTTATTCTTTGTCGTGATATAACGAGATGTGCCGGGCATGCCACTTTCCTTGTGTTCAGTGCACTCTAAAATTACCTGTCCTCTTGCTTCTTTGTGTTTCTTAGCCATATGAAAACCCTCTCCTTATTTATGAGAATAAATAACCTTTCTCCGCAGCTTTTTTAATGGCTGCATCTAATCCTATTTTATTGATGGTACGTAAACCGGCAGCAGATACTTTCAAACTGATCCACATATCCTGTTCAACCCAATAAAACTTTTTTGTAAATAAATTCACATCAAAAGTTCTTTTTGTACGACGTTTTGAGTGTGATACATTATTACCCACCATCGCTCTTTTACCGGTAATCTGACAAATCTTAGACATTGCTGTATCTTTTTGTTAAAAAATGCTTTCAAAAATAGTGTGCAAAATTACGCTATTTTTTTCAAACCGACAAGTTTTTTTACTATTTATTTGCTGATTTAGATTTCTCGCTGAATGAAACCCACACATTTTCAAACTAAAGCTGCTATTTTTAGCCTTTTACTTTTCTTCGCGCAGTAGTTTGAACAGCATCAACAAAGCTGTCTGTGTGGCACGCTCAATATTTAACTTCCTATCGTAGGAAAAATGAAATTTTTTAGTTACATAAGTATCTTTTGTAACTACAGATATCCAGGTTGTACCAACGGGTTTATCAATTGAACCTCCATCAGGTCCGGCTATTCCGGAAGTCGCGATGGCATAATCGGTATTCATAGAACGTAGCACGCCCTTAGCCATTTGCTCAACTACCTCTTGACTGACAGCTCCACATTTTCGAATAAGCTCTTTATCAACTTGCAACAACTTAATTTTCACGTCATTACTGTAGGCTACGACAGTACCTTTGTAATAAGCAGAACTACCGGGAACCGATGTTATAAGATGTGCAATATGACCTCCGGTGCAACTTTCTGCAGTCGCCACAGTTTTATTCTTCAAAATCAGATACTGACCCACAAGTTGCTCGATGGGTATGTCTTCTTTCGCAATAATGGCTTCACCCAATATCTCCTCCAACAAGTCAACCTGATGATTGATGGCTTTCTTCAACAGATTCTTATCCGTTCCAACAGCGCTTAATCTCAACCTCACTATATTATACTGCGGAAGATATGCCAACCGGATCCGGTCAGGTAACATTTTTTCCCAATCGGCAATTTTGAGGGCAAGAGCCGACTCGGGATATCCGGTGACCAAGATGGATTTATGGATGATGGTTTGCGACTGAAAGCGTTTTTGCAATTTAGGAATAATTTCCTCAGTCATCGCCCTTTTCATCTCATACGGGACCCCGGGCATAGAAACAACAACCTTGTCATTTTCATCAAACCAGGTAATGGGAGCTGTACCCAGGGGATTTTGAATGATGATCGCCTTATCGGGTACCATCGCCTGTGACCTGGTCAACTCATTCATTGCCCGCCGGCGGTGATGAAGTAAGTTTTCAATATTAGCGAATACTGCTTCATCAAAGACTAAGCTGGCTTGAAAATATTTACTAAGGGTGAGTTTGGTGATGTCGTCATTGGTAGGACCGATGCCTCCGGTAAACAACACGACATCAGCGCGGATTAAAGCTTGTTGCAAAGACTCAGTGATCTGTTTTTCATCATCGTGTACCGAAGTGATTTGCACGACTTCAAAACCGACCTTGTTCAATTCGGCAGACATCCAGGCTGCATTGGTGTCAACTATCTGCCCAATGAGTATTTCGTCACCTATGGTAATTATTTCTACCTGCATACAAACTATTGTGTTTTCTTAAGTTCTTGAGCTGCAATCACCAATTGATCATACCAGGCCTGACCAAATTTCCGGATCAAGGGCTCTTCCAGAAACTGATACACCGGAACTTTTTTCTTATTCCCCAATTCAACAGCACAACTGCAAATACTCCAACGATGGTAGTTTACTGCCACAAAATCATTAAATTGTTTTACCCGGGCGGGATAGAGATGACATGAAATGGGTTTGTTTATGGTGACGCGTCCTTCCCGAAATGCTTTTTCGACGGAGCACAACCACACCCCCTTTCTGTCCTGGTATGCAAGCACACATTCGCGTCCATTGACAATGGAAGTGACGGCTTCTCCATCTGCATCAATATAAGAAATCCCTTGTGCACGAATGACTTCTTTGGAGGTCTCGGGAATATCGTCCCAAATCAAAGGCAAGATTTCTTGTATAGCAGTTATCTCACCCTCTTCCAAAGGTGCACCTGCATCCCCCTCCACACAACATATTCCTTTGCATGCGTTGAGATTACACACAAAATACTCATCTAAAAAATCCAAACTGATGATGGTATTATCGATCTGTAACATTGTTATAATTAAAGTGAGGCTGCCTATAAATTCATAGACAGCCTCCTCCATAAAATGATGTCAAATGATTATTCCTGACCGCTGTCTTCTCCCGAAAATCCGGGATTAACCAAACCCGGCTCAGTTTGTTGTGCTTCCTGATAATACTCCTTGATTTCAGAATCATGAGCTCCTTTCTGCGGTGCATGAAATGCTACTACCGCAATGGAAAAAACAACCAAGGCAGCTACTAAAGTCCAGGTTGCTTTTTCAAGGAAATCGGTGGTTTTACGAACCCCCATAATTTGATTGGATGAAGAAAAACCGGCAGCCAAACCACCTCCTTTGGAATTTTGAACCAATACCAAAAGAATCAATAAAAGGGATACTATGACGATCAGAATAATAAATAAAGTGTACATATCTATCTTATGTTCTATTTATGTTTGTTCTATTTTGTAAGTGCAATGATCTTTTCCAAAAATCGAATTTGGTCTGCAAAGTAAATACTTTTTTCCGGATTAATCAAATTTAATCGATTCAATATTTCAATTGCTTCTGCATATTTTTTCTGACTGATGTATAACTTACACTTTTTTTCTAAAGAAAGACTATCGTCTTGATTTTCAAGTTTGAAATAATCGGGAATAGGTATTTCTACCTTTCGGGTTGCCGGTGCAGATAAAGCTTGCTTTTCAGTCTTCGTTTTTTGGGATGTTTCACTCTGCAGTAAAGCACGGGAAGCTTTGAGGTTTTCAGCAATTTTCTTTAAAGACACACGTACATCTCCCCCCTCCGACTCAGCAGCTTCCAACAAATCGAAATAACCTCCGGTGAAGTTTTTTTCATCCCTTTGAAAGGAATCGGGTATTTTACTCAATTGAGCTTCCGGGAACAGGTCATAAAACAACTTTTGTTTATCCGATGCATACAAAGCCGTAATGTTTAACCTGGCATTGAACAAAACATCATCAGACTTCTGTAAGGCTTTCAAATACAAAAATTGGGCATGGTAAAAATAGGGATACCTCTCTGTGTATTCTTTTAAATCAATAAGCTGCTCAGACTGAACAACTCCCGGGTTTAACATCAATTTTATAAAATCATTCCGGGTCATCTCTTTACCACTTCGCTACTGTATCGTTGTAGATATTATCAATAATATCATCCATGATCACCGTTAACAATTCATCCTGCACATCAGTGAGCATGCGGTTACTGTCAAACGCCTGGAAAGCTGAATACTTTTTTTCAAAATCGTCTTCAGAGTTGACATTATTCGTAAAACGCACGTTGATGGTCACTGTTAATTTTGTTTCTGCCGAATAAGTATCTTTCGCAATTGCCATGGGCGTCAACTGATATTCAACTATTTCACCTTCCAAATGCAAATTTCCGTTACTTTTCAACAATTGCAACCGGGTTTGTTTGGCGTACTTGTCTCTTAACTTTTCGGAAAATTCCTGTGCCAGAGGAGGATGAACCAATTCTGCCACGTTATTGAAATCAGCAATGGATATGGATTTGGTTTTGGTATAATCAATGGAAGCTCCATTAAAGGTATAAGAAATCGAGCAGGAATTTAAAATCAATAAAACCGGTAACAACAAAAGCAGCATATGCCAGAGCTCAACCTTAGCATATATTTTCATAAAAGTCAGCTTCTTAATCCAATCCATATTCTTTGATTTTACGGTATAAAGTACGCTCTGATATTTTCAACTCCTCTGCAGCCGAACGCCTTCTCCCCCGATGTTTGGCAAGGGTTTTCTGTATCATTTGCTTTTCCATTTCAGCCAGACTAACCGGTTCCGGAACAGACTCTATTTCCTGAAAATCACCTTCATCCATATAATGTGTGTCTGCATGTTCAGGACGAAACGGAACACTTCTCATAATTTTCGCATCCTGCAAGGATTCTCCTTCAACCTGTGTCACAAACACATCTTTTTGTTCAGGTTGCGATGAAAGATCCAAATCATAAGACTGCGTTGTTACAGGTTGGTTTTCCATGATACCGTGCACTAACCTCTTCAACTCATTCATATCCTTCTTCATATCGAAAAGAACCTGGTACAAAATTTCCCGCTCACTGTTAAAAGTACGCTGATCAACGGTCCGACGATCTGAAAACAGTGCCGGCAGCCGTTCCATATTTTCATCCGGGAGGTAAGTCCTCAAAATATCGGCTGAAATTTCACGATGTTGTTCTATGACCGAAATCTGCTCGGCAATATTTTTCAACTGCCTGACATTGCCTTTCCAATAATAATTTGTCAACATGGTCTTAGCCTCATCTGTTAATCTGATGGGCGGCATGCGGTATTTATCGGCAAAGTCAGAAGCAAACTTCCTGAAAAGCAATGTGATGTCTTCTTTTCTCTCACGCAAAGGCGGAACGTACACAGGAACCGTATTCAACCTGTAGTACAAATCTTCCCTGAAACGGCCTTCTCTGATGGCCTGTTTCATATCTTGATTGGTAGCAGCCACTACCCTTACATCAGTTTTAAGAATTTTGGAAGAACCTACTTTGATAAACTCACCGGCTTCCAACACCCTAAGCAATCTGACCTGTGTGGAAAGCGGTAAATCTCCTACTTCATCTAAAAAAATCGTGCCTCCGTCTGCTACTTCAAAATAACCTTTTCTGTCGGATGTAGCACCGGTAAAAGAACCTTTCTCGTGCCCAAACAATTCTGAATCAATCGTTCCTTCAGGAATTGCTCCGCAATTTACAGGAATATACGGACCATGTTTGCGATGACTGTATTGATGAATAATCTGTGGAAAATTTTCTTTCCCGACCCCACTTTCGCCGGTTATCAATACTGATAAATCGGTAGCTGCAACCTGAACAGCAATATCAATAGCCCGATTCAACAATTCTGAATTGCCGATAATTCCATAGCGCTGCTTAACTGCCTGTATCTCTGAACGATTCATATAAATATATTTAACACTGAAATTTTGACATAAAACCTGACAAAATTAATGTTTTTATTGGAAACAAGACAGTGTTTTTGAAAATTTAATATTTGCTGATAGTTACAGTGGGGTGACTACATCAGAATGACATGAGAACTTACAATGTCTTTATGATCTTGTAGGAATGATTATCAATCAACACGAAATAGACACCTTGCTGTAATTTATCAACCCTGATGATTTCATTTTCAGAGGCACAAAGTTGTTGCAACAATATTTTTCCACTTACATCAACAATGCTAATTCGTTTTCCTTGAGCCTGAGTTATGAAAAAGTGTGTATTGACAAGGGTTGGGAATATTCCGGGTTTATCATAGGAATCCATCAGGCCGGTAGGATCTGTATTGGGCAAATTAAATGTCGGATTTTGAATGCACCACTCATCACCTCCATCCGGCATTCGGGAATAACTCATATTACTTTCCAATGCGGGGAATTCTACCTGATCCACCAAAACCAACTGACCGTAAGGATCTTTCCGGGAAAGCAAGACCGTTTCACCATCTTTACTTAACTTAAAGTTTGTGTGCAATACCCCTTGTTCCGGCTGTGAATCAGCCCAGACAATAATCCTGTCGTTCGCAGGAATAAGGGTTTGGGTGGAATCTGTTGTCGGGATGAGATACATCTCAGGATCAGCCGCCCGATCCGATAAAAACCATCCGGCAATATTCACATCTTCTTCACCCGGATTATAAAGCTCAATATAATCATCTTTTTCACCATATTCATCCTTAATAATGGAATTACTGGCGACAATCTCATTGATTTTTACCACGGCATTTTCATTCGGATCATATGTGCCTACGTCTTCATAAATGGCTTTGATTCTCATATTCTGAGTAAGCTGCTGACTAAATACAGGATTTGTATCGAGGTCCTTTTTCCCTACGGGAGTGTATGAAAGGCTCATGTCAAAAACTAAATCGGAGCTTGTGGGCATATTCTGATGCACCTCTACCGCGATTAAATTCGTTCCCTCTTTCAGAAATTCGAAAGGAACATCGAAATCCACATAATCACCATTGTTATATGTAGGTGCTAATGTGTTATAGTTTAACGGACCATCCGGTAAATTATACCTGCCAATTTCGTTTCCATTCACGTAAACACAGGCCCCATCATCCACATAAATCTTAACTTTAAAGTTTTTCTTAGCATTTAAATCATTGATTGTGATTACCTTTCGAAAATAAGCGGCTGTATATTTATTATTCGGATCACCTCCATAACCTAATAAAGTTTTCACATCAGGGAATCGGTCGCCATAGCCTAACTGAGCCTGCCCCTCTTTCCAAGAGCTATCATCATAACTTTCATTGTTCCAGTTATCAGCAGGAAGTCCGTACAAATCCCAATACTTCCATTTACTTCCCATATCAAAAAACAATATATTTTCCGGTTCAGCTTGCTGAATCTCCCAGCCCTCAAAGCGAAATCCGGGCAACTCTGCGGGTTCCAGAGTGAATGGTTGATTACTGAACCACTGCAAAGCAATGGAAGCATCTATTATGGGTTCTGAATTGAAAAGATACTGAGCGTTGTCAATATTAGAGCTAAGATTGATTGTGTGTACAGCGGTCGAGCTAAAATATCTGGAGCCTAAAAACTCTATCATTTTTTGCGGACGGTTTTTAGCAAAATTCTTCATATTATTGATTTCTCCGGCAAAATTATTTGACTGACTCCATCTTTGTTTGTGATACGGTATTTCATTTACAATAGCGTTTGCCAGGCTATCCATCACGGAATTAACCCGATTTGTTTCAAATGTAGATGAAAGATGAATACAAAATCGACTGATAAACTTTTGCTTAAAGGTCTGATTTTTCATCAATTCTTTGAAAACCAAGGATGACGGATCATTTTTATCATACACATAAGCCAAGGTGTTATTGTTGTAATTAGCAAAGCCAAAATCCGTATCATAAAGAATCCATCTCCATTTCCCATTCTCTTTTGCTTTCCAAACTTTTAAATTATTATGCGGCCAATCTGTGTCATCATAAAAGATTTCAGCCAAATAGTAATCGGCAAAATTATTTACCTCCATCGCAGACTCAACTTCTGAGTAAATAGATGCATCGGTAACATCATTGGTTCGTACAAAGCTTAAAAATGATCTGAAGGGTTCGTTGTATATGGTGTTAGGATCAAGCAAATCAATCTCCTCTTCATCAAGACCGTAATTAGAATACACAAAATGGTGATTGGAGCGTTCCCTCAAATTTTGAATACCATAATAATTTCCGTTAATATAGCATATAGCCGGCAAATAAGCCTGATAATCAAGATCTAACCTATCTATAATCAAAGTCTGCATGAACGCATCGCGCATCATGGTTCCATTATAATCATTTCCCGAGTTACGCAACAGAACACTTGAATATTTTTGATTCGGTTTAACGTGAGCAAAAAAATCATATCTCAAACGATTGTCTCCGTGCTTTTTTCGCGGTGTGATTTTAAGCGATTTTTGGGGAGCGAAAGAACGTGACCATCCCCCGGCTATAGCGATGTCGAGTTCCTGATTCAAATGATTTGTTTTGGATTTATCGTAAAATTCAAAATTAGATGGTCGCCACCAATCCTGATTCCAGTTTACAGGCTGATCGGAACCATTCCCGGGAATTCCGTTAGTACCTTGCACATAAATACCTATGGTATTGTCGGTTAGATTTTTCGGAGCAGTAATGAATGAAACTACCGGTAAATCAAAATCTCTTGTATTGATGAAATACGTTGCAGAGACAATATCGCTGGGCAACTTGTTATCCGCCACACAAACCGCTCTTATTACGGTTGTTTTATTCACTAATATCCCCGTATTGGCGTTGTATAGTTTCGATGTTCCTGTAGGTTCATCTCCATTATCAGTGTAATAAATGGTTTCTCCTGCCTCCGGAGCAACAAATCTCACCCTAACACTATTTTGCGAATAGAATCCACCCTGCGTTTCTAATTGCGGAGCGGTGCAATGTTGATTTGCCCACTTTTTATTGTCGTTGGTTGTTCCGGGCGAGTGTTCGGAAAAATACACCCACTCATTGGCTGCATCCTGAATTCTTCCGTAGGAAACATTTCTATATTGCTGAGGATATTGAACCTGGTCGATAATCTCTCCCGATGAATTGAGCAAGTACAAGCTTCCTCCCCCGGGTTCTAGTTTAAAAGAAGCATGACCCGTCTTTTCAGGTCTCTCAAAGAATAAAACACTGTATGAGTTTGGTCTGATAATTTTGGAAGATGGTCTCCACTTTTTCGGCTCCGACAGGTCATCTGTCAAATAGTACTGCTGTTGATTGTAACTTGTGGAGGTATTCGTATTATACAATTCAACCCACATGCTGTAATTCCACGACTCATCAAAATGGGCTGAAATATTATTCGACATCAACTCATTGATAATCAATTGAGCCGAAGCGAACAACGGCAATAAGCCAAATAAAGAAAACAATAAATGCCTTTTCACAAACTATATGATTATTATAAGGTTCAAAATCATTAAATATGAATAACTTTCACTTCAATTCTACAACTATTCGCAAACAAACCTCCCTAAACTTGAATAACACAGCAGTTGAACAATGTGGGACACCGCTTTCATCATTCATCTTCAACCTCTTCATTCTGGCCCGCAAATTTACGAATTTTTTCTTCCCAGAGCACCCACATCAGAAAAATAATACCGTAAAACATGTATTTATACAAACCTTCATGCAAAAAATCGAAACTATCGGGATTATTTCTGATAGCGGCAATTATCATCGTCATTCTAAAAATATTGAACAGATAGACTACCACCAAACCTGCCGGTATGTACCACAATTTTCTTAAAAACGGTCCTTTGTAGAACAAAATGATAGTCGTGAAAATATAAGCCTGTTTATACCCCGCACAAGCCCACACTATCTTCACAGCAGCACCATTGCCGTGCCTGATGACACTATTACCTACAATCTCAACATCATAACCCAACAAGACCAAAGCTTTGTGTACCACCTTGGTTAAGTGCACAACCATGGCATTGAATCCGGCAGACAGGTCGATACCAAAGAATGTAACTACTTCATTAGAATCGTCACCCAACATGGTATATTTCCAGAAAAAATGGGCAGCAAGCATGATGATGAAGAAGTAGATAACCCCGTACATCGTATCAAGTTTTTTAGGAAGTTTTAGTTTTGCCATGATTACATTGTTAAGTATAAATATGATTGTTGATGATTATTGACGTTAAAAAGTTACACGTGCGTAAGAAGTTGCTGATAAATCACAAAAATCCTTATTTAAATATTTGTAATATCCGGTAATGGCTATCATACCACCATTATCCGTAGTAAATGAAAAAGGTGGAATATACACGCGCCACCCCAATTCCTGACCGGTTTTCAGCATGGCATTTCGCAAAGCTTTATTTGCCGAAACACCACCTGCCACCGCAATCTCACTGATTTTTAAATCTTTTGCTGCCTCTATTAACTTCCTCATTAAAATATCGACGATGGTAGCCTGTAAAGATGCCGATAAATCAGACTGATTGTCACGAACGAATGTAGGATCCTCTTTGGTCTTATCACGCAACAAATATAAAAAAGAAGTTTTCAATCCGCTGAAGCTGTAGTCATATCCAGCTATTTGCGGCTTAGAAAACTTAAATGCCTCAGGATTGCCTGTTTGTGCTAAACGCTCAATATGCGGTCCCCCGGGATAAGGCAATCCCATGACCTTAGCACATTTATCAAATGCCTCTCCGGCTGCATCATCAATGGTTTGCCCGATTATTTCCATATTAAAATAGGATTTTACAAGAATAATCTGAGAATTGCCACCGGAGACCATCAGGCACAAGAAAGGAAAATCCAGCCTCTTTTCACCTGTCTGTCCCTGACTAATAAAATGAGCCAGCACATGTGCCTGCAAATGATCTACTTCAATCAGGGGTATTTCCAATGCCTGAGCAAATCCTTTGGCAAAGGAAGCTCCGACCAGTAAAGAGCCTAACAAGCCCGGACCACGGGTAAATGCTATTGCCGACAATTCCGATTTATCAATCCCGGCTTCACGAAGGGCCTCTTGTACTACCGGAATGATATTTTGTTGATGAGCACGCGATGCCAGTTCAGGAACAACACCGCCGTACTTCTCATGCACCGCTTGTCCGGCTGTCACATTCGAAAGCAATAAATTGTTCTTGGTCACAGCCGCAGAAGTATCGTCACAAGATGATTCTATTCCCAAAATATAAATATCTGGCATAACTTTCAACACTATTCAATACTATTTCATACAAATTGGGGCTGTCTCAAAAGTAAATATTCAAGCAAAAACCACAAGGTGTCTTAGAAGTGTTCAAATGAGACACCACCCAACACGGGATTTCAATCTTTGTTTATTTCAAACTATTCTTTACTTTTGTGCAAACAAAGTCCAAAGGTATAAAAAAATCAATTAAAATACTTATCATTGCGCTTTCTGCCTTTTTTTTAATCACGGCAGTTCCGGCTGTTCTGCTCCAGTTTAGCGGAATACAAAGCGCTGTGGTCCGCGTAATCACCCGCAATCTTTCTAAAAACTTAGGTACAACCATCGACATTGGCAGGGTAGATTATCGTTTTTTTAACCGACTGACCATCGAAGATATTTACATAGAAGATTTGCAGCAAGACACCCTGCTGAGCATCAAAAAGATACACACCGGTTTTGATTTTTTCAAACTCATAAAAGGGAAAATTGCGTTTTCGGATCTAATCATTGACAGACTGCATGCCCATATCATAACAGACCCTTTCGGAAACACAAATTACAGTTTTCTTTTTCAACCCAAAACCGAGCCTCAGCCCACTTTATTGGACTTAAGATTAGAAGAACTTGAAATCATCGAGTCGGAGGTATCATACACCGAATTGGCTGATTCTATTAATATCAGGCAAGAACCGGTACGTCAAATTATTTTCGGACAAATTTATTCAACTGTTTCAGTCAACATACTGACCAACGACACTATCAATGCCTCCATCAAAAAATTAAAAGCAATAGAACAATCCGGATTTGAACTTTCTAATCTATCGGTGCAAGTGATAGGTTCTCCTAAAAACATAAACTTTCCGGTATTTCAAATCACCCTGCCCAATTCGGAAATTAATTTGGATAATCTGTCAGTTGTTTCGGATTCGTTGGAAAGTGAAACACATTTCACAAATAGATTTTCTGTTTTGATCCCTGTTAAAGATACCCAAATCGCACTATCCGACATCAGCGCATGGGTACCCGAATTTGCAAATATCCACGACGCACTCAATCTGAGTGCTACAATTTCAGGTAAATTATCCAGCCTTCGTTTTAAAGATGTCAAAGCTTCATTCGGCAAGACCATCCTAATGAATGCCAGCCTTGACATCAGCGGGTTGCCAAACGTACAAGAGGCATTTATTTATGGGAGCGTAGATAAAATGCAAGCCTCAACCTATGAAGTACAAGATGTTATTTCCAAAATCGGGAACATGCCTTTTATGTTTTCTGATGAGATACACAGGCTTGGAAGAATTTCTTTTAGGGGAAACATCTCCGGATTTATGAGCGATTTGGTGGCGTTTGGAAGTTTCAATACCAGGGTTGGCAATATTTCTTCCGACATATCTTTGCGTTTCGAAAACAATCTAAGGGACCTGACTTATAATGGTTCATTGAAAACCAACAGGCTATCCGTGGGAGCGCTCCTGAACGATACAAGCTTCGGAAACATAGCCATCAAACTGAGCACCCAGGGAATTAAAATTCACAATGAGCCCTTTAAGGGTACGATAAAAGGTGTATTCTCAAAGTTTGAGATGAAAAATTATCAATACACCAATGCCGAATTTGATGGCAAATATGACGGTAACGGTTTCAACGGAAAATTCAATATCAAAGATGAAAATATTGATGCGGAGTTTTTAGGGATCATTGACTTCAAAGATCCGGAGGTGCCGGTTTTTGATTTCGACCTGACCGTCAACAACACCGACCTCCATGCCCTGCATATAATAAAAGACTATCCGGATTCCAAACTTTCCTTCCGGGGTATCAGCAAACTCAGCGGAAGAAACCTGGACAACCTGAATGGTGTTTTGACACTACAAGATGTTACTTTCACAAACAACAATCAAACGCTCAATGCCAACGATTTCTTTTTCACATCCAGGACTGAGGTCGATCACACTTTTTTCAGCATCCGCTCCGATTACCTGAACGGGTCTTTTATCGGCAACTTTAAATATAGCAGTATCGGACATACTTTTGAGAAACTGCTAACTGATTACCTACCTGCAACAAGCAAAAACAACGGTAAAAATGGTAAGAAGAACAGCAAAAACAAAGTCCCGCACCTTCCCAACGTCGTTTCCATTGACTTAAGTTTACAGAACACCTCAGAAATATCACACATTTTGGCTTTGCCTTACGAAATCGGCGGCAATTCAATTTTTCAAGGAGAAATTGATGAAAACACTGGTATAATTGATTTGTTGGTCCAATTAGATACCCTGAAAACTGAAAAGCAACTTTTTGAAAACCTGTCGTTGCAGGTGGACAATACCGGCAACAAACTACTTTTGGTTGGAAGAACCCAACTGATAGATCAACACTCGGATGTTATGAATATTTATCTTTCTTCGGAAGCTTCTGAAGATAACGTTCTTGCCAGGCTCATGTGGCAGAACAATTTGGAAGTCACAAATGCCGGAGAAATAAATGCAAAAGCCGAGTTAAAGAAAGTAAACAATAAATTGTCGGCAAACATCTTTATCCGTCCCAGTCAAATTATCATATCAGACTCCGTCTGGCACATGAGGGCATCCGACATAGATTATTATGCTGACAGCCTGATATGTATCAATAATTTTTTGTTTGAGAATGATCAACAATTTATCTACGTTAATGGTAAGGCATCACATGACAAGACCGATAGTGTGACGGTAAAAATGAACGACCTGAACCTGGATTACCTGATGAGTCTGTTGCGTTTGCGAGGTGTCAGCTTTGGCGGTTTTATTACCGGTAATTTAAAATTGTTCAATTTATTGGAAGAACCCATTCTTTTGGGTAATCTGTATGCCAATAATTTTTCCATCAATGATTCTTTGGTTGCTGATGGCTATCTGTCATCCACCTGGGACAAAGAATATAATCGACTAGTCATTTTGGGTGATTTCATAAATGATGATCAAGAAGAAGTAGCACAAGCGACAGCCTATTATGTTCCCAAAGCAGATTCACTTGATATCTACATAGATGCAAAACAGTTTCCCCTCACATTCTTAAATGAATATTTCCAGGGTGTCGCCAGTAATTTCAGAGGGAAGGGTGCCGGTATGTTGCGGATATACGGACCTGCACAGAGTGTCCTTTTCGATGGAGAAGTAGATGTAACAGATGGCGGAGCTTCCATCGATTTACTAAACACGAGCTATTCCTTCAATGACAGAGTCAAACTGACTCCTTACGCCATTCATCTCGATAACATCAAGCTAACAGACAGTGATAAAAATGAGGCAATTCTCAGTGGACTTATCAATCACGACGGCAGCTTCCAAAAAATGGTGTATGATGTAGTCATCAATTCAGACAAAATATTGGCCTTAAATACAACATCCGCCAATGATGAATTTTTCTACGGCAAAGCATATGTGGGTGGATTAGTCAAAATATTTGGTAACGACAGTGAAGCTAATATCGTTATAAACGGCACCTCCCAACCGGGCACCAAGTGCTATATGTCGATGGTGACAGCTTCAACTGCCATGGAAAGCGACTTTATCACTTTCGGCTCCCTTCGTAAAAATCAATATGTAGTAGAAATACCTACAAGCAGAAGATCAGCCAATCAAACTCCTTTTAATGTAAAGGTGGATATGCAGATAGAAGTCACACCCGAAGCAGAAGTCGATATTTTGGTTGACACCCGGGCAGGAGATAAGATTACGGGGCGTGGTAGCGGTGATATCAGAGTCAAATTCGACACTTATTCCGATGCTGAACTTTTTGGGACGATAGAATTGGAGCAAAGCTATTATTTATTTACCCTGCAAACTGTTATCAGGAAAGAATTTAAAATCAATGAAGGCAGTACGCTGACCTGGGCAGGAAACCCATTTGAGGCAGAAGTAGATATCACCGGGTATTATCCCCTAACAGCTTCCCTGACAGATTTGATTGAAAGCGATGAATTGCGGCAGATAACCAGCAGATCAACCGTACCGGTACATTGCATCTTACACCTGACAGATGACTTGATGTCACCAACCATCAAATTTGACATTGACCTACCTTCCAGCGACGAAAGTGTAAAAAGCCGGGTCAGGAATATTATCAACACCGATGAAATGATGAACCGGCAAATTCTATATTTGATCCTTTTCCATAAATTTTTTACACCTGAAAACATACGTGCAACGGCTGTTGGTGTGAATGAAGGTATTTCCCTGGCGATGGCATCCGGAAGTGCACAAATCAACAATTATCTGCAAAATATCTTAAACTCCAATGTGGTGTCCCTGGGATTCGATTGGCAAAAGGCAGATGTAGAATCGGATGAAGTCAAAGCTCAAATCTTGATTCAACCGAACAACCGACTCGTTATCAACGGCAATATCGGTTACCGCAACGACAATATCAGCGAAAATAAATTCATTGGCGACTTTGATTTGGAATACAAACTTATAGAGTCGGGCAGACTGCGGTTTACTGCCTACAACCATACCATCGACCGGGCACAACTACGGGAGGCCAAAACCACCCAAGGGGTAGGTTTGATTTATCGGGAAGACTTTAATACTGTCCCTGAAATGTTTGTATATTATTGGGATTTGATAAAAGGAATTTTCAAGAAGAAAGAAAAGGAAGAATAAAGGAGGGCGCGAGTTCCGAGTTCACGAGGTCCGTGGTCGCGGGATGCGGATTTCGAAGATAAGAGTTAAGATGCTGCGATCAATAAAAAAGGCTGCACATCAGATCCTTCGATCTTTTGTGCAGCCTCTTCGCTAAAATAATTCTTAATTAGTTTACAGCAGCAGCAAGTTCAGAACCGGCTTTAAATTTCGCAACTTTTTTAGCCGGAATTTTAATCGGTTTTTTTGTTTTCGGATTGATACCCTGACGAGCACTACGTTTTGCAACTGAGAATGTTCCAAAACCAATTAAACTTACTTTATCACCAGCTTTTAATGCACCGGTGATAGCTTTTACTGTTGCATCCAACGCCTTTTTTGCGTCAACTTTGCTCAGACCTGCTCCTGCAGCGATTGCGTTAATTAATTCAGCTTTGTTCATAATGTGAATAGTTTTATAAGATTAGACAGATGTGAATTATTCATTCAAGGAGCAAATGTAATAGTTTGATTTGTAAAAACAAATAATTTCCGTAAAAATTATAACATTTATTTTCTTAAATTTAAAAAATATGTTAGAAAACATGTTTTTGGCGATATTTTACTTACTTTTGTCCTTCAATTTTGATAAAATAAAATCATAAAATGCGTAGCAGCCGATTCTCACATTTACCTCCGGTAGTAAAAAACTTAATCGCCATCAATGTTATTTTATGGCTTGCCACCATATTATTACCTGGAATTCTAAAGAAATGGGGTTTATCTCTTGACTTAACTGATATTTTAGGAATGCATTATTGGTCTTCCGAAAAATTCAAGCTTCCCCAACTGATTACCTATATGTTTATGCACGGTGGATTCAGTCACTTGTTTTTCAATATGTTTGCACTGTATATGTTTGGAGGGGTAATCGAGAATTTTTGGGGTTCCAGGCGTTTTCTGATTTATTATTTCGTGACTGGGATTGGAGCCGGTTTGGTACAACAAGTTTTCTGGACGGTAGAGTATCATAAAATCATAACAGCCTTTAATGAAGCCATTGCTGCGAACTCAGGTGTTCCCCTGTTGCCTGTGGAGCATGTCCTGACAAAGTATTTCAGGATTTCCGGCTTATCAAATTTCACTACTCCTCAAATCATTGAGTTTAAAAATCTCTTTCTCAATCTTCCTGTTACAGTGGGGGCTTCCGGAGCGGTTTTCGGGGTACTCCTGGCTTTCGGCTGGCTTTTTCCCGATGTCAAGTTGATGCTGCTTTTTTTCCCCATACCCATTAGAGCCAGGGTCTTTGTAATCTTATATGGTATTGCGGAATTATTTTTAGGTGTGGCTAATTTCTCCGGCGATAGTGTTGCACATTTTGCCCATCTGGGAGGTATGTTATTCGGAATTATCCTGATTCTGTACTGGAAGAAAAAAACAAAGTTATATTGATGTTTCCATGAATTTACTCGAAAATCTAAAGTCCACTTACAAACAAGGTGATGCTGTCATCCGACTGATATACATCAATGTAGCCCTTTTCCTTGTATTGAAGATTTTTGTGATTGTAATGCAACTCTTCAAGGTAGATGGTGAGTTTATTTACACCTACCTGGCAATGCCGTCTAATTTAAAAAGTTTACTCTACAAACCCTGGACAGTTGTCACCTACATGTTTTTACACAAAGATTTCTTCCACATTCTTTTCAACATGTTTGCTTTGTATTGGTTTGGGAAATTATTTTTAATGCAATTCACCCAAAAACAGCTTTACGGACTTTACTTTTGGGGCGGATTGTTAGCAGGCCTGGCTTATTTGGTATCCTACAACGTTTTCCCGCTGTTTTCAGACCAGGTACATTTCAGCATTTTGATGGGTGCTTCCGGTTCCATCATGGCAGTGATCCTTGCCGTCGCCATGCAATTTCCCAATATGGAATTGAGGTTTTTTCTGATTGGCATGGTTAAACTAAAATACATTGCCATTGCTGCTGTATTGATCAGTGTATTCGGCATCACTTCCAGCAATGCAGGCGGGCAATTGGCGCATTTGGGCGGAGCTTTGTACGGTTATATTTTTATTATATCTTTGCGACGTGGAAAGGATGTTACGAAGGGTTTTAACAAACTGATGGACAGCATATCCAACTTGTTCAAATCGCGGAAATTTAAGGTAAAGCGAACTAAACCATCCAATCGAAAAATGACGGATGCCGAGTTCAACATGGACAAAGCAAAACGAATGAAAGAAATTGACCGCATTCTCGATAAAATAAAATCGTCCGGATATGGAAGCTTGACATCAGAAGAAAAAAAGAAACTGTTCGAACAAGGAAAATAAAAGCTCAATGGGGCTGTCTCAAAACGAATATTCAACTAAAAAACACCACCTTCCATGCTTTCGTACAAAAGAAAACAGATTCTATGAATATAGGTAAAGGACTATTGACTATATTGCTCGTCATTGCAAACCTGCTCGCAGCTGTCCTTATGTTGTTGACTTTTGTCGCATCATACATCAGCCCCGATAACTGGCTGATACCGGCTTATGCCACACTCCTGTTACCGGCTTTGATTCCTGTAAACATATTTTTTGTGGTGCTCTGGATTCTATGGAAGAAATGGTATGTGTTGATTTCTTTGTCAGTACTACTCTTGAATTGGCGTATCATTCAAAATACGATACCATTGAATGTAAAAAGCCCGGAATCCTATCAGGGAGATTTCGACTTTTCTCTGATGACTTATAATACCTATGCAAATGGCATGATGAAAAAGCATATGAACAAATCACCCAATCCGGTTATCAAGCATATATTAGAAGAAGACCCTGATATTCTGTGTATCCAGGAATATTCCGCCCATTTCAGTGATACTTACCTGACAGAAAAAGACTTGGTGGATATATTCAAGAAATACCCTTATCATCATGTCCATTTCCAAGTGAACACTGGAAGATCTTATTTTGGCAATGCTACTTTTTCCAAATATCCCATGACCAGCAAGCAGACGGTGAATTATGAATCCCATTATAATTCGGCTATTTGTTCTGACATCAATATCAAGGGAAAGACTGTCAGGATTTTTAATTGTCATCTTGAATCCAACTACATTACAGAAAAAGATAAAGTTTTGGCAATGCGGCTGATGGATAATTTTGACACCGACAATCTGAAAGGAACAACCATGCACTTTTCCCGCAAATTGGGCACAGCCTACCGAATAAGATCCAAACAAGCTGAAATTGTTGCCGAACAAATCAAAGCATCCCCCTACCCCGTGATGGTTGTTGGCGACTTCAACGATCTTCCTTCATCTTACGCTTATACCACCATCAGAGGAGATTTACAGGATGCTTTTGTGAAGAAGGGTTTCGGATTAGGATGGACATTTACTGATGCGTTGTTGAGATTCCGGATCGATCATATTTTATATGACCCTTCACTTGAATTGAAATCTTTTAAATTAAACAAGAATGTGCATTGTTCAGACCATTTTCCTTTGACGTGTAAGATGGCGTTATAAATATTCATCAAAAAAACCTATCTTTGTGAAGTCTAAATTATAAACATTTTTTTTGTAAAAATCATGAAATTTCCATCTGAATTAAAGTACACCGAAGAGCACGAATGGCTTCGTATAGAAGGTGACACGGCAACCATAGGTATCACCGATTATGCACAAAGCGAATTGGGTGAAATTGTGTTTGTAGAAATTGAAACCCTTGGCGATTCCTTAGACCAGGGCGAAGTTTTCGGTACTGTCGAAGCTGTGAAAACCGTATCCGAACTTTTCATGCCGATAGCAGGCGAAGTATTGGAATACAACGAAGCTTTGGACGATGCTCCTGAATTAGTAAACGACGATCCATACGGAGATGGTTGGATCATCAAAATCAAAGTCAGCGACGCTGCTCAGGTAAATGATCTATTGTCGGCAGAAGACTATAAAGCTGCGATAGGATAATAATTTGCTAGCAGACGATTAACCATTTGGATTGGATAAAAATCGCCACTTGATGAATGGTAAATCGCAAGCGGAGACAGTTAAATATTAATCAATAAAACAATGTTAGCACGCGTTAGTATCATCATGGGCAGCACTTCTGATTTGCCTGTAATGGAAAAAGCTGCAAAGGTATTGGATGAATTTCAAATTCCTTTTGAAATCAATGCTTTGTCGGCACACCGGACTCCCGGGGAAGTTGAAGCTTTCGCAACACAAGCCCGCAAAAAGGGCATAGAAGTAATTATAGCTGCTGCAGGAATGGCAGCGCATTTACCCGGCGTAATAGCTTCCATGACTACTCTACCGGTTATCGGAGTTCCCATCAGTGCAAGTTTGGAAGGTATGGATGCCTTACTCGCCATCGTACAGATGCCTCCCGGTATTCCCGTTGCAACCGTCGGCATCGATGCAGCACAAAATGCCGCATTATTGGCCGTACAAATACTGGCTACAACAGACCCGAATCTTCAAGCTAAATTAGCAGTCTACAAAGAAGACTTAAAGGATAAAATTGTTCAGGCCAATGAAGAGTTGAAGAAAGTGAAGTTTGAATATAAGACGAACTGACAAGAACGAAGAACTAAAAACTAAGAACTAAGAACGATGGAATCGTTGTTTAATGTGTAATGTGTAGTGTTGAATTGTTGAAACGTAGAATTGTTGAACTGTTGAATTGAGAACAAAAAGTAAAGATAAAAAAACGATGAACGAAGAACAAAGCCAAGAGCCAAAAGCTAAACTCGCGACCCCGGAACACGGAACACGCTAACTTCCCTAACTTCTTATAACTTCTTTAACTTCTCAACTACTAACTACTAACTACTAACTACCATAACTTCTTTAACTTCTACAATATTAAACTAAAACTCATAAAATAAATAACAAAAAATATTATGCAAACAATAGACAAATACAATTTTTCAGGCAAGAAAGCCTTTGTGCGCGTTGACTTCAACGTTCCCGTAGATGAAAATTTCAAAATTACGGATGATACACGTATTCGTGGAGCTTTACCCACTTTAAAGAAAATTTTGGCTGATGGCGGTAGCTTGATCATCGCCTCCCACATGGGTCGTCCGAAGAAAAATCCGGATCCCAAATTTTCACTGAAAGTGGTAGTAGATCACGTTTCTAAATTATTAGGAACCCAGGTAAAATTTGCAGACGACTGCATGGGTGAAAAAACAGCAGCTGCGGTCAAGGCATTACAGCCGGGCCAGGCTTTATTGTTAGAAAACTTGCGTTTCTATGCTGAAGAAGAAGGCAAACCACGTGGTGACTTTGCTTCTGATGAGGAAAAGGAAGCAGCCAAAAAAGCAGTCAAGGCAAGTCAAAAAGCATTTACTGCTACACTGGCTTCCTATGCAGATTGCTACGTTAATGATGCTTTCGGAACTGCACACAGAGCACATGCTTCCACAGCCCTGATCGCCGACCATTTTGATGCTAACAACAAGATGTTCGGATACCTTATGGAAAAAGAAGTGAACGCCATAGAAAAGATTATGAAGGACACTGCCCGTCCATTCACAGCCATCATGGGTGGCGCTAAGGTCTCTTCCAAAATTGAAATCATTGAAAATTTATTGGGGAAAGTTGATAACCTGATTATCGCTGGTGGCATGACCTATACTTTCACCAAAGCTATGGGAGGTAAAGTTGGCGAGTCCATTTGTGAAGAAGATAAATTGGACTTGGCTTTGGAACTGCTTGAAAAAGCAAAGAAAAACAATGTCAAAATGGTATTGGCAGTGGATGCTAAAATAGCTGACGAATTCAGTAATGATGCCAACACAAAATTTGTAAAAGTAAATGAAATACCCGAAGGATGGCAAGGTTTGGACATAGGTCCCGAAACAGAAAAGTTGTTCGGAGATGTTATCAGAGCCTCTAAAACTATTTTGTGGAACGGTCCGACAGGAGTATTTGAATTCGAAAACTTCACGTCAGGTTCACGCGCTGTAGGTGAAGCCATCGTTGAAGCCACAAAGAAGGGAGCATTCTCTTTGGTTGGTGGTGGCGACTCAGTAGCTTGTGTCAACAAATTCGGCTTATTTAATGGCATTTCCTACGTGTCCACCGGTGGTGGCGCTTTATTGGAAGCCATTGAAGGCAAGGTTTTGCCGGGTATTAAGGCAATACGCGGATATTAAAGAAGGTGGTTTCTTATAAGTGCCTGACTGCTGCACTTCGACTTCGCTCAGTAACCACGTTACTTTCGACATTCGGGGTTGAGAGTTCTGCGTTCCGTGGTGCAGGGTCGAGAGGTTAAAGTGTTGCAGGGTGTAAATCAACCTTGAGCTTCATAAAAATTATTCGTCAAACCTTTGTAGAAATAAAAAAAACATCTATCTTTGCAGGGCATTTGGAAAAATGCAAACTGGTGTGGTAGTTCAGCTGGTTAGAATGCCTGCCTGTCACGCAGGAGGTCGCGGGTTCGAGTCCCGTCCATACCGCAAAAAACCCGACGTACTAAAAATAGGTATGTTGGGTTTTTTGTTTCAAGAACTTGGATCACATTTGCACCCCAAACTTGTGTGGTATTATTCTTTACTTTCGATGGTTGCTGAACTTGTTGAAGCACGGGCTCAATCATATACTTCAGTATGCTCCTACCCTCAATCTCAGCGCCTTGTATTTGGATGATTCTAAAACACTTTGCTGTTTTTTAGCTAAACGTTTGTTTTTGAGACAGCCCCTTTTACAAGTCGTGGTTAATAAAAAGGGGTGAGTAGTTATCATTTATTATAACTCAGAATTCTTCGATGTGCTCTGGATATACTCTACAGCTCCCCTGGCAATAAAAAATTGGGCAGCAATGTATGTGAGCGTCACTATCCATCCGTTTTTTGGAATTGGAGTATAGAATTTATTGATTGCGATAGCCGAATCTGAAATGACAAAAAGAAGTGCTCCAATGGCAATTATCCATCCAAATTTTCCAATTTTGGTGAGCTGAACGGCAAAAATCAACATAATTGAAATGACGGCAGCATAAAATACAACAGGCACTTTTAATTCATTTACACCTGGTAAAAGTAGCCATAAAATTACCACCATATACACCAATACAAGTAGTGATTTTAACGGGTGAAAACCGAGCTGATTTTTCTTTTTAATTTTTCGGAATGCAAAAATGTAGAATATGTGACCTATCAGGAAAGCAACTAAACCCAACACAAAGAAAAACTCATCGCCCCTATCGAACATCAGCAATGTGTCGCCAAGAATGCAGAAAACCATAGCTAAAACCATCCACAACTTGATATCCGGACATTGACCTTCGGCTTCAATTAAGAAATAAAATAATAAGCTCCCTACAAGTAACGGTTTGGTTATCATTTCTACTGTCCAGGACTTAACGAACATGCCGGTCAGATAGACCATTACGACAACCAAGAAAGGTAAAAGTGATGTTTTGAATTTTTTCATATAGTACCTTCAATTCTCTAATTGTAGCTAGAATAATAGTTTCGTACAAAACTTACAGCTTGATCAAATATCGGTTTAGTAAATTCAATAAACAAATCTTGTTCAGGAGGTGGCATAACGGGTTCTGTTTCAGTCATTTTTAGTTGTTCTTTCGACAATGCACGTTCATCTCCCTGAAAACTAGCCCATTCATTTACCCACACGAATTTACCGGGGAAATTACGATTCTCTTCCACTTTGTTATTAACAGCATTGACTATCCTTGCCGAAAGAACCCCTTGTGAAATAACTTCCCTCCTATTAACAGTCAATTTTGCCTTTACCGTTCCATACACATTTTGTTTTTCCCCATTCACAGTAGTTGTTCCCACCAACACACTGTCACGAGTAAGTTCCGATGTGTTTTTAGTTTCACGTAAATTCCCCACCGTAAAATCTTCAAAATTAAGCACTAAATATTGGTCGGGCATATTTAAGCCTTCTGCTTGTGCTTCCCCGTACGTATAGAAACGGATAAATTGATTTGCAGTCATTTTACTCATCTGTGCCATTAAATTATCGTAGAAAAAATCGGCAGAAAGCTGATATCGCTTGGGTAAAATTGGTTTTTGCACTATCACCTTGAGTGTGGCTACAAATAGAGCATATTGAATTTTTTCTTTAACATCTTTATAATCCGGCATATAGCTTTCGGCTTTTAAAAAATGAAAATAAGCCTCTCGAGCGTCTCTGATGGTATTTAGCTGTAATAAACGTTCGCCCAAATTATAGGATTCCTCTGCTGCCAAAGGCAGGGCCTCTCGTAGTTCTTTGCTAAATTGATAGGGTTGTGGGAAAATTTCCATTGCTTTCGGGCATGTATAGATTGCATCTGCTATGGCATTAAGAGCCAAATACTCTTCTGCCGCTATCGAGTACTTACCGGGGATATTAGCATCGAAAACATTTTGAATTTTTCGCATACTGTTTTCTTTTGCCAACGGATATGCTTGCTGCAATACCTCCATCGATTTTTTACTTTTCGGATTTGAGCGTAAAGTCTTTATTGCATTCATTGAAGCGTTATAATAATCGCCATGTTGCAAGGCTCTTTTACTCGAAGAACAATTGACACACAAAAAGGTGGTAACAATCAATAATAGCAAATAACTAACTTTTTTCATGTGTTTAAATTTTATTTTTAATTGTATAAAACAAACTATTTACCCCCAAAGATAAGTATTTTTTTATTGTTTAAATTACAATATGGCGTCACAATTCCGAAACGTCATTTTAAATATTCATATAGATACGAAACGTCATTTTACGCGTTATTATTTGAAACAACAATCAACGTAGAGACGGAAATGGGAAACGGACACGTAGGGGCTGTCTCGTTTTGAGACAGCCCCTACAACTAATTGCAGATATGTAGGGGACTCTACCAAAAAACTGATGCCTGCCAAAATCATCGGCAGGCATCAGCATCCCATTTGCTACTTATAGCACAAAAGGGTCTAAACGAGTCTGTGATTATTTCACGAATTTGATAACTTCAACTCCTCCATCTACCAAAGCTTTAGCAATGTAAATTCCGCGTGAAACAGAAGACAGATCAAGTGTCGTAACGTTTTGCTTTGCTAAAATCAAGCGTCCGTTTGTGTCGAAAATTTGAACATTGCCGGAATTATTTAGATACAAAGTGTTATTATTAAAGAAAACACTTGATGTTTTAGCATTCTCCACAATGGTAACCGTATCTGTTTTTGCATACAACTTAATGTTGTCGATGTAATAATTTCCATTAGGGGAACTAATTCCTAAATCCAAAACGAACGAATTGCCTGATTCAACGTTATCCAGCATATATTCTTTTGTAATCCAGGTATCATCTGCTCCCTGAGCCGGATAGCCCTCATCCTGATATACAGTATTTCCATCAACGTATATCTCCATTTTTTTGTAGTTGTTCTCATAACCACTTAACAAATATACATCAAAACTGATTTTTTCATAATCAGCCAATGTTTTCCCTGTAGGAAGAGTAACGTTTGTTCTCAGCATCGCATCGTAGTTGCTAGTTACAATTTGCGCAGATTTTTCTGCAGGTTTTGTCGGGTTGGCTTTTACAGTTGCAGTACCATCTTCAGGATACCACTTCTTCATTGGAAGTGCATCGTCGATGTTATTAGTCTCGAAATCAGCGATCGTAAACACAGAAGAAGCCGACGGAGCAGGTACCAACTCAATATCATCAATCAGATATTCACAGTCATCTTTTACCAGCTTCAAAATTAGGTTTCCTGCCGGAACAGGCGTTATAAGCGAATTGGACAAAGGAAATTCAATTGTTTTCCAAACGCCCAATTCTGCTTTGGCCCAAAGATTTGCCCAAGGAAGAGAACCGATTTTTTCTGTTTCTTCCATGGTGTTATTATTCGGAGCGGAATAGATTTCAAGTGCCGGATAGTTGATATCTGTTCCTCCAACAACCAAATACTTCGCTTTTATTTTGGCATACTCGGTTTCTGCACCTGCGGGCAATGGCAGATTTTCAAAATAAAGCCCCATATAGCTGGCTTTTTGAACCCGCAGCACCTTCTCGGATGAATTACCTGTGGTGTAAGTATTAGCTACCACTTCTATGGTCCCAGCATCCCAAACCGACACTACGCCGCCTTTAGAGCCTATTTCTGCATCTTCGAACGTGATTATTACAGGGGTGCCCGCATGAACGAAAGCACCAAAACAAAAGATTGGAAATAAGAATAATAAAGTTTTTCTCATGATCAAATAAAATTAAATGTTAGTACTATTTTTTTGTTAAACGTTTTAAAAACCACACAAATATAGCATGTAAAACACCGAAAAGTGTTATCAGAATGTAACAATTGCTTTCTAAAATGCTACATATTTGGTCAAAAATCAGCTTTTAGTCTGAAAAACATCCGGTCAGGCTATTTTTTCAAAAATTTTCCGGTAAATATCCCTTCTTTATTGTCAACAACAAGTAAATAAAGACCTTCAGATAAAGAGCGAATATCCACCATTTCATCTTTAAAATTTACTGAAATCTTTTTTCCAAATGCATCAAAAACTTCTATTTTTTCAACTGTTTCACCTTTTACCGTCAGGAAGTCTGATGCCGGATTGGGATAAATTTCAATTTTGGGGGCTTGTAAAACTCTTACACTGTTGGTTTCGTAAAATTTGTTGGGAACCTTACTTGCTTCGGAAGCCATATAGCTGCGAAGCCACTTCATGGCTTTTCGCTCCGTGCCGTTTGACTCTACGATCCCTGTTCCTGTCTTCCAGGTTGCGCCCGAAACATAACCCCAAAGTGTAACTCCCGCCACAGACTCATGTTCCCATAAAACGGGGAATTTCTCCCTGTACATAAGATACTGACTGTCCTCATCTCCGGCCGGATTCCCGCTGATATCCAGTTCGGTCACGTAAACAGGTAATCCTGTGGCAGCGAGAATACCCAACACGTTTCGCATGGTAGCTACCGAAGTCCAATTCAAATTAAATTCATGACATTGGATCCCTATTCCGTCAATGAGATTCTCTTTTTGTAAGATTTTCACTATCTCAACATACCTGCGTGCTGCATTCGGGTCGTTGATGATCCCGTAGTCATTGATATGTAATTTTGAGTTTGGAAACAGTTGACGTGCTTTTCTGAACGACCACACTATCCAATCCCAGCCGGTAGTGCCGTCTCCGCCTATTGCCTGACGAATATTTGACGGTTGATGAAGCGGTTCATTTACCACATCTATATAATCAATTGCCGGATAACGCCGTGCAACCAAGGTCATAAACTCTTCCATCTCAGCCTTTTGCTCAACCTGCGATATGGAGGAAATCCAGTTCGGTTCCTGACTTCCCCAGACAAAGGTGTGAAACCTGAATTTATAGCCCTTTGTTTTGGCATGATTATACGCCAAATCCAAAGCCGACCAGTTCATATTGCCCCGGGTATATTCCACAGAACCCCATTTTCCGGCATTTTCAGGTGTAATCTGATTCCAATAGGTGTCAAAATTAGGGCGGACATTATTGGCAATGATATTTCCCAGAAATTTAGAATGTTCCTTGGCCAGCGGTATGGTATTAACAAATTCTTCCTCTTCCAAATCGGGAGTCAAATCTATAATTTCAACATTGTCGATGAAATAGGTTTTACCTGGAATTTTTCCGGCATCAATCCGAAGTTTCATTGAAGATCCGCCTGCCCGCAAGGCTGAACCGTAAACATCCTGATAAGTGTATTGCGTCCAATCGCCGCCAATATTCAAATCCAGAAGGTATTGTCTATCAGCATTTCCTCCTTCATCCGTGAGCTGATAAGCAGATTCAGTGGAGAGACGAATAACGCCCCCGCCACCTATTGCTTTTGCCCAAAAACTAATTTTATACAGATGCGAAGTCTTTGTTGCAATCGAAGGAGTTTCCAACTGAACGCTCCAATAATCTTCGCCTGAAGCATCGGAAACCATCTTAACGGAATAACTTCCTGCATACTTATCCTCTTGCGAAACAGATACTCCGCCACCTTGATTCAGCACAGTCCAGCCTTCCAGACTTCCCGATTCAAAGTCAAACACCGTGTCTGCCGCATAAGTCAGACTGAATGAAATACAACCTAAAATCAACAATATGCATATTTTCCTCATCATTACTATCAACGGGTTTTCACTTATTTTTTGCTTCTTCAATAATGGCTTCAACAACCGGCTTCGGCTGGAAATCGCGGTCGAAGATCAAGGCATAATCCGTTCTTCCCCTCACGGGCCACCCGTTTCTCCAGGATTGTCCGTCATGTACTCCCCAAAGCGTTACCCTTTCTATCTTATCGCTGTGTTTCAAAAACAATTTGAAAATATCAAGGTATCGGTCATTAAGTGCTATTGAAACTGAGTCGGGCAAACCTTCAGCATAGGGATTCAATTGCTGCCGGTAGTCAAAATCTGCCGAAATCTCGGCACCAAAGTTTCTGCCGGGCCTTGGAAGCACAGTAACGTCCAATTCGGTAATCATCACTTTTACGCCGGTTTCAGCAAAAGCCAGCAGACTTTCTTCGAAATCATCCAAATCCGGGAAAACCAAATCCATGTGTCCCTGCATCCCTACTCCATCAATTCTCACATCCTGACTTTTCAGATCATTGACCATTTTCACCACTGTATTCCGGCGCCCTTCGTGAGCCATGGAATAATCGTTATAATACAAATCTGCATCGGGATCTGCTTCATGAGCAAATTGAAACGCCAGCTTGATATAATCTTCGCCAATGATGTTATAAAACTTGGTCTTTCTCCAGGAACCGTCATCTTCAATGGCTTCATTCACAACGTCCCAACCTTTTACCTTTCCTTTATAACGACCTACCACGGTGTAAATGTGATTTTTCATGCGTTCAATCAGCACTTCGCGCGATACATCTTTCCCATCTTTATCGGTAAAGAACCATCTCGGAGCCTGAGAATGCCACACCAAGGTATGTCCAATGATGTACATATTGTTTTCTTCACCAAATTTGATGAATTGATCGGCCAAGTCAAAATAAAACCGACCTTCTTCCGGCTGAAGCTCTCCGCTTTTCATGCAGTTTTCCGCCGTGATGGAGTTAAAATGTTGCTTAATAAGCGCAACACTGTTTGTGTCCACTCCCGTAATTTGAGGGGCATTCATCGCCACACCAATGTAAAATTTATCTGTTAACGCATCTTTCAGCGACTCTGCAGAAGGCTGCTGATTTTTACAACCCACCACTCCAAAAAATACTGCAAGCAGTAAGAATAAGTTTTTTTTCATGATTTATTATTTTAATTATTAGTATTTGTATTTCAGATTTTTGATTCTTTTCGTCTGATCCTACCTAGACTACCCCTCTGTTATGGACAGCTACCTTTCCGTATTTCTTCCCGGAAACTCCCTCATTCTGATGTGCCTGCTTTCCGGTGGAATATTGGTGAAATAGTTGATAAGCTCCGGCGTAACCGGTTTAAACAGCAACTGCGTAAAGTTATAAAGGTCTTCTTTCCATGCCTTGAAATCGTGACGTCCATCAGGAATAATTCTGTAAACGTGTTCAATCTCGTTTTCACTTAAATAATTGTGTAAACGATGGCTGAATGGAATCAACCAGTCCTTATCGCCACAGGAAATCCAAATAAGTTTCAATTTATTTTTAGCATCTTCAACATTAGGGATCAGCTCTTGGGGAGCTTTTGTATTAGGTGCGGAAGAAAAGCCACCTACCCAGGCAAATTTATCCAGATTTCCCAATCCAAAATTCAATGACTGTCCACCACCCATAGAAAGTCCCGCTATGGCACGATTTTCACTATTTTTCAGAACGCGATATTTCTTTTCAATAAAGGGGATCAAATCATTGAGCAGGTCTTTTTCGAATGCGGCAAACGCTTCCACCTTCTCGGGTGCCATCACATTACCTCCGGCGCTGTCATCTTTCATCGCACGTCCATTAGGCATCACCACAATCATATCTTGAATTTTCTTGTCGGCATATAAATTATCCAATATTACCTGCGGTTCGGCACCGCGCAACCATTCTTTTTCATCGCCTCCGATACCGTGGAGCAGATATAAAACCGGATATTTCTTCTTTTTTGAATAGCCCGGAGGTGTGTAAACCAATGCTTTGCGTTTCGAGCCGACTGATTTTGATTTATATTGAACGGTATCAATTTTTCCTTGAGGAATGTCGGTTCTTGGTTTATCAAAGGTTTCAGGAATTTGCACTTTATATCCCAATAATTGGAGCATTTTCGAAGCATAGCGATATCCAAGCATTTCGTAGCCTTCTGCGGTAAAATGCAAACCGTCACCAATCTGAGGGCATCCGTCTGAAGGAATATAATGAGAGGAAGGAATTGTTTCAGGAAGTTTGGCAATAATATCGTTCATCACAGCACATTGGCCATTTTGATCGGCCGGCACTACTCCTCCTGCAAGTAAAGGAACGTTCTCAGCTCGCAGATTCAAGTCGCTGAGCATATTTTCATAGACCTTTTTTAATTTTGAAGGCCATGTCGTTTCGCCCGTATTTGCCTCACCCTGATGAAGGAGGATTCCTTTGATAACTCCGTCTTTCTGAGCAAGTTTGGCCATATCGATCAAGCGTTTGTATGGATTTCCGTCATACGCCCTTATCATTCCTTTCATCCAACCGGGAGCCGTTTCAGAATAAGTCTGATATGTATCCTGGTCGAATAACTCAATTTTACATCCGCCAACAGCCACATTAATTATCCCTACTTTAATGTTTTCCGGTAGGTTTGCCACCATGGCTCTGCCGAAAAAATCTGAAACTCCCAGTCCGGTGTGACAGCGAACCAGTGGCGGAACGGCCGTGTACCAATTGCCTTTCACACGATTTAAATCGGGGCAGTCAACGACTGCCATCATCTGAAATCTGGTATCTACCTCTTTATATTGCGGTTCAATACGCGCCGCACCTTCCATATTTGACTGTCCAAAACTGAGGAAAATGTAGAAATTTTCGTCCTGGGCATTCAGGTTTACGCCGGAAAATAATATTCCGACAAAAACAATTAATTTAATAAAACGTGTTTTCATTGTCTAAACTAAAATTTGATTATTAATAAGCAACAAAAATACTGAGTTTTTTTAAAATTTATTTAGCCCCCCTGTCCTTCGGCCGTTCGTCTCCATGAATAGTAATTATCCAATACCATCAAAGCCTCTTCATCGGGAACTTTGACCTGACCATCCTGAAGACTGTCACAAGCAACAAAGCTGAATGCTACAATCAAGAATAATAAATATTTAATTTTCATAGATTATATTTTTCAAGTAATCTATATAGCTTCATCCACCCATGAAGCAAATCATTGAAAAATCATTTTTACTGAAACAATGCTGTTGGGTGAGATGCCTGCAGTAATTGATTTTTTGCTGTCTGATATTTCAGATTCAATGGAAGCCATGTTTTTATTTTCAGTAGTTTCAACTGCAGAAGTTGAAACAATTTCAGATGGAGTTGCCAATTCAATCCTAAGTCCTGCCGCATTTCGATTGATTATAACGGCCGTATATTCACCATTTCCCTGATAAGCAGTTACCAACAAATCGCTTTCCAGCTCATGCACATTTTGAACGACACTTTGAATCCGGGTTCTTCCCGTAGCATATTTGGCATAATGCCCCATGATATAGCCTCGTTTGGTTATTTCTCCGTCTGCAACTAGGTTTTTGCTGTCTCCATCAGCAATCATGCTGTAAAATCTTTTCAGATACCACCATACATATGCATTGAAATTGGCAGCCATGCAATCATGAATTTCTTTTGCAACATAATCGAGGGAAGGCTTCCAGGTCCAGTTGATTTCCGGCATGTCGGCATCTTTCTGCGTATCATTAAAAAGGTGCTCCGTCATCCAGAATTCTTTTCCCTTCTGTGCAGCCAGGTGATCCGGCGCAATTCCTCCGCCATAAAGGTGAGTTGCCACGATATCGAATTTATTCACCGCAACCGCATCATTCAAAAGCGCGTTTGTGTAGGATTTGTTGTGATTGTTCACGGCTTCTCCAACCATTACTTTAGCACCCAGTTGGTCGCCATGGTTTTGGATAAAGCTCACCATTTGAGCAGGTGTCCACGAACATCCATCGTAGGTAACTTTCCAATCGGGTTCGTTTTGAATGGATACGGCGTAGATATTCAGACCCTGATTCTTTTGATAGTCTACGAAATCTTTGATGTGAGTCGCATAATCCGCGTATTTACCCGGAAGTAGGTAACCACCATCTTCGTTTGATAATTTGCCATTGCTCTTCATGCTTGCCGGTGGCGACCACGGAGAAGCAAATACAATGGCACCAAGTGACTGCGCTTTCTTAGCGGTTGCCGTATTCAGTCCCCAATCAGCTTTATTCGGATAAAGCATCATCCGGATGATATTGTATCCCAAATCACCGTAGAGTTTCTGCACATCAGCATCACGCAGGTTATTCCCTGTCCACGAAGGATTCAGCATACCGCCAAATCCGGTTACTTTTTGGTAAGAAACATCAGGATTCAACGTGATTTTTGAAGAAACGGAAGTGGTCTGCTGCGTTATTTTCAGACGAATGATTTCCTTAGTGGAAAAGTTAGTCAGCATGAGTTCCTGGCTTCTTTCCGAGGATGATGTATTAGGAAATAATGAGACTACAACATCTGTTTCACCCTCCTTATTAGCATCACCACCCATCTCTACCGATATGCTTTCTATCACATCTCCCGGCAACTTTGCTAACTTCCATGCCGTCTTAGACCAAACAATCCGGAGTTCAATCTGCTTCACATCCCATGAGAGAGGAGCTATCTCTGCCGGTTTGAAAAAGGCCTTTCCTGCAACAGACCCATCGTCAACTCCCGACACATCACCGTCACATTGAACAAACAACAATGCTGCGAACAACAAAGTAGGCAGAATAATATATTTTTTAATTAAATGCACTAAAATCAACTATCAAGCATATGGTGACAAACACATTCAGTATCAACAAAAAGAGCAAAAAAATCAAAATCAATCTATTACAAGAGAGCACAAATTTTACATATAATCTAAAAACTTGTGGATTGAGCTTGAAAAACAACAATTCCTCTCCTCACAAGCATGCAGGAGAGGAATTGTTTTCGATATCATTAATTGGATGGTTTGAATAGTATTTTTCCAGCCAATCCGTTGGCAAAGCCACCGTAAGCATGTTTTCTATTATAATCCAAGGTCCAAAGTCCGATGGGTTCATTAGGTCTCCATGCTGATCCCGCAGGACTGTCAGTTGGCGCCCACTGAGTAATTCCATAGCGTTGTGCAGCAGGTATCAGCTCAAAATAAGCCTGTACGATTTCCTGATAAAACTCAGCCATTTCTTTGTGTTGCTCAAGCGTCAACTGATCAGTTTTCAGATTTTCCGTTCCACCTTCCGGTCTGTAACCCATATCCAATTCTGAAATTTTAATCAGTTTACCGGTAGCCGCTAAGTTTTCAAACATCGCTTTCACTCCATCTATGTCGGTTATACCACAGGTCACATGCATTTGGGTACCAATTCCATCTACTGTGACTCCCTTGCTTTCTACATATTCCACATATGCAATCAAGCCTTCGCATTTCCTTTGGTCTTTACCTTCCAATCCATAGTCGTTGATGAAAAGCAGGTCATCCGGATTTCCATACTGACGGGCAAGCTGAATAGCCCTTACTGCGTAATCTTTGCCTAAGTAATCCTGCCAATAGAATTCATCGGTAGCCATATTCTCTTTACCCACTCCCGTTTTCAGCATCTTAGGATCAGGCCAATCTGACATCGGCTCATTCACCACATCCCAGGCTTTCACATGACCTTTGGTTACTTCAAACATGCCTGCTATCCAGCTTTCAAGGGCACCATCAATGAGTTCTCGTTTTTCTTCATCCGTTTTTGGGATGATTGTATCACTGGAGCCCATGCCTCCAAATCCTTTTCCTTCCGGAGAAATTCCAATTGAAGCAATTCCATTCCAGGCACCGTTCCAACCGCCGGTGGTACCACCTTCAAAATCGCTGTTGCCTATGAGGTTAATGGTTGAACCATCCTCCACAAGCACAATATTATCGAGATAAATAGTACCCACGTACTGTCCGAAATTGTACAGGAAGCGGGTTCGGTCATCAGCATCTACTGTTAGAGACAGGTTTACTTCCGTCCATTCAGTTCCTAAAGTAAACGAACCAAAGGTAGTCGAAGGATAGCTTCCTGACGGTGTTTGTACTTCTGCGGTCAAAGTGGCATTTTTGTCTGCTTTTCCCCAAAACGACAGCTTGTATTTCTTCCCGTTTTTCAAAGCTCCAACATCAGTTCCCACCTGAGCTTCCCAGAAGTTCTGTTGCTGAGGATTGGTAAGCATCATCGCATATCCGGCATCTGTCGGAACAGCACCACCACCTGATTCATTATATTTTTCCAATTTGATATTGTCAAGATAATAGGTGGTAGCATGATTTCCAAGATTAAATGCAATGGTTCCGGTAGTGGCAACATCGGCTGAAACTGTAATTTCTTTTACAAATTCAGACCATGTTGGTGTTGATGAAATACTACCGAAGAAGTCCCAATGCTTATAGGCATACGGAACAGTATGAGCCTGTGTAGAGAAAGAAGCCGGATCATCCGAACGAACATCCATTCTAAGGATATATCTCTCTCCTTCTTGCATGGGCGGTGAAAACTTCAGGAAAAACTGGCTGTTCCAGTCATTTTCCCTAACCTCCTCGTTGACGATTTTAATGGCACGCCCGGTTCCGTCAGCACCTTCACCATCGGCGGTAAAAGAGACTATAGCGTTACTGTTATATTCGTAATTAGAGGCATCATCTGTCTCAAAATCCTGCTCGGCAACCACCTCCCACGTTGGTCCAGTTGATTCCCCCGGTATTACCGTAGGAGCAATCAATCCATTCAGATAATTGGCGTTTTGATTGGCGTGCCACACCAAAGTGTGTCCATACACTCCCATCCCTGCCCCTTGAGCAGCTTCCAACAATTGCTGGACATTTGCCAAATCCAATGTACCATCGTTCTGAACTACCGCACCGTGCTTCATTTCCCAACCCATGGCAATTTCATCGAAATTGCTGTTCAACATCTGATACACCAAGCCTTTGCTTACGTATTCAGAAAGATTGGCTCCCGCTCCCAATTTGAATTTAGGATTATCGGTACGGTTCACATATGCCTTCAGCACATCATAATTATTTAGATATTCTGCAATGGCTATGCTTTCCGGCTTTTTCACAGCATAATCAAGGAGCGTATTGTCCGCACATGCGAATAACAAAACCGAAAAAGCAGCCAGCATCAAAATTTTATGGATAGTCTTCATTTGTTCTTCTGATTTAAGTTCATTAATTACTTTATATACGAAGGATTAAACGTCTCGATAGAAACTCCGCGATCGCGTACTACCAGCGTATCTTTAGTGGCGTATGAAATTCCCGATGCCGCTGTGATCGTGTAATCCAGATACACTACATCGCGGTCTTTATTACCCCAGCTTTTTTTCTCACCTTTCGGAACAAAGGAACCTGTACCGGCAGCCACATATCCCGCTGTAGTAGCAGAAACCGTAATTTTATTGCTAGTGTCGAAAGTCAGGAGCAAATTACAGTCTTCATAAGTATCATCTGCCTTCAATACAGAAACGATGTATTCATTGGAGGTGAGAGAAGCAGTTGTTAACTTGCTCAGCTCGTCATTTTCCACATGCTGTTTGTGACGCACAACAGTGGATGTTGTTCCACCCTTGGTGATTTGATCTACACCGCGGCGCAGGTAATTAGCATGATACTGATTGATGAATTTTACGCAATAAAGCACGTAATCTTTGGGCAGTGCATTCACTTCCCAATCAGCAGAATTTGTTCTCACCGGATCATCCACCGACCCTCTTCCGGAAAGTATGGAATCTGCATTTACTACTTTTGTCATCCGAAGGGGCACCACATAGCTATTTTTCAATGAATTCGGATCAGCAAAAAATGCATCTGAAAGCTGTACTCCTACAGCACCCTGCAGAGACTTGTCCAAAACAATCTGATTGCCGGCCAGCGTATAGTAATTGGCGGGCATGGGCTTTACGGGATCGCCGACCGAGAAAAACAATTTATCAGTCAACGAATTATCCACAACAAAATCAATGGCAACCCGTTTTTTGTTGGCATAAACTCCTCCCATAGTGGCATAAATTTCAAACTTATGCTGATTATCGAGGCTGGTATCATACGTATCTTCACCCAACACAATGGTTCTTACCGGATACTGGTAGGCAAAATACACCGTGCTGTAATCAAAATCGGGAAAGTCAGCTTCTCGATTTTCACAGGAAGAAATCAGCATTGATAAAACCCCTACGGTCAGAATTGTAACTAATTTTATCTGTTTCATGTGTTTATATTTTTATTGTTTAATTTAAATCGGATTTTATACTATTTATTCTGTTTCCGACTCAATAATCATAATTTTACATCATTTTCATGCTGATTACCAGCCTGCGTTTTGTTCCAAATTGGTCCATTTACGAGTTTCGTCATAAGGAATCGGCCCGTAGTACATATAATCCGCATACACCCGATTTTCCACATCAAGTAGTGAGTAGATCAATGTACCATCAGTCTTTTTCTCTATGCTCATGCCTTTCGCTGTTTCATTCAAGTCAGCTTTCCAGCGACGGAGATCCCAAAATCTGAAGTTCTCAAAGCAAAGTTCCAGGCGACGCTCGTTTCTGATCAACTCACGCATTTTATCTTTATCATTTTTGATGCTTTCCAGGTAGGCATCGTTGTTTCCAAGTCCTACGCCGGCACGTGCACGGATAGCTTTCACTACATCATAAGCACTGTAAGCATGACTGCCCTTTCCTGTGGGACCATAAGCTTCATTGGCAGCTTCGGCATAAATCAGGAAAATTTCAGTATAGCGTATGCGCGCCGTGTAGTGGAACTGCGCTGTATTGAAATTCGGGTTCGGATTCACATCCTGACGGAGTAACTTGCGCAAGTAATAGCCCGTGCGGGTTGATTGCCCTGCTTCACGGTTTATTGCGTCGTTATTGGTTCCATGCGTCCCGGTAGTGATTACCGTATTGCCGGGTCCTGCAGTTGCTCCATTAACCAAAATATATTTCCCCAGACGTGGGTCGCGGTTAGCGTAAGGATTTGCAGCATCGTATAAGCCTTCTGCTCTGCTGATAGGATACCCATTTTCCATCGGGAAAGCATCAACCAAGTTTTGTGTTGGATTTACGCGTCCACTCCCATATAGAGACGGTGGGAAGTTATTCCTTTCCAATTCAATGCCCGGACCATTAGCGTCATTCGACTTATCGCTTCTCCAAATGATTTCAGGGGGATTGGCTCCAGAAGCCAGTGCGGCTATTTCAGCAGCATTAGCATACCAGGTTCCTCCGTTTGGATCAATTCCGGCAATACCTCCAATGCGATCAAGTACTGTAGCTGCATGATCTGCTGCATCAGTCCATGAAACCTCAGTTCCTTCGCTGTAAGCAGGACTCGCTGCCAAAAGAGCAGCTTGAGCGCGTACAGCTTCTGCAATTCTTCCTGACATACGCCCCTTCATTCTATCGCCATTCACACGGCTATAATCTCCTGACTTCGTAACTCCCAAAGCTTTGAATTTAGCGGGAATCAGTGCATCATCAGTTATCTCCTCGTAATCAAGGGGCAGTAATTCCACTGCTCTATCCACATCGTCAAATATCTGCCGGATACATTCCTGGAATGTGTTTCTGGGAACGTTAAAATCAGAACTGGCTGTTTCAGGTAATGTCAAATTGGGAATACCCATTAATCTTCCATCACTCGTCCAGCCACCGTGAGCCAACAGCAAGTAATACATTTGAACCGCTCTCAACCCATAGGCTTCACCTTTTAGGCGGTTGTTATAGAGCATTCTTACTGTTTCATCTTTACTCCATTCCACTTCATCAGCATTTTCCAGGAAAAGATTGATGTATTGAATGGCGTTTCTCCTTGCCTGCCATTGCGACATCGGATTGTTGCTCGACGACCAGGTTCCTCCTGCCATCAGGCGGTAGTTATTGGAAATATCGTTGGAAACGGCGTCGTCGGTAGCCACATCGCTGTTTGGACTTGACGAATAGGGCAGCAAAACATAAGCATTTGCCAAAATTCCCTGTGCGTAAGTCGGCTCGTGGTACATGGCGTCAATACCCCGGGTATTCTCTATGGCCGGCGAAAACACGTCTTCGCAAGCTGTGAATCCAAGTACTGCTGCCAGAACCAATAATTTTACTGTATTATTTATAATATGTTTCATCTTAGTTACTTTTTAAAGTTAGAATGTTACTTTCAGTCCTATATTATAAAAACGTGTCTGCGGTGCACTTCCCACGTTCATTTCCAATATATCACTCACTTCTGATATGGTCAGCAGGTTTGAACCGCTGACATATGCCGAAATATCACTGATAAAGGAACCTTGCAGCAAGCTTTTCGGAAGATCGTAGGTCAACTGTGCCTTGGATATGCTGAAACGATCATTTTTATACATCCAGAAATCTGAACTTCTGAAGTTATTGGCACCACTTTGAGTTGTCAAACGCGGATAAGTAGCCGTTTCTTTGGTTTCTTCCGTCCAACGGTCGCGTACCACTTCCGAATACTTTCTGTCACCATAGACCCAGTAATAGGAGTTATTTTTCATTGCATTAGCTCCCATACCTCCGGTACCGAGAACAAAGAAAGTGAAATTATTCCATTTTGCCGTGAGGTTTATACCCATGGTAAACGGCAGTCCGTACCAACCTCCCCGTCCGAGATAAATCTCGTCCTTTTCGTCGATAACGCCATCACCATTTTGGTCCTTATACTTGATGTCACCGGGAACAACTTGAGCAAATTTTTGGGTTTCATGACTTGCGATATCAGTATCATCGCTAAAGAAACCAAGACTTTCCAGTCCAAAAATAGCATCTATCGGCTTTCCTGTTCTGTTTTGGTAAGCATACTCGTAGTTTTCATCCCTTTGGGTTGCTTTGGTAGCATAGTAAGTACCTCCAACACCAAGTGAGAGTTCAACTTCTCCTACGCGCTGATTCAGGTTCACACAGAAATCAAAGCCGCTGCGCTGGTTGCTGTTGTAGTTGTAGTACGGAATAAAGGAAGCATTAGGCCAATAGGTAAAGAAGTAATTCGGGAAAATAGTACCCGGTCTTACAACCAAACCTTCTATGGAATTGATGAAAACGGATGCATCTGCCGTGATCAGGTTCTTCCAGAGCGAGGTTCTGAAGTTTGCAGAAAGTTCTTTGCGTTTTACAAAACCCAGTTCAGGATTTCCCCCGCGTACCGAGTTGGTTGAACGTTCCACAAATCCGTCTCCCCATCCCCACCATGCACCATTAGCCTGGTCGAATTGTTCCTCATACATATAATAATTTTCAATATCCAGGTCTGTATTTAGAATGCTTCCTGAAACGCTCAGCATCATATCGTCAACGACGGCCGTTCCTTTCAAGAAATCTTCGTTGCTTGGTTTCCATCCCAGCGTCAATGAAGGCGAGAACGCACCCCTGTGACCGGGAGCCAACTTAGCTGAATGCGAATAGGCCGTGCTGAATTCCAGGAAGTATCTTTTCAGATAGTCATATCCAAGCAGGAATCCCAAATTGGCATTTCCTATCCGGTGATACACCTGCGATGTAGTTTGCTGGAATCCATTGGCAAGAAGTATGGCGTTAAAATTATGGGCATCGTCAATAGAGTTCACATAATTAAACTGTCCTGAGAAAGCTATCGTCTGGCGATTTGTGCTTCCACCGATGTTTTGAACGCCTGACTTCCTGTCGTTATTATATTTTGTCAAGCCTGACACCACATCTTCTCCATTATAATTGGACCATGCGGGAGTAAATATAGCATAGTCATTATCATATGAAGTATTGTATGATGTGGCGTAGTCCACTGCAAATTGCGTATTGAACGAGAGTCCCTTCAGCACTTTTTGCAAGTCAATGTTAATTCCGGTGTCAAACTGGAACTGGCGACTTGTCCATTTACTGCTTCCTGCAGCATAGTAATCACCAAATATATTGGTCTGTTCGGCTTGTGTTCCACTCAGGAAATACTTCCCGTCAATCTGATGGCTGTTTTGTATCAATGTCAGTGAATTTTGATCATTCGGATTGATGAGGCTGATTGGGATCAAGGGTGAAAATCTATTAGGACGCATGGTTGATGCTGCTTCCCAATAATTTCCCTTGGCAGAACTTGCATTGTAAAAAGTAGCATTGGTATTCACAAAAGCACTGATGTATTTTGATATTGACATATCAATATTACCCCTCACATTCAGACGGTCTGTGCTGTTGTTGGCTGCCTGTCCAAATTTGAAAACATCATTCTGACGGTAGTATCCTATATTGGTATAGAATCGTGCAAAGTTGTTTCCTCCCGTAATTTCAGCAGTTGCATCAGAACGGTTGTTGAACTTCCTGATGTAATCCGAAGAGAAAAAGTCAATATCCGGATAGCGATAAGGATTCTCTCCTGTAGAATGATTGTAAATTGCCTCATCGCTGTACAATTTACCCAGTCCGTCATTCTCGCGTGCTTCATTGTACAGCGTCATGTATTCGGCGGATCCTAAATATTTGGGATAGCTTTTATGTACATTGAAGCCTGTATTAACCCGTGCGCTTACCTTCAAAGGCTCAGCTTTTCCTCTTTTGGTAGTTATGTAAACCACTCCCTTGGCGGCACGGCTGCCGTAGAGAACTACAGCCGAAGCGCCTTTGAGGAAAGATATCTGTTCAATTTCAGTAGGAAGCACATTATTGGCATCACGAGGTACGCCGTCAATCAACACAAGGTATGAATCCATACCCCAGAGTGATGCGCCGTTCCATCCACCTACGTACCCCTGCATGTTGTCCATGCTGTACGTATTGTAGTTCCGTTTGGTCAATTCATCGTAGTTTACCACAGAAACACTTCCCAGAAGATTTTTCTGGTCCACTTTGCGAAATGCAACCTGAACCAATGAATCTGCGCTGTTCAGCGACAGCGTTTCATTTTCCGGAGCTGTTTGAGCACTTACGAAGAAGGGAATAAGTGCTGAGGCAACAAGTAAAATGAATTTTGATTGTATGTATTTCATCTGTATAAAAGTTTTTTTATTAACATTAAGACCCCATGTTTGTCCGCTGCGGACCTGTAACACACCACATAAACATCATTCTGATCGTCAAGAATTCTTTCCATGGTTGTTTCATTGTGTGGTCTTTTATTATTTCACATTTATTTTACTCAAAAATTACCAGCCCGGATTTTGTCCAAATTCCGGATACATAGAAGTGTCAGACACTTTCAGCGGGAACCAGTAATGCTTAACACCGAACTGGCGTGTCAAAATGGTTCTTTCTTTAAAGTTGCTGACACGTGCATCTTTGGGGTCGTTGTTTTTGTAGAAATCATCATCCTCAACCCTGTCAAAATCATGTGCCGTCTTCACATTATACGGATGCTCTGTAAGAAGCAGCCAGCGCTGCAAGTCGTTAAAGCGGAATCCTTCGAATGAAAGTTCCACGGCACGTTCCCTGCGCACTTCATCCATGAACTTCTTATTGTCGGCCGTGTAAGCGGCATCTACATGTCCGGCTCCCACGCGATCGCGCAACGTATTCAACGCTGCTTCAGCATCCTTGCTGAAGTTGGTAGATTTAGCTTTCGCACCGCCTATTGCTGCACAGGCTTCTGCATACATCAGGTAGATATCACCCAATCGCATGTATGGAAGGTACACGTGCAGACTTCCGCTCCAGTTGTAAAGACCATCATATTTGTTGGCGGTATGCGGAACCAGCTTTTGGATAAAATAACCTGTACGACTTCCATTCTGGTCATTACGCATGATGCCGTCTGTGTAAAGCTGGGCGTAACGCATGAATTCCTGATCAGCAGGCATGGTAGAGTTCACATATTTAAATCCGTCAAATACGATATCGTGGTAAAACCGCGGGTCTCTGTCCTTAAACGGGTAGTTTGGGTCGTAGCCTGAATTCGGGTCATCCAGCGGAAGTCCGTTCGCCATACCATACAGTTTCACATAGTTTGCCGTAGGCTGGTGGATGATGTTGTCGTGTTCCACCAAACCATTAACTTTCGGACCAAATGTTTTAGTCGTTCCCCAGTTACTTCCGTTAAAATCGGTTGATGAACCCCTGAAAATCGCTTCAACAGATCCCGGCATCAACCAGTTTTGTCCGGTAGTATAAAAGAGATCCGAAAAACAGGAGGTTGAACCAGGGACTCTTACATGATTGTATATATCTTTGTAGTTGTACTCTGCCAGCGCGTACTGTGTCTGACCGCTCTCAACCAGCGAAAGTAGCTCACCAAAAGCTTCGGCGGCTTTTTTCATGTAATCGGTATCGTAATCATAGGTTTTGGTACCTCCTGTCTGGGCTCCGTTTTTCATCAGCGGACTTCCGGCCCAGAGGTAATTTTTACCCAAATAACCCAAAGCCATGATTTTATTGATGCGAAGCTGATTCTTCCCGGCCGTATTCCTACCCACCGTAGTTTTGTCCCAGTCAATAGGAAGAAGCTCTGCCGCTCTTGCGAAATCTTCTCCGGCTTTATCTGCCGCCTCTTGGTAAGTAGGTCTTGGCAAGGTTAATTTATCGCTTGAAGACAATACCTCATCTATATAGGGCAGCGCACCCAGATACTGCATCAATTCAAAATGATACCAGGCCCGGAAGAAATAGAGCTGTCCTGCAATGAGGTTTTTTTCTTCCTTGGTTGCCTCGGTTAATTTATCCAAATTCTCCAAACCTAAATTGGCTTTCCGGATGCAATACCAGGCGTGTGGCCAAAGGGCATGATCGAATTTGTTTGTGGAAGTAATATTGGCATTCGGCTTGTCGAGCCAGCACCCCGGCTGACCCAATCTTCCGGCTTGCCAACCCCAGAAGTTCCCCAGGTCAACCTGGTGAACCATATGCCAGTCGGCGGGCGTGTTCATAATTTCATCGTCACCCCAATTCCAGGATGTGGTCCAGTAGTGTTTCAACTTATCAGGAATACCGTTGTACATTTCTTCGACAAATCCCTGGAAATTGGTGAAATTCTTAAAAGCTTCACCCTCTGCAACTATCGACTCAGGTTCCCTATCCAAGTATGCAGTACAAGAATAAGCTCCCAACATCAAGAAGAGGATTGTGCTTAACAAATATATCTTATGTGTCCTTTTCATTTCTTTTCGTATTATAAAGTGAATCTTATTCCTAAATTATAGCGTTTCATGGTGGGATAAGCTCCCTGATAGCCAACTCCTGCGAAATTAGATTCGCGGTCGTCCGGCATTCTCGACCATACCCAGAGGTTGTTTCCGCTCAAGAAAACTTTCATGGAATGAACTCCTATCCTGCCAACCGTACTTCTATCAAAAGTATAAGCAAGTTCCACGTTTTTCAGGCGGATGTAGGAACCATCATACATATACTGCGTACCGTTGTTGAAATTAGATGTTGCCAACCAGTGTGGAATAGTTACATCAGCATTCGGATTGTCTTTTGACCACCAGGTTCCCATATTATACACGGTGTTCAAGTTACTTCCGAAGCTGGTCAACGGCACAGAGCGGGTTACGTTGGTTACACCGTACATCTGTACAAATCCACTGAAACCTTTCCACTCAAAACCAATCGTTGTGTTGTAGGTATTCTGGGGAGTTTCAGCATATCCGTAGGGAGCTGCGTCCTTTGAATCAACTATACCGTCACCATTAAAGTCAATGATATAATAATTACCCGGCATTTTGTAACCATCGTTGGTCTCGTGCTGTGGACTACCGTATATCTGGTCGTAAGTATTCATAAATCCTGCATCGAGGTGCGAACGACTTTGGCCGATGCTGTAACCGGCTTGTTTCTGGTATGCAGGCAACAATTCCGGATCGCTTTTTACAACTATTGTGTTTTTTGCATGGGTCATGTTCATATTTGCCCAAAGACGCAACTGATTGGCAAATACTTTATTAACGCGAAGCTCTATTTCATAACCCTTAGTTTTTACCTCACCCAGGTTAGCCATCGGAGGATTTGTACCAAAGTAAGAAGGAATCGCCCTATCGCCTCCTCCCACGAGGATATCCACTCTTCTATCTCTAAATATCTCCACGCTACCTGCTAACAATCCTTTGAAAACGGTATAATCAACACCAAAATTGAATTTTCTGGCAGTTTCCCATTTAATGTCGGGATTTCCAACGGCAGACTCACGGTACCAAACATATGGACTTGTGCCGTGATTTAGGTCTAATGAAGATTGTCCGCCATAACTCCATTGAGTCATGTAAATCCAACGTTCCCAAACGTTGTCGTCTCCTATTTCTCCATATGAAGCTCGTAATTTCAACATATCCAGGAAGGTAAGCGATTGCATGAATTCTTCCTCGGAAACCATCCATCCAATTGCACCTGAATTGAAAAATGCAAATCTATTTTCGCGGCTGAACTTTTCAGTTCCGTTATAAGCGCCATTATATTCTGCAAAATATTTCCCTGCGTAGTTATAGGTTGTCCTAAACACCCAGTCTTCACGATAGCGTGGGATCATAGGTCCCGTAGCACGTTCTTCGCGACTGAAAAGTCCCATTGCAGTAATGTCGTGCCCACTGAATACGCGTCCCCAGTAAAGCTGTCCCTGATAGTTCAAGTTGCGACGTGTCATGCCATTGTTTACGGTTCCGGCCTGTGTAGTCCAGAGGACACCCTGCATGAAGTCGAATTTATTATTGTTTTCGTATTCTTTTTTATAGGTTTCAACACCTGTCTGCGGATTTATCCATTTTTCCTGCGGATCGTTGTACAAGTCATTTACCCCCCGGTTAAATTCCACGAACATATTATCCCAGGAGATAGCTCCTCTCAGGCTCAGACCTTTTGTGATGAAGTCAAGTTTTTGCTCCAGGATAAAGTCTGTATTGATAGAGGTCGTAGTGGTATGCATGAAACCCGAGAGCGCCAGGTTGGCAGCAGAGTTTGTAACGTTAGAAATACTAGGATAGAATCCCCAGGAGCCATCGGAATATTTCGGTAAGAAAACGTCCGGTGCAATATTGTATGCTCCGGCCCACTGCTGAGCTACAGCCCATTCTGAGGAGTTCGTCTGGTTCCAGGGACTTTTTTTCACCCCGTTGGAGCCGGCAAGGTTTACTTTAAACAAAGTAGATCTCGTAAGGTTGAAATCTAAATTGCTACGCACGTTCACTCGGTTGTATCCGTAGCCGGACTGATAATTACGTCCATTATCCCATACCTTGAAGAGGTCTCCTTCATGCACAAAGTCGGCAGAAGTAAAGTACTTTACGAAAGAAGTACCCCCACTCACACTTAAGTTAGCGCTGTAGGAAGTTGTAAAGTCTTTGAAAATGGCTCTCTGCCAGTCAACATTAGGATAGCGCTCTCTTTGCTCAAGGGTAGTCTGGTTTCTGTACATTTCGATAAAACTTTGCGGACGAATGTCCCCCCAAGCGCTTGGATAGGTAGCCAACTCATGTTCAATAGCTACGTTGCGTGCCATGAGTGCGTCATACGAATCAAGCTTGTTTGGAAGCATGGAAGGAGCTTTAATGGTGTAATTGGCTGAAACGTCAATTTTTGTACTTCCTTCTCCACCTCGTTTTGTTGTTACAAGGATAACCCCGTTTGCTCCTTTTACCCCGTAAACGGCTGTTGCAGAAGCATCTTTCAACACTGAGATGGACTGTACGGAATTGATGTCAACCGATCCCATGGGACGCTCAACACCATCTACCAACACCAGCGGTGCCGTATTATTCCAAGACGAAGCAGAACGAATGATAATTTTGGGTTCTTCTTCACCCGGTAATCCGGAACTGGAGGTAGTAATAACACCCGGTAAATTACCTGTAAGAGCAGCACCAAGGTCGGTTATACCTGCTGCACGTTGCAATACTTCACCTGTGGTCTGGGTGATAGCACCCACCACACTGGTTTTTTTCTGTTGACCGTAACCCACAATCACCACTTCATCTAATTGCAAGTTTTGGTCAATAAGCGTAATCGTAAGATCGCTTCTACCTTCAATCGGCACTTCCTGTGTCACCATCCCAACGTAGGAAATCACCAATGTTTCATCTCTGGATGGAACGGAAATAGTAAATCTACCATTCACATCCGTCAAGGTTCCAATTGTTTTGTGATCTCTCACCACCACAGTGGCACCAATAACTTCCTCATTGTCTGCATCAACCACCATTCCTCTTACCGTGACCTGTGCCGACACGAAAGAAAAACATGAGATTGCAAACAAGAGTAAAAATACCGCGGACTTCTTCTGTTTCGATGTGAAACAGAAATAATCAGTGATGTTTCTCATGAACTTGTTTTTCATTATTTTTTCATTAAACTTAAATAAATGTTTTAGAACAATAACAACATTTTCTTGTGTACCTAATATATAATGTATATCCATTGACACAGCAAAAAAATGTCTATAAAAATAAGCTGTTGGATCGCCTTAATATTAATAAGGTCAGGGTTCGTCTTTCTTTCTCATGATTTTAAGTATTTTTGGATTAATAAAAATTTACATTTATTGATGTTACAAACATATTAAATATACATGTCAAGATGTTACCTAATTAATACAGATACTTTTCTAATTGTTACATTCCGGAGAAAATTGTTTCATTTATATAACAATTTTGATACATTCATTATTTTATTTACTTTTGCGAGCTAATAATTGTTGTCCTAAATATGAAAGTCATGAAATCACTTCCCTTCACCCTTATATCCTTTTTTTTGCTGCTCACAATTGCCGGCAGTGCTCAAACGGGCATTTTCTACTCCACTGACGAGGATTTATCTAACAGCTTGATAAACAAAATATACCAAGATAAATACGATTATATCTGGATTGCAACGGAAGACGGCCTAAATAAGTTTGACGGTATGAAATTTTCCGTTTACAAAAACAATCTGAATGACTCTACATCGCTGAAAAACAATTATGTAAGGTGCATGCAAGAGGACTCAAAGGGGAGATTTTGGGTAGGTGGCATCAATGGATTGCAGCTTTTTAACAGGAATACCAACAAATTCTCAAATGTCCATCTTTATTCCTCCAATAACATCCTTCAACCACATGTTACATCTGTTTTTGAAAGTAAAGATGGAACAATTTGGATAAGCACATCCGGAGAAGGTGTGTTAAAACTCAATCCGCATAAAAATGCCCGCTTCGAAACGGATCCTCGCCTGAACTCAAAGCTACCAAGCATTCATCTTACCTTTATTCATCAAGACAGCTATGATCAACTATGGATAGGCACGGAAAATCACGGACTGTGTATGTACGACAATAATAGTGGTGCCATCCGATTATTTAATGTAAGTGCCGGGAATATTGACAACAACCACATTTCAGCCGTGGCCGAAGATGATAAAGGAAACATCTTTATCGGGACCCTTTCCGGCGGAATTTTCAAACTGAGTAGGGAAAAATGGATTTTTGAATCGATCCCGTACGTTAAAAGTCCGGTCCCGCTGCCCATTAAAAGTTTATTTATAAACAATCAAAAACAACTGCTGATTGGAACTGACGGTTTAGGACTCAAATATTATAATTATGAAAAAAACCGAATTGAAGACTACCAAATGTTCTCCTCAATTTTTGATTTCTCAAAAGTGAAAGTTCACTCCATATTAGAGGACAGAAGCGGCAACTTATGGATAGGACTTTTCCAAAAAGGAGTTTTCCTTGTGCGAAACAATCCTTACCAATTTAACTATATTGGGAATAAATACCACAATCAAGACCTGATTGGTTCAAGTTGCGTTACAGCTATTTACAGAGACAAAAATTACCTTTGGGTGGGAACAGACAACGACGGGATGTACAGGCTTGATGGACAATACCGTACACGACATTTCGCACATACAAACGCACCAAACTCTATTACCAGCACGGTAATGTCAATAGTAGGAACCAAAAACGGAGAAATATGGCTCGGCTCCTACCTGAACGGATTGGCACTTTTCAATCAATCCACCGGCGGTTGTACCTATTACAACGAAAAGCCTGCAAACATAGGCAACAATACGTTCGACAATAAAATCAACTGCATGATAGTTGACAAAAACAACATGCTTTGGATAGGCACCCATGGCGGCGGAATTTATACATTTGATATAAGCACCCGAAAATACGTGAAGCATTATTCATTTCCTTACATTACAAACGACTGGATCAATTGCCTTTTTCAGGACAAAGACGGATTGATCTGGGCAGGAACACACAAAGGATTTTCAATTATTGACACTCAAAATAATCAAGTCAGCAATTTCTCAGAAAATAACGAGATTACACCCGGAAAGGTGATTTACTCCATCATCCAGGACAGAAAAGAAAACATATGGATAGGAACTACGGAAGGTGTGGCCATTTACGATGTCAAAAACAACAAATCCCGCCAATTGACGGTCGAAGACGGACTGGCAAGTGATGTGATCTGCGGATTGATAGAAGACGCAAACGGTAATATCTGGATGAGTACGCACAACGGCATTTCCAAATACAGCCCGTACGACGGTACTTTCTCAAATTATTACAGTTCTGACGGCCTGCAAGGAAATGAATTTACCAAAGGAGCATTTTTCAAAAGTGAAAACGAATTTTTCTTTGGCGGGATCAGCGGGGTAACTTCCTTTTTTCCCGAACAAATAAAAGAAGACAGAGAATCTCTCAAACTTTTTGTAACTGCCCTGAATATCGGCGACAGGGTAGTTTTCAATGACGAGAGAAAAGGGAAAGGAGGAAGTCGTTTTATTTCTGACTTAGACACGATTTTTCTGGACTACAAAGACAATATTTTTAATTTGGAATTCTCCACGTTCAACTACGGTGTGGCGGAACAGATTCATTATCGCTACAAAATGGAAGGCTTGAACGATACCTGGATCAGCACCAATCCGGGTGTGAACAGAATTCACTTTACCAATATCGACTTCGGCACATATAAGCTGAAAGTAACCGCTTCGTTGCGCGATCTCGAGTCTGAAGTACGCGAAATTACCATCATCATTTCTCCTCCATGGTACTTGACAAACTTAGCAATGGTCGTTTACATAATCCTCATACTGCTATTGCTTTACGGCATTGCACGATTTATTCAGGAAAAGATGAAACACCGTCAGGAGTTAATGATGCGTAAGCACACCGAACAGCTTAACGAAGCAAAACTTCAGTATTTCATCAATATTTCGCACGAAATCCGAACTCCGATGAGCCTGATATTAAGTCCGTTAGAAAAATTGATTCCCAACGAGAAGGACCCACAAAAAATCTATTTGTACCAGATCATGCATCGGAATGCAAAACGTATTTTACGCCTGATCAACCAGTTGATGGACATTCGAAAAATCGACAAGGGACAGCTTTTCCTGAAATTCCGCGAAACTGATATTGTCGGTTTTATTCAAGATTTGATGCAGACATTTGAATACACGGCAAATAAGAGAAATATGGATTTTCAGTTCATTCATGAACATCCTTCGCTCAAAGTTTGGATTGACCTGAACAATATGGACAAAGTGCTGATGAATATATTGTCGAATGCCTTTAAATTCACGCCGGACAGCGGAAAGATTACTATTAAACTTGATACAGGTACAGCTCCGGAATCGGAAGGAGCACTGAAAAATTACTTTGAAATTACCATATCAGACTCCGGAATCGGAATCGATGAAAGTGATCTGGAGAGTATTTTTGACCGTTTCTATCAAGTTGACACTGCCTATACCAAATCTCAAATTGGTACAGGGGTTGGACTGCATCTGTCCCGTTCGCTAGTGGAACTTTCGCATGGGGTAGTTTTCGCCCGCGCCAATCCGAATGGTCAGGGAAGTGAGTTCGTAATCAGGCTCCCACTTGGCAACAGCCATTTGAGCAAACAAGAGATGATGGGAGAAATTGCATCGGAAGGAGAAACCCCTACGATTGTGCACGCTCCTGCTGAAGACGAAGAAGTTATTGCGGAAGTAACACCCGGAACTGAACACGAACCAGAAATTAAATCAAAAACTAAATTTAGGGTTGCCATAGTGGAAGATGATGAGGAAATTCGTAATTATCTGAAACTGGAACTCTCTTCCGTGGCGAAGATTGCAGAATTTTCTAATGGTAAAGATGCACTGAATTATGTTCTAACGGAAAAACCGGATTTGGTGGTCAGCGACGTAATGATGCCGGAAATGGATGGAATAACCTTATGTAAAAAAATCAAGACCAATGCGAATGTGAACCACATTCCTGTCATTCTGCTCACTGCTAAAACAACCGACCGGGATAAAGCCGAAGGTTTTGAAACAGGTGCAGATGCATACGTACCCAAGCCATTCAATATTGAACTGCTGACAACCCAGATTTTAAGTCTGATAGAAAACCGCAAACGACTAACAGTGAAACCTTTAGAAGAAGAAAGCAATAAAGCGCTGCTTGAAACGAAGCCCTTAAAGTCATCTGACAAAATACTATTGGAAAAGATACTGAAATTGATCAACGAAAATATTGCAAGCAGTGAGTTGAACGTTGATTTCCTGTGTAAAAACGTGGGATTGAGTCGCGTACACCTATACAGAAAGGTAAAGGAACTGACGAATCAATCTACGCATGAGTTCATCAAGACAATCCGCATGCGGAAAGCTTCGGAGTTGCTTTCACAGCAAAAGATCAACATTTCCGATGTGGCATATGCACTTGGTTTCTCCAATTTATCCCATTTCTCAAACGTGTTCAAATCATTCCACGGCATATCACCAACAGAGTATGCAGAGAAGCACAGGCAAGAAGAAGGAGAGGAAGAGCAAGAAGAAAAAACGGAAGAGTGAGAAGAAAATTCGCGAAACACGCATAAGGGTTAATGATTTACACCATTTTGATAAAGTGTACCTTATCAATGCCATGCTCGATATTGAAGACAGCGCAGGGTTGGATGTAGAGAGAATAAAGCAAATGTAGCCAGAAAAATAAAATCAGTTTTTCATATCTTTGCAGGAAAGGCATCGTGACTTGCGATTTAAAACCGGATGTAATGAAAAAAGTTATAGATACGGAAAGAATACCCATTAAACTTTGGCTTGATGAGATTGACGATCAAACGCTGTATCAGGCAAAGAACCTTGCCAATTTACCTTTTGCCTTCAAACATATTTGCCTGATGCCCGATGCGCATTCGGGATACGGGATGCCCATCGGAGGAGTGATGGCCACTGATGGAGTGATAGTGCCAAATGCCGTGGGTGTGGATATAGGATGCGGTATGTGTGCCGTTAAGACCAACTTAAAATTTACGCCGGCCATCCGAAAAAAATTTGAAAGCATTTTAGAAGATATAAAAAGGAGGGTTCCTGTAGGATTTTCTCACCATAAAAAAACGCAAGACGAAAGCCTTATGCCTCAAAACCAAGACATTGACAGCCTACCCATAATAAGAAAGGAGTATGCTTCCGCCCTGAAACAGCTTGGAACGCTTGGAGGAGGCAACCACTTTATTGAGATTCAAAAGGAAAAGGACAATACTATTTGGATCATGATACACTCGGGCAGCCGAAATTTAGGTAAGCAGGTTGCAGACCACTACAACAAGCTCGCAAAAAAGCTGAATAAGGAGTGGAACTCGCCGGTAAACCCTAAAGCAGATCTTGCTTATCTGCCCTTTACAACCAATGAGGCACACCAGTATTACGACGAAATGAACTATTGCGTTGATTTTGCATTAGCCAACCGCAAATTGATACTCACGAGGGTACAGGAGGTGTTTCGCTACTATTTTCCAAATATCACTTTTGGCGAGATAATCAACATCGCTCACAACTACGCTGCATGGGAAAATCATTTCGGCAAAGATGTGGTGGTACACCGCAAAGGTGCCACCTCCGCACATAAAGGTGAACTTGGAATTATACCCGGTTCACAAGGCACAAACTCCTATATCGTGGAGGGATTGGGAAATCCGGAGAGTTTTGCAAGCTGCTCGCATGGTGCCGGTCGCAAGATGGGGCGCAATGAAGCCATACGAACCTTAAGTCTTGAAGAGGAGCAGCGCAAGCTTGACAGATTGGGAGTTGTACACGCCATCAAGCGGCAAAGAGACCTGGATGAAGCGCCCTCCGCCTATAAAAATATCGTTCAGGTCATGGCTGACCAGGAGGATCTGGTGAAGATAGTGGTGAAGTTGTGGCCACTTGCTGTTATAAAGGGGTAAGAGGCGTTTTCAAAAACGCCACCAATCTTTTCCAGAAGCTAGCTACTTTTTTCCGCTCAATAACACCCCACACAATTAATCCGGCCAACACAATAAGTCCTACAACACCCAATGCCTTGATCCACGCAATCATCAGGTTATTGCTGTGAACGATTTTGCTGTGCTCCTCGGGGGTAGCAAAAGACAGCTTGGTAATTTGCGCAATCTTGGTCAGCATACGGTTGGGGATGGTGCCCTTTGGTATATCCTGGTGACAGGCAGCACAAGTATTTTTACGGGTCAGCAAATCGCGTTGCGCTTGGGTAAGCGGCATGGAAGTAGGCCAATGCGTGTCAATGGTTTGCACTTGCTTTCCATCAAGGGTGAGCAGTCTCATAAAATCGCCATGCAATTCTCTTATAGCAACAATTTGTGCCTGAGTATACCGGCTTACATTATTACCTTCTGCGTCAATTACATCAGCATAACGGGGTGCGCCCGGCGTTGCATCGTAAATTCCTCCGTCTATACCGTACCCCGCTGCAACGGGGTTACCGTGACAATCAACACATTCTCTGGATTTCAATGAAGTAGTATGTGGATTAAGCGGTGCCAGCTCAATGGCATTATAACCCGCTTTTGTCTGGGCCACACGATTCCATACCACCGTCTTTCCATCCTTGTCAATGACGGTACTAACCGTTTGGATCACACCTACCAAAGGCGAAACCCTTCCCTCACCATTGATACCCAAAGGTGCATTCTCCCAACGAATATGGCTGTAGTCGCCGTAAGTTGGTGCACCGGGTTGCTTTGCAAATTTCCTGTGATAATCGGCGGTCGTACCATCAGCTCCATAGAGCTGCGGTGAGCGAAGCCAATCAACAGACGATTTGGAATAATCAATTACATATTTATATCCGTAATACTGTGGCATCCAGGTGGAGTGACAGGCGTAGCACTCCATTTTCTCCACGTGCTTGGTGGAGACCATCGCCACTTTCGCATCTATCGGATTTTTCCAGTTCTTTTTCTTCGCTATTTCTTTTAGCGTGATCAATTCAAATTCATTGTTGCTACCATCAGAATGTACAATGACACGGTTGCCCCGCCTTACCACATTGCCCAGGGGATTTCCTCGTGCCGAAAGCAAGTAACCATCCTCCTTGGGATAGGTAATACCAAATTCTTTGGTAACCTCAAGCGGTTCATCAGCCACACCACGGGCGAGCTTCATGTCAAGCGTTTTGCCGAACTCATCGCCGTAACCCAGAGGAAGCTCCCACGGGTAATGTGTAGGTGTTCCATGACAATCAGCACATTCAATTTCTATCGCACCCAAAGAAGCAACATCAATATTTCCGCTACCGTGCATGGAGTTGGTTGTATGACAGTCCTGACAAAGCAGTCCGGGAACCATCTTTCCATCTTTTTCTATTTGTCGGTGAACATCAGCCTGCATATACTTAAACACATAGCCGGCATTGGGCTTTTGCGGCAATCCCTTTTCGTCAAAAGGTCCGCGGTTGTATGAATCATCCAATGCCATCAGTCCCTGATAGGCATGTCCAATCCTGCGTCCGGCAGCGTGACAGGCGGCACAGGTAGAAACCTGCACACCGCTCAATTCATGATTATTAAAGCGGACACTCGACTTTCTCGTTCCTTGCATGGCGTGCACCATCAGATGTCCGGGTTTATCTTTCGGTATTTCGGGATCACCACCCTCATAAAAGCCCTCATTGCTGTAAACGCTATGGCAAGCAGCACAACCCATTCCTCTGTAATGTCCTCTGCCCTGATTCCCTTTGTTGTTAAGGTGACAAGCATTACAATTACGCAGATAGGCAAAGGCCGCAAGCTCCGGATTTGTCTTTATATCTTCGGTAGAAACAGTAGGAATTTCTTTCAGTTCGGAAGGAAATTGTCCGGGAAAAGTAACAGCCATCTCCTGCATATAATCAATATACTGCCGGGTACCGAATCTTGGAGTTTCTCCATCGGTATCAACAAGCGTGCTGTTGGCATAAACATGGTCATAGTTTTCAGTACCAATACCGAAACTCCACGCTATCGCCTTCATCTTACCCGCATCGCTGTTCATCATGGAAAGGCGAACATTATAGACATGGTCCTCATGACACTGTCCGCAGGTGTTGTTATTCACTTGTAAGGCAGCAGGAACCGGTGTAAACGCAGCGAGCAGACTGCCTTTGGGAACTCCGCTGTGTGCTCTGTCTTTATTGTGTAGTTCGGCAGGTGTACCTCCATGGCAAATGACACAGCCGTTAGGGTCACCGAGAGATGCACCTTTTTCAAGTATCTGCTGCATCATCTTTGAGCCGATGGGACGAGCAGGTTCAATACCCTGATGACAAGCGAGACAATACTTTCCTTCAGCCGGAAACAGCTCATTTTCAGAAAAATATAAAATATTGGAATGCACAAGTTCTGATGTTTGCTGTGCAAAAAGCCCGTTTTCCCCGCGTGAATCACCTATGACACCAAGATAATAGTTTACTATCCATCCGGCAGTAAACAAGATAACAAGCGTCAATAATAAATCGGTTATTCTTCTTTTGTTTGAGTTTTTCTTTTGTTTAGACATAAAGCATTCTTTTTAAGATGGCAGTGCAATATCATAATTTTGTTTTAATTTTACAAATTATATCACAAAAAAACATTTGATCTGTAGTTGTTTTTTATGAATTGTGATGACCAGCATGGAAAAATTAAGGATTGTGTCATTATGGTTTAACATTAACTTAATGCAATCGTTATTAAACTGCAACAATAAAATCTTTTCTTGCAAATGAAAAATAATCAACAAAGAAAAACAGACTGTATAAAAACTTTGGATTTAATGAAACGAATATGAATTAATTGAATCTATTTTTTTTACTTATACGACAACTTAAAAACAAATTATAACATGAGAACAAAATTATTAATTCTATCGTCACTTATTGGTTTTATTTTCTTGGTTCAAGCTCAAGAGATCAGTAATGGAGTAATGTATTTAGACGAACTGCGCAAACCTACTTACAGAGAAATAATCAATATTCCCGAAGTAAATGGTTATCAAGTATTGAAATGCGATTTTCATACACATACTGTGTTTTCCGATGGACAGGTGTGGCCTAACATTCGCGCTCAAGAAGCGTGGGAAGAAGGATTGGATGCAATAGCTTTAACAGAACACGTTGAATACCATCCTTACAAAAATTACGTCGAGGTAAACCATAATCGTTCACATGAACTCATTGAAAATCTTTCCAAAAGAAACAACGTTATTTTGATCAAGGGAGCAGAAATTACGCGAAAAACACCTCCCGGACATTTCAACGCGATTTTTATTGGAGATGCTTCATCTTTTACAGAAGATAATGCCAACGAAAAAGACCGGGAAGCAGTCATGAAGCCTGCCGAGCAAAATGCCTTTATTTTCTGGAACCACCCCGGTTGGCAACCTAATATTGAAGGCTCATATGAGTGGCTTCCTTTCCTGGAAGATCTGCGAAAAAATAATGCTTTGCACGGGATTGAAGTCATCAATGGATTCGGATTCCATATGAAAGCTCTCGACTGGTGTGTAGACAAGGGGTTAACAGTAATAGGTACTTCCGATATTCACAACCTCATCGGGCATGATTACGATAGAAGCAAGGAATATGTTCACCGTACCATGACCCTTGTTATGGTAAAAGAAAGAACACCTGAATCTATTCGTGAAGCGTTGGATGCCGGAAGAACCGTTGCCTGGGCAAGTAAGTATTTAGTAGGAAAAGAAGAGAACGTTAAAAATCTGTTCAATGCTTGTGTGAAATTGTTGCCGAGTCATTACAGCCAGGAAAGAAGTGGAATAAGAACAAACTATTACGAAATTCAAAATAATAGTGATTTGTATTTCGAGTTGGAACTTACATCAGGGAAAGGCACCCGAAAAATAACGCTTTACCCCATGTCTTCACAACTCGTTTCTGCTGAAGCCGGTCAACAATCTATCTCTTATGATGTAACCAATGCCTATGTCAGAAGTGATAAACATCTCAACATAAATTTCAGCTTGTAATTGTTGATCATTAATTATCTTTAGGACTATCCCAAAAGTAAAGACGAATCCCTGGGTCCTATTATGGACTTTCGATAGTGCGACCGACGACCTCGTCCGGTGAGCCGAAAAATAAGTGAGAACAGCGTTAAAAATCGTCCATTGTTTGAGCAACGAAGTTGCGAGTTTGGACGATTTAGCTGTTTGAGCGCTAATTTTTCGAGCGAAGCGGGCGCAGTCTTGATTTTTTTTTGCTTCGTTTTTTTGTATCAAGACAAAAAAATGAGGAAGAATGATGAATTTACAAAATCACGTGGTTTTATATATAAATAAAAGAGTTGTTTTGTTTCAACATATACAAATTATATCATAAAAAAACATTTAATTTGTGGTTGGTTTTCTCATGAAGTATTGATAATACTGAATATTTGCAATAAATTCGCCTGTTTTATATAAGCTAAAAATCAAAAACGCCATGAAAAAAAATTACGTTCTTACTATTGCATTTATTTTCACCTGTTTTTGGGGTTGTTTAAGTGGCTCGTCGCTATTCGCACAATCAGCCGATGAAGACATACCTAAATCGGTTGATCTCTCACTGCATTTACGCCCTGCCTATCACGCTCAATTTAACGGAACACCATTGGAATTTGAAAATGGTGGATTTAAATTCGACCACATAATAGTTGATGTTGGGGGGCAAGTTACGCCAAAACTCTCCTATAGGTACTTACAGCGATTGAACAAGGTTTCACCCATTTTTACGAAGGAAAATTTACCCTCCACAATTGATTATGCTTATTTGAAATATGCGCTCAACAACCTGTTCTCAATAACTGCCGGAAAGCAGGCTCTCTCAGTAGGCGGTTTTGAATATAACAAATATCCTGTAGATGTATATGACTACAGCGGAATATCAAATTATATTACATGTTATTTAACCGGAATGCAGGTAGCATTTACTCCCGTGCAAAACCAGGAATTTTCTTTCCAAATAGTTAACAATCGTATGGGAACATGGCGGGAAGCAATTGGCACTCCGCAGATAGGTTCACAACTTGAGGCACCTACCCTCCCCCTGTACTACTCGCTTGGCTGGAACAGCAACTATTTGGATAATGCCCTCCAGCTTCGGTATGCGGCAAATATCACTTCACCCGCAAAGGGTAAAACACTGGTTATGGTAAGTGGTGGACAAATGTGGCAATCAGGTCCTTTCAACATTTACATAGACGCCTTCTTTCAACATTCTGAAATTGATTATCTGGGTGGAATCAGAAATTTAACGATCAGTCCGCAAAATGTTGTGGAAAATGTAAACTATTTTTCCTTGTTAGGAGAGGCAAATTATCGCTTTCAGCCTCAATGGAATATTCTTTTGAAATGTTTTTACAATAATTTTTCGACTTACAAATCAAGCGTCTTCCTGGACAAGGGTAATTGTCTGACTTCGTGGAATTACCAAGGCGGTATCGAGTTTTATCCGATGAAAGACGATAATTTGCATCTGTTTTTAATCGCAACTTTTAAAAATTATCTCGAACCTGCCGTGGCACAAGTTATTACTCCGGACGATAGTTTTAGAATTTCAGCCGGCTTTATTTATCGCATTCCGGTACTCTCTTTAAAGCGTTGATTTATGGAAAAAGCAAAACGCTACCTCTCTTCATACAAAGCAACCATCACCCTGCTGCTGATTTATGCAGTAGCAATGGCTATCGCAACATTTGTTGAAAAAGATCACGGAACCGAAATTGCAAAAAAGTGGGTCTATTACTCGCCCGCTTTTTTCCTATTGCAATTTTTGTTGGTGCTTAATTTTTTTGCCGCCTGGAGCAGGTACGGCTACCTAAAACAGAAACGATGGGCATTGTTGACCGTGCATTTGGCTTTTGTGGTGATTTTGGGCGGGGCGTTGACAACTTTTCTTTTTGGAAAAGAAGGCACTGTACACATTCGCGAAGGACACAGAACCGATGAAATGATTGTCCGCACTTCAGATGGTGTTAGCGTTGAAAAGTTACCATTTGTATTGGAACTGACCGACTTTCGACTAAATCGCTATCCCGGCTCGGCAAGTCCTTCGTCGTATGAAAGCGACCTGCTAGTACATGTTGACGGCAAAATGCAAGAGGCGAAAATATTTATGAATAACGTGTTAGATGTGAAGGGTTACCGGTTTTTCCAGGCCTCGTACGACCAGGATGAGCTTGGAACCATTCTCTCCGTAAACCAAGATGTGGCGGGCAGAACCATAACCTATTCCGGTTACTTCTTGCTTTTCTGTGGATTTGTACTGGTGTTTCTTACGAAAAACTCCCGTTTTCGCCGTTTGGGCCATCAGCTTAAAAATTTACGGGAGGAGAGTAAACATCTTGCCCTCATTTTGATATTGTTGATTGGAACAACTGCTTTACAGGCACAGACTACAGAAAACCAACAGAATACCACGATTCCACCGGAGCATGCCGCTCAGTTTGCAGCATTGCCCGTGCAATCAGGCGGAAGAATTATGCCGATGCACACCCTTTCATCCGAAATAGTACGCAAAGTGTACAAAGAGCAAAAGATGGGGCAATTCAACCCTGAGCAGTTTTTGCTCAGCTTCCTTGCAAAGCCACGACTGTGGATTCATGAGCCGTTTATCGCTGTAGATAACAGCGAAATCTCATCGCTTTATGGTTTGCCCAAAGACTACGCCTCTTATGTGCAGTTTTTCGACGAAAAAGGCCATTATAAATTGCTGCATCAGATGCAAATAATTTACGGAAAATCACCTGCGGAGCGTTCGGCAACCGATAAAGATATGATGAAACTTGATGAGAGGGTGAACATTGTATTTCAACTATTAGATTACAGTTTGCTGCGAATCTATCCCGATCCGAATGATGACACGCACACCTGGTACCCGCCGAACGTTAATCCATCCATTTTTCCAAAAGAGGATTCTTTATTTGTCACGGATTCTTTTAGAAATTATCTTGCCGAAGTAAGCAACTCGCTGCAAAGCGGAGATTGGAGTAAGCCCGGGCAATTGCTTGCCGGAATAAAAGAGTTTCAATTGAAAAACGACATCGGAAAGCATATAGATGTCGGAAAGATACAGGCTGAAATCAGCTACAATCAACTGCGAATTTTCGATAGATGTAAGTTGTCCTACTTTATCCTGGGCGGCTTGCTACTGGTTTTGGCTTTTATGCAGTTACTCAAAAAACGGAAATGGGCAGATGTAACCATAAAAATTTTATCCATCGCTATTTTATGTGCTTTCTTAGTTCATGCTTTTGGCATGGGGATGCGTTGGTATATAGGGGGTTATGCGCCGTGGAGCAACTCCTACGAAACAATGGTGTATGTGGCTTGGGCAACCGTTTTAGCGGGGATTATTTTTGGCAGGAAAAGCACCATCACCATGGCATTGGCAACGCTATTCGGAGGAATCATTTTATTTGTTTCAGGGCTGAACTGGATGGACCCGCAAATCGGGACTTTGGTACCTGTACTTAAATCGCCCTGGCTTATGTTTCATGTGGCGATTATCGTGGCAGCCTATGGGTTTTTCGGCATTGGTTTTTTATTAGGCATTGTCAACCTGTCGTTGACGGCCTTTGCAAAAAAGAGCGAACTGATACGCTTCCGTATAAAAGAGCTGAGCATCACAAACAACATGGCTTTGCTTGTGGGTCTCGCGCTAATGAGCATCGGTACCTTTCTCGGAGCTATCTGGGCAAATGAGTCGTGGGGACGCTACTGGGGCTGGGACCCGAAAGAGACCTGGGCGCTGATAACCATGATAGTTTACAGTATTGTAACGCATATCCACCTGGTGAAAAAGCGGGATGATCTTTGGCTTTTTAACCTACTCTCGGTATTAGCGTTTGCCTCCGTTTTGATGACCTTTTTCGGCGTCAACTACCTGCTGAGTGGCATGCATTCTTACGGAGTAACGGATGGCGTTTCCGCCGTATTTATCTACATCGTCCTTGCCTTTGTAGCTATCGGTATATTGGGTGTACTTTCTTACCGAAAGAGAAGATACGAGTCTTAGCTTTAAGTGAGGGCAGCAAAAGTCGGATAAGTTGAGATTATAAATCAGTTGATTGAAAATTTTGTCGAAAAATTAGTTTAGGTTTACACTGTTTGCCTACATGCAAAGCACGCCGAAATATCGCAAAATAATCCACGTGGACATGGATGCTTTTTATGCATCTGTGGAGCAACGCGACCACCCTGAGTGGCGAGGCAAACCGCTTGTAGTGGGTAGTTCGCATCCTCGCGGGGTCATTGCGGCGGCAAGCTATGAAGCCCGTAAATTTGGTATTCACTCCGCTATGCCTTCAAAAAGAGCCTTGCAGCTTTGTCCACACCTGATTTTTGTACCACTTCGGTTTGAGGTTTACAAATCGGTGTCAAGAGAAATTCATAACATTTTCAGCGAATATACAGACTTGATTGAACCGCTTTCGCTTGACGAGGCCTTTTTAGATGTTACTGAAAATAAACCCGGCATTCCTCTCGCACAAGACATTGCTAAGGAAATCAAAGCAAAAATAAGATCACAGCTTGGCCTCACAGCCTCTGCCGGAGTTTCGTACAACAAGTTTTTAGCTAAAATAGCTTCCGACATGCAGAAACCTGACGGTTTGACCGTTATACATCCCAAAAGAGCCCTAAAAGTAATTGAAAATTTGCAGATAGAGGATTTTTGGGGCGTAGGACAAGTTACGGCGAAGCGAATGCACGAGTTAGGTATCCATACAGGGAAAGATTTGCAGGAAAAATCGGAAGGCTTTTTAATCAAGAATTTCGGAAAAATCGGAAGTCTTTTTGCGGAATTTGCACAAGGCAACGACCACCGGGAAGTAGAGCCTGATAGAAAACGCTTGTCCGTAGGATGTGAGCGAACTTTTAGCGAGGATATTATTGAAAAAGAACAAATTATCGCTCGCTTTGATGAATTGGCTGACGAACTGGAAAAGCGTATTGAGAAAGCTCACTTTCAGGGACATACATTTACACTGAAAATAAAACGAGGCGATTTTAAGCAAGTTACCCGAAGTCAAACTGCAGAAACTTGTTTTACATCGGCCGAGGAATTTATTGAATTGGGAACAAAACTTTTGGAAACGGTAAATTTGGAGAACCACGGTGTCCGGTTAATCGGCTTTTCAGTAAGTAACCCTACTGCCGACATTATTTCCAACACCATGCTTGACCCGCAGTTATTGATACCTTTTGAGGAGTTCTAAAACGCTTGTAAATTGCAAATCTCATGGTGAGCTTTTTATTATCTCACCACTTAAAACTACAGTCATTATATCATATGGTCTTGTACACCTCCTCAAAAGGCACTCTAAACCTTTCTCCCCGAATGCCACGCATTCCTTTTCTGATTCCGCAAGGAATAACCATATTGATTTCGGCACTGCAAGGCAGTTTAAGTAATTTTTTAACCCTACGGCTGTCAAAACCTTCCAACGGACATGTATCGTAACCGATCTCTGCCATGGCAATCATAAAGGTCTGTGCCGCCAAACCACAGGTTTTATGCACAACCACACGCATATCACTTTCTGAAATTGAGGTTACCATGGGACGGAAAAGACTGACAGACATTGAGAGAATCTTCCTAAAAATTCCAAGTAGTCCAAAAAACCTACTGTAAATAAATGGCATCAAGCAGTTGTAGTAAACCCACTGATTTTTCCATCGTTTTTCTTGTTTTTCCGGTGGACTATTACGAGCAATATTCCCTTTTGTAAATTCCAAAACAGCCTTTGCGTGTTTGCGGTGCAAATCACGGCGAGTTACAAAAACTACGATTTGTTTAGCTGTTTCTGTTGCTTTTTGATCCAGGCAAGCATGGGATATTTTTTTCATCATCTCAGGGTCGGTAATGTGATAAAATTCCCACAATTGCATATTGGAACTATTGGGTGCAAGCGTTGCCAGTTCAATACAGCGCTTCACCTTTGCAGTGTCCAGTTCTTTCGCTTCGTCGAAATAGCGAACAGAACGGCGAAATTCAAGGATTTCTTGTAATGACATTGTATTTTATTTTATGGTTGATCTATTCCGCTAAGAAACGTGCCGTAAAGATAATCACATCTTGCACAAAATGAATCACCCACGCCCAAAAAAATCCTTTGGTTTCGAGAATTGATTTCGCTAAAAACCATCCCAAAAATCCGGCTGCTAATACCCCCGGAATACCGCCCGGATTGCCCCAATAATGGACTATACCGAATATCAGAGCAGAAATAAATGGGATTATTCTATCTTTTACTTTACCTTTCAGTGCGACTACTACGCTTAATCTTGTAACGCTCTCTTCAGCAAAAGAATTGGTTAACGAGAAAATAAGACTAAAAAGCAAAATTGGCAGTATATTGCTGAAATCAATTGCTTTCCCGTGTATAAGTTGAAAGTAAATAATTATTGCCGTAACGACAGAGATAGTTATTCCGATACTCAACCCAAAAGATAACCAGGTCTGATTGCCTTTCGGCTTTATTCCAACCCATGGTTCGGGAGTAATTTTGGCAGAGATATTCCCTTTTCTAAAATAAGTTTTAAACTCTTCCCTTTTAAATCCCCATAAAACAAGCAAGAGAAGAAGGGCGATTAAAAGAGTAATACCTTGATACACAATTTGGTGATTGGTTAATGGCGACAGATTGTCGAAAATAACAATTCCACTTGTCCATTTGCCTATGAAAAGGAATGAAGCGGTTAAAACCACTATTAATAAAAGCAGTAGAATATCTTTTAATTTTAACATGACTGTTCTTTTTTTAATGATGAATTGTTCGTTTTAAACATTAAACCCTATTTTATCGACAGTTCCCCTAAAATATTCATAATTGCCTTCCGGCAAATGCCAAATCACTTTCACTTTTTCGGCAATTTTTAATTTGTCCTGCGATTTATAGCTATCTACAACAACCGAAAACTTTACTTTCTTATAAGTATTTTTACCGGTTGTGAAATAACGATCCAATGTTTCAAAATGGGTAAACAGTCCTTCTTCATTGAAATAGAATATCCCTGAAACTTCAATTCCGTTATCTGTGAGTGTTCCCCGAACCGAATAATCGTCTATTTGTTCCCATTTTACATTATCCAAAAGCAGATAGCCCGGAATAAGCATAAACTCACAGAATGTCGTTATCAACGCCGATTGCGCAACTTCTTTACTGTTATCAAAAGCTACTTTTATCAAATTCAGTAGTTTTACTTTCATTTCTCCATAACCATCCCGGTATAAATCTCTTGCTGCCACCGGCATACCGGAAATTTTCATATAGACAACCCTCCCTATTGGCCTAACAGAATTGAATTGCATGGTGTGAAGTTTTATCCAATCCTTATCCGGTGACATTTTTAACCAACTCTCAGTCCAATACACATTGGCATTTATAGGAACTGGCGTATTGATGTATCCACAAACACGAAGGTACTTTTTCAAAGGTTCGGGTAGGTTTTTTATTAAATCTTCGGTAAATACTTCAATCTTATGACCCTTATTCCTTTCAATAAATTCGGATTTATCTTTTATAAAAACGCTTTTCATATCGGTGCAACTTGTAAAAATTAGCAACACTGATAATACTGATAGTATCCTTTTCATTCCAAATTTAGTTTGTTGTGTTTAAGTTTAAATCAGACACTTAAACTCGCTAATAATGACGCTATTAATCATTTCCTTGTGTTTGAGAATTTTCTCAAATGGCTGTTTCATCATGTATTCTTGAAATATACTCCCCAACCAATGTAAAAAACTACAATCGACGAGAATACCAATAAAACTGATTTTGTTTTCACACATCTAAAATTCAGACCGATACAAAAATATTCATCTCGCTGATAAATGTGAAAGAAAAGGTGTTAAATTTTTGTGAAGATTTGATGCAATATTCAAAAACTAAATCAATCACTATTCTCATCCTTAGTGTCAGGTGTACGAAGCAATTCGGTCAGGTTTTTTCCTAAACCCAGGCATTTTAGGTAGTTGTCTTTTTTGAGTGCCATTTTTTCTTCTACCCTGTCTTCAACCATGCGCCACTTCATTTTTTCACCAAACTCAGCCAATTTTTTGCCGGAAACTCCTGCCCATGAGAATGAACCGAAAAATCCAAAGTCCCGGTTTTTTATTTGCCGCAGTTCAATTTTAGTCAAAAGTGAATGAATGTCCGGGTGCAGTTCGTTGGAGTAGGTCGGACCACCTATCACAAGCCCTTTGTATTTGAAAATATCACTCAAAATGACCGATGCATCTGACTTGGCAACATTGTGCATCACTACGTCTTTAATACCGTTGCGGACTAATCCTTGTGCCACAGCTTCTGCCATCTGCTCCGTGTTACCGTACATACTGGCATACACAATCACGACACCTTCACAACCTTCGTAACGGCTCAGCCGATCATAGATGTCCACAACTTTTGAAATATTTTCGTGCCAAACCGGACCGTGTGTGGTACAGATATATTGAATTTCAAGCGATGCGAGTTTTTGCAAGGCTTTTTGCACGGGTGAACCATATTTTCCTACAATATTGGCATAATAACGGTACATTTCGTCCCAATATTTATTCAGATTTATTTCCGTATCCAGCACTCCGCCATCAAGCGTACCAAAGCATCCGAAAGCATCACCGGAGAACAAGACTTTTTCGGTTTCATCATAAGTCATCATGGTTTCGGGCCAGTGCACCATCGGTGTAAGGTAAAAAGTGAGCTGGTGTCGTCCCAACGAAAGTTGGTCACCATCCTTGATTTCCATGGTATTGTCGTCAATTCCGTAATATCCCTCTACCATTTCCAGCGTTCTTTTATTGCCCACAATGGTAACATTCGGGTAATACTTCCGAAGCAGGGTAATAGAACCGGAATGATCGGGTTCCATATGGTTGATAATCAAATAGTCAATGCTTCTTCCTTGAAGTTGAGACTGAATTTTTTGAATGAAAATATCGCCATAGGATGCTTCAACGGTGTCAATCAGTGCAACTTTCTCATCAGCAATCAGATATGAGTTATACGAAACGCCATAAGACAACGGCAACATATTTTCAAACTTTGCTTTTATACGGTCGTTAACGCCCACGTAGTAAATCTCACCGGCTATTTTTGTGTTGATGTACATAGTTTATTACTTGATTAATTATTTTGATGATTTATTAATTTGCACGTTATGTTCTATTGAAATGCAAAGTTACGATTTAAAAATTAGAAATTATAAAATACATCGTCAGTCCATTTTGCCGGGTTTTCATTTATATAGGTTTGTATTCGTTTGAATGACTGTTCATCACGAATAATATTCGTAAAATAGGCGTTGCCATGCGAAACCGGGATCGATTTCCCGTGCATTGGTGGTTACACCAATTTTGAAACCCCGAATAATGGATGCCAAATTTTTTGATTGTGGACCAAAACGGTTTCTGGGTGCGTTGGTTTCGTGTGGTTGTGTGGTGGAAACGCATTGCGCTTGTGGGGACGGGGGCGTTGCCGTGGAAACGCAATGCGGTTCGACGGTCGTGGGCGTGATTGTTGCCGTTGTTACCGTTGTTGTAGAGACGCAATGCATTGCGTCTCTACGTTCATGACCACGGTCATCGCGTTCATGGTCGTGACCATTACAACGGGCGGCACCACCACAACGTACATCATCATCACGTTGGTTATATTCATTTTCCCGATAATAATAATAATGGCATGAAAATGATTGGGCATTACCACAAATTCACCCATTTGTATATTCATATCGGGTCGCATATCGAATTTTTTTATTCTGTCTCTATCTTTTTATAAATTGTATCATTACTGTCCCATTAAAATCTAAAAAAGTTCTTTGAAATATTTGAAATTTAGTTAGTTAAAGCGATTTTCCAAGCGAACGGACTTGAATTTTTAATTTTGCACCAGATA